>Ga0208490_100329_pt1 | contig 34005 bp, 31 predicted proteins | sample SubbioAug_CSWold_FD_184818 | JGI IMG/M metagenome (GOLD analysis project Ga0208490, IMG submission 184818) | Serpentinite rock and fluid subsurface biosphere microbial communities from McLaughlin Reserve, California, USA - CR11Aug_CSWold (SPAdes) | ecosystem: Environmental > Terrestrial > Deep...
CCGCGCGGATCGCTGGGCCGTCCCGCGGCCTAGCGATTTTGAGAGGGAGTGCCTCGCTGAGAGGTCACACGGGCTTGGCACGCATAAAGTGGCAGCCACGGATGTTGCTTCGCTAGTCCCCGGCCCAGCGACCCGCCCGGCTTAGTGGTCAGCAGTAAACCCAAGCCTACCCGCTCTTGATCAAACCCTGCGCCGCCACTTGCAGCGTGGCCTCTGACAGATCGGGCAAGTCCAAGGGCGTGATGCCTTCGGGGCGGGGTTTGCGAATGTAGCGCGGGTCGTAATGGGTCTCGATCAACTGCGCCACGAGGGTGGGAAAATCGCCCGTGGCGGCAAGGGCGCGCCATTGGTCCACTTGCGCATGGCCGTGATACTGGACGAGGCGCGAGAGGATCGCGTCAAGCCGGGTGGGATCGGCGATAAGGTCTGTGTAATCGGTGCAGATATTGGACACGCGGGCGGCAAGCGGCACATTGATCCGGATCACGGGGGCGCTGCGCATGGCGCGGGTCAGCATGGGGGGCAGGGTGATGCGCCCGATGCGGCTGCTTTCGGCCTCGATATAGACCGGCCTGTTGGGATCAAGCTGGGCCATGCGGGCGGCCAGAGCACTCTCGAAGGATTTTTGCGAGGGTTGCCCGCCAGCGACGGGACCAAAGATCGAGCCACGATGCGCGGCGAGATCCTCAAGGTCGATCACCTGCGCGCCTAGGGCTGCGAGATGGGTCAGGAGATGGGTCTTGCCGGTGCCGGTGCCGCCGTCGATGAGGCGGACGGGGGCGGGAAACGGCTCTTCATAAAGGGCGCGGGCGACAAGGCGGCGGTAGGATTGATAGCCGCCTTTGACGGTCTCTGCCTGCCAGCCGATCTGTTGCAGGATGACGGTGAAGGAGCCAGAGCGCTGTCCGCCGCGCCAGCAATAGACTAGCGGACGCCAGCCGCCCGAACGGTCCGCGAGCGGCCCCTCAAGATGGGCGGCGGCGTTGCGCGAGACGAGGGCAGCGCCGATCTTGCGTGCGAGAAAGCGATCCTGTTGCACATAGATGGTGCCCACGCGGGCGCGTTCCTCGTTCGAGAGCACCGGCAGGTTCAGCGCGCCGGGGATGTGATCCTCGGCATATTCGGCGGGGGACCGGACATCGATCACCTCGTCAAAAGGCAGGGCGGCGAGCGCCGCGAGACTGTCGAGGGCAATTGGCATCAGGGAAAATCGGGATGAGGGCAGGGATGCAACATGACCCTCTGCATGCGCCGACGCGCGGGCAAGATCAAGCCCCCATGCAGAGGCAAAAAAAGGGTGGGCAGCGCAGGGCCGCCCACCTCAGGTAGGGAAACTCAGTTCTGGAGGTAAACTTCGAGGCTGTCGTCGAGCGCGTCTTTCCACGGCGTGTGGTGCAGGGGGGCCATGGTGCCGGTGATGACCGATTTGTAGGAATTGTTGCGGAAGCCCATGATGTCTTTCTTCTTGTGGCCCTTCCATTCCTTGAAGGCCTGACAGGCGCCTTCGACATCAAAGCTGGGATAATCGGTTTCGTCGATCAGTTCCTTGACGTAATCGCCCTGATACCAGATCGCGTCGTAATCATCCTGACCGGCATCCTCGCGGGCGACACGGTCGGCAACGTCGGCCTCCATCGTCGCTTGGTCGGGAATGGCGATGCGGCCCATGATCGCGTCACGCACCCACCATGCCTGCGCGTCGAACATGTTGAAGGTGAACCACTGGTCCTGCATGCCGAGGTAAAAGAGCGCAGGTTCGCGCACAAAGGCCACGCCCTTGTAAAGATCGGCGGTGGCAAGGCGGTTGGCGGTCTTGAGGCGCAGATCGTCGGGCAGGAAGGGGAAATGGTGTTTGTAGCCGGTGCAGAGGATCACGGCATCCACATCCTTGGTGGTGCCATCCTTGAAATAGGCGGTGTTGCCCTCGACCTTTTGCAGGAGCGGCACCTCTTGCCAGTTGTCAGGCCATTTGAAACCCATGGGGGCAGTGCGGTGGCTGACGGTCACGGATTTGCAGCCGTATTTCCAGCATTGCGAGCCGATGTCTTCGGCGGAATAGCTGGTGCCGACGATGAGAATGTCCTTGTCCTTGAATTCCAGCGCATCGCGGAAGTCATGGGCATGCAGGACGCGGCCTTTGAAATTCTCGAAGCCGGGGAAATAGGGCACGTTGGGCGTGCTGAAATGGCCCGAACAGACGATCACATGATCGAAGGTTTCGGTATAGGTGCGATCCTCGGGGAGGTGGCAGACGGTGACGTTGAAGTTCTCGCCGTCTTTCTCGACCCAGCGGACGGCGGTGGAAAAGCGGATGAGGTCGCGCACACCGGCCTTGAGCACGCGGCCTTCGATATAGTCGAAAAGCACGGCGCGGGGCGGGTAAGAGGCGATTTGCTTGCCGAAATGTTCCTCAAAGGAATAGTCCGCGAATTCAAGGCCTTCTTTGGGGCCGTTCGACCAAAGATAGCGATACATCGAGCCATGAACCGGCTCGCCATATTGATCAAGGCCGGTGCGCCAGGTGTAGTTCCAGAGGCCGCCCCAGTTGTCCTGCTTTTCAAAGCAGACGATTTCGGGGATCTCTGCGCCTTTGGCGGCGGCGGATTGGAAGGCCCGCAATTGGGCCAGGCCCGATGGTCCTGCGCCGATGATTGCAATTCGTTTTTTGGTCATGTTGCCCTCCAAGCTGGTATGGACCAATATTCAGGTATTGGTGCCTTTGGTTCATGCCAGATTGAAGTTGTGGGGGCGGGCTTGTCAATAATTTTTCTTTCCAAGAATAATATTTTCCCATGAACCGCTGGCGCAATGCCGGGAACCTGCTAGAAATTGCCCATGTCAAATTCGAGTTTTGCACAACGTCTGGCCATTCAGAGCGCGTTGCCCCGGTTTTCGGTGGGCATGCGCAAGACGCTGACCATCGGCTTTCTGGCCCCCTTGAGCGGTCCGGTCGAATCGTGGGGCCTGCCGGGATTGCAGGGCTGTCGCTTGTGGGTGGATTGGCTCAACCGGGCGGGGGGCGTGCTGATGGGGGGGCGGCGATTCCCGGTGCGGCTTGAATCCTATGATTGCGGATATGACGGGGCGGATGCGCTGACCGGGGCGCGCCATCTGGTGCAGGAACATGATGCGGCGCTGGTGATGATGCTGGGGGGCGATTCGTTCACGGAGGTGCGCGATTACCTGATGGGGCAGAAGGTGCTGACCTCATCCTTGCTGACAAGTGATCTGTCGCCGGACACGCCCTATCTGATTGCGCCGGGCGAATCGCTGCCGATCTACACGGTGACGGCGGTGGAATGGATCGCCAAGCACCGACCCGAGATCAAGACCGTGGCGCTTTGTGCGCAGACCGATGCGTTGGGCCTGCCGGCGCTGGCCGCCTATCGCGCGGCGTTCAAGGCGGTGGGCATCGAGATCATCGAGGAAATTCGGTATGATCCGGGCACGGCATCGGCCCCTGCGGTGGTGGCCCCGATGCTGGCGGCGGCACCCGATATGCTGTGCTGGTGCACGAGCTATACGCCGATGGTGCATGCGATGACGGAATATGCCTATCATCAGGGCTTTGCGGGCCAAATCCTGAGCTGCACGGCGGATTGCTATGAGCAGTTGATCGCGCTGACCTCGCCCGAGTTCATGGAGGGATTCCTGTTCCAGTTTCCCGATTTCGACGATCCGGCGCTGGCGGAAAAGGCGTTTTTCTTTAACCAGCCGCAGGCGTTTTATGAGGAATACAACGCGCGGTTTCCGGGCAGCTGGACGGCGGTGAGTTGGGAATATGCCGCGATCCTTGATATCTGGCAATCGGCGGTCGAGCGGGCGGGGACGGTCAATTCGGTCTCGGTTCTGGCGGCGATGCGGCAGTTGGGCGAGGTCAACCACGCCTTTGGCCCGGCGCAATGGTGGGGGCAGGATATGTTTGGCCTTGATCATACGCTGATTGGCGATTGGCCGGTGGTGCAAATCCAAGGCGGCAAGGCACGGATCGTTGGTTTCGGGTCAATCCCCGATTGGCTGGCGCGACATGAGCCGCTGTTGCGGGCGGAAATGGCGGCCCTTGGCCAGCTTTGGCATCAGCGTCACGGGCAGGGGGCAGGCAAGGCCTGTCTTGAGGCGCGGCTGGTGGTGAGCTGAGGCACAGGGCGGCGTGTCTTAGTCCTCTTGCAGCAGGGTCTTTTGTTCCTCGATCAGGTGCAGCTTGATGTATTCCACGGCGGTTTCCACATCGCGCGAGGAAATCGCGTTGAAAAGCGCGTTATAGCGTTTCTGGTAATCCTCGATGCGTTTGGGCGTGAGATGCCGCCGCATCATGGTGGAGCGATGCGTTTGCAAACAGGCCTCGATCGCCAGATCATAGCAGGAGGCAAGCAGGGGATTGCCGGTGCCTGCCGCGATTTTGCGATAGAAATCCTCTTCGCAGGCGACGAATTCGGCGGCGTCGGTGCTGATCGCCTCCATCCGGGTGAGGATGTCGTCGAGTTCCATGATATCGCGTGGCGTCATGTTGATGACCGCGAGGCGGATCATCTCGGGCTCTAGAATGCCGCGCACGACAAGATGATCGAGCGGGCTGGTATTTTCGGCAAGCGCGCTGCGGCTGGGGGTGCGGGTGAGTTCGCTTTTGTAGGTGACAAAGCTGCCCGATCCGGCACGGCGGCGGATGATGTTGCGCGCCTCAAGCACATCGAGCGCATCGCGCACGGTGTTGCGGGCCACGCCCAATTCCGACGAGAGCGTGCGTTCGGAGGGCAGGCGCGCGCCCTCGGGATATTCCTCGGATTTGATGCGGGCAAAGAGGCTGTCGATCACCACCTGCACGGTGGCCCCGACCGAATGGCTGGTGACAAGCTGGGCTGTGGTGCTCTGGTTGGCCATCGTAGCGGGGTCCTTCGTGTGGCGCGGGGGCCGTTTGCAGCAAATCTAGGCGGAACCGGTTCCCTGCACAAGCCGCAGGTCAGGGGCATGGAACCAATTTCGATCCCCTTCCGGACCAGTTTTGCGGGCTGCGGGCGCAGATTGGTGGGGTGCCTCTAAAACGACCCAGTTAAAATTCTGAGCAATATGAGAGATTTGGCGGGATAGGCGGGGTAAATTATAACTCTAAGAAACAAATTTTCTTGTGAGTTTCAAATCGCTTTGCTAGCCTTTGCTGGTGAGCCGAAACCAATTTCGGAAACTGGTATAGTCTCTGGGATTGGTAATGAACCAAAACAGGTCGTCCTTGGCTCCGCTCTGCTGCGCGATATCGCGCGGTGCCAACAGTTGGAGGAACGCATGCTTTCCAAATATATCTCTAAGGGGTTCACACGTCGGACCTTTCTGAAAACCTCCGCAGCGGCGACTGCCGCGCTTGGCCTGCCGAAAGTGGCGCTGGCGGCGGGTGAACCGATCAAGATCGGGTTTCTGGCCCCTTTGACGGGGGCGGTGGCGGCCTGGGGCAAGCCGGGCCTTGATGGCTGCATGATCTGGGCCGAGCGGGTCAATGCTGCGGGCGGGATCACGCTGGCGGATGGGGCGCATCCGGTTGAATTCGTGGCCTATGACGAGGAATACGATCCCGCCAAGGCACGCACCGGGGCAACCAAGCTGATCCGTGAGGATGGCGTGAGTTTCATCATGATGCTGGGCGGCGATCCTTGGCCGGGTGTGCAGCCGGTGGCAGAGCGCACGGGCATGTTGTTCTCGACGTTGCTGCCGTCGGACCTGTCGCCCGATACCAAGACGCTGTTGGCCCCGGCCGAGGTGCATCCCATCTATAACGTGACGGGTGTCGAGTGGCTGGCGCAGAACAAGCCGGAATTGAAGACGGCGGTGATGTGCGCGCAGGATGACGCGCTTGGCCTGCCGTCGGTGGCCACCTATCTTGCAGCCTTCGAGGCGGCGGGCATCGAGATGCTGGACGAGCCGTTGCTGTTTGATCCGGCCACCACGGATTTTGCGCCGGTGGTAACGCGGTTGATGGCCAAGAACCCCGATATCATCTGTCTCGACACCTGCTATTCGGATTATGTGCACCCCATCGCAGAGCAACTGTTCCAGCAGAATTTCAAGGGTCAGATCATCAGCTGTACGGCGGATTTCTATGACCAGATGATCGCCAAGACCTCTAAGGAATTCATGGAAGGGTTCATTTTCCAGTTCCCGGATTTCGACGATCCGGCGCTGAATGCCGAGAGCGTGAATTTCCAGGACCCCAACGGATTTTATGCCGAGTACAACAAGCGGCATCCGGGTCAGTGGGGCGCGGTAAGCTGGGAATATGCCTCGATCATGGACCTTTGGAAGGTCGCGGCGGAAAAGGCAGGCTCTGCCGATCCCGAAGCGGTGCTGGCGGCAATGAAAGACGGCCCCGGCAACCACGCCTTTGGCGAGGCGGAATGGTGGGGCACCGAGCTTTTTGGTATCGACAATGCGCTGGTCGGCGATTGGCCGGTGGTGGCGATTGAAAACGGCAAGGCCGTGATCAAGGAATTCCGCTCGATCCCCGACTGGTATAGCCGCCATGGCGATCTTTTGATCAAGCATATGCAGGCCTATGGCCAGATGTGGGATCAGCGCGGCTGATACACGTTCAGGACAGCGCCCGGCACGCGGGCGCTGTTATCCTTCCTCTCTAAAATTCGAGCATTCCGATGATGGAACTCCTGGCGCAGACCGGCCTGAACGCCGTCTATGCAGCAAGCTATATTTCTTTGGTGGCCGTGGGCCTTGTGCTGATCTTTGGCGTGATGGGCGTGATCAATTTCGCCCATGGCGAGTTGTTCATGGCCGGGGCCTATGCGGTGGTGGCGCTTTATGCCGATATGCATCTGCCGTTCTTTGTGGCCGTGCCCATTGGCATGATCTTTGTGGGCATGCTGGGGCTGGTGATGGAGCGGGGGCTGTTTCGACCGCTCAAGGGCAATCCGCTGGGTGGTCTGGTGGCCTCGATCGGGTTTCTGATGATCCTGCAATCGCTGGCGGTGATGGGGTTTGGCGTGCGGATGGAGCATATTCCGCCCGTGACACAAGAGGTCTGGCGCATCAGTGACAAGGTGGGGCTGCCAGTGGCGCGCATCTATGTGATCGTGGCGGCGGTCGTTTTGTTGAGCGCGCTGTGGTATTTCCTCAAGCGGACGCGGTTTGGCTGGGCGCTACGCGCCTCGGCACAAGATCCGGAGGCGGCGGCCTTGCAGGGGATTTCGATCACGCAAACCGCGCGCATCGCCATGTTCATCGGTGCGGCCTTGGCGGGGGTGGCGGGCGCGCTGACGGCGCCGCTGGTCTCGGTCAACCCGCATATGGGCCATTCGGTGATTGTCACGGCCTTTATCGTCATCATCGTGGGCGGGGTCGGATCCCTGGAGGGGGCAATCATTGCCTCGGTGGTCTATGCCTTTGTGCATACGTTCGTGACCACATTCTCGGATGGGGTGGTGGCCGATATCGTGGGTCTGTCGCTTATGCTGGTGGTGCTGATCGTCAAGCCTACGGGCCTATTCGGGAGTGCGGATCGTGCTTAAGCCGGTGATGTTCCTATTGGGTGCTGCCGCGCTGATCGCGCTGCCGCATGGCCTGAGTTTCTCGCAACAGGAAATTCTTGTCTTTCTGGTGATCAATATCCTTTTGGTCATGTCCTACCGGTTGCTCACGCTGACTGGCGAATGGTCGCTGGGGCATGTGGTGATCATGGGGGTGGGGGCCTATGCCTCGGCTCTCATGACCAAGAACCTTGGCGTGCCGGTGCCGGTGGGCATGATCCTGGGCGGGGTTACGGCGGCGCTTTTGGCGGTGCTCTTGTCCTTTCCGCTGTTCCGGATGAAGGGGTTTTATTTCCTGATCGGGTCCTTCGCGGCGGGCGAGATCATCCGCCTGATCTGGAAGCGGTTTCGCGAACCGTTCGGGGGGGCGCGGGGGATTTCGGGGATTGATCCGATGCCGGATTTCTCGCTTGGGTTTTACAGTTTCGATTTCTTCGAGCCGGTGTCTTACTACTACTTTGCCGGGACGATTGTTGCTGTCTGCCTCTGGGTGCTGTGGCGGATCGAGAAATCACCCGTGGGCCTGACCTTTCATGCGGTGCATTGGCAGGACAAGCTGGCGCAGGCGTCGGGGGTGAACCTTCGGGCCTATCGCACGCTGGCCTTTGCCATCGCCTCGGGTTTTGCCGGGATCGCGGGGGCGCTGCAGGCGCATTACGTGGGCACGGTGAACCCCAATTCCTTTGACATCGAAGTGATGGTGTTTGTGCTGACCTGGGCCATCGTGGGGGGGACGACAACGTTTTACGGCCCCATTCTGGGCTGTGTCCTGCTGACGGTGATCAATGAGGTCGTGCTGCGGGGGATGGGGTTCGAACAGGCGCGGCCGCTTTTTTACGGGGCCATCATGATCCTGTCGATCCTGTTTCTTCCCAATGGGTTGGAGAGCATTGTTCAGAAAATCCTGCCGCGCAAAGCCACGGCGAAACCCGATAGAAAGGCTGCAGCATGACCGATTTTCTAGAAATGCGCGGCCTGACCATGCGCTTTGGCGGGTTGATGGCGGTGGATGGTCTGTCGTTCAAGGTGGCGCATGGCAGTATCCATGGGCTGATCGGGCCGAATGGCGCGGGCAAGACCACGACATTCAACATGATCTCGGGGTTCTATACGCCGACGTCTGGTCAAATCCTGCTCAGGGGCGAGGATATTTCCGGCCTTGCGATGCATGAGGTGGCGCGGCGCGGTGTGGTGCGGACATTCCAGCACTCGACGCTCTTTGCCGAGTTGACGGTGTTGGAAAACGCGCTGGTGGGCACGCATATGCCGTTCCGGCCCAATATCTTTGCCGCGATCATCGGCTGGGACCGCGAGGATCGGCGTGGGGCAGCGGCGCGGGCGCGCGAGGCGCTTGAGTTTTTTGGTTTGGGCGATCTGGCCGAGGAGCGGGCCGGGGATCTGTCGCATGGGCATCAGCGCGCTTTGGGGCTGGCGGTGGCCTATGCCAGCCATCCCGATGTGATGCTGCTGGATGAGCCTTTCACCGGCATGAACCCCGAGGAAACGCGGCAGATGATGGAACTGATGCGCCGCCTCAAGGCGGATGGGATCACGATCCTTTTGGTGGAGCATGACATGCAGGCGATCATGGGCCTGTGTGATACCATCACCTGCATGAGCTTTGGCAAGTTTCTGGCCGAGGGGGGGCCGGCGGATATCCGGCATCATCCGGCGGTGATCGAGGCCTATCTGGGGGGCGCGCGCCATGTTGCTTGAGATGCGCAAGATCGCCGTCAACTATGGCAAGATCAACGCGATCCGCGATATTTCCATTGCCGTGCCCGAGGGCAAGATCGTGACCATCATCGGCGGCAATGGCGCGGGCAAGACCACGACGCTGCGCGCCATGTCGGGGATGATCCCGATTGTGGCGGGGGAAATCCTGTTTGAGGGGACGCGGATTGATCATTTGCCCGCGCATAAGGTGGTGGCGCATGGCATCGCGCATGTGCCCGAAGGGCGGCGTATCTTCAAGGATATGACGGTTGAGGAAAACCTGCGCACCGGCGCGTTTCTGCGGCGTGACAAGCCCGAGATCGAGCGCGATCTGGAGCAGGTCTATGACCGTTTCCCGCGCCTGCGGGAACGGCGGGTGCAGCGGGCGCAGACCATGTCGGGGGGCGAGCAGCAGATGTTGGCGATTGGCCGCGCGCTGATGTCAAAGCCGCGCTTGTTGCTGATGGATGAGCCGTCGATGGGGCTGGCCCCGGTGATTGTCGAAGAAATCGCGCGGATCATCGAAGAGATCAACGCGCAGGGGCTGTCGGTGGTGCTGGTGGAGCAGAATGCCGAACTGGCGCTGGAACTGGCGCATCATGCCTATGTGTTGGAAACCGGAAACACCGCAATGGAGGGGCCTGCCCATGAGCTTCGTGGAAATGAACATGTTCGCGCCGCGTACCTGGGGCTTTGAGCGCGGCGACGCCGAAATGCAGGTGGCACGGGCGGCGGGCTGGTCGCGGGCCGATCTGGTCTGGGAACGTTTGACCGAGGCGGGCTGTGCCTCTTATCAGGCGGGTGACCGGGCGGGGGCAGCCCGGATGCTGCGGCGGGCCGGATGGGTGGCGCGGCTGTTTTTCAGTGCGCAGGATTTGCGGCGGGCGACAAGCCTTGCCAATCTTGCGGTACTGGCGCGGGATGCCGGACAGGGCGCGCGGGCAGAGCAGTTGCAAAAGCGGGCGCTGACCCTGTGGCGGACTGCGCCTGAGGTGGCGGGTGGACTTGTGTTCAAGCCGCGCAGCCGCTCGTCCTTGTTTCATCTGCGGATGGAGGCGCTGCACCGCGATACGTTCCACGACAATATGCGCAAGCGCTATCGCGCGATTGCCGCTGACAGCGATCAGGCGCTGCGGCAGTTGCTGGCGGTGGCGCGGCCCGAACGGCCCATCTCTGCGCGGTGGCGGGGGGAAAAGCCGCCGGTGTTCGATGACGGGCGCAAGTTTCTGGCCGCCGCGTTGTTGATCGCCGAGGGCTGAGGTTTTTGCATCTGTGAAGACCGAGGAAAGCGGCGGGTCAGTGCCCGCCGCCAAGCACGCCAATGGCGGTAAAGACACCCAGCACCGCCAGCCATTGCGAGCCGCGCAGGCGTTCGCGCAGAAAGATGGCCGCAAAGAGTACCGTGATCACGCCAAAGGTCGAGGCCCCGATGGCGGCGAATTCGGGCCGCGCGGTCTGACCCGCGCCAATCACGCAGCCGATGGCCAGCGCGTCGAGCGTGCCCATCAAGATGAGCAGCGGCATGTGGCGGCGGGTGAGGGCGAGAGGCGCACGCAGTGCGAGCGCAAAGCCCAACACCACCATAAGGGCGGCGGCGCGGGTCGGGGCCAAGAGCAGCAATTCGCCGCCCGTCGCTGTGGCCTTGTGCCCGATGGCGAAGGTCAGGGCAAAGCCCACGGCGGCAAGCAGCGACCAGGCAATGGCGGGCAGGGGGCTTGGGGCCTCGGTGTGGTCGTGACCGGCATCGCTCTGGGCGATATAGGCCACGCCGCAGATGATGAGGCCGACCATGATCCATTCGAGCGCTGTCGTGGGCGCGCCATTGAGGCTGGCCCAGCCCACCGAGAGAATCGGATAGGCCCCGATCACCGGAGCTACCAGCCGCACCGGGCCGATAGAGAAGGCGCGGTAGAGCGCGGTGCCGCCCACGCCAAAGCAGAGACCTGCCAAAACCGCCAAGCCGATGTCGCCCCCCTCGGGCGCGTGCAGCCCAGCATAGGCGCTGATCGGTGTCACGATGATAAGGCCGAAGGCCAGAACCCAGACAAGCGGCGCGAAAATGCCATTGTTTTGGCTGACATAGCGCACGCAAACATCATGGGTGCCCCAAGCGAGGGCTGCGACAAGCCCCAAGATCAACGCGGTCATTTTAGGTCTGGTCCTTTGTCGAGGGCTGACAATTCTGGCTCTGGTTCGGGTTTCATGTTGCTGGCGAGGCTGGCTTGCGATATTCTTATTGTTAAATAAATATTCCGCTTATGCAAATAGCTTGCAGGGAAAAAGGAGGTCCGAGGTGTTGGAAACGCGCTATCCCGAGGTTCAGGCGGGGCCGCCCCGGCCAAGTGTGATTGTCGAGCCGCGGGTGTTTGCGTTTCCTCCTGGGACGGAACGCTATGTGGTCGACGGCGCGGGTGCAATCCTAATCCGGATCGAAGCGGGGGATCGCCTGCGGGTGGTGAATACCGAAGGCGGGCAACGCTGTGAGATCGTGGCGGCGGGGCCGGATGGAACGGTGGATCCCGGTATTCTGGGTGAGGCGGGCACGGGCGATGCGGCTGGGCTGAAGGCCTTGCTTGCCGGGTCCGAGACATCGTTGCGCGGCTTGCGCATGGGGCTTGAGGCGCGCGGCATGGATCTGGCGCGGGTGCGGTCGGTGGATGTGTTTGACAGCATGAGTCCGGCCGGGGATGCGGCGGAATTCACCGTGCAGCGCGACGGGGTGGCCGTGATCGCGGCCCCCGGCGGGATCATGGATTTCGCAGCACAGGATACCGCGACGCCGCTTACCGTTTGGGTGACGCGCGCCAAGCTTAAATCCGCTGCGCGCTTTGAATTGCCCGATCCGCTGGCCGATCCGGTGACGGATCTGCGGGTGCATTCGGCCACGGCTGAGGCCTATTTCGTCAAAGCCGGGGATTATATCCAGATCCTTGATGTCGATGGGCGGCAGTGCACCGATTTCCAGTGTTTTGCCGCGCGCAAGCTGGACAAGGGCATCGAGCATGCGCTGGATGTCACCACGACCCGCACGCTGATGGGCCATGCCTATCCGATGCCCGGGCTGCATGCGAAATACTATGATCAGGAGATGTTGCCGCTGGTCGAGGTGGTGCAGGACACGGTCGGGCGGCATGATGCCTTTGCGCTGGCCTGTGCGGCGAAATATTACGACGATATCGGCTATCCGGGGCATGTGAACTGTTCGGACAATTTCAACGCAGCACTTGCCCCGCATGGGGTGACGGGGCGCGCGGGCTGGATGGCGATCAATTTCTTCTTCAACACCGGCATTGATGCGCATGGGGTGCTGTATACAGACGAGCCCTGGACGCGGCCGGGGGACTATGTGCTGCTTCGCGCCTTGACGGATCTGGTCTGTGTGAGTTCGGCCTGTCCGGATGACACCACCGCCGCGAATGGCTGGAATCCCACGGATATCCATGTGCGCACCTATAGCGGCAAGGAAACCTTTCAAAGATCGGTGGCCTATCGGCCCACCCCCGACGCGGAGCCAAAGATGACCAAACAGACAGGATTCCACCCGTGTTTCGCGCGGTTCACCGAAAATTTCATCGAATATAATGGTTTTTGGCTGGCCAGCGCCATGTCGAGCGCCGGACCAATCGAGGAATATCACGCCTGTCGGCAGAAATCCGTGGTGCTGGACCTGAGCGCGCTGCGCAAGTTCGAGATCACCGGGCCGGATAGCGAGGCGCTGTGCCAATATGTCTTTACCCGCGATATCAAGAAACTGCCGGTGGGCGGCGTGGTCTATACCGCGATGTGCTATCCGCATGGGGGCATGATCGACGACGGCACCGTGTTCCGGCTGGGTCAGGACAATTTCCGCTGGATTGGCGGCAGTGATTATGGTGGCGAGTGGCTGCGCGAAAAGGCGCAGGAACTTGGGCTGAAAGTGCTGGTGAGGTCGTCCACCGATATGCAGCACAATATCGCCGTGCAGGGGCCGGAGAGCCGCGATCTTTTGAAAAAGGTGATCTGGACCGCGCCGCATCAGCCCAAGTTTGATGAGTTGGGGTGGTTCCGCTTTGCGCCCGCGCGCATTGGCGATCACGACGGCGTGCCTGTGGTGGTGTCGCGCACCGGCTATACGGGAGAGTTGGGCTATGAGATTTTCTGTCACCCCAAGCACGCGGTCGAGGTCTTCGATGCGGTCTGGGCGGCGGGCAAGGATCACGGGCTGACGCCCATGGGCCTGCAGGCGCTGGATATGGTGCGGATCGAGGCGGGGCTGATCTTTGCCGGCTATGATTTCAGCGACCAGACCGATCCTTTTGAGGCAGGGATCGGGTTTACCGTGCCCTTGAAGTCGAAGCCGGATGATTTCATCGGGCGCGAGGCGCTCATTCGGCGCAAGGAGCATCCGGCGCGGGTGCTGGTGGGCCTCGATATCGACAGCAACGTGGCGGTGGGCCATGGCGATTGTGTTCATATCGGCCGGGCGCAGATTGGTGAGGTGACATCCTCGATGCGCTCGCCGCTTTTGGGCAAGAATATCGCCTTGGCGCGGCTTGATGTGGCGCATCATGCGGTGGGCACAGCCGTTGAGATCGGCAAGCTTGACGGGCAGCAGAAACGTTTGCCCGCGCAGGTGGTGCCCTTTGCCCATTACGATCCGCAAAAGACCAAACCGCGCTCTTGATTTCGGTCAAGGCAGGCGGCGTGCAGGGTTGCGAGAGTGGGGACCATGAGCACAGCCCTTGACGATATTGGCGGCGAAGCGCGGCTGCGGGATCTGGTCCGGACGTTCTACGACCGGATGGAGCAGGACCCTGCGGTGTATGCGCTGCACCGCTTGCATTTTCGTGGGCATGGGTTGGAGCATACGCGCCAGACGCAGTTTGAATTCCTGTCGGGGTTTCTGGGGGGGCGCGCCTATTATCGCGAGCGGTTCGGGCATATGGACCTGCGCGAGATTCACGCGCATGTGCCGATCCGGCAGGCGGATGTGACCATGTGGCTCGAGACATTCGACGCGGCGTTGCGCGCTGAGGGGATGGAAGGGCCGGTGGTTGAGCGGTTTCGCGCGGTGTTGCACCGTGCGGCGCATATGTTGATCAACGCGGTGCCGGATTGGCGGGAAGAAGCTGGTCACCTGGGGCAGGGGTGCCCGGTGTCGGGGGCGTGAGGGGCTGCATCCAAGAGGTGAGCCGCGCAGGGCTTGTCCGCCGGGGGGGCGCAGCTACAGAAGTTATTGGCACTTTATGCCTGCCAAGTCTTTTGCGGTTTCTATGACTTGAAACGTTGCAAAAGCGCCCGCCCGAGGGGGCGGACGGGCGCTGCGCGGCGGTGCCTGCGGCACCTTGATTCCGCGCATTCTTTCACGCTCGAACAATAAAGCCCGCGCGATCTCTCGCACGGGCCTGTTGTCCAGTGTGACGCGCTCAGATATCAAGCGTGTTGTCGCGTTCCCATTTGGTGAAATGGCTGACAAAGGAATTCCATTCCTGGCGCTTCAGCTTGAGATAGGCGGCGGAGAAATCTTCGCCCATGGTCGCCTTGAGTTCCTTGTCTTTGTCATATTCGCGCAGCGCGTCGAGCATGTTGAGCGGCAGTTTGGGCGCGCCGCGCACCTTGTGACCGTCGGCATACATATCAATATCGTGACGCTTGCCGGGATCGGCCTTGGAGCGGATGCCGGAAAGGCCCGCCGCGATGATCACGGCCTGCAGAAGATAGGGATTGACCGCGCCATCGGGCAGGCGCAGCTCGAACCGGCCGGGGCCGGGGACGCGCACCATATGGGTGCGGTTATTTCCGGTCCATGTGACCGAGTTGGGGGCCCATGTGGCACCTGAAATGGTGCGGGGTGCGTTGATCCGCTTGTAGCTGTTCACGGTCGGGTTGGTGATCGCCGCAAGCGCGCTGGCATGTTTCATGATGCCGCCCAAGAAATGCTTGCCGCGCTCGGACAGGCCCACCTCGCCAGTCTGGCCTTCGCCCTTGCCTGCAAAGACGTTATTTTTGGCCTGTTTGCCGGGGCCATCCCAGACCGAGATATGCGCGTGACAGCCATTGCCGGTCATGCCTTCGATGGGTTTGGGCATGAAGGTGGCGCGGAAGCCGTGCTTTTCCGCGACGGATTTGGTCATGAATTTGAAGAAGGAATGTTTGTCGGCGGTGTCCAGCGCGTCGTCATATTTCCAGTTCATCTCGAACTGGCCATTCGCGTCTTCGTGGTCGTTCTGGTAGGGTTCCCAGCCCAGTTCCAGCATGTAATCGCAGATTTCGCGCACCACGTCATAGCGGCGCATCACGGCCTGCTGGTCATAGCAGGGCTTGCCGCTGGTATCGAAGGGATCGCTGATCTGATCGCCCTCGGGGGTCAGGAGGAAGAATTCGGCCTCGATGCCGGTTTTGACATGCATGCCTTCGGCTGCGGCCTCGGCAATGAGGCGGCGCAGAACGTTGCGCGGCGCTTGGGGCAGGTCTTTGCCGTCCATGACGCAGTTGGCGGCGACCCATGCCACATCGCGTTGCCACGGCAGTTGGATGACCGACGCGGGGTCCGGCACCGCCAGCATGTCGGGATGCGCGGGCGTGAGATCAAGCCAGGTGGCAAAGCCCGCGAAACCGGCGCCGTCCTCTTGCATGTCGGCAATCGCCTCTGCCGGCACCAGCTTGGCGCGCTGTCCACCGAACAGGTCGGTGTAGGAAATCATGAAGTATTTTACGCCCTTGTCCTTGGCAAATTTCGCCAGATCGCTGGTCATTTTGTTTGTCCCTGTTGTCATATGTTGTCGGATGGTCGCGGCGTGGCCCATTGGGCCACGCCAGATCACAGATTAGAAGCTGGTGCCGGGTTTGCCGGGCCACCAATCGGTGCCGGCGAGCGGCACCTTTGCCATGGCGGCGGCCTCCATCGTCACGGCGCACAGATCCTCGGGTTCGAGATTGTGCAGGTGGCTTTTGCCGCAGGCGCGCGCGATGGTCTGCGCCTCGAGCGTCATCACCTTGAGATAGTTGTTGAGGCGGCGGCCCCCTTCGATGGGGTCGAAACGCTTCATCAACTCGGGGTCTTGGGTGGTGATGCCTGCGGGGTCTTTGCCTTCGTGCCAGTCGTCATAGGCGCCTGCGGTGGTGCCCAGCTTGTTATACTCGGACTCCCACTTGGGGTCATTGTCGCCAAGCGCGATGAGAGCTGCCGTGCCGATGGCCACCGCATCCGCGCCAAGCGCCATGCATTTGGCCACATCGGCCCCGGTGCGTATGCCGCCAGAGACGATCAATTGCACTTCGCGGTGCATGCCGAGGTCCTGGAGCGCGCGCACCGCTTCGCGGATACAGGCGAGGATGGGCTGGCCCACATGTTCGATGAACACGTCCTGCGTGGCCGCTGTGCCGCCTTGCATCCCGTCGAGGACGACCACATCGGCCCCCGCCTTGACTGCGAGCGTGGTGTCGAAATAGGGGCGTGCGCCGCCGACCTTGATATAGATCGGCACCCGCCAGCCGGTGATTTCACGCAATTCCAGCAGTTTGATTTCCAGATCGTCGGGGCCGGTCCAGTCTGGGTGACGGCAAGCCGAGCGCTGGTCGATCCCTTTGGGCAGGTTGCGCATCTGCGCGACGCGGTCTGAGATTTTCTGACCCAAGAGCATGCCGCCGCCGCCGGGTTTGGCCCCTTGGCCCACCACCACTTCGATTGCATCGGCGCGGCGCAGGTCGTCAGGGTTCATGCCATAGCGCGACGGCAGGTATTGATAGACCAGTTTCTTGGAATGGCCGCGCTCTTCGGGTGTCATGCCGCCGTCGCCGGTGGTGGTCGAGGTGCCTGCCAGCGTGGCCCCACGCCCAAGCGCCTCTTTGGCGGGGCCGGAGAGCGCGCCAAAGCTCATGCCCGCGATGGTGACCGGGATGTCGAGATGAATGGGGTTTTTGGCAAAGCGGGTGCCAAGGGTCACCGAGGTATCGCAGCGCTCGCGGTAGCCTTCGAGCGGGTAGCGCGAGATCGACGCGCCCAAGAAGAGCAGGTCATCGAAATGCGGCACCTTGCGCTTGGCACCGCCGCCGCGAATGTCATAGATGCCGGTGGCCGCCGCACGCCGGATTTCGGCGTTGATCGACTGCGTGAAGGTTGCCGATTGGATCGGCTGGGTGCGCGGAGCGCCGTGGGTCTCGTCTTTCATGGTCTGAGCCCTCAGTATGCGTTGTCAGGTTTGAAGTTATAAAGCTGGCGAGCCGAGCCGTAGCGCTTGAACTCTTCGGGTTTGGCGTCACAGCCACCACGTTCCAGCAATTCGGCAAGAAGTTCGAGATGTTCGGGGCGCATCTCTTTCTCGATACAGTCCGCACCAAGCGATTTCACGGAGCCGCGCACGAACAACCGCGCCTCATAGAGGCTGTCGCCAAGCGCATCGCCCGCATCGCCGCAGACCACGAGATTGCCGGATTGCGCCATGAAGGCGGACATATGGCCGATGTTGCCATGCACGATGATGTCGATACCCTTCATCGAGATACCGCAGCGCGACGAGGCATTGCCCTTGATGACAAGCGTGCCGCCATTGCCGGTGGCCCCGGCATATTGGCTGGCGTCGCCCTCGACGATCACGGTGCCGCTCATCATGTTTTCGGCAACACCCGGACCGGCAGAGCCATGCACATGCACGGTCGCCTGTTTGTTCATGCCGGCACAGTAGTAGCCGGTCGAGCCCATGACATGCACCTCGATAGGGGCGTCGAGCCCCACGGCGATGGCATGGCTGCCGCGCGGGTTGATGATATCCCAACCGGTTTGGTTGGTCTCATTGGCCTGGGCCTGAAGGGTGGCATTGAGGCTGCGCAGCCCATCGGCTGCTAGGTCGAATGTCTGCATGTCAGTGCTTCCAGAAATAGACGGTTGCGGGCTCGGGTTCCCAGACGCGGGCCTGTTCGATGCCCGGCAGGTTGACGAGGGCACGATATTCGCTGCCGAAGGCCACGTATTGATCGGTCTCGGCCATGACGGCGGGCTTGCAGGCGATGGGATCGCGGACCACGCCAAAGCCATCCTCGGTGCCGACCACGAAGGTGAAAAAGCCATCGAGATCGACCAGCGAGCTTTCCAGCGCCTCGCCCAGCGTTGCGCCTTCGCGCATTTTCCATGTGAGATAGGCTGCGGCAACCTCGGTGTCGTTCTGGGTCTCGATCCGCACGCCTTCACGCAGCAGTTTGCGGCGCAGGGAGTTGTGGTTGGAGAGCGACCCGTTGTGCACAAGGCATTGATCAGCCCCGGTGTTGAAGGGATGCGCGCCCATCGTGGTTACAGCCGATTCGGTGGCCATGCGGGTATGGCCGATGCCGTGGGTGCCGCTCATTGCGGAAATCTCAAAGCGGGCGGCCACGTCTTTGGGCAGGCCCACCTCTTTGTAAATCTCGATGCTTTCGCCTGCGGACATGACGCGCACACCGGGCACGAGGCGCTCGAGCGCTGCGCGGGTGTCGGCGGCCTTGTCGGCGGGGAAATCCAGCACCGCATGGGTATCCTTGCGGCTCAGGGTGACCGGCGCGTCCAATTCGGACGACAGGCGTTCTGCCAGACCGTCGAAATCGCGGGCAGCGGTATCCGACTGGATGGTCAGTTTGGCATGGCCCGCCTGCGGCGCACCATAGATGGCGATCCCGGCACTGTCGGGGCCACGGTCCGTCATGGTGATCAACATATCCGTCAGCATGCTGCCAAGCTGGGGTTCAAGTGCTTTGTCTTTCAGGAAAAGTCCGACAATCCCGCACATTCGCGTTTGCTCCACTTTAGTGATTCTGCCCCGTGGGGCCCTTCAGTCCGAGGCTAACATCGGGCTCCGGTGACTGCAACTCAAATGAATAAATGTTTCCTGTAAGTATTTGCGCGGGCGGCTGTCGCCCGCGCAAATCAGAGCAGGATCAGTAGCGTTCGAGATGTTTGCGGATCTTTTCAGGATCGCCCATCTTGCGCGCTTGTTCCAGATGTTCGCCCTCGCGGACAAATTGAATGCGGTGCCATGCGAGCCAGAAGATCACACCCGCCACGACCATCGGGATCTCATACCCTTGGAAGGGGTAGATGGGCCCAACTTCGGCAAGATCAACTGCCCAGGATTCGTATCCGATTGTAGACATGTGCCTTATCCTTATTCTGCGGGGGTTGGTTTGGTGTTGAGATAGGCCTTGTCGGCCTCGATGACCTGAACAATGGCATCCTCATAGGCATGGTGCTCTGCGTAATCGAGACCCTGCAATTCGACTTCGACCGGGATGCGCAGCACGCCAGCGGCGGCCTGCATCTTGGCCACGATGAAGGCTGGCAGGAAGCCCAGACAGAAGAACATGATCACCGCACCAAGGGTTTGACCCAGCGGGTTGATTGTCGCGTAGCCCTCAAACGGAGAGGAGGGTGCGCCCCAGAGCAGGAAGCCCGCGATGATCAGGCCGACCACGCCGGAATACCCGTGCACGGCGACAGCCCCCACGGCATCGTCAAGTTTGAAGCGGCGCTCGACCCAGAAGTGCAGTTTGTAGACGATCACGACACCGACCGCGCCGACCAGCATGGCCTGAACCGGATGATAGAGGTCATTACCTGCCGAGGCCGTAATGATCCCGGCGAGACCGCCCGAAAACGTCCAGAAGGCATCGCCCTTGGACACCACATAGGCCGCCATCAGACCGCCCGAGAGCGACATCAGGAAGTTGAAAGTGATGGCCGACAGCGAAGTGGGCGCGAGGTAGATATTTGTGGCCGTCCACGTGGTGCCGGTGATCTGGCCGCCAATGACTTCGGGCGAGATGAGCGGCACGTTGCAGGCGGCATAAAAGCCCCAGAATCCGGTATAGATCAGGAAAATCCCGATGGTCAGCATCCAAGGGTTATGCGGCGGGATGTCCCGCGGGGTGCCGTCGGCTGCGAATTTGCCGATCCGTGGACCCAGCACCATGATCACACCCAGAGCATAGCCGCCCGCGATGGCATGGATCACGCCAGACGCGTAGGCGTCATGGTAGCCCAGATATTTGACCATCCAGCCATCATAGTGCCAGCCCCAGGCCGCGTCGATGATCCACCAGACCGAACCGATCAGCACCGCATGCACCCAGAGCGCCGAGGAGCGAATCCGCTCGATCACCGAGCCGGACACGATCGAAGCGGCGGTCCAGGAAAACAGCAGGAAGGCCGCCCAGAACACACCGGTGATCCGGTCGTCAAGGTTGGTGGCCATGTTCGGCGACCATGGCAAATTGGCACTCGCCATTTCATGATTCAGCCCGCCAAAGAAGGGGAACATCGGGAAGGCCCAATAAATCCACCAGCCGAAAAAGAAGAAGGTCACGGTAACGAGGGGAATCACCATCACGTTTTTCATCAGCGTGTGCATGTGGTTGCGGCGGCGGCTGGCACCCACCTCATACATGCAAAAGCCAACGTGGATCAGAAACATGAAAACGACCGTCACCCAATAGTAAAATTCGGTGAAGATGGTCGTCAACGCATCAAGGTTGCCGTTCATCGCACTCTCCCTGTTGTGCAGTTTGTTGTTTTATTGGTGGTGAAAACTTTTTCTTCTAAGGGAGACAAAGATTTCTCACTCTGTCAACCAGTTTGAATCGAAGTGCCGCTCACTTGGCGTGACCACCGTTATTTGCGCATACAGCAAAAATATATTCCCGTCAGGAAAATAATCTGCATGAAAGTATTGATTTTTGCTGCGATCTGCGTCTGAATATCGCCAAACACAACACCGACAGGGAGGCTGACATGGCCATTATCTACAGAACATCTGCGCTCGCACCGCGTCATACTGAGATCGGTGGCGAGCTGACCGACTGGAATGGCATGGGCACCGCATGGTTCTATGACCACACGGATGAGCGTGCCGAGGCGGATTATCTGGCAGTCCGCACCAAGGCGGGGCTAATGGATGTGTCGGGTCTCAAGAAGGTTCACATCGTCGGGCCGCATGCGGCAGCCGTGATCGACCGTGCCACCACGCGCAATGTCGACAAGATCATGCCGGGGCGCGCGGTCTATGCTTGCATGCTGAATGATGCGGGCAAGTTCATCGACGACTGCGTGATTTACCGCCTGTCGGTCAATCACTGGATGGTGGTGCATGGCACCGGCACCGGCCACGAAACGCTGGCGATGGCCGCCTATGGCAAGAATGTCGCCATGCTGTTTGATGACGACCTGCACGATATGTCGCTGCAAGGGCCGGTCGCGGTGGATTTCCTTGAAAAACACGTGCCGGGCATTCGCAATCTGGCCTATTTCGGCATTCTGCAAACCAAGCTGTTTGATCTGCCGGTGATGATCTCGCGCACCGGATATACCGGCGAGCGCGGCTATGAGATTTTCTGTCAGGGTCGGCATGCGATCCAGATTTGGGATCGGATTCTGGAAGAGGGCAAGGACATGGGCATCGTGCCGGTGCAATTCTCGACCCTCGATCTCTTGCGCACGGAAAGCTACCTGCTGTTCTATCCGGGTGACAATTCCGAGACCTTCCCGTTCAAGGACGATCTGTGCGGCGATACGCTGTGGGAGCTGGGGCTTGATTTCACCGTCTCGCCGGGCAAAACCGGGTTCCGCGGCTCGGAAAACCACTATGCGCTGAAGGGAAAAGAGCGTTTCAAAATCTACGGCGTGCGGCTTGAGGGCAAGCGCGCGGCGGATATGGGCGCGCCGCTGTTGAAGGATGGCGAGGTTGTCGGTGTGGTGACCTTTGGTCTGAATTCCAACCTCAACGGGTATAACGTGGGGATCGCGCGGATGCCGGTTGACTGCGCTGTACCGGGCACCAAGATGAGCGTGCGCTATGCGGATGGCACCGAGGTCGGTTGCGTAGCCGAGGAGATGCCGTTCTATGACAAGGACAAGCTGATCCGCGCGGCCAAGGGGTAACCCCTTGGCCCACGGGCCTTTGGCTCTAATGACGCGAAAGGGAGCAGACGCGAAGATGTCGAAATTCCAGTTTCCGGAGAGTATCGTCAGCCGCCCGGTTTATGGCACATTGGCCCCGCGACCGGGCAAGGCGCATCTGATGATCGCCGATGCCGAGGGGGCGGAGGCACTGCTAGATCTGGCCGTGCAGGATGCGGGGCTGATGGCCAAGACGCATGTGCTTTATATCCCCAAGGGGACGGGCGAGACCTATGTCGACAAGCTGCGCGCGGCGGGTCCGGCGCAGCTTTATGTCGGGCCAAGCTATGCCGCTTCGGTGCCGCGGCTGCGGCGGGTGTTGTCGGATGCGCATATGGGCTTGCAGGTCTATCTTGCGGGGACAGAAGGGCTGATGGGGCAGGCGATGAATGAGGCGGTGACGGCGGGTATTCCGCACAGCGCCATTCAGACCGAGCATCGCGGCTCCACCGCACGGCGCATGCAATGTGTGCATTGCAAGGGGATCACCGAGGACGTGACCACCGATCCCTTTGTCTGTTCGCATTGCGGTCTCAACCTTTTTGTGCGTGATCACTATTCGCGCCGGTTGGCGGCCTTTCAGGGCGTGTGCATCGATGCCGAAGACCCCGGCAATATCCCCCCTGCAAAGGAGATTTATTCATGAGCGCCGCCCCCCAAAAGGCCCGCGCCGGGGCTGAAAAGATCGAGGTGGTTGTCGCCGCCGTGGTGCCGGTGAATGAGCTGGTGACGCGGTTTGAATTTCGCCGCCCGGATGGGGCGGAGTTTCCGCCGTTTTCGGCGGGTGCCCATACGGTCGTGGAAATGCACGACGAGGGGCGCACGCGGTTAAACCCCTATTCGCTGATGTCTGATCCGGGTGATCGTTCCCTTTATGCCATTTCGGTACGGCGCGATGACGAGGGGCGGGGTGGCTCGCTCTATATGCATCGCCATGTCAAACCGGGTGATGCGATGACCATCACCTATCCGGTCAACCTTTTCCCGCTGGATTTGCGGGCGCGCAAGCATGTGTTTTTTGCCGGGGGCATCGGGATCACGCCATTCATGGCGATGATCGCGCAGCTGGAGCAATCGAACGGCAATTGGGAATTGCATTATGCCTGCCGCAGCGCCGCACTTGGCACTTATGCCGATGAGTTGCGGGGGAAATATCCCAACAAGGCGCATGTCTATTACGACGATCAGGAGCAGGCGATTCCGCTCGATGATCTCTTGAGCGGGCAACCTTTGGGCACGCATATCTATGTCTGTGGTCCCAAGGGGATGATCACTTGGGTCAAGACCCGTGCCGCTGCCCTTGGCTGGCCCGAAGAGGCGGTGCATTCCGAGGAATTCCTTGCGCCGCAACCCGGTGCGCCGTTTGAAGTGCGGCTGTGCAAATCCGATCTGGTGATTCAGGTGGGCGAGCACGAAAGCCTGCTTGAGGCGATCGAGCGGGCCGGGGTCGATGCGCCGTTCCTCTGTCGCGGCGGGGCCTGCGGCCAATGCGAGACCGATGTGGTCGAGGTGGACGGCGAAATCGTGCACCGCGATCACTGGCTGGACGAGGCCGATCATGCCAGCGGCAAGAAAATCATGCCCTGCGTCAGCCGTTTCATCGGCAAGACGCTGGTTCTGGACCGATAAGGAGCCACGCGAGATGACCATTCAGTTCAATAACGAGACTTTCCGCGACGATTATTCGTTCCGCAATTCGGCTTGGGCGATCAAGCGGTTCCCGTTCCCGTTCCATGAAGACAGCTATATGTATTCGGTCAACATGGAGCAGCATCGCGGCGGGCCTGAGGGTTCGGTCTATGAAAAGCGGTTCGATGTGGACGAGCATTACCTGTCAGAGATGCGCGACCGGGCGCTGGTGCTGGCCGATGATCCGCTGCGCTGTCAATCCTTGCCGCATATGACGCTGGCGGGATGGGACGTGCTCGAGTTGATCATGACCTGCAAGGCCGAGGATTACCCCGACCTCTTTGAATTGCACCGCGATGGCAACCGCTGGCGCTGGATCAACAAGCCGATGGGGATCGACCACAGTTTCACCTTTCTTGACCCAACCACGCTGCCCTGCGGCCCATTGGAATATATCACCCGCCAGACGCAGGGCGATTTCGCGGTGTTGGATCAGCGCGACGAGATGCTGTGGATGGATGCCGGGATGGTCACGACACAGGCGGACTGGTCGCTTGATTTCGATATCGGCATGAATTTCTTTGAATGGCACGCGCCGGTGCCCTTGGCGCATGAGATGGGGATTTTCCAGCGCGCGCTGAAATTCCTGCTCAATGTACAGCAAGGCGCGCCCGCGCGGCGGCTGAACTGGACGATGACGGTTAATCCGCTCTTGGATACCAGCCCCGAGAATTACCACAAATGGGGCGTGCAAAAGACCACGCTGACGCCCGAGAACATCGGCGCGAAACAGCATCTGCGGGTGGAGTTGCAGACGTTTTTCCGGCTGCCGCGGTCAAATGCGCTGCTGTTTCCGATCCGGTGCTATCTGATTGCGTTTCAGGATGTCGTCAGCGTGCCGAAATGGGGCCGCCGGTTGCACCGTGTGGTGCGCGATCTGCCCGAGGAACTGGCGACCTACAAGGGGTTCATCGCCAATCGCCCGATGATGATCGAGTATCTGAGCCAATATGACGATGGCCTGCCCACCAGCCCCGGTATCTGGCCAGATCTAGAGACAGAGCCGCCGTTACAGAAGTGATGCGGCGCGCGGGGAAAGCGACGTGAACGCAAGCGGCCTTTCCCCCCAAAACCTCAGCTTTTCTGGGGATAGCTGATGATTGACAGATACCGGATCGGGAAACGGATCAGTTGGTCCGGCCCGTGCGGGGCGTCGGCATCAAAAAACAGGGTGTCGCCGGGGGTAAGGTGATAGGTTTCGTTGCCATGGCGATAGCCGACTTCGCCGTCGAGCATGTAGATCATCTCGATCCCCTCATGCTGAAAGGTCTTGAACGTGTCAGATTCGGAGTTGAGTTCGATCAGATATGGCTCGACCATGACGCCGCTGCTGTTCGATCCGATGTGACCCAAGAGATTGTACTGATGGCCCGCACGGGTGCCCGCGCGCTCGATCTCGACGCCTTGGCCCGCCTTGGTATGCACCGCCTCGCGGCGTTCTTCGTATTCCTTGAAGAACGCGGTCAGCGGCACCGAAAGCGCATGCGCCAGTGTTTGCAGCGTGGTCAGCGAGGGCGAGGTATTGCCGTTCTCGATCTTGGAGAGCATGCCGATGGAGAGTTCGGTCATGTTCGAAAGCTCGGCCACGGTGATGTTCTGTTTCTTGCGATAGGCGCGCACTTCGCGGCCGATGGCAACCTCAAGCACTTTTTCTCGCTCGTCGCGCAGCTTATGAGGGTCCTGAGTCAGTTTGACCAATTTCGCGGGATCCATGATGCTCATTGTTTTCCTCTCAGATTTAGGCCGGGCGGATCGAAAATGCCAGAATGTCTATTTTACCTTATGATCTTCACCATATTGCATAATTTTTTCCCAAGTGGAAAATGTTACGTAGAGGCAAAAGCGCTAAGGGCAAAAGGCCGACCGAGATGACACAGCGCGTGATCCGAATAGGGTTCCTGATCTTTCCGGGGTTTCCGATGTCATGCCTGACCTCGGTGATCGAGCCGTTGCGTGCAGCCAATGAGATCTCGGGGCATCGCACCTTTGCGTGGGATTTGGTGGCCGAGGGCGCGGAGCGCGTCATGTCGAGCGCGGGCATCGGGTTTGAGCCCGGTCGGCGGCTGTCCGAGACCGACGATTGCGATTACCTGCTGCTCTTGTCGGCCCCCACCAGCCGGTTTGCCGATGCGCGCTCTGCCGCGCATCTGCGACGCGTGGCGCGGCATGGCACGGTGCTGGGGGCGATCAGTGGTGGCGTCTTCCCGCTCTTGCGCAGCGGGGCGGTCGCGGATGTCGCGCTATCGGTGCATTGGTGCTATGAGGCCGCGTTTCTGGCCGAGTTTCCGGGCGTTCCGGCCTCGGATCAGGTGATCGAGATCACGCCACGCTGTGTCACGGCCTCGGGGGCGGCGGCGGCGTTTGATCTGGCGCTTCATATGGTCGACACAGCGCTAGGGGCGGGCATTGCCACCGAAGTGGCCTGTTGGTTCCAGCATCCGATGATGCGCAAGGCGGGCGTGCAGCAAATGGTGCCGGTGCTGGGCGAGGGGGCGCGGGCCACCGATCTGCCGCCGATGGTGGCGCGGGCGATTGATCTGATGGCGCAGCATATGGCGGCCCCGCTGTCGATGGCGGAGGTGGCCGAAGATCTGGGCATCACCCCTCGGCATCTGGAGCGCAGTTTCAAGCGCGCGACAGGCCAGAACCCGACCAATTATTTCCGGGCCATGCGGATGAAGGCGGCGCGGCAGATCGTGATGTATTCCAACGATACGATGGCGCAGATCGCCGAGGCCGTGGGCTATGCCAGTTCCAAGGTGTTGGTGCGGCATTACCGGGATGCCTTTGGCATTTCGCCGCGCGAGGATCGGCAGCGGATTAACCTGACGCGGGTCAAAGGCAATCTGCCGGTGCCCTCGGTCTAAGGGCCAAGGCGCGGTGCGCCCGATCAAAACCACACCCGTCCCGGGCTTGACCCGGGACCTCGCCGAGATGGGGTAAAGGCCCCGGCACGGGGGCCGGGGCGATGTGACCCCGATCAGATGCAATGTGGCCTAGCGGCGCAATCCCGTGCCGATCTGGTTCAGAATCGCCTCGATGGCGCTGTCGGGCGCGTCACCGGCACCTGAAACCCGCGCCTTGATGGCGTCAAACCGTGCGCGCAGCGCGATTTTTTCGGACCCTTGGCAATCGTTCCACGGTCTGCCCTGCAAGCCCATCACAAGTGCGTAATAGCCGATGAAATGCGGGGCTGTGCCGTTGCGCAAGAGCGCTTCATAGGCGGCATCGGCCCCCATGGCGCGCAGGCTGTCGGCGTCATGGATACCGGCGCGGGCATAGCCTGCGTCCGAAGCGGGGCCGAGGTTGCGGATGGACGAGACAGGAGCGGGCATCGGTGGCTATGGTTTTATATTCAACACCAACTTAGCGAGAACTTTTGATTGCGTAAATCAATAGTTTAATGGAGTTGCCGACACCCCCACACCAACTGATTTTCAACCGTTAGGACGCGGGAAACGAAAAAGGCCGCCCGAGGGCAGCCCTTTGTGTGAGTGCAAAGTGGTTGATCCGAGGGTTAGTTTTGCCTCGAGTGCTTCTGAGGCTCTTTTTCTAAATCTTGTGCCGATCCAGAACACTAGTCGTATCAATCTCGTGCCAATGGTCGGAAATGAACGGGTACCCCCGCAATGCGACACTCCTCAAGTTGCGTTTTCAGACATCCGATCAGATACTCTTCAGTCCTTTCACCGCGGGTGGGGTAGTCCAGCTTGTTCAGAACGGCGCGGCAGGGCCTCCTCCATCTTCTCTTCGACGCGCTCGCCCACCGAAAGCAGCCTGACGCAAGCGCCCCGACACCCCGAAACATCAATCCATAATTACCCAACAACCACGTCACCGACCGGCCAGCAAACCGGACGCAAACATCGGATGCGCGCGACGCCCCGAGATCCGTAAAACCGGCCCCAGGAACACATGAAGGCAGCTTCATGAATTATCCGGGTTAAGTTGATGGTCTCCGGCAAACTCGGGGCGATTCCTTGCCACACAAACCAAATACTCAGACGGGAACACCGGATGGGCCATGCCTGCGCCTATCCTTCGCCGCCAGTGTAAATGACCCCCGCAACCTGACCATCCGGGCTTGATTGGCAGGCCCATGGCGCTTCGGCTCCTGCCACGGTTGCCATCACGCCGACACCTGCCTCGGATTCCGCTACATCGTAGACCGCGACATCTGCGATAGGTCGCCCTGTCTGTCTTGCGATCGCCGCACGGCAGGCATTAGCAGCAACCGAATTCAAGTTGCCGCCAGTCACCGCAGGCGTCACCATCGGCTCCGTAGTCTCGACACAGGCGGCAAGAAGGGCGCTGGCGGACAAACAGGCCAGCAGGCTCAGCGGACGGATCATGTCAACGGACCTTTCTAAAATCATTCATTCTGGCGTTGCCGGGGCTTGCGGTGTGTTGCTGAGTCCGGCGCGGTTAAGGATGCGGCGCTTGCGTGCCCTGCGCAATCCGGATCGCGAAAGCTTGTCCGGGTTTCGCGATCCGGATAGCGGCAGGTGCAGGTGAACGGAATAATGACTCCATAGGTCGGGTAGAAACCCGCCCCTTCCAGACTGGAGAACGATATGAATACGACGTTCTTGCTTCGCCTTGTGCTTGCCACGGCATGTGCCTGCAGCATCGCGGCAACGGCGCATGCCAAGGTCGTGGCTGAACCCGAAATGGCAGCCTTCTGCACGGGCGAAGCCGCAGCCAAGCTGGGCACCCGTCCGCGCAACATCCTGATGCTGCCGGTCGAAAAATCAGGCGGAAAATATATCGTCTATGGCCAAAGCCCCGCCGACGGCGCCGATGTGACGACCTTTGAATGCACCTTCGGGTCGGATCGCAAATACATCGGGATCAAGATCACCGGGCGTCCGGCGGGCGGGTCTTCGGATGCCGGTGATGCGCCGCCTGCCGCTATGGCGCGATGTAGAGATATGGTCGGCGTTCCGGCTGAGGTTGAGACCGTCAGCCCGCTGCGCCCCGGTTTCACCGAGATTATCCTGCGCGAGAAAGCCAGTGGCCGCCGCATCGCCTGCACTGCGACAGATTCCGGTTCAATCGAGGATTGGGTGGAGTTGAACTGAAGGCCACTTCACTGTGTGCGTGACGAGTTTCGGGGGCGGTGCGCAGAGGTGCCCGCCCCTTTTTCCTGTTACGGCAGGCAGTCTTCCGGCGTCAGGCGGATCAACCAGTGCTTGAAAGCCGGGTTTTCCTCATAGACGCTAGGCCCTTCATACCGGACCGGCGGCAGGCCCAACCGCGCCATGTCGGCAATCGAAAATCCCCAGCCGAGCTGTTCGCCGGTGAGCCGGTCGTCGAAGCGCGGGCCCACGCCGCAGATGGCGAAGGTGTCGGCAATGCCAATCCGGTCATACAGCGCCTTCTCCTTGACAATCAGCGCCTCAAGGGTCGGCATCGCCTCGTCAAGCCAAGCGTCGATGTCAGAGTTCGTGTTTGCCGCCCCTGCGGCGACCGAGGCGCGCATATGCTCGCGTAAGCTCAAGCCAAGCTGGTCGGCCACGATCTGAAAGCCCCGGTCGTTGCCGTGCCAGCCGAGGAAGGCGTTCTCCCGGATGGTGATACTGGCAGCAGCCGGCGCGATGAAATCGGCGCAAGAGGAAAAGCAGCCAACCTCGATCGTCAAGTCTGGTTTCAGGTCGGCGATGATCGAACCGATGAATATCCCGGGATTAGTATCCCCGCCGCCGGAATTGACCAGCATCTTTGTGACTTGCCCGCGCGGCAGGTCGCGCACCGCCTCGCTGAGCGCGGTGAGGCCTGCCGCGTTGATGCCGCCGATATAGGTCAGCGTGTCGCCTTCGATCTTCACGATCGGGTTTGGGTCGGTCGAGGGTTTGGCCGGGGTCCCCTCGGCGCAGGCGGGGCCAGCGATGAGGAGGGCAGCAAGAACAAGCGCGCGCATCAGGCATAGTCCTTTCCGTAATCGCGCCCGGCATGGCGCAGGACGTAAAGGCCGAACAGGAACAGGGGCAGGCTCATCACGATGCTGCCGTAATCCCCCAGAGCGGTCGGCGCGGCGGCGGCCGTGGCTGTCGCCCCTGCGGCGACAAGGAAGGTGCCCGCATCCCACAGCCCGTGCAGCACGATCCCTGTCCAGAGCGACCCGGTGCGCAGCCGGACAGCGGCTAGGAACACCCCTGACAGGAAGGCAGCGCCAGCCTGCAAGAGCGCGCCGCGCAGGTCGCCGGTCAGAAACACATTCAGCACATGCATCGCCCCGAACAGCACAGACGACCCGAGGATCGCCACCCAGATGCCAGAGCTGCGGAACAGGCCACGCAGCCAGACACCTCGAAACATCACCTCCTCGGACCAGCCGACAAGGAGCGTGTTCACAAGGATGAACAGGGTGACGCTTGCGGGCGGCAAGCCTGCGTTCATGGCGCTGAGGGCAAAGAGTGCAAGGAACAGCAGCCAGGGCCAGATCACCCGCAGCGTGCCGCGCTGCGGGCCTTGGGCCAGACCCACCTCGCGTCCCCAGCGGAACAGAACCACCACCACAAGCAGGAACAGGCTGGCCGCCGCCAAGGATGGCGCGATGCCGTGCTTTACAAGGTCCAGAAGGTCGATCCCCTCCGGTCCGGTGCCCGCAATCTGGATACCCGAGTTGATCGCCTGCCAGATCAGATAGACGCCAAGGGCGATAAGGGCTGTCAGTCTCATTTCGACCATGTCCCATCAGGCAGCAGGAAGGCAGGCGTCAGTGCAGCCGCGCAGCTGTCGTCGAATGGCGCCTCGGGGTTTTCCAGAAAAGCGGCACCGATGTCCTTGGCGCATTGCGAAAAGGCCAGCGTGCCATGCCCGCTTTCGGGCAGAAACACCAACCGCCCTTTTGGCAGCGAGGACACCATCATCGCGCCCCAGCTTGGTGCGGTCTGGGTGTCGAAGGCGCCCTGCATCACCAGCGTCGGGATCTCGGCGGTGACCGGGTCGTGGAACCCCGCACGTGGCTGGGGGGTGAACTCCTTACACATGTCGAAGAAGGTGGCGTTGAGGGTGCCTTCATACATGTCGGTCAGGCTTTTCGGCCAGCTGAAGGCGGATTGCAGCCGGATGCTGACGGCGGCGACCCCTTCGGGAGAGTTGATGTCCATGTCCTCCTGACAGGCGAACATGTCAGTCTGGAACCCCTCCAGCAGAACCTGGTCAAGGGCGGCGTTGTCGGCCCCGATGCGGGCGAAGACCTGCGAGATTTGTCGGCCATCCAGCATTCCGGCCAGAGTGTTCAGCCGCTCCAGTGTTTCGCCGGTGAACTGGCGGGACAGCATCGCGGTCAGCGCTGCACGGGTTGGCTCTCCTGCGCGCAGACGCAGGTAGTCGGCAGCAAACCCCACCTGGCCGGTTTGCTCGGGAAGTGCTAGGGCCGCGGCCTTGAGCGCGGCCTCGAACTCGTCCACCAGTCCCGCTCCGCTGGCTGCGGCAGCGCGGTCCGCCTCCAGCCGAGTCAGCATCGCCTCCACCGCCTTGCCGTTTTCTCGGCCCACCATCGCCAGCCGCAGAGCCGTCTCAGCAAAGGCCAGCGCATCGGTATCAAGGCCCGTCAGCCCCGCCAATGCGCTTTCGGGGGTCGGGTGCAGGGCGATCTTTTCGTTGGTGATGGCGGTGATTGTGGTGGCATCGCCCGCCTCCAGCTCGGCCACGACCTTCGGGACATAGCCTGTCAGCCCCTGCAATTGCAGCCTATAGCTGTTGCGGACATCGACGAACTGAAACAGCGCGTCGCCATCGATCGCGCCGTCGGGGATGTTGATCGGCTGGGTCTCAAGCCGCTCGAACAGTGCCCAGAAGCGGGCCTTCAGGTCGGGATAGGCTGCAGCGCATTTCGCATCTGCGGTGCAGCTTTCGAAAACGCCCTCGATCGCCTCGGCATGGGGCAGCGCCAGCGTGTCATAGATCGGCACCTGAACAGGGGCCACCGAATCCAGCACCACTGACCGCAGACCGTCGGGGGCAGAGCGCATCACCTCTTGCCCCAGTTTGGTGCCATAGGAGATGCCGTAGATGTTGTAGGTCGGATAGCCCAGCGTGTGCATGACCGCCTGGACATCCTGCGCATTCTGCCACGTGTTGATCTTGCTGATATCTGCGCCCGAGGCGGCAATCTCGTCCAGACAGGCGCGGGTCATCTTGCGCGTCAGGGCCACCTTGTCGCCAACGCCTTGGGTTGCTTGCACCAGCGCCTCGGGGTCTGCGGCCAGCGTGTCAAAGCAGCGCGACTCGGCCGAGGCCGACTGGTCCACCCCGCGCTGGTCAAAGGCGACAACATCGCGGCGGCCGCGCAAATGTTCGAAGAATGTCGTCGTGAGCGATGCGCGGGCGACGATCCCCACGCCGGGACCGCCGTGCAGGTGCACCACGGCATCGGGGGCGGGTGACAGCGAGCGCGACTTGAAGATCATGAAGGCAAGGTCGATCCGGCGCCCGTGAGGGTTCTGATGATCCTCGGGCACAGAGATCTTGCCGCAGGCGACGGAGCGACCCTCGATCTCGAATGGAGCCAACGGGCGGGGGCAAGGGGCAGCCACCACCGGATAGCGCGGATCGGCCCCGCCTGCGGCGATGACGGGAAACAGTGGATCAACGGGCGCGGGTGCGGTCAGCGCAAGCACGAAGGCAACGATCTGGTCGGGTGTCATGTCCTGCTTTCATCAGAGGCTGTCGCAGTCTCTCGCTTTTGCCGCGCTGCGCCTATCCGAAACGCGAATTCGCACGGCTTTAGCGCGGTCCTTCGCGTTGCGGATAGCGGCGCGTCCAGCAGCGGCTACACAGATCGGGATGCCAATATGGAGGGCAACCATGACACCTGATCAGATTGTCGCCGCAGTCATGGCGTTGGTATCCGGAACCGCCGATCCGTCGGCCTTTGCCACGATCCGCGCGGGCGGTGCTGATGCCCGTTACCCTGTGACGGTTGAGGCCTGCCCCCGGCCACTGCCAGCCGGAGAGGTCGAAGGCAAGACTGTGATCTGCGGCCGCGTCGCGGTGCCGGAGGTCCACGGCAAGGCTGACAGCCGCCGCATCGAATTGGCCTTCGCCGTCCTGAAAGCGCGCACGCAAAGCCCCGCGCCCGACCCGGTGGTCTATTTGCACGGTGGACCGGGCGGTGGGGCGGTCCGGGATCTGTGGTCCACCGTGGTGCCGATCTTCGATCAGTTCCGCGGCCGCCGCGACCTGGTGACCTTTGACCAGCGCGCGGCGGGCCTGTCCTCGGATATGGTGACCTGCCTTGACACGCTGGGGGCCAATATCGTCTCGCTGATGGCACCGGGTGTCCTGCCCGAAACCACGCCAGAAGGCGAGCGGTTCGCCCAGTGCATGGACGAGATCAAGGCGAAAAGCGGCGACATCACCGCCTACAACACCACACAGAACGCCTATGACACGCAGGCGCTGTTGCACGCGCTAGGCTATCCCGAGTGGAACCTTTACGGCATTTCCTACGGCACCCAATTGGCGCTGGAGGTGATGCGCTCCGCGCCCGAAGGAACACGGTCGATTGTCATCGACAGCGTCTTTCCTACAGATGTCAAAGGCTATGACGAAAACATCAAGCCCTTGCAGGAGGCGGTTCAGGCGACGCTGGACCAATGCGCCGCCGAACCGGCCTGCGCCGCTGCATACCCGGACCTTGAAGGCACGCTGGTGCGCGTGGCCGAAAAGCTGGCCGCAAGCCCGATCCCGGCGGCGCGCGGGCGGGTCGAGATCACCCTGAAGGCGCTGGTCGATCTGGTCGATGGCCGGAACAGCCCCGCCGTCTTTCCGCAGATCACTGCCCATCTGCCGCTGATCCTGACCGAGCTTGACCGAGGCGAGACCACGACCTGGGACATGCTGACCACGGGCGGCACGCGCAAGGTGCCGACGACGGCCGAACGACTGGCCGCAGCGACCCTGACGCCTGATCAGAAGGCGCTGGCGACGTTTCTGCTGGACAGCGCCGCTGCCCGGCGCACGGATGACGCCGCGATGGCGGTCGCCCTGTCGGCCCTGTCGGATTCGCTGCGGCGCAGCCAGACCGGTGCCTCGGACCTTGCGACCCGCTTTGATGCCGAGGTGACGCGGTCGATCACCGCGACCGGCTCGCGCGAGCAGATGCTGGAGTTCGTCGTGGCCTATGCCGGCCTTGCGACGCAGAGCGCGTCGCGGCAAGGCCTTCGCGAC
>Ga0208490_100330_pt1 | contig 33981 bp, 25 predicted proteins | sample SubbioAug_CSWold_FD_184818 | JGI IMG/M metagenome (GOLD analysis project Ga0208490, IMG submission 184818) | Serpentinite rock and fluid subsurface biosphere microbial communities from McLaughlin Reserve, California, USA - CR11Aug_CSWold (SPAdes) | ecosystem: Environmental > Terrestrial > Deep...
GCGAGAAACAGCGCGACGAGATAGCCGCCCGCCAGCGCTCCGGCGGCTGCGGCCAGCGTGACGCAGAGGTACAGCACCCGGCTCGGGCGATAGAAGGCGGCGAAGGCGAGGACGACGGTGATGACCGAAAGCGCGATCCCGCCCCAGCCGCGATAGACCACGATCGCGCCCTCTTCGAGCACCCGCGTTGCACCGAGCAATCCGCCGAAGAGGATCGTGCTGCAGGCGGCCAGAAGTCCCAGCACGCCTGCAACCACGATCACGATCCCGCTGCACCGGCAGATGAACAGCCGGCGCTCATGCTCGGGAGACGCGTTCACGCGGCCCTCAATTCGGTGCGGGCGCAGCGGGCGCCGCCGGAGCTTCGGGTGCCGCAGGAGCCGGGGCTGCGGGCGCGGGGGCTGCGGGCGCGCTCGCGGGTGGTTCGGTCACGGTGATGTTGGTCGTCGTCCCGCCACCACCACCGCCGCCGCCGAAGCCGCCGCCGAAGACGAAGAACAGCACGACGACCACGAGCAATCCGCCCACGATCAGAGCAATTAACGTATTCCCGCTGCCGCCACCGGACGAAACATTTTGATCAGCCATTGTCACAACTCCATTTACTTGCTGCTACTCAACCTTGAGCGGAACCAATAGTTCCGCTTGATGAGGCCGGGAACGGAAGTTTTTCAAGGGTCTGATTTTACTCGACTTCCACAGCCACACGTCGACGGCGCAGGAAGCCGATCACCTTCCAGCCGAAGAAAAGTGTCGCGGCGGCGAAGACGAGGAACCAGGTGAAATTTCCGAGCACCGATGCGAGGCTCTGGACACTGCGGCTGAAGGTGACGCCGAGCATGACATAGCCGACGACCCACAGGCTCTCGCCCAGCAGATCCCAGAAGCTGAAGCTCGGCCAGGAATAACGCGTCATGCCGGCAACCAGGTTGACATAGGGTCCGAGCGGGCTCAGCAGCCAGCGCGTCAGGAACACGCCGATCCCGCCCCATTTCAGCATGAAGGCCTCGGCGCGCGCGATCGCGGTGCCGGCGTTGAGGCGCGCGGCGAGCGGACGCGCTAGTCTGTCTCCGCCAAACCGGCCGATGAAATAGCCGAGTTGATCGCCGAAGACCGCTCCGGCGATGCTTCCGGCGATGACGGCGAACAGCGCCATCTCGCCTTGCTCCACGAGCGAACCCGCAGCCAGCATGATCAGCGACGTGGGAAACGGGATACCGAGGCAATTGACGGCGAGGATGACGAAAAGAGCCAACGCGCCGTATTCCGACACGAAGAACATCAGCGCTTCCGTCACCGGGTTTGCTCCGGGGCGGGCGTTGGCTGGTTTTCCGGCGGCGTGTCATCAATGCGGCGCGCATCCGCAATCGCCGCCTCGAGCTTCACCCTGAGTTCGGCAACAGGCAGGCCCTTTGCCTTTGCGATATCGCCGATCGGACGGCGGTCCCACCGATCCGGCGGCAGATCGAGCGCGTCGAACAGCAGGGATGGCTCGACGCCGTGCGAGTGCGCCACATAGCGCAGCGGCATCCAGCCCTCGATCGGCTCCTCGCGGTGCATCGACCAGTAGATCGTCTGCACGACGAAACGCGTCGCAAACACGGCGCTGCCGAGCGCCGCGACAACGAAGGCGGCGAGGAGGAGCCAGTGCCGAAAGCGCAGGCCGCGCAAGCTGATCATGCAGAATACCGTCCATCGTGAAACGAGGCAGATTCTAACACAAGAACGGCCCCGGTTCCCCGAGGCCGCCTGAACTCATCTCCATCGCCGTCACCGACAGAAATCACGCCGTCGTCGCGGTGATCCACTTCGACAAATCGCCCTTGGGCGATGCGCCGACCTTCTGGCCGGCGAGTTCGCCGTCCTTGAAGATCATCAGCGTCGGGATCGAGCGGATGCCGAGCTTGGCGGCGATGCCGGGGTTTTCGTCGATGTTGATCTTGGCGATCTTCACCTTGCCCTGCATCTCGGTCGCGATTTCTTCGAGCGCCGGACCGATCATGCGGCAGGGGCCGCACCATTCGGCCCAGAAATCGACCACGACGGGCTCTGCGGATTTGAGGACATCCGCCTCGAAGCTCTGATCGGTCACCTTCACGGTCGCCATTTGCATCACCTTCTTTGATTTGCTTCTCTCTGTCCGAGAAGTATGCCGGAGCGCGCCTCTCTGCAAGGCGCGGACAAGAACCTTCACACAGGGTTGATCTCGCGCAGCGCCGCGCGCAAGTCGCCATCGTCGATTTCGCGCACCTTCGGCCCCGCCGTCCACACCATGAAGGCGCGAAGTCGCTTGCCGGGATAGATACCCGAGAGCAGTTCGCGATAGAGCGCCATCTGGGTGAGGTAGCCCGGCATCAGGGGCGCGTCGTCGCGGGGCGCGCGGGCGCTGGTCTTGAAGTCGGCGAAGAGCACGGCGTCCTCCGTCACCGCGAGGCGGTCGATCTGCCCCGTCACCGGCACGCGAAGCCCCGACTCGCCGACGGCCACCATGCCCGCGATCGGGGCTTCCGCGAGCGATCCCGGCGCAAAGAGCGGCCCGAGGCGCGGATCGGCGATGACGGTGAGCGCGTCGCGGATGAGGGCTGCCCGCTGCTCCTCCGAAAGCCCCGCCGCCCGAGCCGCGATGAATGCCCCCGCCGCGGCCTCGCGCCGATCGGCGACGACGTTGGGCAGGCGCTCGATCAGGGCGTGGATGAGCACGCCGCGCAGGCGCGCCGAGGCGTCGTAGGGCCGATCGCGGGCACCCGAGCGCTGATCGGCAGCCGTGAGCGCGCTCGAGGGGCGGATCGGCGGCGCGGGCTCGGGCTCGGGCGCGACGCGCTCCGTGAGCCATGCGGGGAGCGGCCAGACCTGCGGGGGAGCGGCGGGCTTGCCTTCCGCCTCTAGCTCCGTCAGCGTCGGATCGCGCCAGAGCATCACCTGGCCATAGGCTTGCTCGCTGTCCTCCAGCCCATGCGCGCCCGCCCGCAACGCCGCCGCGACGCGGGCGGACCAGCAGGCGGCGGGGAGCTCCTTTGCGCCTTTCTTGGTGAAATGAGCGACGACGAGGTGATCCTTGGCGCGCGTCAGCGCCACGTAGAGCAGCCGGTTGGCCTCCTCGTCGTCCAGCGCCTTGCGGGCAGCGCGGGCTTGCGCCGCGACAGTGCAATCGCCCTTGGCGCTGGGCGACCATACGGGAAGCGACAGGCCGAGATCGAGAAGCTGGTCCCTGTTCGGAGAATCGTAGGCCCGATCGACCAGCACCACGACGCGGGCCTCCAGCCCCTTCGCGCCATGGACCGTCATGACGCGCACCTCCTGCCCCTCGGCCTCCAGATCACGCTTGATCTCGCGATCCGTGCCCTCGAAACCGCTGAGGAACGCCGGAAGCGAGGGCGTGGCCGGGTGCTCGGCCTTCAGCGCCTCGTCGAGAAACGCGTCGATCGCGTCCCCCGCCTCCGCCCCCAGCCGCGCGACGAGGCGCTGGCGGCCCTCCATCGGGCCGAGAAGCGTCGCGTAGAAGTTGAACGGCCCGTGGCGCTGCGCCAGCGCCCGCCAGCCCTGCACGGCATCGCGCCCCCGGATCGCCGCCGCATCGCCCGCCTCGGCATGGCGAGACAGCGCATCGACGAGCGCTTCGTCCTTGCCCCGCCCGACGGCGATGCGGATCAGATCCTCGTCGCCGAGCCCGACGAGCGGCGATTTCAGCGCGGTGGCGAGCGAAAGATCGTCCTGCGGCAGCAGCGCCACGCGGCCTGCGACGACGAGATCCTGCACGGCGATGTGATCCGTGATGTCCAACCTGTCGGCACCCGCCACCGCGATCCCGGCATCCTTCAGGGCGCGGATCGTGGCGAAGAAGGCGGGGCCGCGATTGCGCACGAGGATCAAGATATCCCCCGGCTTCCAGACCCGCCCCAGCGCATCGCCAGTCGTCGTCCAGACCTTCACCGCAGCCGCGATCCGCCGCGCGAGTATCACCGGTGGCGAGCCGGATTCGGGCTCGTCGACCGGATGCGTCCAAGGGTCATCCTCCTCTTCCGGGGGCGATGGCTCGAAGGGCCAGAGCTCGACGAGGCTCGGCGCTTTCAAGCGTACGCTCTGGTGCACGGTGCCGGTGGCCGTATCGTCGAAGGCGAGGCCCTGGAAGAGATCGGGGACGGAAAACACGCTGTCCACCGCCGCCAGCACGGCGGGGGCGGAGCGGAAGGAAACCGTGAGATCGACCGCCTCGAACGGATAGCCCCCGCCCGCGCAGAGCTTCTTCCAGTGCTCGCGGCTGCGGGCGAATTCGCGCGGGCGCGCGCCCTGGAAGCTGTAGATCGACTGCTTTTCGTCCCCCACCGCGAAGACCGTGCGCGAGCGCTCGGGGTATTGACCAGCGCCCGCGTGAAATTCCTCGGTGATCCGGCGCAGGATCTCCCATTGCTCGGGGTTGGTATCCTGCGCCTCGTCGATGAGCACGTGATCGACGCCGCGATCGAGCTTGTAGAGCACCCAGGCCCCCGCCGGGCTGCGCAGGAGATCGAGCGTCTTCTCGATGAGATCGGCGAAATCGAGCGCGCCGGTGAGGCTCTTGCGCTCCTCGACGCGGGCGAAGACCGCCTGCGCCAGGGTGAACAGCGCGCGGGTGCGGGTGTAGGCTGCGATGGCGGCGATGCGCTCGTCGAGGGCGATGAGGCGGGTTTGTTCGTCGTGCAGTCGCTCCTTGAGCGCAGGGCCGCAGCCCTTGGTGCAGATCGATTTGCGCGGGTCGCCGCCCTGCGTGAAGAACACGCAGCGATAGAGCTTCAGGCGGATCTCGGGATCGCTGGCCTCTGACGCGGCAATCAGATCGTCCGCCTTTTCGTGATCGGTCTTCGACCCAGCCTGCAAACCGGCAATGATCCCCGGCCAATCAACTGCGGGAATCCCATCCTCCAGCATCGCCCGGTGCAGCTTGGCCTCGTCCTCACCCTCCGCCACGCCAAGCGCCGCGCGCAAATCCTCCAGCGCCCGCGAAAGCAGCTCCTCGTCGCGCAGAACCGCCCGGCAGCCGATCGCGCTGCGCAGCAACCGCATGCGCTCGTCGCCCGTGGCGCCGGCGTCTAGGATGCGGAAGGCCTGGGCGAGGCCGGGTTCGCGGTTGGCGCGGGCTAGCACTTCCGCCATCGCGTTGTCGAGAAGCGCGCCGGTCTCCAGATCGTCGAGCATGGCGAAATGCGCCGGCACGCGGGCCTCGAACGGGGCTATGTGCAGGAGCCGCTCGCAGAAGGCATGGATCGTGTCGATCTTGAGCCCGCCCGGCGTCTCCACGGCGCGGGCGAACAGCCGGCGGGCGAGCAGCAGGCGTTTTGCGCCGGGGCGCGCGCCCTCCAGATCGAAAAGCTCGTCCGACAGCTTGGCATCGTCGAGCGTCACCCAGCGCCCGAGCCTGTCGAACACCCGGATCGCCATGTTCGCCGCCGCCGCCTTGGTGAAGGTGAGGCAGAGGATGCGCGCGGGTGGGACGCCTTCCAGCAGCAGCCGCAGCACCCGGTCGGAGAGCACCTTGGTTTTGCCCGATCCCGCATTGGCGGAAACCCAGGCGGAAACGCCCGGCTGCGAGGCGCGCTGCTGGAGATGGGTGACGTGGGAGAGAATTTCGACTGAAGCGCTCAAGTGTCGTCCCCCCCCGTGCCGCCCGTCGCGGACCATTCCTTGACCCGCGCGAGGTGGTCGTAATCGTTGTATTTCTTGGCGTATTTCGCCGATGGCCGCGACATGTAGCCGATATCCCCGGCGATGAACTGCGCCACGAGGTTCGTCAGCTGCTCGTAATGCTGCTCGACGATCTCGTCCATGCTGCGCAGATCCCCCTTCGGCGGCTTCACGATGCAGGGCTCGATGGGCTCCTTGCCGCCGCTGGTGCGCAGATAAAGCAGCTCCGGCGTCTCCTCCACCGTCCCCGCATCGGGGAACGCCCCGCGCATCAGCATGGCCGCCTCCAGCGTCAGCTGCGGCGAGAACCCGACGCCGATCTCCTTCAGCGAGGGCAGCTGCCCCGTCTTGAAATCCACAGCCACGACGCCCCCGTCGCGCTTGCGCTCGATGCGATCGGCCCGGGCGCGCAGGGTGAAATACTCGCTCCCCATGGGGATCGCGAGCTTGCCCGAGCGCTCGACGAGGATCGTCGCGAGCATGGCGCGGCGCTCGTATTCCCACTCGACGAAAGCGTTCGTCAGCCGTTGCAGGCGCGGCAGCCAGTCGGCGTAGATATCGGGGAAGCTCTCGATATAGGGGTGCAGTTCCCGGCCCAGAAGCTCGCCGATACGGGCTTTGGCGACCGCGATATCCGGCAGATCGATGGGAAACGCTTCGACGAACTTGGCGAAGACCTCATGCACGATCGTCCCGCGCTCGGCGGCGCTCGGAACGCCCCCCACGGCCTCCAGCGCATGCAGCTTGAGCACATGCTTTGCAAAGATCGAATACGGGTCGCGCACCAGCGTCTCGATCTCGGTGACGGAGAGCGAGCGCGGGAAAAGCGCCGGATCGGGCTTGGGATTGGGGCGTCGCAGCGGCGGGCGCTCAGCGTCCACATCGACGCGCCGCGCGAGGAACCGCAGCCGCTCGCCCTCGTTCAGCATGGCCTTCCAGTGCTCCTCGCCGACGAACGCCTTGAGGCGCTGGAGGAAGCGGGAGGCTACCGTGGGCGCGCCGTTGCGCTTGCGGGCGCGGGTGACGACAACCTCGCGCGCACCCGCCGCCTGCACGAAATCATGCGCCGTCTGGCCGATGCGCCGCTCGGGCGGGAGAAGACCGATCCCGGCGCGCATGGGGCGGTTGAGGAAGGCGTCGGTCTGAGTCTTGGGCGGCCAGACGCCCTCGTCGAGCCCGCCCAGCACCACCCGGTCGATATGAAGAAGACGCGCCTCCAGTGGCCCGAGCACCTTGATGCGCCGATGCACGGATTGTGCATTCGGCTTCACCACGCGCTGCTGCGCGAGTGCTCCGAAGAAGCTCGGATAATCGCGAAACCGCCCCTTCAGAGCCCCCTCCCCCTGGAGCGCAAACTCGTCGAACAGCGCGAACAGCTCCTCGTAGGAGCCGTCATCGACGCTCGATCGCTCCTCGCCCTCCACCTCTCCTTCGTTCTCTGCAAGCAGCGCCTCGACGACGCGGCGGTGACTGGCGGCGAGCGCGGTCAGCGAGCCCTCTGGGTCGGCACCTTCGGGGCCAAACCCGGCAAAGGCGTCGCGCAGGCGCGCGAGAAGATCGGCGGCGAGATCCCAATCCTGCGGGCCGAGGCGCTGCCTCGGGAGCGGTGTGCGATACGCCTCCTTCTCCGAGCTTTCACGGCGCATGGCGAGCGCGGCGTCGAGCGCATCGAACCCGTCTCCCGCCCGCGGACCACGCAGCAGGCCGATTTCGAGGGCGGCGGTCGCGCGGGTGATCTCGTCCGCGCTCAAGCCTAGCCGCACGTCCGGATGACTGACCAGCGCCAGCAGTTCCAGCGGCGCGAACCGCTCCAGAGCCGCATCGCAGGCGAGCCGCGCCAGCCGCCCGGCGAGCGACTGCCCGAGCGGCGTCCCGGCGGAATCCTCCACGCGCACGTCCCAGCGGCCGATCTCCGCGCAGACGCGGGCGGCGAGTGTGCGGTCGGGCGTGATCAGGGCTGCGGTCTTGTCGGGCTCCTCCAGCACCTCGCGCAGGGCGAGCGCGATGACGAGCGCCTCCTCGCGCTCATCGGCGGCCTCGACGATGCTGACGCCGTCGCGACCCATCCGGGCGAGGCGGTCGCGCTCTTCGATGGCGATCCGCGCCCAGCTGTCCGTCGTTTCTGCAGGACGCAGCGCCTCGCTGAACAGCGTCTCGCGGGCAAGGCCGCGCGCGTCGGGCTCAGCCAGATCGATCACCGCCTCGCGCTCGATCTTCAGCCCCTCGCGCAGCAGCCGCGCCAGCATCGCCTGCGGGTGGCCATAGGCGGGCTCATAGGCCGCGTCGCGCTCGCCCTCGCGCGCAATTGCCTCGATGGCGGCCCAGCTCTCCTCGTCGAGCCCCTTGTCGAGACCGGGCAGCACCAGCGCGCCGTTTTCGGTGTTGGCGATGGCCGCCAAAAGCCTTGCAGTGGAGGGGATCGAGCCCGTCGAACCCGCCGCGATCACCGGGCCGGCGGGGGTTTCGCGCGCGAGCAGCCGCGCTTGTGCGTCGATCAGGCCGGAGCGGCGCACGGCAGGATCGCTCGCCCCACGCTCCTGCAGGATGTCGGGCCAGGCGGTCGTGGCGATCCGCAGGAATTCGAGGGTGAATTCGAAATAGTGCGAAAATTCCGCATCGACGAGTTCGACGAGGCGCTCGACCGGCACATCCTCGAAGGTGAAGTCATCCATCAGCGCTTCGAGATCGGCAGCCAGCGCCACCGCATCCGCCGGCGACGAGGGAATCGCGAAACCGCTCGTCGGCGAGCCCTCCTCGCGCATTCGCTCGATCTGCCGCGCGAATTTCTGGATCAGCCCGGCGAGCAGCAGGCGGCGCTCCAGTGGCGCGATCGGCGGTGACAGCAGCCCTTCCGGATCCTCCACATCGAGCAGCCCGGCAGCCACTTCGAGCTCGGCATCATCCGCCTCGCCCAGCGGCACGATGCGCGGCAGGAGCACGGCGTCGCCTCCTCGCGCGGTGGAGAGATAGGCGGCAAAGGCGCGGGCGGCGCGTTGCGTGGGGAGGTAGATCGTGGCGCTCGCCAGCGCATCGGGCGCCTCTGACGCGGGAAAACCCGGCACGAGCCGCCCGTCGAGCAGCGCCTGCGCGAGCGTCGGGAGGAAGGGGAGCGAGGGCGAGATCGTGAAGACGCGCGGCTGCCGCAAGCACTTTTCCTCTTCGAGAGCTGGATGGAGCGACGCCTCAGCGCGCCGCCCGCATTTTTTGCAACATCATTTCATCCGTCAGCCGGTATCCACCTGACGGAATGATGTTCTAGCGCACGCTCGAAGCGATTCGGAAATTGGCTTCGTGCACCGCGTCGGGGGTGCCAACATGCAACCATTGCCCGTCGAGTCGCAAGCCATACAGCCGCTCTTTCGCGATGGCGCGATCAAACAGCAGGTTGAGCGAGAACGATCCTTCCGGCGTGTCCGCAAACAGCTCCGGCTTCAGGATCGCCACGCCCGCATAGACGAACGGCACCATCCGCCGCTCCTCGCGACGGGTGAGCCGGCCAAGGTCGTCCATGCTGAAATCGCCGTAGCCGTCATAGCCGACGCTCGTCGCGGATGCAGCCAGCAGCAGCAGGATGTCCATCTGCGCCGGGTTCCAGGCGGCGATCATCGCGCTCACATTGGAGCGCGGCCCCTCGAGCCAGAGTGAATCGGAGTTCATCAGCAGGAACGGCTCCGCCCCGAGCAGCGGCAGCGCCTTCCTGATCCCGCCGCCGGTTTCCAGCAGCTGCCCGCGCTCGTCGGAAACGATGATACGGGGCGCGGTGCGGGCGGCGAGCCGGGCCTCGACGAGATCGGCGAGGTAATGCACGTTGACGATGGCGGTCTCGATCCCGGCATCCGCCACGCGGTCGAGCGCGTGGTCGAGCATGGATCGCCCACCGATTTCCACCAGCGGCTTGGGGAGCGTGTCCGTGATGGGCCGCATGCGCTTGCCGAGGCCGGCGGCGAGGATCATGGCGGTGCGGATGCGTGGGGGATGGAGGTCATGCATGCGCGAACACCCCATGCAGCCGCACACCCGTCCGTGTCATCCCCGGCGGCGCGAAGCGTCGGGAAGGGGATCCAGCCGTGACGGTCGATGCAGGCATGAACCCGCGCTCCGCTGCATCAACCTCACGGCACGATCCCCTTCCCTTCCAGCGCTGCGCGCTTCCAGCCGGGGATGACACGGTGGGGTGAGAAATTTGCTCTGCTCGAGAAAAAGCGGCCCCCATCATCCCGCCTTCGCCCCGAACACCCCCGGCGCATGCGTCTCGTACCAGGTCCGCAGCCGCCCGAGCGCCGGGTGCTCCAGATTGCGCGCGAGATACGCCTCGATGCGCGGCAGGTGGCGCAGGTATTGCGGCTTGCGGTCGCGCTTGTCGAGGCGGGCGAAGATGCCGAGGATCTTGGCCGCGCGCTGGGCTCCCATGATGGCGTAGGAGGTCGCGAAGGCGGAGAGATCGAACGTGGGATCGCCCGCCTTGCGCTGGCGGAAATACGCCGAGAGCAGCTTGAGCTCCAGCTGCATCGGCACGTCGATCCGCGCATCCTGCAGGAGCGAGACGAGATCGTAGGCCGGGGGGCCGAGCACTGCGTCCTGGAAATCGATCACCCCCACCCGCGCGACGCCCTCGCGCTCGGGCAGCCAGATGAGGTTCGGCGAGTGGAAATCGCGCAGCGTCCAGGTGGTGGGGCCCGCGAGCACCGGCTCCAGCGCATCCGCCCAGGCGTTGAGATACTCGGCGCGCACGCTCCCGGAGACTTCGTTGCGCGCCACATGCTTCTGATACCAGTCGAGAAACAGCTCGACCTCGATCAGCATCGCCTGCCCGTCATAGGGCGGGATAACGTGGTCGATATCGTCGGCGACGGGCAGCACGTGCGGCAGGTTGGTGTCGTGGAGCCTGCCGAGCAGCGTCACCGCTTCGCCGTAGCGCTCCTCGATGGGGCCGTTCTCGTCGATGACGGGGAGATCGCCGAGATCCTCCAGCAGCAGGAGCCCGACCTCCAGATCCTCGCCGTAGATCTTCGGCGCGCTGAAATTGAGCGCGCGCAGGCCCCTGTCGATGGCGACGAAGGCGTGGACGCTTTCGGCCAGATGCGCGAGATCGCTGTAGGAGCGGCCCATGCGCAAGGGCGGGCCGTCGGGCCGACGGGGCGAGACCATCAGGATCGCAGTCTCGCCGTTGCGCATCAGCCGCTCATAGGCGCGGGTGGACGCATCGCCCGACATCGGCGTGCGGATCGCCTCGTGCCAGCCGGTGCGCTCCAGCATCGCCTTGAGCGAGCGCGCCCGCGTCACTCGCTCGCCGAACGCACCCATGCCGACGAGGATCGCGATGCGGCCGTTGGTTTCGTTGCCAGGAGCGATGTCGAGCGTGATCTCGAGCCGCGAGGGGTTGAGCGCCGCCGCAGCGCGGTCGGGCCATTCGACCAGCGTGATCGCCCCATCCGTCGCCTCGTCCCAGCCCATTTCGAGCAATTCGCCCGGACCGGAGATGCGGTAGAAATCCGCGTGGACCACGGGTGCGCGCGCACCCTCGTAGCTCTGCATCAGGGTGAAGCTCGGGCTCGGCACTTCCAGCGTCGCATCGCCCACCAGGGCGCGGACGATGGCACGCGCGAGCGTCGTCTTGCCCGCACCGAGACCACCCGAGAGCGTGACGAGATCGCCCGGGCGCAGCTCGTCGGCGATGAAGCGCGCGAGTTCGCCCGTCTGCACCTCGTCCCAGAGGGTCAGCTCCCAAACGGGCAGATGCGGATCGGGCCCCGGCGGGAGCGCCATCAAACCTTCATCGGGCATATCCCGTCTCACTCTATTCAGCGGCAATATCGTTGGCCTTGCGGCCCGGGCCGGTCGCCGGGAAAACGCAGGTGACCGTGGTACCGGTTCCCGGAGACGAGTTCAATTCGACCGTACCGCCATGCAGCTCCACGAAGGAGCGCACGATCGAGAGGCCGAGCCCCACGCCGCGATGGCTCGTGCCCATGGTGTGGCTCTCGAAGCGGTCGAAGACCTTGGCCGCCACGTCCGCGGGGATGCCCCGTCCGCGATCGGTCACCTGGAAGACCACTTCGCTCTCGGTCTTGCGCGCGCTGAGCTTCACTGTCTGCCCGGCCTGCGAGAACCCGACGGCGTTCGAGAGCAGGTTGAAGAGCACCTGCCGAATACGCTTGGCGTCGCCCCGGAAGCTTCCGATATCGGAGGCGACGTCGAGATCAAGCGTCAGTTTCGATTCGGCTATGCGATCCTCCAGCCCCCGCACGGCAGCCTCGATCGTCTCGCGAATATCGACGTCTTCGGGCGCGAGGTCCAGCGAGTTCGTGTCGATCGAGGCGAGATCCAGGATGTCGTTGATGATGGCGAGCAGCGCGCCCGACGAGCGCATGATGTGGCCAGAATACTCGCGCTGGCGCTCGTTCAGCGCCCCCACGGTCTCGTCGCCGAGCAGTTGCGCGAAGCCGATGATGGTCGTGAGCGGCGAGCGCAGCTCGTAGGAGACGTGGTGCACGAAATCGTCGCGCAGCTGGGCCGCGCTCTCCAGCGCATCGTTCTTCTCCGTCAGCGCGCGCTCGACATTCACGCTTGCGGTGACGTCTATGAAGGTGAGCAGCGTCGCGCCGTCGGGGAGCGGCTGTCCGGCGCAATCGAGGACGAGCCCGTCGCGCCGCTCCATGCGCATGGCGAAGTTCGTGCGGCTCTCGACGCCCCCCGACACCGCTGCGGCGATCTCCCCCCACGGCTCCTCGGCGGGCGCCATTTCACGGCAATGGGCGATGATGCTGTCGATGTGCGGATGCTCTTCGCTGATCGCGTCCGGCAACCCCCACAATTTGCGGAACGCCTGGTTCGCGAGCCGCAGCCGCCCGTCGGAGCCGAACACGGCGACCCCCTCGGCCAGCGTATCGAGCGTCTCGCCCTGCACGCGGATGAGCGCGTTGACGCGGGATTCGAGGGCGACATGGTCGCTGACGTCGTCGAAGAGGTAGGTCAGGCCGCCGCGCGGATTGGGGTTGGTGACGACCCGCAGGATGCGCCCGTCCGGCAGGTACCACCAGTTCTCGCCGGGTTCGATGGAGCGGTAGGCGGCGAGGATATCGGCCTTCCAGCCCCGGAAATCCGCCTGTTCCGGCAGTTTCCGCATGCCGCGCAGGCGATCGAGGATTTCGTTGTCGGTGGGAGCGCTGTCGAGGAAGGGCTGGTCGAGTTCCCATAGCTGGCGGTAGGCGGTGTTGTGGAAGGCGAGTTTCTGCTTGCCGTCGAAGATCGCAACCGCCGTGGGCAGCTGATCGAGGGTGCGGACATGCGCCTCCATCTGGCGATGCAGGTCGATGCGCAGCTCCTCGACCTCCGACACGTCCACCGCCACGCCGGCGCTGCCGCCGGGGGACGGCGTTTCCGTAACGTCGAGGACCTTGCGGGCACCGGCGACGATCGCCGCAGCGCGGGACTTGAAGCGTTCTCCCGCCTGCCGCTTGGTCGCGGCGCGGTCGCGGGCGTCCTTGTCGAGCAGCTCGAGCTTGCGCAGGCGGGCGTCGTCGACATCCTTCGCCTCGACTGCGGCGAGATAGGCGGCGTTGGCCCAGGCGAGCCTGCCCTCGTCGTCGCGCAGCCAGACCGGCTGTTCGACGACATCGAGCAGCGAGCGCAGGTTGCGCAGGTCGTTGCGCGTCTGATCGAGGTCGCGCCGGGCCTTCATCAGCTGAAGCCGCTCGCCGGTGATGTCGCGCAGCCGCAGGATGGCGCGCCCGCCGAGCGCCCTGCCCTCCGCATCGATATAGCGTTCGCCGTTGCTCTTGAGCGTCATGCGGAACGCCTCGCCACGCTCGCGCAAGCGCCCGACAGCCGCCTCGACCGCGCCCGCATCGGCGGGCGTCAGCCACGAACCGAACGCGAGCAGCCGCCGTGCGCCAAGGCCTCCGCCGAGTGCTGCCGCATCGCCCTCGATGCGCGGTTCCGCATCGCGACCGTCCCAGCTGACGACGAGCTGGCTCTCCGATCCGATCAGGATCTCCGCGCGATCCTTCGCCCCGCGCAATTCGACGAGCTCCTCCCGCAGAACTTCCTCGCGGGCTGCCCAGCGGCGCTGCTCCAAGCGGTAGAAGACCGCCGTCGTCAGGACGAACACCGCCGCCCCCGCGACGAAGGCGAAAGTCATGGCGTTGTGGGGTTCCAGCAGGTTGGGCAACTGCGCCAGGGTCCCCGCCTCAGCCGTCGCGACCTCGAGCGCCGTACTCTCGAGAGCAGACTGCGCGCGCGCGGCGATGATGCCGGTGAGCGCAGCGCCGCCGAGCCCGAGGACAGCCGGAAGTCCACGGCCGTAGCCGCGCAACCGCTCGCGCTCGTGTCGTTCGGGGCCATCGCCACCCTGTCCGCCCGGATCCATCACTCGCTGCCGCTCCCACCCGATCCCGAAATCCACACCCGCCCCCGAACCGACGCGCTCGTGAAGCCGCAGATGACGATGGACCGAATCAGCACCACTTTAGACCGTTCACGAGTCAGGCCGGAAGAGGGTTAATGTCAGCTTAAATTTGGCAAAGCGGACCTTGTGGATAACCGCTTTTGCGCCATCTATGCTGTGTGAGTTGCGGGAAGCGCTTCGCACTGGTATTCGCCGCGGTTCGCAGTGGAGCAGACAAGTCGCGTGTTCAAGCATTTCCTCAGCCACGAAACGCGTATAGCGCGGCGCGTCGCCCGTATCGCCCGCTGGGATCGCCCGATCGAAGGATCGGGCGCGCGGTTTCGCGCCTGGATGCACATGCTGCTCAGCGATCACGGCGTCTTCCGCGTGCTTTATCTTAACAAGCACGCGGTCACCGGGAACCTCTGGCGCTCCGCCCAGCCGACCCCAATCCAGCTCGCCGAGTTCGCCGCCGAGGGAGGACGCACGGTCGTCAACCTGCGCGGTGGCCGCGAGCACGGCTCATGGCAGCTGGAGAAGGACGCCTGCGACAAGCTCGGTCTGGAGCTGGTCGATTTCGTCGTGCGCTCGCGCGGCGCGCCCGATCGGGAATCCATCCTGAACGCGAAGGCCTTCTTCGAATCCATCGCATACCCGGCCCTCGTGCACTGCAAGTCGGGGGCCGACCGCGCCGGTTTTGCCGCAGCGCTCTATCTGGTCGTGATGGAGGGGGCGAGTGCGAACGAGGCGCTGAAGCAGCTCTCCTGGCGCTTCGGCCACGTCCGCCAGGCCAAGACCGGCATCCTCGACGCGTTCTTCGAGCGCTGGCGCGACGAGGGGGAGGCCGCAGGGATGTCCTTCGTCGAATGGGTCGAGACCCGCTACGACCCAGATGCGCTGGAGCGCGATTTTCACGCCGGCCGGATCTCGACCTTCCTCATCGATCGCATCATCCGCCGGGAGTAAGCGATGCGGCTTCGGCCGATGCGGGCGATGCCGGCATTTCGCCCAACGCACCGTCTCCCGCGTCGTCGTGCCCGAGCAATTGCAGGCGGTGGAGCCGCGCATAGGCTCCCGCCTTCGCGACGAGATCGTCGTGACGCCCCGTCTCGACAATCCTGCCCGCCTCCATCACCACGATCTGGTCGGCATCGCGCACGGTGGAGAGACGATGCGCGATGACGAGGGTCGTGCGCCCCTTCATCAACCGCGCCAGCGCGTCCTGCACCAGCCGCTCGCTTTCGGCATCGAGTGCGCTCGTCGCCTCGTCGAGGAGCAGGATCGGCGCGTCCTTCAGGAAGGCGCGCGCGAGAGCGATGCGCTGGCGCTCTCCCCCGGAAAGCCGCCCGCCGGCCGGGCCGACGACGGTGTCGTAGCCCTCGGGCAATGCGCTGACGAAGCCGTGCGCCGCTGCAGCCGTTGCGGCGGCGACGATATCCTCCTCGCTCGCTTCGGGCCGTCCGAAGGCGATGTTGGCGCGCACGGTGTCGTCGAAGAGCATGACGTCCTGGCTCACCACCGAGACCGCCCTCCGCAGGCTGGCGAGCGAAACCTCGCGAAGATCCTGCCCGTCGATCAGGACGCGTCCGCGCGTCGGGTCGTAAAGACGCGGGATGAGCGACAGCAGGGTCGACTTGCCCGATCCCGAGCGTCCCACGAGCGCCGTGGTCGTGCCGCCGGGCGCGGTGAAGGCGATGCCCTCCAGCGCCGGGGCGTCGTCGCGGTAGCGGAAATGGATTTCCTCGAAGCGCATTTCGCCTGCCGTCACTTCAAGCACGCCTGCGCCGGGCTTGTCGGCGATCTGCGGCTTGCGGTCGATGATGGCGTAGTAGCGGATCAGCGCGGCGATCGCCTCCTGCACGATGGCGTTGAGGTTGCCCATGGCGCGCACCGGCTGCGAGGCCAGCAGAAGTGCCGTGACGAAGCCGGTGAAATCGCCGATCGTCGTCTCGCCGCGCCCGATGCGCCAGCCGATCAGCAAGAGCACGCCCGCGACCGCGATCCCCGCGCCGATCTCCAGCAGCGGATCGAGCCGCGCGCGCGCCCGCGCCGCCTGGAGCTTCAGCGCCCTCACCTCCTCGAACGCGCCCCGGGCGCGACCCTTGAGATAGTCCTCCATGGCGTATGTCTTGGCGACGCGCACGCCTCCGAGGCTTTCCGACACCATCCCCGCCATGGAGCCGATCTGCTCCTGCGTCGCAGTCGAGACCCGGCGCAGCTTCTTGCCGATCTTGTGGATGGGCGGGATGACGAAGGGTGCGATGACGATGGCGACGAGCGTCATCACCCAGTCGATGTAGAGCATGGCGCACAGGAGCGCGAAGACCGTCACCGCCTCGCGCAGGAGCACGGTCACGAGCCGGGTGAGCGCGTCCTTGATGAAGTTGAAATCCGTGGTGAAACGCTGCGTCAGCGAGGCCGGGCTGTCCTTCTGCACCTGCGCCAGATCGAGATCGATGAGGTGGGCGTACAGCGCGCTCTGCATGTCCGCCTCGACCCGGCAGACCACCTTGCTCGTCAGCACCCCCTGGCCGTACAGCGCAAATCCCTTGGCGGATGTCACGAGGATGACGATCAGCGGCGCCCAGTAGATCATGTCCATGTCGCGGCGATCGAAGGCGTTGAAGGCCTCGCGGATCAGGAGCGGGTAGAGGCTCGTGGCGGCAGCTCCCGCGACGATCAGCGCGAGGATCACAAGGAGCGTGCGCCGGTGCGGACGCACCCATTCCCGCCACATGCGGCGCGCGATGGGGACGGTGTCGCCGGGGAGCTTGATCTTCTTCTTCGCCATTGCTTCTTTTCGCGATGATCGCCCCTCGGGGCAACGGTCGCGGGCGCTTTAGCACGATCGAGCGCCAAATGTCTCCCCGCCCGGCGCTGCGGGCCGTGGATGGCGGGCCGGGCTTGCGGTGGACATGTGGAACGGCCGCCCGCGCGGATTGCACGGGCGGCGGATAGCCTCTTCAGCCCAGGCCGGTCACTTGGTCGCGGGCATGGCCGTCTCGACGAGCTTGGCCCAGAGCGAAACGCCGTAGGGGATGGCGCTGTCGTCGAAGTCGTAGGCCGGGTGGTGGACGCCGGCCGTGTCGCCGTTGCCGAGGAAGATGTAGGCGCCGGGGCGCTTCAGCAGCATGTAGGAGAAGTCCTCGCCGCCCATCAGCGGGGCGATGGTGGTATCTACCTTGCCGGCACCCGCGACCTCTTCCGCGATCTTCACGATGAAATCGGTCTGGTCCTCGTGGTTGGTGGTGACCGGGTAGCCGCGCTGGTAGTCGACGGTCGCCTTCGCACCATAAGCGGCGCAGATCCCATGCACCGTCTCTGCGATGCGCTTTTCGCAGAGATCGCGGACTTCCTCGGTCAGCGTACGGCAGGTGCCGAGCAGCGTGGCGTTCTGCGGAATGACGTTGTAGGCGTCGCCCGATTTCACCGAGCAGACCGAGATCACGGCGGATTCCAGCGGATCGACGTTGCGCGAGACGATGCCCTGCAGCGCCGTGATGACGTTCGCCGTGACGAGGATCGTGTCGATGCATTCATGCGGGCGCGCCGCATGGCCGCCCTTGCCCTCGATCTTGATCGTGAAGCTGTCCGCGGCCGCCATTAGCGGGCCCGACTTGATCGCAAAGCTCCCCACGGGAATCCCCGGCATGTTGTGCAGGCCGTAGACCTCCTGGATGCCGAAGCGCTCCATCATCCCGTCCCGGACCATCTCGTCGCCGCCGCCGCCGCCTTCTTCGGCCGGCTGGAAGATCAGGACGACCGTGCCGTCGAAGTTGCGGGTTTCCGCGAGATACTTCGCCGCGCCGAGCAGGATCGCGGTGTGGCCGTCATGGCCGCAGGCATGCATCTTGCCGGGAACCTTCGACTTGTGGGGAAGGTCGGTCATCTCTTCGAGCGGAAGCGCGTCCATGTCGGCGCGGATGCCGATGACTTTGCCCGACTTGTTGGTGCGGCCATGGATGACGCCGACGACGCCGGTGCGGCCGATGCCGGTGACCACGTCCTCGCAGCCGAATTCGCGCAGCTTGTCCGCAACGATCCCCGCCGTGCGATGCACGTCGAAGAGCAGTTCCGGGTTTTCGTGGAAATCGCGACGCCAGACGGCGATCTCGTCGGCCATGTCGGCGACGCGGTTGATGATGGGCATTGGGTTCTCGTCCTCTTCAGGTCTGCTTGCTCGTGTCTGCCGGTTCTTCGCTCGTGCCGTCCTTGTAGCATAGCGCGACGCGATGATCCGGGCTCGGTGAATTTCGTCTCACCCAACCTGGATCCCTGTTGTTCCGTCGCGATCATGGCGACGCCATGCCCGGCGTCAACACGCCCTACACCCATGCGATTTGTGGCAAACGCCCAGATTGACCCGGCGCGCGACGCAACGTCATGCTCGGCTTCATGACACAGGACAATCCGAACACACCGCCTGCGAACAAGGCCGCGCCCGCGAGAATGTCGCCTGTCGAGATGCTGGAGCGCCTCGTTGCCTTCCCCAGCGTATCGAGCGAAAGCAATCTCGACATCATCGGCTTTTGCCGCGACTGGCTCGCCGCACACGGGATCGAGAGCACGATCGTCCCCTCCCCCGACGGCCTCAAGGCAAACCTGTTTGCGACGATCGGTCCGAAGATCGAGGGCGGGATCGTGCTCTCCGGGCATACCGATGTCGTTCCCGTCGCGGGGCAGGACTGGTCCACCGATCCGTTCACGCTGACGCGCAAGGGCGATCGCCTCCATGGTCGGGGCGCCTGCGACATGAAGGGCTTCAACGCCCTCGTCCTCGCCGCCATCCCCGACATGCTGAGCGCACCGCTCGCGCGCCCGATCCACATTGCCCTCTCCTACGACGAGGAGGTCGCCTGCCGCGGCGCGCCCTACATGGTGCGTGCGATGAAGGATGCGATACCGCCCCCCGCCGCCGTCATCGTCGGCGAGCCGACGCGATTCGCTGTGGTCACGGGGCACAAGTCGTCGATCCAGATGATCACGCGGGTGAAGGGCCACGCCGTGCATTCGAGCCGCATGGATATCGGCGTTTCGGCCACGCTGCAGGCCGCACGTCTGATTGCCTGGCTCGACGACGTCACCCAGGCGAATGCCGCGCGGGCCGTTGCCGGCAGCAGCTACCTGCCGCCCTATTCCACGCTGCATTGCGGCATGATGGCCGGAGGCAACGCCGCCAACACGGTTGCGAGTTCGGCGTGGTTCTTCACGGATATCCGCGCGATCCCGGAAGACGACGTCTGGGAGCTGTACCGGCGGTACGAGACGCATATCCGCGAGGTCGTCGAGCCGGCGATGAAGGCCGCCGTGCCCGAAACCGGCATCGAGATCGAGATCATTTCCGAGATCCCCGCCCTCGTCCCCGAGAACGACGGGGCGGCCGAGCGCCTGGTGCGCCGCCTCACCGGCGACAACGGCACCCATGTCGTCTCCTATGGCACCGAAGCCGGCCTCTTCCAGGGGAACGGCTGGTCGACGGTGGTCTGCGGACCGGGTGATATCGACCAGGCGCACCAGCCGGACGAGTTCATCGAGATGGCTCAACTGACGCAAGGTGAAGCCTTCATCGCGCAAATCATCGCCGAAATGCGAGCGTAGCCGGGGACTCTTGGTCGCATATTAAGAAAATTGGCGAAAAAGTGCTCAACATGACGAAATTTGAAATGTAGCAGTTGCACGCGCCGAGGCGTATCCATAAGCTCCGGTCCAATCGGTAGGTGGCGAAGACCACCGTCTGAAAAAGAATGCCGTGTTTCCAGTTGGAGGACTTCAAGAAATGATCCGTTCAAGTTTGCTGCTCGCTTCAGTAGCCGTATTCGCCATGGCGAGCTTCGGAGCTTCCGCGCAAGAGCGCGTGTTCCGTTACGCTACGACCGGCGACATCCTCGGTCTCGACCCGCACATGCATAATCACGGCACCACGAATGCCGTGAAGGGCATGCTCTTCGGGGCTCTCGTCCACCGCAAGTACGACCTCACCCTCGATCCCGATCTGGCTGAATCGTGGGAAATGGTCGATGACGTGACCTGGGAGTTCAAGCTCCGCCAGGGCGTCACCTTCCACGACGGGAAGGAGTTCACGGCCGACGACGTGCTCTACAGCTACCGCCGCATCACGCAGGACGGCTCGGAGATGCGCAACTTCCTCGCCAATGTCGAGGATATCGAAAAGATCGACGATCACACGATCCGCGTCATCACGAAGGGTCCGGATCCGATCCTGCTGCAGAACCTCTCGCTGTTCTTCATCGTCGATGAGGATTACACCGAGGAAAACAACGCCTTCCAGGTTGCCCTCGGCGCCGGCACGACGAACTTCGCCAACCTCAATGCGAACGGCACGGGCCCATACAAGCTCGTCGAGTGGTCGCAGGACAACCAGCTCGTCATGGTTCCCAACGAGGATTGGTGGGGCCACGCCGACCGTACCGACAACATCGACCGCGCGATCTTCATGCCGATCGGCAACGACGCCACCCGCGTGGCTGCGATCCTGTCGGGCGAGATCGACATGATGTATCCGGTCCCGCTGCAGGACGTACCCCGTCTCGCCGGCGAGGGCTCGATCGAGGTCATGCAGGGTCCCGAACTGCGCACGATCTTCCTCGGCTTCGACCAGCATCGCGACGAAGCGCTGGACATGCCGGGCTCGGGCGAAAACCCGTTCAAGGACCAGCGCGTCCGTCAGGCCTTCGCTCACGCTCTCGATCTGAGCGCGATCCAGCGGGTGGTCATGCGCGGTGCCTCGACGCCGACCGGCCTGATGGTCGCTCCCGGCATCGTCGGCTTCGATGAAGAGCTGAACGAGCCGTACGAGTTCAACCCGGACCGCTCGCGGGAGCTGCTGGCGGAGGCCGGATATCCGGACGGATTCCCGGTTACGCTCGATTGCCCCAACGATCGCTACGTCAACGACGAAGCCATCTGCTCGGCGGTCATTCCGATGCTGCAGCGTGTCGGCGTCAATGCCTCGCTGAACGCCCAGACGCTCTCGCTGCATTTCAACAAGATCGGTGCGGCCGAGAACTACAACACGAGCTTCTACATGCTCGGCTGGACGCCCGGCACCTACGATTCGCTCAACACCCTCCAGAACATCATGACGCTGGACGGTGAGGGTCAGGGCACCTGGAACTCCGGGCGCTACACCAACCCGCGCATCGAGGAGCTCTACGACGAAATCGCCGTCACGGTGGACGAGGAGAAGCGGAACGCGTTGATCCGCGAAGCCTTCCAGATCCACAAGGATGACGTCGGCCACCTTCCGCTGCACCAGCAGGCGCTCGCCTGGGCCGTGCGCACGGACCGCGTCGAGAGCATCGAACAGCGTCCGTTCAACGACGTCGATCTGCGCTACGTCCGCCTGAAGGACTGATCACGGCTTGATCCAGAAGACGAACCCGGGACCGTGCGTCCCGGGTTCGTCGGTTTATACCACGCCCCGCAGGGGCTCGAGACTCGATGCGCCCGAAGTGGCCGCGAGGTTGTGCAACATCATCGTCATCGCCGTCGGGCGGGTTTCCAGTGCGGAGATACCGTCGGCGGCGCGCGGCTTTCGTCGCAAGCGTTCCGGCTACCGCGTGCAAGCGGGCCGAGGTTCAAAGGGTTCGTCGATGCTCGACTTCATCGTCCAGCGGCTCGTGCAGGCGGTCTTCGTCATGCTCGTGGTCGCCATGATCTCGTTTTCGCTGTTCCAGTTCGTCGGCGATCCCGTCAACAACATGCTGGGTCCCGAGGCCACCACGGAACAGCGGTTTGCCGCCCGCGAGGCGCTCGGCCTCAACGATCCGATACCGGTGCAGTTCGTCAAATGGGTCGGCAATGCCGCCCAGGGCGAATTCGGCCAGTCCTATCGGATGGGTCGCCCCGTCAGCCAGCTCATCGCATCGCGCCTCCCCGCCACCCTGGAGCTCGTCTTCGTCTCCGCCATCCTCGCCGTGGCGGTCGGCGTGCCCATGGGGGTCTATACCGGGCTCAATCGAAATTCGTGGCTCTCGCGAGTGTTCCTGACGGTCTCCCTGATCGGAATATCGCTGCCGACCTTCCTCATCGGCATCCTTTTGATCCTGCTCTTCGGCGTGACGCTCGGCTGGCTGCCGACCTTTGGTCGAGGGGGGCTTACCGATGTGGGAGGCTGGCAGACGAGCTTCCTGACGGCCCGCGGCTGGAGCCACCTCATCCTGCCGGCGATCACCCTCGCCCTGTTCCAGCTGACCCTGATCATGCGTCTCGTGCGAGCTGAAATGCTCGAGGTCCTGCGGACCGACTACATCAAGTTCGCCCGCGCCCGCGGCCTGCGGCAAAGCTCGATCAATTTCGGGCACGCGCTCAAGAACACGCTCGTTCCCGTGATCACCATCATGGGGCTGCAGATCGGCGCGCTGCTCGCTTTCTCCATCATCACGGAGACGGTGTTCCAGTGGCCGGGAATGGGGCTTCTCATCATCCAGGCCATCAATTTCGGCGATATCCCGATCATGTCCAGCTATCTAGTCCTCGTGGCGCTCTTCTTCGTCATCATCAATCTGATCGTCGACATGCTCTATTACGTCGTGGATCCGCGTCTGCGGGTCGAGCGGCCCTCGAGCGCGCAGTAAAGGGGGGCGATGATCATGCAGAACACCCGCACCACCCCCGAAATGACCTCTCCGGACGTCGCTGCCTCCTCGCCGCGCATGTGGCGGCGCTTTTTCGAGAGCGGCAGGCGCTTCTTCGACGGGGATGTCTTCGACAGCTTCAAGCGATCGCCGTCTACCGTGATCGCCTTCGTCATCACCCTGGCGATGTTCCTCGCGGCGGCCTTTGCTCCGTGGGTCGCCCCCTACGACACCTACGACCTTCGCAGTCTCGATCTGATGAACGCCTATCTTCCCCCGATCTGGGCCGAGGGCGGGGATTCGCGCTATCTGCTGGGCACCGACGACCAGGGCCGCGACGTGCTCTCGGCAATGATCTTCGGCCTGCGCATCTCGCTGATGGTGGGCTTTGCCGGCGTGTTGCTGGCTGCCATCGTGGGTATGATTCTCGGGCTCGTCAGCGGCTATCTCGGCGGCTGGGTGGATGCGCTGATCATGCGCATCGCCGATGTCCAGCTGACCTTCCCCGCCATCCTGATCGCACTCATGATCGACGGCATCGCCTCGACCATGATGAGCACGCAGGCGCGCGCCGATTTCAAGATCTACGTGATCATCCTCGCCATCGCGGCGTCGCTCTGGGTGAACTTCGCCCGCACCGTGCGCGGCTCGACGCTGGTCGAGAAGAACAAGGAATACGTCCAGGCGGCCAAGGTCATCGGGATTCATCCGATCCTGATCATGTACCGCCACGTCCTGCCCAACGTCACCGGCCCGGTGCTCGTCATCGCGACGCTCTCGCTGGCGGTCGCGATCCTGACCGAGGCGACGCTCTCGTTCCTCGGCGTCGGCGTGCCGGCGACGAACCCCTCACTCGGCACCCTGATCCGCATCGGCAACAACTTCCTGTTCTCGGGCGAGTGGTGGATGTCGATCTTCCCCGGCGTCGTCCTCGTCATCCTGGTTCTCGCGGTCAATCTGCTCGGCGACTGGCTCCGCGACGCCCTCAACCCCAAGCTGCGGTGAGGAGAGCTCCGTGAACAGCGATCCAACCGCAAACACAGACAAAACCGTGAGCACAGACACCGCAGTGAAAGCCGACGCGACAGTGAGCAAGAAAAAGCCGGTTCTCGAAGTCAGGAACCTCCGGGTCGAATTCGCCGGCCGCCGGGGCGCGCTCGTCGCCGTCGACGACGTCTCCTTCGAGGTCAACGAAGGGGAAGTCCTTGGCGTGGTGGGCGAATCCGGCGCGGGCAAGTCCATGACGGGCGCCGCCATCATCCGGCTGCTCGAGCCGCCCGGCCACATCGCCGGCGGCGAGGTCTGGCTCGATGGCCAGCGCATCGACAACCTCAGCACAGAGGAAATGCGCCGGGTGCGCGGCAAGCGGATCGGCATGGTCTTCCAGGACCCGCTGACGTCGCTGAACCCGCTCTACACGGTGGGCAAGCAGCTGATCGAAACGATCCTCACCCACGAGGACATGAGCGAATCGCAAGCCCGCGAGCGCGCGATCCAGCTGCTCGCGGAGGTCGGCATCCCGGCTCCCGAGCGCCGCATCGACCAGTATCCGCACCAGTTCTCGGGCGGCATGCGCCAGCGCGTCGTGATCGCGCTCGCGCTCTGCGTCAATCCCCGCATGATCGTGGCGGACGAGCCGACGACGGCGCTCGACGTCTCGATTCAGGCGCAGATCATTAAGCTGCTCAAGAACCTCTGCGAGGAGCACGGGGCAGCCGTGATGCTGATCACCCACGACATGGGCGTGATCGCCGAGACCGCAGACCGCGTGGCGGTGATGTATGCCGGTCGCATCGTCGAGATCGGCCCGGTGCGCGATGTCATCAAGAACGCCAAGCATCCCTACACCGAGGGATTGATGGGCTCGATCCCCGTCGTCGGCCACGATCTCGAGCGCCTCGCCCAGATCGAGGGTTCGATGCCGCGCCTCACCGAGATCCCGCCCGGCTGCCCGTTCAATCCGCGCTGCCCCCACGCCTTCGACCGCTGCCGCGTCGAGCGTCCGAATCTCATCCAGGCCGGCCCCACGCGCGCGGCCTGCTGGCTCCACGACACCCCCGCCCAGGCGGCGGAATAGGACGATCCGATGCAGGTTGAAAATCCCATTCTCGCAGTCGAGAACCTCTCCAAGTCCTTCGACGTCTCCGCTCCCCTCCTGCGACGCATCGTGCGGCGCGAGGGGCGCTCCACGCTGAAGGCCGTCGACGGCATCGATTTCGCGATCCCGCGCGGCAAGACGCTGTCGCTTGTTGGCGAGAGCGGCTGCGGCAAGTCCACCGTGGCGCGGCTCGTGGTCGGCCTCTACACGCCGACCAGGGGGCGGATCGTGTTCGACGGGGTCGATCTCGCAGCAAAGCGCAGCCGGAGCGAGATGGCGTCCGTGCGCAAGCGCTTCCAGATGATCTTCCAGGACCCCTTCGCCAGCCTCAATCCGCGCTGGCGCGTCCACGACATCATCGCCGAGCCGATCCGGGCGCACGGCCTGGCCGAGAACGAGCGCGACGTCTCGCGGCGCGTGGCGCTGAACCTCGAACGGGTGAAGCTGTCCGCACGCGACGGCGAGAAGTTCCCGCACGAATTCTCGGGCGGCCAGCGCCAGCGCATCTCGATCGCGCGCGCGCTCGCATCCGAGCCCGAATTCCTCGTCTGCGACGAACCGACCTCCGCGCTCGACGTCTCGGTCCAGGCCCAGATCCTCAACCTGATGAAGGATCTGCAGCGCGAGCTCGGGCTGTCATATCTCTTCATCAGCCACGATCTCGCGGTCGTCTACCATATCGCGGATTATCTGGGCGTGATGTATCTCGGTCGTCTCGTCGAGGTAGGCCCGGCACGCGAGATCTTCCAGAACCCGCAGCATCCCTATACGCGCATGCTGCTCGATGCGATTCCCGATCTCGAAATGACCGGCCGCAAGCGCATCCCCGTGGGCGGCGAGGTGCCGAGCCCGATTGCGCCGCCGCCGGGCTGCCACTTCAACCCGCGCTGCCCCTTTGCCAACGAGCGCTGCGTCGCGGAAACTCCCGGCTTAACCCGCCTCGGCGAACGCGAGGTGCGGTGTCATGCGGTGGAGGAAGGACGTCTCGAGGCCGACGTCCAGCGCGTGCGGGAGCAGTCGCCGGCGGCCTGAGGCTGCTCAGCGCTCGCCGATCATGCGGAGCAGAGCCTTCGGTCGTTTCGTCCGGAACTGGCCCCGCGCGATGGCGATGAAGATCAGCGGCACCACGATCAGCGTCGTCACCCACCACATCTGGGTGGTGGCGACGCCCATGACCGCCATTACGAAGGCCGAGACGAAGGCCGCGAGCGCGCCTGGCGTCAGCGGCGGGTGCGAACGGGTCGCAGCGACGATCGCGCCGTAAAGCGCGATGGCCGCCGCCACCGCGCCGACGAGCCCGAAATCGAACCAGATCTCGAAGAGAACCGAATAGGGCGCATTCGCGGGCAGGAGACCGCTCCCGCGACCCCGCAGCGCCGCTTCCAGCCCGTATCCGGTCAGGAGTCGAAGCGGCTCCCCGACGATGAGATCCCGCCAGATGACGAGCGACTCCAGGAACCCGCCAGCAGCGAACCCGCCCGCAGCCGGGCCGATGCCCGGGAAACCGACGAATGCTGCGGCGACGAAAGGGATCAGCGGCGCGATCAGGATCGCCCCCGCCATGCCCGTTGCCGTCGCAGCCGTCGCGACACGGGGCGCAGACGTCGCAAGCACGCAGACCACCCCGCTCGCGAGGAAGGCGACGAAGGGAAGGATCGTCGGTCCGAGCAGGCTCGCCACGCCCACGGCGAGAGCCAGCAGCACCGCTTGAACGTCGCGGCGGCGCGAACTCAGCCATGCGATGGCGGGCCACACCAGGATCACCATGGCGACGAGGCCGCGTTCCAGCGTCGCGACGCCGTCCGGTGGCTCCACGAGCCCTTGTCCATACAGGAGCGAAAGCGCGATACCCGCGATTGCCGCGACCGAGACGCCGATCGCCAGGAGGTAGATGTTGGAGGCGCGCATGCGTTCGGGCAGCGCATAGTAGCCGGCAACGGCGAGCGCCGTCATCGCCAGGATGCTGCCGAAGCGCGCGGCGGCGGGCTCGTAAAACGGCGTCCAGATCAGCGACAGCGAGATCCAGACGAGCAGGACGATCGTTGCCAGCACCGGGACGGATCCTGCGAAGGCGCGGTTGCTCCTGCCGATCGGACGGTTCTCGCCATCGAGGATCGCGGCGATGATCAGCAGCGAAACCCCGATCGGCGCGAGCACCACGACCGCGCGACGCGAAACCAGTGCGAGGCTCGGGATCACGAGCATCAACGTCGCAAAACCGAGCCGCCGCAACAGGGCGGTGGCGCTTGCGACTGGATCGCCGACGGGATTGCGGTGACGCGCCATGGCTCTTGGACTGCTCGCTCGAACGTGACCACAAGATCGGCGCATTTCGCGCCGCTGCGATTGCTCACCATATATAAGGCTGTAGAAAATAACTGTGGGTGCATTGCAACACTCGACCGCCGCGATGAACTCGCATTTTCTCGAAAACACGTCGGAGTCTGCGCTTGAAGCATCTCGTTCTCGTCGGCGGCGGCCACGCGCACGCTCTGGTGCTTCGCGCCCTGATCGACGAGCCCGAGCCCGGCATCGCCGTCACGCTCATAGCCCCCGAGCGCCACTCGCCCTATTCCGGCATGCTGCCTGGCCATATCGCCGGGCTCTACGCGCGCGAAGAGATGCATATCGACCTCGCGCGGCTGACGCAGCGGCTAGGCGCGCGTTTCGTCGAGGACAAGGCGGTGGCCTTCGACGCGGCGGCGCGCAAGGTGACGCTCGCCGGCGGCGAGGTGCTCGGTTTCGACGTGCTCTCCATCGACATCGGCATCACGCCAGACATCGCGGCGATCAAAGGTGCGCGCGAGCATGCGCTCGCAGTGAAGCCGATCGGGGATCTGCTCGAGAAGATCGACCGCCTCATCGCCTCGGCGCGAACGCCCGAGGGGCCGAAGCGCTTCGCCGTCGTCGGCGGTGGCGCTGCGGGTATCTGCCTCGCCTTCGCGCTTGCCGCCCGCCTGCGCGCCGATGGCCGCGATCGCCACGGCTACGATTTCCTCGTCGTGACGGCGGGAGATCTGCTCCCGGAGGTCAACACGCTCGCGCGGCGTCTGGTCAAGCGCTCTCTGGCGGGACGCGGGATCGCGCTTCGCACGCATGCGCGCGTACGCGCCGTCACGGGGGACGGGCTGGTTCTGGAGGACGGAGAAGCGGTGGCCGCCGACGCCGTGCTCGTCACCTCGCACGCAATGGCCCCGCCGGTGCTCGCAAACGGCGATCTTGCCCGCGACGAACACGGCTTCCTCGCCATCGACGAGACCCTTCGCGTCATCGGACAGGACGCGGTATTCGCGGCCGGCGATTGCGCCACGATGATCGATCACCCGCGCCCGAAGGCCGGCGTCTTCGCCGTCAGGCAAGGCGCGCCGCTCGCCGCCAACCTGCGCGCCGCGCTGCGTGGAGAACCATTACGGGGCTACGTCCCACAGCGGGACTGGCTGATGCTGATCGCCAGCGCCGACGGTCGCGCCGTCGCATCGCGCGGGGCATACTTCGCCTATGGCGGACGGCTCGCATGGTGGCTCAAGGACCGTATCGACCAGCGCTTCATGAAGCTGTTTCGCGTCTGACGGGGTTCACGAGGCCGTGAAGGGGGCTTGCGTATTCGCGCATGCGGCGGCATCGCTTGGATCGAGATTTCTGGAGCCATTCATGACCAATCTGTCCCGACGCGGCCTGATCGCAGGCCTGACGAGCATTCCAGCCGCAACGATCTTCGGCCGCTCCGCCTTCGCGCAGGAGGGCGAGGCCCGCCGCGTGCCATACGAACTCGTGCAGGACGCGCTCGCCCTCGACGGAGCCGCCTTCGTCGGCAGCCGCCAGCCGGACGTCGTCATCGTCGAGTTCTTCGATTACAACTGCCCCTTCTGCCGCCAATCGGCGCAGGACATGGACGTGCTGCTCGGGACGGACGACCGCCTCGGCTACGTCCTCGTCAACTACGCCATCCTCGGCGAGCCGTCCGTCGAAGCAACCCGCGTGGCGCTCGCCTACAGCGGCATGTACGGGCACGAGAAGTATGCCGCCTTCCACATGAAGCTCTACACCTACCGGGGGATCAAGAACGGCCAACGCGCGCTCGATACTGCCGTCGAGCTCGGCGCGGACGGCGAAAAGCTGCTCGCCTTCGCCGATTCCGACGCCGTCACCAAGGCGATGCAGGATGCAGTGACGGTGGGCAACGCGCTCAACCTGCACGCCACCCCATCCTACCTCGTCGGCCCCTGGGCGTTCGACGGAAACATGCCGCTGGAGCACAAGATGCGCATCGTACAGGATCTGCGCAGCTGAGCGAGCACCGCGTTCGCGAACCGCAGACGCCGCCTGCCAAGAGCGAAAAGGGTGCAGCCCCTCCTCAGCCGATAGCGCTCTTCTGCAGAGTCACCAGGTGCTCCACGCCGCCGCGTGCGAGGCGCATGAGGGAGAGGAATTCGTCCTCGGAGAAGGGCTTGCCCTCCGCAGTGCCCTGGATCTCGACGATACCGCCCTTGCCGGTCATGACGAAGTTCGCATCCGTCTCGGCGGCGGAGTCCTCGGCGTAGTCGAGATCGAGTACCGGGGTGCCCTGGTGGATGCCGCAGGAGATCGCGGCGACGTGGTCGCGCAGCGGGTTGATGGAGATGATCGAGCGGGCCATCATCCAGCTGAAGCAATCATGCAGCGCCACCCAGGCCCCGGTGATCGAGGCGGTGCGGGTGCCGCCATCGGCCTGGATGACGTCGCAATCGACCACGATCTGCCGCTCGCCGAAGGCCTGCATGTCGACTACCGCGCGCAGCGAGCGCCCGATCAGCCGCTGGATCTCCTGCGTACGGCCCGAAGGCTTGCCGGAGGTGACCTCGCGGCGGTTGCGCTCGTGCGTGGCGCGCGGCAGCATCGCGTATTCGGCCGTGACCCAGCCCTTGCCGGTGCCGCGCAGCCAGGGCGGCCCGCGCTCTTCGAGGGACGCCGTGCAGAGCACCTTCGTCTCGCCGAACGAGACGAGGCAGGACCCCTCCGCGTAGCGCGAAACGTTGCGCTCCAGCGTGACGGGGCGCAGTTGATCGGGGGAACGCTTCGAGGGCCGCATGGTCGTCTCCTGTGTTGCGGGGGTGATAGACCGGGCGACGGGGCGGGGCAAGCACGCATACGATTCGGCGCGCGGGCGGGCAGCATGCGCAGGTATGTCCGATCAGCGCTGCGTCTGCGGCGGGATCACGGAGATGGTGAGCTCGACAGCCGGCCCCTCCCCCGCGAGGTTGTGCCGCGCAGCCGATATAGGCAGCGCCCGCAGCGCAATTGCGTCGCCGGGCTGGAACGGCGGCGGCAATACGGGCTGGCTGCCCGCCGGCCAGACGATCGCCGCGCCGGCGGATTGCAGATCGGACGCCCGGAACGGCAACCCCAGCGACGGGTTCGGGCCGTGGACGACGATGGGTATGGGCCGCAGATAGGTTGCGATGGCATAGGTTGCGGGGTCGCCGGGGCCGATGAGATAGCGCAGCCTCGCATCTCCCGCGACCGCGCGCCATTCCTGCTCGACGGCGCGGGCGATCTCCTGCGCCGGGTAAAGCACGGGGTGCGTCGGCCGCGTGAAGCTCGGCGCTATGGCGACCGCCAGCGGCAGCACGAAGAGCAGTATCCCCGCGAGCAGGCTCCCGCCGCGCGGGTTGAGCAGGTAAAGCCGGCGCGGCAGCAGCAGCACGAGAGCGAGGCCCGAGAAGAAGAAGTATGCGCCTCCCCATTCCGGCCGCGCCTGCACCGCCGATACGGCGTTGATCAGGGCGTTGACGAGCATGGGTGCGAGCGTGGCGACGAGGACGAGCGAGAGATCGAAGCGCTCGACCCGCGGGTTCTCGACGACGATCGGCGTCGCGTCCCGCGACCAGCGCACGCCCACGAGCAGGAGCGCCACGAGCATCCCCGCATGGAACCCGATCTGCGAGAGCACGAAGCTCGCAGCGATCCAGACCCGGTCCAGCAGGCCGACATCTTCGAAGCGGCGCTCGAAGGCATAGGCGATGGGGCTGCCATCCGCATCCAGCAGCCAGACGAGATGCGGGGCCATCGCGAGCGCGAACAATGCCAGCGCAAGATAGGGTCCGGCAGTGGCGAGGCTCGCCCTGCCCCTGGCAAAGCAAAGCGCGTGCACGGCGAGGGCCGCGAGGAGAAAGCCGCCGCTGTACTTCGTCAGCACGAGGCACGCCCCCGCGACGCCGACGCCGAGCCAGTATCGCATGCGGCCCTGGAGGATCGCCTCGCGGTAGACCAGCACCAGCGCCGCACCGAAGAACAGCGAGGGGACGTTGTGGTTGTATTGCGTGACGGGGGCCGTGAAATAATAGTTGGCGAGTGTCAGCGCGACGGCGATCATCGCGATCTGCGGCGTCGTCACCCGCCGCGCGAACAGCCACAGCAGGGCCAGCGTCCCCCCCATCAGCGCCATGGAGAGCGCGTAGGTGGAGGCGATCGCCCGGTTCGTCACGATGAAGGCGATCTCCTGCAGCCAGACGGGAAGCGTCGGGTGCTTCGACATCCCGAGCGGCCAGAACGGCGCGAGCGCCATGATCTCGACCGTATCGCGGCGCGGCGCGTAGAAGAACGCGGCCTGCGCCAGCGTCCAGATCACGATGTAGAGCCCGATGATCCAGGCGCTCGCAAGCGCCGGGCGGGCGAGCGCGGCGGCGCAGATGTCGTCGAGCCAAATCCCGATGTCGCGCGCTGTCCGCATCGTCCTCGTCTTGATCCCCTTGCGCCGCGCAATCTGATCGGGAAACGCCGCGAGAGCCGCAGCGTCGTCTTGTTGCGAGCGGGGTGATAGACCGGAAGAAGGGATGCGGCAAGGGCTCGGGGTGCGGTCGGGAGAAAGTCGGGGCCGCCGATCCCGGGATGACGCATGCGGTGGCGCAGGCCAAGATCCGAGGCGCACCCGCCCGCTCTCCCTCATGCAGCCCATCCCCTTCCATGTCATCCCCGGCTGGAGCCGCGCAGCGGCGGAAGGGAAGGGGATCGTGCCGTGAGGGTCTTGCAGGCGCCAAGCAGATCAAGGCAAAACCGCCCTGATCATATCGCGGGATCGGCGACGACCCCGTCTTTGCCAGAACATGGATCGCCTCGATGACCGAACCACGACGCAAGCCACATAGCCGCGAGAAGCGGCTGCTCCAGGGAGCCGTCGTGATCTTCGGCTTCGTCCCGGTCCTCGCCGGCCTCGCGGGGGTGCTGACAGGCGGCGGCTTCCTGCGCGAGATCCTCGACGTCTCGACAGACAGCCATCTGCGCTACCTCTCCGGCCTGCTGCTGGGCATCGGCCTGTGCTTCTGGAGCACCGTCCCCCGCATCGAAACCATGACACCGCGCTTTCGCCTGCTCACGCTGATCGTGGTGATCGGCGGGCTCGGGCGGGCGTACGGGCTGGCGGTGATGGGCGCGCCGCCTACGGGGATGATGCTTGCGCTGGGGATGGAGCTGGTGGTGACGCCGGGGTTGTGCTGGTGGCAGGGGCGGGTGGCTGGGCGCATGCTTGCTTGAGGCGCCGCATTATTTGCAGGCAAAAGGTGGAAAGGTGCTTGCTGCACCCGCGTTCATCGCAGCGACGATCAGCGCGTTCGCCATTTCAAGTTCTTCGGGAGATCTGGGGCAGACATCGGGGGATGTCGTACAACCCGATGCAAGAAAGCGCTCATGGCGTTCGAGGAATTCCGGTCCCAGCCCGTTCGAGCCAAATCGCTCGGCTGCGTCGGACCAGGCGGCTGCATATCTCGCGCACTTCGTTTCACCCCAGCTCGGAGCGCTCTGTTGCGCGGTCGCCGAGGCGATTCCAGCCAAAAGCGCAACGAGGATCACTCCGAATCGTTGCGAAAACCAAGACATCGTCGCTCTCCCCTTCCGCCACCAGCTCATTTTTCGGGTGGCCAACCGGACTGTTGCCCGAAGCTCGCCGAGGTTTCAACATCGGTAGCCTTAGGGCAACTCGCTCCGGCCGGGCTACCACCACAAAAACCCCCTCCCCATCACCGAAAAACCGCCTACACTCTCCCCATGAGCAACCACACTCCCTCCTCCGGCCCGAATCGCGCCATCTCCGAGCTGAACGACCGCTCGCGGGAGATCTTTCGGCAGATCGTCGAGCATTATCTCGATTCGGGCGAGCCGCTGGGCTCGCGCAACATCTCGAAGCTGATCTCGATGCCCCTGTCGCCGGCGAGCGTGCGCAATGTCATGGCGGATCTCGAATCGGCGGGGCTGATCTTCTCGCCGCATACCAGCGCCGGGCGGCTGCCGACGGAGATCGGGCTGCGCTTCTTCGTCGATGCCATGCTGGAAATCGGGGATCTCGATCGGGAGGAGCGGGAGCGGATCGACGTGCAGATGCGCGCCGCCTCGTCGGGCCAGAGCTTCGAGAGCGCCATGACGGAGGCCTCGACCATGTTGTCGGGGCTGACGCGGGGTGCCGGGGTCATCGTCACCTCGAAGCAGGATCCGCCCCTCAAGCATATCGAATTCGTGCGCCTCGACCCCGCCCGCGCGCTGCTGGTGCTGGTCTCCGAGGACGGCTCGATCGAGAACCGCCTCGTCGATCTCCCGCCGGGGCTGCCGGCGTCGGCGCTCGTCGAGGCCTCGAACTTCCTCAACGCGCGCATTCGCGGCAAGACCCTCGTCGACGTCAAGACCGAGACGCAGAGCCTGCGCGAGACCATGGAGCGCGAGCTCGACGCCCTCACCGCCAAGCTCGTCGAGGCCGGCGTCGCCATGCCCTCGGGCTCGGGCGACGGGCGCCATCTGATCGTGCGGGGCCAGGCCAATCTGCTGGAGGATCTCAAGGCGCTGGAGGATCTGGAACGCATCCGGCTGCTGTTCGAAGACCTCGAAACCCAGACCGACGTCATCGAGTTGCTCACGCGCGCCGAGACGGGAGAAGGCGTGCGCATCTTCATCGGCTCGGAAAACAAGCTGTTCTCGCTGTCGGGCTCATCTCTCATTGCCGCCCCCTTCCGCGACGCCAACCAGAAGATCGTCGGCGTCCTCGGCGTCATCGGCCCCACGCGGCTGAACTATGCGCGCATCGTGCCCATGGTGGATTACACCGCCAAGGTGCTGTCGAGGATCATCGACAAAGGGCGCTGAGCCTCTTTCTGCATCGACGAACCTGTTGAACCGTCCCACCGGCACGGCCAGTACGAGGGCCGCAGCATCATGCCCGCAGTGATCGACCCGTTCTCGATCCAGCAGCCCGGAACCGCGCCGGATCGCGGCTTCGACGA
>Ga0208490_100331_pt1 | contig 33886 bp, 28 predicted proteins | sample SubbioAug_CSWold_FD_184818 | JGI IMG/M metagenome (GOLD analysis project Ga0208490, IMG submission 184818) | Serpentinite rock and fluid subsurface biosphere microbial communities from McLaughlin Reserve, California, USA - CR11Aug_CSWold (SPAdes) | ecosystem: Environmental > Terrestrial > Deep...
GGCGGGGTGATCGCCGAGCCAGTACTCGGCCTCCGGCGCGCCCGACGGCTCGCGCCCGAGCAACTCGGCGATAGCGGTCATCGACCCCCAGGCGTAGTCACGCGGGGTGTTGGCGATACGCAGAATCACACGCCAGAGCCTAACCATCGTGGACAGCCAACAACGCCGGATGCTCGTGTCTGCTCTCAGGGTGCGCAGTCGACACAATTACCCGGCATCGAGAGGCGTGGCCGACCATAGTGGGCACATGACTCTTGAGCCACTCATCAGCGACTTCTACGGCTTCGAGGCGCAACTGCGCGACCACGAGAAGGACGCCCTGGCCGCCCTGCGTGCGGACATCGAGCAGCACCTCAAGCCGCTCGTCAACGATGCATGGGAAAAGGCGGAGTTTCCCCGCGAGATCATCGACGTGCTGCACAAGCACCCGACGTTCGGTGAGCTATGGGATGAGACCCGAACCGGCGACTACTCGGCACTCTACGGAGGCTGGACGGCTCTCGAGCTTGCTCGTGTCGACGCCAGCGTCGCGACCTACGTTGGCGTGCAAAACGGACTCGCGATGGGCTCGATCGGAGTCTGCGGCTCAGACGAGCAGCGCGCCGAGTGGCTCCCGAAACTGCGCAGCGGCGAAGTTATCGGCGCGTTCGGCCTGACCGAGCCCCTGTCGGGCAGCGACAGCGCCCAGGGACTGCGCACGACGGCGACCCCCGACGGCGACGGCTGGGTGCTGAACGGCCAAAAACGCTGGATCGGCAACGCCACCTTCAGCGACATCACGATCATCTGGGCGAAGAGCACGGAGGACGGTCAGGTCAAGGGCTTCATTGTGCCGACCGACACCCCCGGCTACGTCGCAACGAAGATCGAGCGCAAACAGGCACTGCGCATCGTGCAGAACGCCGACATCACCCTCACCGACGTGCGCGTGCCGAACAGCTTGAAGCTCGAGAGGGCCGAGTCGTTCAAGAACACGGCCAGTGTCCTGCGCCTCACCCGCGCCGAGGTGGCCTGGGCTGCGGTGGGCACCGCGATCGGCGCCTACGAGGCCGCGGTGGCGTACACGAAGGAGCGCCACCAGTTCGGGAAGCCGATCGCGCACCACCAGTTGGTGCAAGACCTCCTCGCTCGCTGCCTCGGCAAGATCACGGCGTCGATCGCCCTGTGTGTGCGCGTGTCGCAGATGCTGGATGCGGGTGAGCAGCGCGACGAGCACGCGTCAATGGCGAAGGCGTTCGCGACGACGTCGATGCGAGAGGTTGTCGCGCTGTGCCGCGAGGTGCTCGGCGGCAACGGCATCGTGCTCGACTACGACGTCGCCCGCTTCTTCGCCGATGCCGAGGCGCTCTACAGCTACGAGGGCACCCGCGAAATGAACAGCCTGATCGTGGGCCGTGCGATCACGGGAGTCAGCGCCTTCGTCTGACGGGCGCACCCCACCCCGCCGATAGGCTTGGGCCCATGAATTGGGTGCGAGAACGTCGTGTCGCGCTCACCGCCCTGACTCTCTTCACCTTGCTTGCCGGCGACTTCTGGCGGTACCTGCTCAGCTGGTGGGGGTGGGGCATCGTCGTTGGTGTCCTGCTCATCGGCTGGGTAGTGCTTGCCGTGAAGACGCGCGTTGATCCGCGACGGATTCCGATCGCGCTTGCCGCGTTCATCCTCGTTGCCGCGCTGTCGACGATCTGGTCGGCGTACCCGCTCACGACCCTCCTCGCCGTGTCGACCACCGCCGCGACCGTGTTCGTCGGCGTGATCATGGCCGCCACCGTCTCCCTTGACCAGCTGTTACGAGCCCTCGGCGTCGCGGTTCGCTGGATCATCGGGCTCTCGCTGGTGTTCGAGTTCGTCGTGGCTACCATCATCCGCCGCCCCGTGTTGCCACTGTGGGTCGACTACGAGCCGCCGATTCCCGGGCCGTTCTATTGGTCGCGCGGCGACCTCTTCGAGGTGTTCGCCGGCGGTCGCATTCAGGGCATCGTGGGCAACGCAAACTTGCTGGGCACCGTCGGCGCACTCGCGCTCATCGTCTTCGCCATTCAACTGGTCGACCGGCGGGTGCCGATCGTCACCGGGTGGTTTTGGCTCGGCGCGTCGGTGGTCACGATTCTCTTCACCGAATCAGCGACCATCACCGTCGTGCTGGCGGGGTGCGCCTTCACGCTCGGCGTTGTGGTGCTTGCGCGGCGCTTCCCCCGCCGGCGGAGGATGCTGTACGTCACGACCGTCGGAGTCGGCGTGCTGGGAACGGTGATCGCGATCGCACTGCGCGAGCAACTGCTCGACCTACTGGGTCGCAGCGGGGACCTGACCAACCGACTGGGCATCTGGGAGCAAGTCATCGGCCTGTGGACCGAGAGGCCGATACTCGGCTGGGGCTGGATGAGTTACTGGGCCCCGTGGGTCGAGCCCTTCAATGACCTGGTCATCATCAACGGCGTCACGTATCTGCAGGCACACAGTGCCTGGCTGGACGTCGCGGTGCAGCTCGGCGTGATCGGGCTCGCCCTGTTCACCGTGGCCGTCGTGACAGCGATACTGCGGTGCGCCTCCTGGTCTATCGACGCCGCGGAGGGCGAGCAGGCCCACACCCCGACCCTCCGACTGCTGCCGGCGCTCGTGATGACGCTGCTCGTCGTGCAAAGCTTCGCCGAGTCGCGTTTGCTCGTCGAGGCGGGGCTCGTGCTCTTCACGTTCTTCGCCGTTGCGTCCATGCGGGCGGGCCTTCCTCCGATTGCTCCGTCGATTCCCCTTCCGGTGCGCGCGCCCAACCGGGCCTCATGATGACTGGTCCACGCGCATCCGTGATTCGAGGCGTGCTGGGCTCGCCACGGTTCAGCCAGGCGCTGACCGAGGCGATGCTGATCACGGCGGTGACGGCAGCGGTATTGCGAGCACTGCTGGGCTGGCCGGGGTACCTGGCCATCGTGGTGGGGCTCGTGGCCCTCGGTCTCGCCTCGCTGACCGCCCAACCGGAACGCATCGAGTGGCGAGGCACACTGCCGATTTCTCTCATCGGGCTGTTCAGTGTGATGGCGGTCAGCACGGTCTGGAGCGCGTATCCGGGCGCCACCGTGCAGGGCGTCGCGTACGCACTGTGTTTCGGCGTGATGGGGGTGTATATCGCCCTCGTTCGAGATGCGATTCAGCTGGTCCGTAGCGTCGGAGACGTCCTCCGCGGGGTACTGAGCGTCGGCTTCGCGCTCGAGATACTCTCCGGCGTGCTGCTGGATGCTCCGATCACCTTCCTCGGGATCGCGGGTAATCTCGCTGCCGGCGGCCCGATTCAAGGAATCGCGGGAACCCGCAACGCGCTCGCGTTCGTGGCGGCGCTCGCCATCATCACGTTCTGGATTGAGTACCGAACTCGTTCGGTGTCCAGCGGAGTTGCCGCCTACGGGCTCGCTCTTGCCGGCCTCAGCCTGCTGTTCGCCCGTTCCCCCGTGAGCTGGTTCGTGCTCGCGGCCGTTCTCATTGCCGGCCTCATTCTCGTCGTGGTTCGCCGCCAGCCAGCCCGCGCCCGCAGGCGCACCCAAGCAGCGCTGCTCGTCACTGCGGTGGTTGGCATCGCGATCGGGTGGGCCTTCCGTGGCCGCCTCGTGGGAATCGCCGACGCCGCCATCGACGTTCAGTCGCGCACCAGTGTGTGGGCTCAGATTCAGGACCTCGTCGAGCCTCGCGTGCTCGAGGGCTTCGGCTGGGTCGGACCGTGGCGCCCTGAACTGTTTCCCTTCGCCGCGGTACGTGATGCGTTTGGCGAGCGCCCACCGTCGGCGCTCAACGCCTACGTCGACACCGTGTTGCAGCTTGGCGTCATCGGCGCTGTCGTACTCGGCGGTGTCCTTGCGCTCGCCGTCGTGCGCGCCTGGCTCGTAGCGTCGCAGCGCAAGAGCACCGTGTATGTGTGGCCAGCTCTCGTGCTGGTGCTGCTCATCACGACGAGCATCACCGAAAGCTACCTACTGTTCGAGCTAGGCCTGTTGCTGCTCGTCATGAGCGTTATGGCCGCCTCCCGCAACCGGTCGTGGCGGCAGTTGTTGACCTAACAGGGTGTGAGCATTCGAACAGTATTGCTGAGCACGCCCTCGCCGCCCAAGAGAGTGACCGCCTCCACGTTCGACGCGCTCATGTGCTCGAGAATCGGGCGCGGAACGCACGTGCGCGGTGTCGTAAACATCGGGGCACCGCGCACTCCCGCCAACACGCTTCCTGCCAAGGCGTCAGGGAAATTCAGCCCATAGGCCAAGAGCGCCTCGGATGACATTGTGCCCACGGCCTGTTGGTTGATCGCAAGCGACGTCGCATATCGGTCTTGGCCGAACAGCCGCGTGACCGAGGCGACGGACTGCAAAGAAGCCGCCACCCCGTTCGAGACCACAGCGGCGCCCCCCGCAACATAGACCTGTGTGACCCCGATGTCGCTGAGCGTCGACAGCGTCTCAGCGCTCGCGGTGGAGCCAGCGCCGCGGACAAGAACGACCGGAGCCCCGCGAATCGCACCGGCGGCACCCGCCGAGAGTGCGTCGGCGAAGCCTGAACCGTCGGCAACGTACGCCTCGGTCGCGTCAGTGAAAGCGTATTCGGCGATTGCGCGTGACGTCGCATAGCGGTCGTTTCCGCCGAGCCTCACGACGTCTCCCGACGTGGCGAAGCTGCGCAGCTGAGCGACCAGAGCCTCGGAAACTACGCCCACACCCCCTACGACGATGATCGTCTCGGGGTTCAACCTCTGGAGCTCATTCTGCGTCGCGGCAGGGAGGCTGTTTAATCCGGCGAGCAGGACGGGTGCGTCGAGTTGCACAGCCGCGGGCCCCGCACTGAGCGCATCGGGGAAGCTGAACCCATTGGCGATGATGACCGCTGATGCACCGTCGGGAAATGCAGCTTCCGAAATCGCGACTGCTGTGGCGAAGCGGTCTTGACCGGCAAGCCGGGTGGGGCTGACGTTCCACCAGCTGCCCGTGCGCGGGGTCGAAACCGACTGCTGCCCCCACCCGGCACGGACCGTAAACTTGGTCTGCCCGCTTAATCCAGTGGGCGCAGCTACCTCCCACGTGCCGTTGCTCGCGACCGTCGCGGTGCGCGTGATCGTGCCGTCAAAGACGACCTCCACCCGGTGGCGCGGGCCTCCGTTCGGCACGGTACCGCGCACAACCGAGCCTGCGTACGGCCCGCTTGATGCCGGCACCGTGACGACGGGGGTTGCGACACGAACGAGTGGTTCCCAGTCGTCGCCGTACAGGGTTGCGGCACTCGCGCCTGCCGTCGCCACGAGGGGCGCGAAGACTCCCAGGCTTCCCGCAGTGCATGAGGTGCGCGAGTTGCTCGCCGACGTGACACCGACAGCGGTTCCGCCGGTGAGGGCTGCACCCCCACTATCGCCGGGCAATACACAGATGGATGCCACAATCCCGTTCACGCGATAGGAGGTCGGGTCGTCGGCGGGGCCGATCAGCAGGTTCTGGTTGACGTCGAGAATCGTGCCGCAGGTCCAGCCGGTGGTGCCGCCGGACTTACATATCGGTGCCCCGACGATGGCGGGGGTCATGTCTCGCACCTGCACTGGCGCGGATGCCATAGGCGCTCCTTGACCGCCACCCCACGTGGCTACCTCGGGGTGCGCGCTCCAGCCGCTGCGAGTTACCTGCACGAGGCCGTGATCCCACCCTCCGTTGGATCCTTGACCGCCGACCACATGCGACCCCGGCACCGGCTCTCCGATGTTGACGAAGGGGGTTCTGAAGTTGCCAGGCGACGTGGCCGACATGATCGACCGCGTCGCCGAGAGGTTGCCAGCGCAGTGGCCCGCCGTCAGAAACTGAATGGCGCCACTCGTCGTGTCGACGCCCGGGAACGCGACGCTGCACCGCGAACCCTGGCCACCACTGCCCGTGGGGAAGAAGTACGGCAAGCCGCCGCGAAGGTCGTTTGCTGAGTAGAAGGTCACACCATCAAAGTCAGGGGTCTCCCGCTCGCCGACAATCGCGGTGAGCCCGTGGACTCGAGCGAGCGACGCATCGCGCTCGTTCTCGACGTACACGACCGTGTTCGTCTCCGAAAGCTCAGCACCCGTGATGGCCACGAGTTCACTGACCGTCTCTATCAGGTCGACCGCGTCGCGCGCTCGCTCCGATTCCTGCTCGTACTCATCAAGCGTGAGCCCGAGATCTCGCTCGACCGCGTCGGCGAGACCGGCCAATTCATTGGGTTCGTCTGAAGCCCACACCCCAGTCGGCCGCCCGTCTGCAACTACGAGCGCGAAGCTACACAGCGCAGCCGTGAACACGAGAACCACGGATGCACGAGAGACTCGGCGTTGACCGATCATTGCTGGGCCTTATCGACAGGGTTGCAGAGATTGCGGTGGATTCGCGATAACGCTGTTGCCGCCCAGTATCAACACGGACGACACTTTCGCCGACGCAAGGTGTGCCGCTGAGGAGACCGGTAGGCACGTGCCAGGGCTGAGGTGCAGCGCCGCTCGTTTCGTTCCTGCGGCGGCGGCGGCCGACAGTGCATCCGGGAAGCTTCGCCCACTAGCTACGTACGCCGTTGTTGCTGTCGGGAACGCGTATGCGTTTATCGCAGCGGATGTCGAATACCGATTGGCTCCAGCCTGACGAGAGACCGAAGTTACCGTGCTCACAGAGCGAATTGAGTCAACAAATGACCCGTCGGGAAGCACGCCCGTTCCGCCGACGATCACAACAGACCGAACGCCAAGATCGCGGAGTAGTTCACGCGTGTGTTCTGGCATACTCCGAGACCCCGGAGGGACGAGAACGACGGGCCCGGATAGCGCCCCTGCGGCGGCTGACGCTGAGAGCGCGTCGGGGAAGTCGCCTCCGCTTGCGACGAAGGCGATCGTCGCACCAGAAGGGAACCCAGCGCGAGCGACAGCGTCGGCCGTCAAGTAGCGGTCACCCCCTGCGTCGCGTCGGATTTCCGGCGCCAAACTGCTGAGCCGCTCGAAAACGTCATCGGAAACCGCGCCCGGGCCGCCGACAACCACAATTCTCTGGGGTTGGAGGCGTTGGATCTCAGCATAGACGGCGGCGGGTAGGTCGTTTGATGGGGTGAGAAGTAGAGGGCCTCCGGCGCGAACAGCAGCCGGCGCAGCGCTCAGCCCGTCTGGGAAGGACGAGCCCACAGCGACGTATACGACTGGCGCTCCGGAGGGGAAGGTGTCTTTTGCGATTGCGACGCTCGTTCCGTAACGATCTGCGCCCGCGAGCCGCGTGATCGTTGCACTCGCCGAAACTGTGCCTGTCGGGGAGCCGAACCACTCGTTGTAAATGCGCCAAAAGTTGCGGTTTCCGTAAGCAGAGCACGAATCGCCCACGCCAAAAAGATTATTCATGGCGGCCCGATTTGGCGTGTAGGGCGTGTAGTTGTACAGACCCGCCGTAGCAGCATTCTTGATCGTTACCGATCGACCACCACACCCTGGATTGGGGTGGTAACGCACTTGCTGTGTGCCGACTCTGTGCGCAAAAGAATTGGGGTGTAGACGGTATCGCTGGAATTGTGCAGAGGCATTCATGACCTGGTTGAAGAAGCCCGCAAATTCTGGCGCACACCAGCCTGGCCGGTTCGGATCATCGGGGCAGTAATACCCCATCGCCCTCTCAAGTGTTGCGGTTGAAGGCCGCCGACTCGTCACCAGACTTTGCTCCTTTTGGAGAGTGACAAGAATGACTTTCGCGCTTATTCCACACGACTGCTGAATCTTGAATATGATGCGCGATGCACGCTCATTGGTAGCGCCTTGATATCCGGAAGTACACCGCTCTGTGGCGGGCATACTCCGTGTCGTCTGGCGATAAACATTCAGGCAATTCGTATTCTCGCAGTTGCCGATTCGCTGATCAAGAAACTGTTGAATCTGCGCCTCCGTCATGGCCGCGCGATCGTAGAAGAGAGCGTCACTGATGATGAAGCCCGGGTCAAAATCAGCAGCATTGATGGCAGCGGCAGGCTTCGGGGCATCCAAAACAGTGATGAGGCCAGCGATTAGCACAGCGCTTGCGGCCCCGGCAAGTATGCGACGCAACGACGTCATTTTGGTCCCCCTCATCGTTCGTCGCACCTTCCCCAAGGTGACGACCACGTCAGCGTAACCCGAAACTGGGGCGGATGGGGGAAATGTGGTCTATGGGACATTCGAAGTTCGAATTTACGTGCCTGAACCAGTAGTCCAAGTTTGAACAGCTTGAGGTGCTGGCGAGCTGCAGCCATCCCCCGACTCGCTGATCAGGCCAATCCGAGGAACGCGGAGAGCGCCTCCGCGCTCATGCTGCCGTCGTGCACGGCCGCCGCAAACGTCGGCCCCTGCGCGGCGATCGCACGGTAGTGATCGGGGCGGGCAACGATGTCGCGCAACACGCTCTCGAGGGTGGCCGGGGTGGCCGACACGATGGGGATCTCGAGCCCTGAGGCATCCCGCACCGCCCGCCGCACCTGGTCGTGCAGGTGGGCGATGACAAGTCGGCCGGCCGCGAGCGCCTCGACCGCTGCGACGCTGTATGTTCCGGTGCGGAACTGCTCAAGCACGATGTCGCTACCGGCGATGAGCGCCGGCATTTCGGCGAACGGCACGCCCGTGACCTGCCGGTAGTCGACGAGCCCCTCGTCGTGCAGCGCACGCATTGTCGGCTCGATGAGCGGCGTGCCCTTGACGTAGGCGCTCGAAGGAACGTGCACGACACGCGGCACCGGCCCCGAGAGCACCGGCGTGTCGGTCGCCCACCGCTGCTGCTCGACGACGAGCGGCAGCAGGGTCGACGGACTCCAGTCGAGCAGCAGCTCGGGCGTGCTGACGAAGAGCGGCGCATCCGTCGCCCGCAGCAGCGCGCGGTGCAGGGCGGCCTGGCGGCGGTATTCAGGCTCGCGTTCCCACTTCCCGTCGGCAAACGGCGACCATTCATCGATCGCGCCGTGGCGGTCGGGGTCGCGCAGATCGCTGCCGTGGCTGATGAGGCCCACTTGGATGCCCCGCTCACGCAGCGCCGCCACCTCGGCGATCGGGTCGTCGTCGAACAGCGGCCCGAACAGCGGCCGCGCCGCCTCGAGCAGCACGTGCGTGTAGTGGCGCGCCACGGCCTCGAACTCGCGCCGCTGCCAGCGCCGCGAGAAGCGGTAGACGTTGACGGGCACCACGGTGTCGGCCGGGAATACCGGCATGCCCGGCGCCCGGAACTGGCTGGCGTGCGCCGCCACCCCCGGCAGACGCTCGGCGGCGCGAGCCCAGGCGGTGCCCTGGCCCGCGAAGTTGACAGGCCCGATGTACAGGCGCACCTCCGCGTCGAGCCACGGGGCTGACGCCGGCACCTCGGCCGAGGTGTAGCGGTAGCGCGGCGCCCGCAGCCGCCCGCCGATCGCGTCGGGCAGCACGTCGAGAAGCCGTTGGGGCAGGGTTCGGGTCATCGGGACTCCTCCAGCCAGGGGGCGAGCTGCCGCGCGGAGAGCGCGCCATCGTGCACCGCGGCGACGAACGCCGGGCCGGCGGCCGCCCTCGCGAGGGCCGGGCTCGGGTCGGCGAGCAGCCCGCGCAGCACCGCATCGAGTTCGTCGGCCTCGGCCTGCACGATCGGCACCGCGAGGCCGGTGTCGGCCTGTACGCGGTCGCGCACGGCGGCAGCCACGTGCGACACCACCATGCGCCCCGCCGCCATCGCCTCGCACGCGGCGACACCGTACGACCCGATGCGGAACTGGTCGAGCACGATGTCGGCGGCACCGTAGGCGGCGGGCATCTGCGCGCTACTGACGCCCTCGATGCGGCGATACTCGATGAGCCCCTCGGCCTCGAGCGCGCGCAGCGTGCCGTCGATGAGGTCGGTGCCCTTGACGATCGCGGTGCTGGGGGCGTGCGCGACGATCGGGCGCCCGCCGTGGGCGAGCGGCGCGGCGTCGGCGCGCCAGCGCGCGGGCTCGACGACGACGGGCAGCCACACGGCCTCGGGAACGTCGAGCAGCAGGTCGGGCGTCGAGACGAAGAGCGGGCATCCGGCCGCCTCGATGAGGGCGCGGGCACGATCGGCGCGCACCTGCAGGGCGGGCGTGAGGGCCCACAGGCCCTCGGCATACGGCGAGTGGCGCTCGCGGGCGCGGTGGGCGGCCGGGTCGCGCACGTCGCTTCCGTGCCAGGCGAGGGCCACCCGGATGCCCGCCGCGCGCAGCGCCTCGATCTCACCCCGCACGCCGCGCCCGAACGCGTCGCCGAACAGGGGTTTGGCCGACTCGAGCAGCACGTGCGTGGCATCGGCGAGCACGGCCTGCCGCTGCGCCCGCAGCCACGCGCGCGACCAGCGGTAGTCGCCGAGCGGCACGAGCTGGTCGGTCGCGAACCCGAAGTCGCGCACGCTGCGCACGGCCATCGCCTGCGCGCCAACGCCGGGCAGCCGCTCGGCGGCCCGCGCCCAGGCGTAGCCCTGCCCCGCGGAGTTCACGGGGGCGACGAGCAGGCGCACCTCCGTGTCGGGCAGCTGCACGGCCGGGGGCGGCGCGCCCGGGTCGAAGCGCTGCCCGGCCGGCACGATTCGGGCGAGCAGGCGCGGCGGCACGGCGCGTGCGATGGCGCCGGCGGCGCGCTGCCCGGCGGCCCGCAGCCGCGCACCCGCGCTCACGCGCGGCCCGCCAGCAGCGGGGCGACGAGCTCGCGGATCACCGCGGCGTCGGTCTCGAAGCTCAGCTCGCGCGCCGCCGCGGCGCTGGCGGACTTGAACGTGCGCACCGCATCCGACGTCAGCGAGCCGAGGGCGCGCATGACGTCGTCGACCGCGAAGCCGTCGGCGACGACCCCCAGACCGTGCTGCTCGACGAGCCGCTGCATCTCAATGGTCGGCCCGACGACGATGCCGAGGCGGGCCTGCACGAAGTCGAAGAACTTGTTGGGCAACGTCAGGCGCGCGTTGGTGTGCGTCGGCGGGATGACGAAGACGCCGACGTCGTAGCCGTTGAGCGTCGCGGGCAGGGCCGCCGGCGCGACCGGCTCGCGGAACCGGATGCGGTCGCACCCCGCCGCGCGCTGCTCGAGGCTGCGCTGGTAGACGCCGCCGTCGCCGCCCGGCACGAGGAAGAGGTCGAGCGTGAAGTGGTCGTCGAGCGCGCGCACCGCGTCGATCATCGTCTCGAGGCTGCGGCCGTGCACCGCCGCGCCGCTGTGCACGAGCCGCACCGCGTCGTCGGCGACCGGCGTCGGCTCGAGCGGCTGCCACGGGTTCGAGTTGCGCACGACCGCCGGGCGCACCCCGAAGTCGCGCTCGTAGAGCTCGGCGATCGACAGGCAGACGGTGCTCGTCGCGGCGCTCAGCGGCAGGTAGCGCGAGCACAGGCGGCGCATGAGCGGCGCCACGAGCAGGCGCCAGCTGAGCACGTGCGTGCGCTCCTCGGGCGCCCACTCGTGCAGGTCGGCCCAGACGGGCGCCCCGCCCGCGACGGCGTGGGCGAGAGCGAGCACCCGGGCATCGTTCGCCACCACGAGGTCGAAGCGCTGCCCGCCCAGGGCATCCAGGGCGAAACGGATCGCGGGCGCCGCGAGCTCGGCCCGGCGCCACTGCCGCAGCGCCAGGGTCGCCACGCCGCCGACGGTCTGCGGCAGCGAGGGCAGCTCGCGCGGCACGGCGACGTGCTCGGTCGCCCCTTCGGGATGCCCGCCGTAGCCGAGCGTCGTCACCGAGCCCAGCTGCGCGAGCACGCCCACCTGCCGCAGCACCCGCGCGTCGCGCTCGATCGGCGACAGCGAGATGCACAGGATGCGGGGCACCCGTGAATCCTACGGCCGGGGCCGCGCATGAAAGACTGAACGCCGGCCCTGACCGCCCCGCCCGACGAAGGAGACGCCCCTCGTGGCCGACACCGCCCCTCACCTCCTGTACGTCGCGTGGGGTTACCCGCCCTCGCGCGGGGCCGGCATGTACCGGGCTCTGGCCACCGCCAACGCGTTCGTCGCGGCGGGCTGGCGCGTCACCGTGCTCACGCCGGAGCGGCAGGTATTCGCGCAGCTCACCGACCTCGATCCGCTCACCGAGAACGCGATCGATCCGCGGATCAGGGTCGTGCGGGTGCCGTTCGATCTCTCCCGCGGCGAAACGGACCTGAGCCGCTGGTCACGCTTCCGCATCTCGTCGCCCCTCGCCTGGAGCGGTGTAACGCTGTTGCGCGAGAATCTACCCTTCCCAGAGCCGCGCTACGGCGGATGGAAGCGCCACCTCGTTCCGGCCGCTCGCCGTGTGCACGCCGAAAATCCGGTCGACCTCGTGATCGGCACCGCGAACCCAAACGTCGACTTCACCCCGGGGTGGGCACTGTGGAGGCGGCACCGCGTGCCATACGTCATGGACTATCGCGACACCTGGCATCTGAACATGTACAGCGGCAGGCGCACCGCCTCGCCGAACGCGCGCTCGAGCCGCTGGGAGAAAAAGTTGCTGCGGCACGCCGCCGAGGTGTGGTTCGTCAACGCGCCGATTAAGGGCTGGCACGACGCGACTTACCCGTTCATCGCCAACCGCTCGCATGTGGTGTCGAACGGTTTCGACGCCGATTTCCTCGCCGGTTTCGCCCCCCGCGCGCGCTCGGTCGGTGAGCCTCTCTCGATCGGATACCTCGGAACGATCTACGGCCCGATGCCGCTGGAGCAGTCGTTCGAGGGGTGGAGGCTCGCTCGGGAGCGCTCAGCGCTGCTGGCCCGCTCGACCTTCGACGTGCACGGTCGGCTCGGACACTACGCGAGCCCCGACCTGCAGGCGAAGGAGGTTATCGACAGGTACCGTGACGACGGGGTGGTCTTCCACGGGAAGGTTAGCAAGACCGATGTCGCGCGCACCTATGCGGGCTTCGACGGGCTCGCTCTCATCCTGGGGCGTAGCCGGTACATCACCAGCGGCAAGGTCTTCGAGTACGTCGCGACGGGCCTGCCGGTCGCGGCGCTGCACCACCCGGAGACAGCCTCAACCTCGGTGCTCGAGACCTATCCGCGGGCGATCCTCGCCGCCGATGACACCACCGAGGCATTTGCGGATGCGTTCGTGCGCCTCGCCGAGCACATTGAGGCGTCGACAGCCGCCGATGCCGAGCAGGCGCGGGCGGCCGCGGAGCGCTGGGAGCGCCAGCACCAACTGGCCCCCCGCATCGCGGAGCTGCGCACCCTCGTCGAGAGGAAGGGGCGATGAGCCGGCGGCTGATTCTGATGTCGTCGGAAGCCGCATCGATCGATGCGGTCCTCACGGTGAGCCTGCCGACCGACGTGCCCCTCATCGCTGTGTGTTGGAGCCCCCCGGGCGCGCAAGCAGCCGCGGCACTCGCATCGTCGACGGTGATAGACCTCTCCGCCGTCGGAGCGCCCCTCGGCGAACGACTATTGGGCGCCACCGGCGTCACCACCCTCACCCGGGTGCTACAGCGCACCGCTCCTGGTCGACTGCTCGCCTCGTTCAGCCCCGCGCACCAATCTCGCAGGTTCGCTGCGAGGCTGTGGAGCACGGAAGCGTGGACGCCCGCGCCCGGTGACGTGATCGTCGCTCTCGACCTGCCGGCGACTCGTGCGGCGTGGCTAGCGCAACGAGCGACCCCCGGCAGTGCGGCCGTGCTGGGCCTGTCACCTGGGCTGAAGCGGATCGCGGAGGGCTAGCGCGCATCCCGAACGTCGTGGAGGCCTGCGAGCGCGGCTTGAGTGGCGAACTCGGGCACCGCCCGCCTCACTGAGTCGAACGAGCCTTGAGCGACCAGCCGGCCCTCGGCGAGGAAGACGATCAATTCGTTGTCGCGGATCGTCGCCAGGCGGTGCGCTACGGAGATGACAGTCATCTCGCCCTGCAATGAGCGGATCGCCTGCACGACATCGCTCTCGGTCTTCGTGTCGAGGGCGCTCGTTGCCTCGTCGAGCACCAGCACGATCGGGTCATCATAGAGCGCGCGGGCAATGCCAAGGCGCTGCCGCTGGCCACCCGACAAGGCCATGCCGCGATCGCCGACGCGAGCGTGCACTCCACCCTCGCGCCTCTGCACGACCTCCCATAGTTGAGCGCGCCGCAGCGCGCGCTCAACGCGCTCGAGGTCGAGTTCGCCCGACCAGGTGAGTGCCACGTTCTGCGCGACCGTGCCATCGAACAACGCGACGTCTTGCGGTACGTAGCCGACGCGTGAGCGCCACGCCGCCATGACGTCGTCCAAGTTCTGCTCGTCGAGCATGACGCGACCCTCGGTGGGCGACAGCAGCCCGAGCAATATGTCGACGAGGGTCGTCTTGCCCGACCCCGACGAGCCGACGATGCCCACCGACGTACCGAGCACGATTTCGAGGTCGACCCCGCTGATGGCCGGCAACTCACTACTCGGGTAGGTGAACCCAGCTCCCTCGATGCGCAGCGTGCGCGGCTCTCCCGCGATCGGGTCGTGGCCGATCACCTCGGCCCGCTCGATGTAGACGCGCGACTGCGCGATGTCCTCCAGCACCGCCTGCACGTGGGCCGAGTTCGCCTGGGTTGTCGTGAGGATCGACTGCAGGCTCGTCAGCGACGGCACCAGTCGGAAGCCGGCGACGCCGAAGAGAGCGACCGAGGCGAGAGCTCCCGCCGGGCCGCCCGTCAAGTAGGCCACGCCGCCCACCAGCAGGAAGCCGCCGATGAGCCCCGCGTCTAGCACGAAGCGCGGCACAGCCGAGAGAAAGTGGATATTCGCGCGAGCACGCGTGGAGTGGATCCGATTCTCATGCACGACCCCCGCGACCTCGCCGGCCTTGTCGCGAAGCGTAATCTCCTTGAGCGCCGAAACCATATCGGTCATCAGGCTGGCGACCTTGAAAGAGTAGTCGCGGTTGACGCGGCCTGCCTGCACCGCGCGCTTCGAGATGACGCGAGCCTGCAAAGCGGCGAGTCCGCCGAGATAGACGATCGTAACGAGCGCCGTGATCGGCTCGGCAATGATGATGACGACAACCACCGCGACGCTGGTCACCACGAGCGTCGGCAACGTCAGCACCGGCAGCAGAAACCCGCCGATCGTGTTGCCGATGCCGACGTCGGCCAGCCGCACGAGTTGGGCGGTGTTCTTGCTCAGCCGATCAGTCCACGGTGCTCGGATGTACGCGTCGAATAGACGGTCGCCGATCTCAAGCTCGAAGGCCGCGAATCGCCGGGTCGCGTGCCACTGCAGCACGAGGCTGATGGCGGCCTTCGCGATGACGACGAGCGAGATCACGAGCAGGAACCAGACGTACGAGTCGGGGCCGATACTGCCAACGAGCGGCACCTGGATGTCGGATCCAGTCACCATCGAGCCGAGCGAGACCGCTAGCAGGGCGATCGCCACGACGTCGACGGCCGCGAGCAGGGAGGTTGCGATCGAGTAGCCGACGATGAAGCGGCGCGCGCGGGCGGGCAGCAGCGGCACCAGGCGGCGCAGCGTTCGCACGATCATCAGCACAATGATCGAGCCTACTGCCGCAACCCGAGCGCGTTTGGACGAGACAGATCGTCGCGATTCGGAGGACTCGGAACGATACGGCTCGCGGAATGCCACATCTTGGCTCGCATTGTGAGCTATTGCTCTGAGATGTTGGCGACTGCCGCCGCCGCACGGGCAGCGACCACGGCGAGATCGACGTGGGCCCGCGCCCAGTCTGACTGCGAGATACGCTCGGCAAACGTGGCGGGCTTTGACAGCCGAGCCCGCAGAGCATCCGCGACAGCGACGGGGTCGAGTGGCACAGCGTCGCCGAGTGGGGCATCCCGTGCGAAGGTCACGCCCGGCCCCTCGCCGGAGAACAAGAGAGGCGTGCCCACCGCGGCGGCCGCATACAGCTTCGTCGGAAAGGCGAACTCGTACCCTCCGTCAGGCTTCACGCTCGCCAGCGCCACCACGGCCCCACGTAGCCAACGCGCCACCACGTCGGGCCCGGCCGTGGGCAGAAACTGAACGCGACCCGGTGCCAACTGGTCTGCCCGCCGCTGTAGAGCAGCGAATTCCGCTCCTGCCCCCATGAAGACGAGGCGCGCTTGCGGCGCGTGCGCTAACGCCTCGACGAATACCCCCGCGCCGTGAACCTCGGATGCCGTGCCGGCATAGAGCGCATATCCGGGCTCGGCTTCAGCGGTCGGACCGTCCGGCGTAAAGACGCCTGTATCGATACCGTTGCCGACCTCGACGATCCGAGCGCGACCGACCCCAAGTTCGCCGAGTCGGGCGGTGACGCTCGGCGACACGCTCAACACGGCCGCTGCACGCCTCCACACGGTGCGCTCCATCCAGCGCACCACTCGCACCACGGAGCTCGGACTTCCGGCGCTTGCGGCAGCATCTGCCAACACATCAGCGGCGTAGTACACGACTGGTGTCCGCCGCAAAGCGGCGGCAACCAGCGCAACGATGCCCGTCGTTGGCGGCGGCTCAACAACAACCACACTCGACCGTCGCGCAAACAGCAGCCGAAAGAACAAAGGGATGTCAAAGCTCAAGTACGGTAAATAACCGCGTACCGACCCACTGCGATCGCGCAGCACCGGAGCACGGTGGACCGTCACGCGAGCGTCCACCGCATCGGACCCGCCCGCCCGCCTGGGCGTGCGTGAGGTCAGCACTGACACGTCGTGGCCCGCGTCAGCAAGCGCGGTCGCGAGTGCAGCTAGTCGGAAGGAGGCCGCGGCCGGCTCCGGAGCGAAGATGCGGGTCGCGATCGTGACGTGCATCGCTAAACGCTGACCGCCAAACCCGATCGGGCCGACTCAAGCATGCTCTCGACCACTGCGAGGGTGCGCAGTCCCTGCCGCATCGTGACTACATCGGTGTCATGACCCAGAACAGAGTCTCGGAAGTTCTCGTGCTCAACTCGCAACGGCTCACGTTTCGCAAACGCGTATCGAACGACGTCGCCCTCACTCACCCCACGGAACGCTGACACGGACTCCCAATCGAGGGGAATCGTGCCGTTCGCGTAGAACGTCAAATCACCCGTTGATGTGTCAGCCACGAGAGCTCCGTACTCTCCGGTGACGGTCGTGACTCGTTCCTTCATCGGGCTCAGCCAGTTCACGAGGTGGTTGACCACCACACCGTTCGCGAGCCGGCCAGTCGCGGCAATCATGTCTTCGTGTTCGCGCCCGCTCTTGTGGGCGGTCTGCGCGAACACGGTCTCGTAGTCGCTCTGCACGACCCACGCGGTCAGGTCGACGTCGTGTGACGCGAGGTCTTTGGCCACACCCACATCGGCAATGCGCGACGGAAAAGGTCCCTGGCGTCGGGTCGCCACCTGGTACACCTCACCTAGCTCGCCCGCTGCGAGGCGGCGCCGCAATTCTTGCAGGGCGGGGTTGAAACGCTCGATGTGCCCGACTGCGCCGACGAGCCCCGCCGCCTCGAAGGCGTCGACCATGCGCTGCCCCGCCTCGACGGTGTCGGCGATGGGCTTCTCAACGAGCGTGTGCACGCCCGCGTCAGCGAGACGCAGCGCCGCCGCCTCATGAAACGCCGTCGGCACGGCGACCACGGCGATGTCGATGTCCGCGGCGATCAGCGCGTCGATGTCGGGCAGGATTGGCAGATCACCGGCCACCCCGTGCGGGTCTCCGCCAGGGTCGGCGATCGCGACGAGGTCGACACCGTCGAGTTCACGCAGCACCCGCGCGTGGTGACGGCCCATCATGCCGACTCCTAGCAGGCCAGCTCGCAACATGCCAGCCATCAGGCCCCTGCCTTCGCCACCGTGTTGACGGCGGTCACGATGCGCTCCAACTGCTTTTTCGACAGCGCCGGATGCACGGGCAACGACACGACTTCGGCTGCGGCCCGCTCCGTCTCCGGCAGGTCGAGCCCGGGCGCATAGGGCGCCAGCGACGGCAGGCGGTGGTTCGGAATCGGGTAGTAGACGCCGCTGCCGACGCCGTGCTCGTCCCGCAGCGCTGTCGCGAAGCCGTCGCGATCATCCGCCACCCGAATCGTGTACTGGTGGTAGACGTGCACGGCGCCCGGCGCGACCGGGGGCGTGATGACACCGCGCAGCTCGCGGTCAAGGAGCGCGGCGTTCTGCTGCCGCTTCGCCGTCCAACCGGACACACGCGTGAGCTGCACGCGCCCGATGGCGGCGTGAATGTCGGTCATGCGGGCGTTGAAGCCGACGACCTCGTTCTCGTATTGCTTTTCCATGCCCTGGTTGCGCAGTAGCTTCGCCGCGCGCACGAGTTCCGGCGTGTCGCAGGCGATCATGCCGCCCTCGCCGGAGGTCATGTTCTTCGTCGGGTACAGGCTGAACATGGCGAACCGGCCCCACGTGCCGACGAGCCGGCCGTCGAGGGAGGCGCCGTGGGCCTGCGCCGCGTCCTCGTAGATGTCGAGGCCGTGCTTCTCAGCGATGGCCGACAGCTCGCGCATGCGGGCAGGATGCCCGTACAAGTGCACGGGCATGATCGCCTTCGTGCGCGGGGTGATCGCCGCTTCGACGGCGGCCGGGTCGAGGCCGAAGGTCTCCGGCTCAATGTCGACGAAGACGGGGGTTGCGCCCGTCAGCGCCACCGAGTTGCCCGTTGCGGCAAAGGTGAACGATGGCACGATGACCTCGTCACCGGGGCCGACGCCGGCGGCGAGCTGGCCGAGGTGTTGCCCGGCGGTGCCGCTGTTGACGGCGACACAGGCGCGCCCCGCGACGAGCTGCTCACCGAACTCTCTCTCGAACGCGGCAACCTCCGGGCCCTGCGCGATCATGCCCGAACGCAAGACACGGTCGACGGCACGGCGCTCGCGCCAGCCGATCTGCGGCTTCGCGGCGGGGATCAGGGGTGCGGTCACGCCGATTCCTCCTCAGTGAGAGCGCCGTCGCGCTCGATGTAGCGGTCGCCCGTCTGCGGGCACACCCACGCGTCGCCGTCATGGACCAAGCGAACGCCGGCGCGCCCTACCCAGCCAAGCCGCTTGGCCGGAACACCGGCGACGAGGGCGAAGTCGGGCACGTCGCGGGTTACGACGCTGCCCGCGGCAACCGTCGCCCAGCGGCCGATCGTGACCGGCGCGACGCATACGGCGCGCGCGCCGATCGAGGCGCCCTCTCGGATGCTCACTCCGACCGGCTCCCAATCGCTTGCGCTCTTGAGACTTCCGTCAGGATTCACTGCGCGCGGGTAGGTGTCGTTCGTCAGCACCACGGCGGGGCCGATAAAGACGCCATGGCCGAGTTCTGCGGGCTCGTAGACAAGTGCGTAGTTCTGCACCTTGCAGTTGTCGCCGAGCGTCACCCCGGTGCCAATGTAGGCGCCGCGACCGATCACGCAGTTCTCGCCCAGGGTGGCGTTCTCTCGCACCTGAGCGAGATGCCACACCGACGAGCCAGCGCCGATAGCGGCGGAGTCGGCGACATCGGCGCTGTCAACGATGCGCACGGTGGATTGATGGGTCACGGTAGGCGGTACTCCGAGTCGACGAGGATGCGCGGCGGCGCCCCGCTAGCGTAACGCCCTCTGCCAGAATGGCAGGTATGGCCGAATCCTCCGACCTCTCGGCGTCGGGCCCCGGGCTAAACGCTCTTGAGGCAACCTGGGCCGTGATCCCGCTGTTCAACGAAGCCACCGTCATCGGTGACGTCATTACCGAATTGCGCCAGCGAATTCCCCACGTGGTCTGCGTGGACGACGGGTCACACGACGAGTCTGCAGCGACCGCTGAAGCGGCCGGCGCACGGGTGCTTCGACACCCCCACAACCTCGGCCAGGGAGCCGCGCTCCAAACGGGCATCGCCTACGCTCGTGCTCGGTCCGGCTGCCGGTACATCGTGACGTTCGATGCAGATGGTCAGCACGATGTCGAGGACGCGGTGGCCATGGTTGAGCGCGCTGAGACGGAAGACCTCGCCATCGTTCTGGGTTCACGCTTTCTCGACGATCGAACTCAGCCAGGGTTGCTGAAGAAAGCCGTGTTGAAAACCGCGGTGGCCGTCAGCAATCTCGCAACCGGTATGCGTCTCAGTGATGCTCACAACGGGCTTCGCGTATTGCGCCACGATGCCGCGTTGTCTGTTGATCTCAATCAAGACCGCATGGCACACGCAAGCGAGATCATCGAACAGCTCGGGCGCACGGGGCTGCCGTGGGCGGAACACCCCGTGCACATTCGGTACACCGAGTACTCAAAGGCCAAGGGCCAGTCGGTTCTCAACTCGATCAACATCCTCGCGGACCTCGTCATCCGTTAGCAGACCGGAGACTCACCATGTGGTTTCAGATCATCCTGATCATCGCGCTTGTCGCCATCGCGGTGTACCTCCTGCGCTCGAGCCCGAGTCCGCGCCACCTGGCGATTCGGCGCGTGTTCATGTTGCTGAGTCTCGTCGCGGGGATCGTCTTGATCATCTGGCCAGGATTGCTTTCCCAACTCGCTCGCTTGGTCGGTGTTGGCCGAGGCGTCGATCTGCTGTTCTACCTCGCGATCGTCGCGGGGCTCCTGTACGTCGTCAATGAGTACAAGAGGTCCATCCGGCTCACCCGTGCAATCTCAAAGCTGAATCGCGATCTTGTGCTGACGGAAGCGCGACTTCAGGACCGAATAGTCGAACTCGAGGAACGGCTCAGTCACCGCGACACCTAGAATCGTGCGGGCTCCCCCGCAGCCTGACCACAGAGGAGAGAAATGAAAATCGCCGTCATCGCCCTCGGCAAGATCGGTCTTCCCCTGGCCGTGCAATTCGCCTCTAAGGGTCACGAGGTGGTCGGCGTTGACGTGAATGCCGAAACGGTAGCGGCCGTCAACGCAGCGCGCGAGCCGTTTCCTGGGGAGGCCCACCTCCAAGAGGGGCTAGAGCAAACGGTCGGTGCCGGGCTCTTGCGTGCCACCACCGACTACTCGGACGCAATTCCCGAGGCCGACGCCGTCGTCCTCGTCGTGCCGCTCTTCGTTGATGACGAGGCCCGCCCCGACTTCCGGTGGATGGACGCCGCAACGACCTCGCTCGCGCAACACCTCACTGCAGGCACACTCGTGAGCTACGAGACGACCCTGCCCGTGGGTACCACGCGTACCCGCTGGAAGCCGATGCTCGAACAAGGGTCGGGCCTCGTCGAAGGCCGCGACTTTCACCTCGTATTCTCGCCGGAGCGAGTGTTGACGGGGCGGGTCTTCGAAGACCTACGCAAGTATCCGAAGCTCGTCGGCGGTCTTTCACCCGACGGCGCTGAACGTGCCGTCACGTTCTACGAGCAGGTGCTCGACTTCAACGACCGCCCCGACCTCGCGCGCGGAAACGGCGTCTGGGATCTCGGCAGCGCGGAGGCGGCCGAGATGGCAAAGCTTGCGGAAACCACGTACCGAGACGTCAACATCGGACTGGCGAACCAATTTGCTCAGTATGCGGCGACGGCCGGAATCGACATCTACCAGGTAATCGAGGCGTCGAACTCGCAGCCCTTCAGCCACATCCACCAGCCCGGTATTGCTGTTGGCGGGCACTGCATCCCCGTGTATCCGCGGCTATATCTCTGGAACGACCCAGCCGCGACCATCGTGCGCGCCGCACGCGAAGCGAACGCCGGTATGCCCGAGTACACGGTCGGACTCCTCGAAGGGGTTCATGGCGATCTTCACGGCCAGTCGGTCGTCGTGCTCGGTGCCGCGTACCGCGGAGGGGTCAAGGAGACCGCATTCTCAGGAGTCTTTGCAACGGTCGACAGTCTCGCGCGTCGTGGAGCGCGCGTGCTCGTGCATGACCCGCTCTACTCAGACGACGAGTTGGCGCGCTACGGCTGGCAGCCGTACTCCCTCGGTCAGCCCGCCGACGCGGTCGTCATCCAGGCGAACCATACGGAGTACGGGCAGCTCACCGCCGCAGACGTGCCCGGCGTGCGCACAGTGATCGACGGGCGGCTCGTGTCGAGAGCGGAGAACTGGCCGGGCGCGAACTATCGCGCTCTCGGCATCGCGGAATGACAGCACCCGTGACAACTGAGATCTGACGCTGAGCCTTGACTGACGCGGCATTGGGCCACTAGTGAACGGAGTGACGCGCGAAATGTACTTTTGGCCGTGTGGCACTCCGCGACTATGGGGGGGACTTGCCGTGGGTGCCGAATGGGGGTTGTAGCCGACAGCAAGGCGCTGCCTATCTCTGAAACACCGGGCACTTCATGTTCGCTGGCGGCGTGCAGCCAGCCTTTCTTCAGCGGGGCGCTACATGCCCTTCGGTGCCTTCTACTGGCTCCTCGTTGGGCACAACGTCAACCACGGGGCTGACTGGAGGCGTGGAACCTGGCAGACGAACCGACCGGACAACGTGTTCTGCGGATCGTGCATCATCGACGATCTTCCAGAGAGCCGCGAGCAGAGCCCACCAGGCAAGAGTCACTACGCCCCACAACGCCATCGGACCGAGCGGAAGCCCGGCCCACCACCATTCTGCGTTCAGGCTGAGATCGAACCACCGAGCATCGATTCCCGTGACGTTGCGTCGAATGTTGGCGTGAAGTGCCAAAGGCATCGTGACCGCTGTGATCGCAAGTATGGCCACTAGTTGCGGGGGGCTAACGGCAAACCGTCGCCGCCGGACGGCAGCAATAAGGACCACTCCGACCACGATCATCAACAGCGGAAGGATGTAACGCGGTTGAACCTGCGAACCGACGGCAACGCCAGAGCGGAATTGGGTCCATGTCGGAATCAGCACGAGCGCGACGACGCCTAGAAGCACAGAGACAAGCGCGGGTCCTCGAAGCCTCGAGAGCCCTAGTGCCGCGGCAATTCCGAGACCGAGAAGTCCAAGCAGTGGTACCGCAGCAGGAACAGGCGTGTCGAGCCATCCGAGGCCCCAGAAGCCCAGCGAACCCGCCCACAGCGACGGCATTGAGGCGACGATGTCGATCAACAGGAAGACGCTCGATGATTCAGGCTGATCCGCCACGGGAACCGGCTCGGCTGGCAAGTCAACGCCGCTCGAATCAACTCCGCCCGCATCAGGCGTCGCGGGCTCGATCGGCACCGAAGAGGTAGACGAAAAGCCCTGGAGAGCACTCGATATCTGGCCGGCTGACAAGCCCAACGCCAAAGTTACGACCAGGCCGAGTCCGCACACGAGGAGCGGACGAAGCATGGTGCGAAGTCTGCCCCAATGCATCAGACCTATCAGACCTGCGCCAATCACGACATAGACAGCCGCGTCAGCTCTCGCGCCGCCGGCCATTACGGCCCCCAAAACGAACAGCGCCGCGAAAGACCATCGGCGCGCGCTGGATTCGGCGACAAAGATGCCATACAAGGCACTCCAGGTCACAAAAACACCCATTACGGCCCACGAGCTGGGATTGACGGACGGAATGAGGAACAACCCAAGAGGGATCACCGTCGTGAGCGCTCCCAAGATCACCACCGGCCTGCTTCGAGCCGGCAATAGTGTGACGAGTGCTGCCATCAGGGCGGTCGCGAGGACAGCGTTGGCGAGACGCATTCTTATGACCGATCCCTCAAGATCGTCGGAAACGAAAACCGACATCGCGGCGTAAAAGAGTGGCGGGTAGCTGCCAGCGAAGTTGCCACGAGTCGAATCCGTCGCGGGCAAATTCTCCAGATCATCGATAAAGCACGCCGCCGACTCCGTTGGATCAAAAGCAAAGCAGGGGGTTTTCGAAAGCGCCTCTGGCACAGACCACGCGCCCTCGACCTCGGATAGCTCGCAAGCGGCCGTGCGTTCATGTGCGGCGCAGTTGATGCTGTTGAGGTGAAAATCCTCGTCCGGGCTTGCTCCAATCGGCGAGGCTAAACCCCAGCCAGCGAGCACCACAAACAGAGCAGCCATGGTGAGGATGGCACCCGAGGCGCGCACGGGCAGGGAGATACGAGTGTGAGACGAGTGCGGGGAATCCACCATCCCGAGAATAGCGGGCAGGCGCGTTGAGCGCGGTGCGCCAAGAGCCCAGCCGCACGAATACTTCGGTCACGCCCTCCCCTCTATGCTGAACACGCCCACCCCGCACCCTGGAGGACCCGCGTGACGCTGACGCCGCCCGACCCGAGCGCTCGTGCAGAACGCGCTCGAAAGATTGCGGAACAGCCCTTCACGGTCGTCACCACGTCGCCTGGGTTGTTCCGAGGAGCGCTGACATCACTCACCGACCTCTGGAGCCACCGCGAGCTGCTGTCGCGGTTAGTCGGTCGCGAGGTGAAGGCGCGCTACAAAGACAGCTCGCTCGGAATGGTGTGGGCCCTACTGCGGCCCCTCATGCAGCTGCTCGTCTACTACTTCGCCATCGGACAGGTACTCGGCGCCGCTCGCGCGGTGCCGAACTTCGCGATCTTCGTCTTCATCGGACTCACCCTCTGGACTCTCTGGGCTGAGATACTCGCGACGTCAACGACGTCGATTCTGAGTAATGCAGGACTAGTCAAGAAGATCTACGTGCCGAGGGAGGTCTTCCCGCTCTCGACCGTGGGAAGCGGGCTTGTCAACTTCGCGCTGCAGTCAGCCGTGCTCATCATCGCCATCGGTGTCATCAGCGAGTTTCGTTGGAGCGCGGACCTGTTGCTTGTCCCGCTCGCTCTCGCCACGCTTCTGATTTTCGCAACCGCGATTGGCCTCATCCTGAGCGCGGTCAATGTGTACCTGCGCGACGTACAGCATTTTGTCGACGTCTACCTCGTCGTGTTTTTCTGGGTCTCGCCGATCGTCTACCCCTTCACTTTCGTATCCAACCTCATCGGCGGCACGTGGCTTGAGCAGGTGTACCTCGCGAACCCCATCACGGTGTGCATTCTCGCTATGCAGAAGGCGCTGTGGGCCGACGGTACTGACTCACCAACAGGCATCGAACAGGTGTGGCCCGACGCCCTCGACCTGCGCCTGCTTGCCATGTTCGGTATCAGCCTTGTCGTCCTCTTCCTCGCCCAGCGCCTTTTCGCCCGCCTGCAGGGCAACTTTGCGCAGGAGATCTGATGACCACCACCTACCCCAGCATCGTGAGCGTCGAAGCGGTGTCGAAGCGCTTCGTCTTGAACAAGCACAAGTCGATCAAAGAACGAATCGTGAATGCTCGACGCGATGTTGCACACCGCGAAGAGTTTCATGCGCTCACCGGGGTAACGCTAGACATCGAGACAGGGTCCACAATCGGCCTCGTCGGGCACAACGGGTCCGGAAAAAGCACGCTGCTGAAGATCATCGGCGGCATCATCGACCCCTCCGAAGGGCTGGTGAAGCGACGCGGCCGCATGGCTGCACTACTTGAACTGGGCGCAGGGTTTCACCCCGACCTGACCGGGCGAGAGAACGTCTACCTGAACGCCGCGATCCTCGGCTTGACGAAAAAGGAGACCGACCAGCACTTCGACGCCATCGTCGACTTCTCGGGCATCGGCCAGTTCATCGACTCGCAAGTGAAGTTCTACAGCTCGGGAATGTACGTGCGGCTTGCTTTCGCCGTCGCCGTGCACGTCGACCCCGACCTCTTGCTCGTCGACGAGGTGCTCGCCGTCGGCGATGAGCCCTTTCAAGAGAAGTGCATGAACAAGATCGCCGAGTTTCAGCGCGAGGGCCGCACGATAGTGCTCGTCAGCCACTCGGCAGATCAAATCACCCGCCTGTGCGACCGCGTCGTGGTTCTCGACCACGGCCGCGTCGTCTTCGACGGCGATGCCCAAACCGGAATTGACGTGCTGCGCGAGGGGTATCGCGAGGCGGCCAATCAGGGCGAGCCCACTCCCCCCTCGACCCTGTCGCTGGGCGACCTCGCGGCCACCGAACGCGCCGACTCAAGGCCGGACTCGACTGTCGATGTCGCACTGTCAGTACACGGAGCCGCGCCCGATGCCGTCTATCGAGTCGTCCTATCGGTTGCATCATTGGATGGCCACCTCGTCTCAGCGACGGAGAGCGACTGGGCTCCCCACGCAACCGCCGACGGTGACTCTCAGTTGCACATGAGCTTTGACGCAACGCCTCTGCGGCGAGCCGAGTATGCGGTCACCGTGCACCTCGAACCTCGAGACGAGAGCGAGGCTGCGCAGGGAGCATCCGCGCGTGCAACGTTCGGCCGCGGCAGCGACGGCCAAGGACCGATTGACCTGCGTACGACACCGCCGGGAGGCTGAGCTGACCGGTCACCATCGAACGCTGTAGTCGGTCGTCGGCGTCCTGTCCTACTGCGCAGCCGCGTCGCTATCGGGGATCTTGCGATGATGCTCAAGCGACTCGGCCGCAATTGCCGCGCGGTCGCTCAAGGGCACGCGTGACGCCCTGTCATACGCCCGCCACTTCGCGACGTGAAAGGCCGGGTTTACGAACAACCACCGCAGCTTCCACGACATTGATTGCGTCGAGTCGCGCAGAATACGCAACGTGTCTCCAACGATCGACCGCGCTACGCGGTTCACGATCCACCGCTTGCTGTACACGGGCACATCGAAACCAATCTCGCGCAATCCGACGGTCTCGTCGAAGATGCGGCGCGGGTACTCGGCGAAAGTCACGTCATTGGAGTGGATCACCGCTGCAAGCGGTGCGTACGCTTTGCGGAACCCCCGCTCAATCAGCTCGTGGCCAAACAACTGGTCCTCGGCGTAGCGCACATCACGATACGGGATCGTGTTGAGCAGGAAGTCGCGACGCGTGGCCGAATTGACGTCGGAGTAGAACCCCATGACCGCCATGGCCCCTTCGTCATCTCCGTAATCGCCCTGGTGCATGAGATGAATGGAGAAGTCTTGCCCGTAACGGCCGAATACACCTTGAATCTCGTACTTCATGATGGGCGGGCAATGGGGCCTCGGAATTTGGTTGCCGAGCACCGCCATCACGGATGGCGCGATCCGAAAAGGCTCGATCATGCGCTGCAACCAGCGGTCACTCGCCGGTGTCGCGTCGTGCGTGAGAAACACAACGAACTCACCGCGCGCAAGTTGCGCCGCGAGATTGCGGGTGCGACCGTGACCGAAATCCTCATTAGGAATCTGGTGGAGGCGCACATGCGGGAAGTCCGCGACGATCGACAGGGTCGCATCCGTCGACCCGGAATCAATGACAAGCACCTCGAATTCGCCGTCGAACACCTGCCCCTCAACGGCCTCGAGGATCTCGCGAAGGTAGTCCTCACCGTTGTAGGTCAGGATCACAACGGTTGCCGTCGGTTCAGTCACTCGCCATCAACTCCAGCCATGTCGAACGCACCCCGTCGACAAGCGACGTCATGGGGCCGGTCATAAACTCTGCTCGCAGGCGCGTCGTGTCGAGCACGGAGCGGTGCACGAATGTCGCAGGCGCCGGTCGTTGATCGATACGGAGCGGGCGCCCCGTGACCTGCTCGACAACGCGGAAAACGTCGGCGACGGAGGCCCCCTCGCCGCTTCCTACGTTGTACACCTCATGGTGGGGGTCACCGACAATCACGTCAGCAATGATGCGTGATGCGTCGTCGATGTGGATGTAGTCGCGCACCATGGAACCGTCGCCGTACTGCGTCACGGCCTTGTTTGCGGCGACCGCGCGAAGGGCGATGGGGATAAGGCCTTGCGCGCGCCCAGCGCGCTGCCCCGGGCCATAGGGATTTGACAGGCGAAGGACCGTGGAGCGAAGACCCGTCGTTGCGGAGAAGAAGCGCAGATAGTTTTCGATAGCAAGCTTGCCGATCGCGTACGGCGACACCGGACGCGGCACCGTGTCCTCTGTGAGAGTCGGCGACGCCGTCGGCCCGTAGATCGCACCGCCGGTCGACAAGAAGACCACGCGCTCGACACCCGCTCGGGCGCACTCGGTGAACAAGTCGATCGACGGCATGAGATTCGTGCGGACGTCGAGCGCGGGGTCATCTTGTGCCGTCGCTGGCGTCGTTGTCGAGAGCGCGTGCACGACGGTACGTGCCCCCTCGACGGCGAGCGCACGGTCAGCGCTCGACAGGAAGTCGCCCTGGATGGCCCGGATGGTGGGTAACGACGACTGGTCGATACCGGTCGAGAAGCGATCGAACACGGTGACGGATGCGCCGCGCTCCGCCAACCGTGCGACAAGCGCCTTACCGATGAAGCCGTTGCCCCCGATAACGGCGACGTCAGACATGGAGTGCCCGCGCGTATGCGTCGAGAAATTGGTTGCCCGAGTCGTCCCACGAATGCGCCGCGACCGACTGCGCGGCGCGCGCGGCATTCTCTTGCTGCTGCGGGTCATCGACTACGGCAGCCAGAGCCTCAGCGAGTGCACGTGGTCGTGCGGGCGCGTAAGAGATCCACGGGTTGTCGGAAACCAGTCGATTATTGGGCGCATCATTCACGACCGGAATGACACCACACGCAAGCAACTCGAGCGGCAACAGCGACATGTTCGTTGCCGACACGACGAGGGCCGTCGCGCAGCGGTTGTAGAGGTCGCTCAGCTCGCCGAGACCGAGCGGCCCATGGTCGGTCACGGGAAAATCGAGCGCGCGACCTGTCAACACCTCACCAGCGAGGTGAATCGGAACACCGGGGCGCAAGCGATGCAGTTCTCCGAGCGCCGCAATCCCAATCTCGAAGCCGCGACGGGGCGTCGAGGGGCGCGCATAGAAGAACACCTCGTTGCGTCGATTCTCATTTGTTCGGCGATACGCCGCGTGATCAACAGAGAAGTCAAAGTGACCCGTCGGCATTCCGTAGTCTTCGTGCAGCTTCCGAGCGAGCCAGCCGCCGGCGGTGAGTCCGTGGAATCCGAAGCGGTATGTGTCTTCGGCGAGGAGATACTCCGACCCCCAGGGGTAGAACGCCGGTTCAAAGTCTTGAACGAAGTAGAACCGTCGGGCCGCACTAGCGTCGCGGAAGACGGGATACGCGGTTTCCCAGCCCGTCGCGAACACGGCCTGCGTCTCTGCAGCAACCCCGGTCTCTGACGAATACATCTGCATCGACGCCTCAACGTGAGGGTAGTTGCCCGAGTTCTGCAACATGGCGCGCATCTCGCGGGGGTCGACGACAACGTTGGTCGCGGTATAGAAGTACACGTGGCACCGATGACCGGCGCGTTCGGCGGCGTGAATAAAGCGAAACAGGTTCTGGTGGCCGCCGCTGTTGGGGCTTGGCGGTGACATCACCCACGACATGACGGTCGAGCGGTCGCTCACCTCGAGCGGTGTTGCACGCCACCCCGGCTGCGACGATGGGTCGACAGCGAGCAAGTCCTCCGCGCGGACGGGCAACACGCGAGCTTGTTCGACGATGTCACGGCTGACCTTGATGGTCGCCCGGTGAACCAGCGACCGAAACCCCTCCGTGCGAAGAATGCGCGCCGCCGTGCGAACCCGGCTCAGCATACGCTTCACCAGTGTCCCCTCACGATCCGGCGCTCACGAGGCGGTCCAGATACTCGCCGTAGCCGCTCTTGCGCAGCGGCGCCGCCAACTGCGTCAATTGAGCGTCGTCGATCCAGCCAGCGCGCCACGCGATCTCCTCGATGCAGCCGATCTTGAAACCTTGCCGGTCTTCAATGACGCGCACATACTCGGAGGCTTGCATCATCGACTCGAAGGTGCCGGTGTCGAGCCACGCGGTGCCGCGGTCGAGCACGTTCACGTGCAAGCGCCCGTCGTCGAGGTAGCGAGCGTTGACGCTAGAGATTTCCAACTCGCCGCGATCGCTCGGCGTGATCGACTTCGCGATCTCGATCACATCATTGTCGTAGAAGTAGAGACCGGGCACGGCGTAATTGCTCTTCGGCACCGTTGGCTTCTCTTCGATCGAGACGGCAGCCATCTGCTCGTCGAACTCAACCACGCCGTACGCCGTTGGGTTTGAGACGTGGTACGCGAATATCAGTCCGCCGTCGACCGTCGTGTTCGCGCGCAGTGAGGAGCCAAGGCCCGTGCCGTGGAAGATGTTGTCGCCGAGAACAAGTGCGACGCTCTCATCACCAATGAACTCTTCCCCGATGATGAATGCCTGAGCGAGACCGTCAGGGCTCGGCTGCACCGCGTATTCGAGCCGGATACCCAGGTGCGATCCGTCACCGAGCAGCGCCTGAAATTGGTTTTTGTACTCCGGCGTTGTGATGATCAGAATTTCGCGAATGTCGGCCATCATCAGGGTCGACAAGGGGTAGTAGATCATCGGTTTGTCGTAGATGGGCATGAGCTGCTTCGACGTGCCCTTGGTGATGGGCCACAGACGAGTGCCCGACCCGCCAGCCAGGATTATTCCGCGCATCGTTCTAGACCCCATTCATCACCGGTATCGCGCGAGGAAGGCGCGAGAAGAACTCCAGCCAAGCAGGCTACCAACCCCCGGCTATCGAGGCGGCCGCTCAAGCTCGTAGGGCCAGAGATCGGGCTGGTGCATCCGGAAGGCCCACCGTGACCAATGCCGCTCGATTTCGAATGGCCGCACCGTGGCGTCGCGCGACTTGGACTCGAAGTGGTACAGCTCGGCATCCGGAGTCCACACGCAGTCGTAACCGGCCCAGGTCACCTTGAGGCAGTAATCGACATCGTTGAAGGCGCCCGGCAGGCCGGGGTCGAGGGCCCCCACCTCGCGAAAAACAGCCATCGGGGTCAGTGCACACGCCGCGGTGACACCCGCGACACGTCGCTCAACACGGAAGCCACCGTGGGGGCCAGCGGCACCGCGCGGCACGTCGAGCCCGATGTGGGAGGCATCCCCGAGCCAGTAGTGGTGACCCGCGTGCTGGATGGTGTCGTCATCAAAGTAGAGCAGAGCGCCCACCAGCCCCGCGCCATCCGCGTGGGCGGGAGCGAGGAGCGACTCAAGCCAGTTCGGCGAAATCACCTCGACGTCATCATTCAGCATGAGGAGGTACTCACCGCGGGCATGTGCAGCGCCGAGGTTGATCTTCTCGGAGAAATTGAAGGGAGCGCGGTAGGTGACCACCCGCATCCTGTCGCCGACACGTGCCTTCGCTGCTTCGATAACGCTCGAATCAGCATCCGCGTCAACAACAAGGATGATTTCCCACGCTGTGTAGGACGTCTTCTGGACGATCGACTCCAGTGCGCCCAAGACAAGGCTGGAGCCGTCGGAGTCGCGGTGCGCGCGGGTCGGGATCACAATCGAGACGAGCGGCGTACCCACCACGAGCCTGCGTGCGGTCACGATGCCGTCATCGTGAACGCCGCGCACCTCACCACCACCGGTCTCTGCAAGATGAATCTCGACGACACGCGCAAGTTCCGTGCGCTCGTCGGCGTCGAACGGCGACGCCGATGTCGCAGAGCCTGTGCCGAGAGCCCGGCCCAGGTGGCGAATGCCGTGACCTCCGCGCAGTGCAGCGAGGAGAAGTTCATGGCGCCAGACGCGCGCAGATTTCGCTTGCGCTGCCCCCACAACGGCACCGAGGCGGTCTCGATCCAACACGAGGACATCACCCAAGTAGTCCTGCGAACGCAGTCGATAAGGATCAAGATGCGGCCGTCGCTCATCGGCGAGACCCGGTCGGGAAGTGTCACCGTACACAACCGCGGCGCCCGACTCGTGCATCAACCGAACGGCCTGCCGCGCTGCAGCCGGATCGACACGCGCATCCCCACGACTCCACACGACGCAGCGGGCGTCAGCAGACTCGAGCGCGCTGACGCGGCGCTGCGGGTCAGAAAGGTCGCCGTCACTCACAACCGCTATGGCGGGCACGGCGATCATCGGCCACCTCCTCGCGCCAGCAGGCGCCGCAGGCCACGCACGGGGGCAAGAACGGCGGCGCCGACTCGCCAGGTCACGGATGCGCGGACCTGCGCGGCGAGATCCTCGTGTGACGCGTGTGCGCCTCCCGGGTAATGGCGCACGACGCCCGCCGCTTCCTGGCTGGCGCGCGCGAGCTCACCCCACCGCTCATCCGTGAGACGCCACTCGGAGAGCAACTGGTCGACGTGGTTCTCGCCCGCATCGGGGGCAGCGGAATCGGCTCGGTGCACATCACCACTGTATTGCGCCGTCGCTGCCGCTATTCGGCCGCTCACGGCCTCGCCGATAGACTGTGCGGTCGAACCGGGCCCGCTGGAGGCCCGGTCGAGAGGACACCGTGAAACTCATCGTTACCGGCGGAGCCGGCTTCATCGGCTCGAACTTCGTGCACCACGTGATCGAGCACACCGATCACCACGTAACGGTGCTCGACAAGCTCACCTACGCCGGCAATCTGGCCTCCCTCGATGGCCTGCCCGATGACCGGTTTACCTTTGTGAAGGGCGACATCGGCGACGCGGCGCTCGTTGACGAGCTGGTCGCTGGCGCCGACGCGGTCGTGCACTACGCGGCCGAGAGCCACAACGACAACTCGCTCGACGACCCGCGGCCCTTCCTCGACACCAACATCATCGGCACCTACACGCTACTCGAAGCCGTGCGTCGCCACACCAAACGCTTCCACCACATCTCGACCGACGAGGTCTACGGTGACCTCGAGCTCGACGACCCGAACCGCTTCACCGAGGCCACCCCGTACAACCCGTCGTCGCCGTACTCGTCGACGAAGGCGGGCAGTGATCTGTTGGTGCGCGCCTGGGTGCGCTCGTTCGGCGTTCAGGCGACGATCTCGAACTGCTCGAACAACTATGGGCCGTACCAGCACGTCGAGAAGTTCATCCCGCGTCAGATCACCAACGTGCTGCGCGGCGAGCGCCCGAAGCTGTACGGGGCGGGGCTGAACGTGCGCGACTGGATTCACGCCGACGACCACTCCTCGGCCGTGCTCACGATCCTCGCGAAGGGCGTCATTGGCGAGACGTACCTCATCGGCGCCGACGGCGAGAAGAACAACAAAGACGTTGTCGAACTGATCCTCACCCAGCTCGGCCAGCCGGCCGCCGCCTACGACCACGTCACCGACCGCCCCGGGCACGACCTGCGCTACGCGATCGACTCGAGCAAGCTGCGCGACGAGCTCGGCTGGCAGCCCCGCTACACCGACTTCACCGCCGGGCTCGCGGCAACCATCGACTGGTACCGCGATAACGAGGCCTGGTGGGCCCCGCAAAAGGATGCGACCGAGGCGCGCTACGCGGCACAGGGCCAGTGACGCGCATCCTGATTACCGGCGCGGGCGGGATGCTCGGCCGCGACCTGCAAACCGCGCTCTCTGACCGCGCGGTCACCGCAGCGACCCGCGCCGACCTCGACATCACCGACGTCGAGGCCGCTACCGAGGCGGTCGCCGGGCACGGTGTTGTCGTGAACTGTGCCGCGTACACGGCGGTGGACGCGGCTGAAAGCGACGAGGAGGCGGCGCACCTCATCAACGCGACGGGCGCCGAGAATCTGGCGCGAGCATCCGCCCGCCACGGCGCACGCCTGATTCAGCTGTCGACCGACTACGTGTTCGCCGGCGACGCGACGACCCCCTACTCAGAAGATGCGCCCCTCGCACCCGTGTCGGCGTACGGCCGCACCAAGGCCGACGGTGAGCGTCTCGCCCGCGCCGCCCACCCCGACGGCACGATCATCGTGCGCACGGCATGGCTGTACGGCCAGCACGGGCCGAACTTCGCCGCCACGATGCTGAAGCTCGCCGCCGACCGCGAGACGCTGACCGTCGTCGACGACCAGCGCGGGCAGCCCACCTGGGCGGCCGATCTCGCAGCGCAGATCGTGGCGCTCATCGACTCCCCCGTAACCGACGGCGTCTTCCACGGCACGGCTTCGGGCGAGACCACCTGGTTCGGCTTCGCCCGGGCCGTGTTCGAGAACGCCGGCCTTGACCCCGAGCGAGTGCAGCCGACCGACTCGTCGAGTTTCGTGCGGCCGGCACCCCGCCCCGCATACTCGGTGCTCGGGCACGACTCGTGGGCCGTGGCCGGCTTGCCTACACCGCGTGACTGGCGCACCGCGCTCGATGCCGCCTTCGCGGCGGGCGCCGTGACGACTCCCTAGTAGTACTTGGTTAGGTTCTTGTTAATGGTCCTGCGGACTGTTAACCTCACGGCGTGCGGGCGGATGAGATCGAGCGGGTGCGGGCTGAGCTGGA
>Ga0208490_100333_pt1 | contig 33738 bp, 30 predicted proteins | sample SubbioAug_CSWold_FD_184818 | JGI IMG/M metagenome (GOLD analysis project Ga0208490, IMG submission 184818) | Serpentinite rock and fluid subsurface biosphere microbial communities from McLaughlin Reserve, California, USA - CR11Aug_CSWold (SPAdes) | ecosystem: Environmental > Terrestrial > Deep...
CCTTGCTTGGATGCATTCCTTCGACAGAACGCAGCCAACCGCAACGGAGGGCACTTTCTATGGAACCGCCCCGCGGCTTACTGAAAGATCGGGGCTAGCACCGCGACGAACTCGTCCGCGGCATCAACGGTCACCTCGTTGTCGTGGAGGACATCCAAGTACTCGTCCAGGTTCCCGAGGACGCGCTCGTAGACGTCTGAGTTGGTCGCCTTCACCATGTCGAGCGCCAAGCCGGTGCCGTCACCGAGCGCGGTGGACAGATTCGCCCGCGTGACCGGGTACAGGCCAGCCGCGATCACCGCCTCGCGTTGTGTGTCCCCCAGCACGCCGAGATCACTGACCTCGGCGCCGAGCCGATCTAGCAGGACCGCCACATCAGCGGCCTCGCGCGCGTCCAGGGTTCCGACGAACGCTTGCATCTCCGCGTAGTGTTCAGAGACAAACTCGGCGACCTGCAGGGACGACTCGTAATCGGCGTTTCGCACAGCGCTCCGGGCCGCGGCATCGACGAGGGCGACGGTCGTCGCGTGGTCGAGGGGAGCCTTCTCGACCAAATGAACGAACACGCCCTTCCAACGCGGCGCCAACTGCCGTATTAGCAGTTCCTTCGCTGCCCCGTCCATCAAGTATGCGTCGATGAATGAGGAGTCGGTCTCAGCCCTCCAGACGAGCTTGCCGAGTGCCTTGTCGAGCAGTTGGGACGATTCAAGTAGGTAATGATCGAACACCGCGACATTGAAGGCACTCTCGCCGTCAAGGAAGCGGGCGCCCATTTCCTTTTCAACCGCTACGATGGAGGCTGGCTCATCAAACAGGAAACGATGGTCGGCGCGGTCAGCCTGGACACAGTGAAGGATGAAATTCATCGCGCTGAGGCTGATGGCGATGTCGTGGTAGTCCGAGCAATACAGTGTGAAATTCTCGTCGATATAGCTCTTCGCCAGAAGTTCTCGAGCCAAAGGTGACACGAGGTCTGTGACAATCATATTTAGGTCGCGCTCCTTGCCGTCGCTACTCGGCATGACCAGATCCGTCCTGGCCATGAGTTCCGCCATCGTGGCCCTCGCGACGTAGTCCTTGGTGTCGAGCGCGACCCGGGAGATCCGTTCAAGACGTGATACATCGGCAGCGATGGCGTCATCCAGCGCGATTACTCCATCCCCGATCAACGCGACCAGGTCCTCAAACGACAGCGCAATGCTGTGGTATCCGGATCGGATGAGTTGCACCCCCTCGCGAGTCTCATACATCGATCTCCAGAAATCCGCTGACGTCAGGTCGGCGAGCGCGTAATCCGTCGACTGGTACCGAAGTGTCGACTCGCCACCGCGCTGCGTCACCCGGTGAACGATCGGCAGAACTTCCTGGAGCCGCTCGCCAGCGGCCTTCGCGTGCTTGTCCCAGAGGGCGTTCGACGCGGTACGGTCCAGTGCGGCCTTGCTGCGCGCCGCCTGGTGGCCGGTTTGATACTTGACCATGTTCCGAAATGCCTCGTAGGCTTCATCGATCTTGCTGGTTCCGAGCCGGATGGCCTCAAAATCCTGCAGGTGGAGGTTCTTGTAGACCATCATCGCGAACAGTCGGTCCGCGGTGAGGCCCTTGAGGCCCTTCTCGCCTAGGACCGAGGCGCGGTAGATCTCGAACTCGTTCCGAATATTGCGAATCAGGCGCATATCGGTCAGATGCGCACCGACTAGACTTACCAGCGCAGTCGAGGGCCGCTCGTCCGATTCGGCAAACTCCGCCGCCAATAGGTCCCGCGCCGAACGATGCGTGATGAACGGAACCATCGGTATAACCAGATCGAAGAACTTCGTCCTGTTCGCCGACGGGGCGGACTCCAGTGCCGACGCGTGCAGCGCAACAACATCGGTGTCGCCGTCCGGATCGGTATCTACTTCAAGTTGCTCGAAGATGCTGTCGCGTACGGCATATACGAACCGGATCGGCCGTGCCTTGATTTGTTCGGAGTTGTTCAAGACGGTGTTCAGCTCGCGCAGCGTCTCGAAGATGTGCGGATCCTTGAAACGGTCCAAGTCCTCGAAGACCGCGACCTGGGTCTTCGTCTGATGGAAAAAGTAGACTATCTCGTCCAGGTACTCATCGAAGAACGAGTTCTCCTTCGCGCTTAGCTTGACGGCCGCGCCGCCTGCGGAGACGCTCTCCACCTCCCGCGACCTGCTTTGCAATTCTCGCAGACCCAAGAACCAGACCCCGCCGAGGAATATGCCGATCCCGCCGACTATGGCCCACGGGACCCAGGCATGACTATCAACCAGGGCCTCCGGCCCCACTCTTTCGACGCGGTCCACCAGCCCGAACAGAATTGCGAGAACGAAGAACGCAGCCGCGACGACGGCACCCCAAGTCGCAGCCGGCCAGGGCCTGAACGAGTCGATGCGGAGGTACCTTGACCTCGGCATGGCTGACGGAGGCTTTCGGTACAGGAGTTGCTTGACGATCTCCTTCTGGATGAGATTCGTTAGAGGAGCAAGCGTTCCGTCGCCCTGGATGCGCGCTCGCTTCGTGTCGTCGATGCCGAGGCTCGACAGCGACAGGTTCACCCAGTTGGTCTTCCGCTCGTCTAGACCCGCCTGCACGCCGAGGATGACACTGCTCTTACCGCTGCCGAAGTGCCCCGAGAGCGCGATGTTCTTCGCGGCGTTCGATGAATTGTCAGCCAGGACTTCGAGGAGGGCTGCTGCATGGCGGCCATGCAGAGCCTCCTCATACGCGGGTCCAAGACTCCGAAGAGTTGGCACGTCCGGCCGTGGTGTCGACCGAGGGACGCGGACTAGTGGGGACATGGCGAAATCCTACTGTCTGCGTCCGACATGTCGGAGCCAGTGAGTGCGGGACGGCTGGGCCGGTCTGGACGTGACGGGCCCTTCAGAACTGGGGCTCAGTTCAGCACAGGTTGCCTCTTATCACTCCAGCCTCGAGTTGTGTGGACCGCGCGCCGAAACCCGACCGGCTCAGCGTAGGATCGACGGAGGTGCGGAGCGGCAGCGAACGTTTCGGCCGCCCGCTGCGACGCCTCGGCGCCTGTGATTCGGCCGATCGGAGCAGTCGCTCGACGCCTAGCCTCGCTCGAATTCGCGACTCGCGTGCGGTTGGCGACGACGCTCCGAAGTCATGGCCATCACCGTCAACTTCGGGCGGCTCGGCTGATGCCTGCGCTTCGGCGGCGACGCCCGCAACGGGGACTCGCGCGCGGCTTCGCCGGGGTACCGGAGGCCGGGCTCATAGCGCTCACTGACGTGACGTCGGAGTGGGTTGCTTGGAGTGGCCCTGGCTCGTCCGAACCTCTGTGTCGCAAGCGGCCGTGTTGTCAGTTGACGCGCAGGGCGCGGCGCTGTTCTGAACGGAGTTGGTCGGCCTGCTCGCGCATCGAGAGCACGTCGTCGTCGACGCCGAGGAGCAACCCGGACAGCGGGTCCGCCTCGCCGCCGGCGATCCGCACGAGCAGTTCGCCGGCCGCGTCGCTCGTGCCGTAGTCGTCGGTCGGGCGCTGCTCGAAGTTCGGCAGCCATCGCCGCTTGTCGGCGTCCTGTGCGAGCGCGGCCGTCATCGGCGTCCACACCAGCCCCGGGTGGAGTCCGAAGGCCCGGACTCCCGTGCTGTCCAGTTCGGTGTGCAGTTGGCCCACGAGCCTGAGCAGCCCCGCCTTCCCCGTCGCATAGGCCGCGCACCAGGGGCCGCCTCGGTCGCCGAGGTTGCCGTAGACGAACACAAGGCGTCCGCGTCCACGCTCGATCATGCGGGGCAGGCAGGCTCGTGCCAGCAGCATGGCGCCACGCAGATGCACGGCCACCTCGCGCCACCAGGCCTCGGGATCGGCCTCCCACAGCGGACCGATCACGTCGGCGCTGCCGGCGTTGTGCACGAGCAGCCCGACCGGCCCCCACCGCTGTTCGACCTGGGCGACCGCGCCGGCCACCTCGGCGGGGTCGGTGACGTCTGCGGCCACCGGCAGGGCGCCGGCGCCGAGCGCCGCCGCCTCGCGCTCGAGATCGTCGGAAGCGCGGGCAAGCATCGCGACCCGGCTCCCCGAGGCGACGAGTGCGCGGGCCAGACCGAGCCCGATACCCCGGCTGGCGCCGCTGATCAGCGCAACCTGCTGACGCGAACCCGACGGCGTGTCACCCATGCCGGCAACCTACTTGCCCGCCTCTCGCTACCCGCGCAGGATCTTCTCCATTGCCTTGCCCTTGGCGAGTTCGTCCACCAGCTTGTCGAGGTAGCGGATCTCGCGCATGGTCGGTTCTTCGATGTCCTCCACACGGACGCCGCAGACGACGCCCGTGATGTGCCCCCGTGATGGGTTCATCCGGGGCGCTTCGGCGAAGAAGGTCTCGAAGTCCGTCTCGGTGGCCAACAGCGCCTCGAGGCTCTCCTGGCTGTGGCCCGTCAACCAGCGGAAGATCTCGTCGACCTCGGCCTTCGTGCGACCCTTCCGTTCGGCCTTGGTGACGTACAGGGGATAGACGCTCGCGACACTCGTCGTGTAGATCCGGTGCTTCATCGTCATGAAAGCCGCCTCGTCTCAGCGATGGTCCACGATCTGGATCAGGTTGCCGCAGGTGTCGTCGAACACCGCCATCGTGACCTCGCCCATGTCGGTCGGCGGCTGGGTGAAGCTGACACCGAGCCCCGTGAGCCGTTCGTGTTCGGCCCGGACGTCGTCGACGGCGAACTGCGCCGACGGGATGCCGTCCTCGACAAGTGCCTCGCGGTACGGCGCCACGGCGGGATGGCCGGCCGGTTCCAGCAGCAGTTGCGCACCGTCCGGATCCTCGGGGGAGACGACCGTCAGCCAGGCGGCGTCGCCCAGCGGGATGTCGTGCAGCACCTCGAAGCCGAGGACCCTGGTGTAGAAGTCGAGGGCGGCGCGCTGATCGTCGACGAAGACGCTGGTGAGGTGGATCCTCATGGGATGTCCTTCTCGGGTTGCAGCCATCGGTGGGTGAGATCGGCGAGTGGCTCGCGGTCGAAGGTGTGCAGCTTCGAGCGGCCCGACCACTGCACGGTGACCAGCCCGGCCTCCTCGAGCACGGCGAGGTGCTGCGAGATCGCCTGCCGGCTCGAGTTCACCCCGTGCCGGGCGACCAGTTGCGAGCAGATCTCGAACAGGGTCTGCCCGTCGCGGGTGGCCAACTCGTCGAGGATCAGGCGGCGGGTCTCGTCTGCCAGCGCCTTGAACACGTCAGCCATGCCGCGCACAATACGCAAGTAAATGATTGCATGTCAATGGCAGCGCCGGGATGGTTTTCTTGCCGGGTGTCGATCCGGCGCCGCGCCGTTCGACCTATGGGTGCGCGGGTCCACACGGGACCCGAACCAGAGGGAGTCCAACCGTGAAGTACATGCTGATCATGCGGGGTACCGACGAGTCCAAGGCGGCGTTCGCCGACATCGACTTCGACGAGATCCTCGAGACCATGGGCCGGTTCAACGACGAGATGATCTCGGCCGGCGTGCTCGTCGCCGCCGAGGGCCTCGACGACGCGGAAGAAGGGGTCGTGGTCGACTACTCGTCGCAGCCGCCGGTGGTGACCGACGGGCCCTACGGCGAGACCAAGGAGTTGTTCGGCGGCTTCTGGATCCTCGACGTCGCCTCGAAGGAGGAGGCGATCGAGTGGGCGAAGCGGGCGCCGCTCGCCGGGCCGGGCATGAAGACCGAGATCCGCCGGGTCCCCAGCATCGACGAGTTCCCGCAGGACAACGAGTGGATCCAGAGGGAGCGCGCGTGGCGGGAGTCCACCGGCCAACTGTGAGCCACGCGCGTGACGCCGTCGCCGCGGTGTGGCGGATCGAAGCAGCCCGGATCACCGGTGCGCTCGGCCGCTACACCGGCGACTTCGCCCTGGCCGAGGACCTCGCCCAGGAGGCGCTGGCCGAAGCGCTCGTCGCCTGGCCGCGTGACGGGGTGCCCCGCAACCCGGCCGGCTGGTTGCTGACGGTGGGGCGTCGGCGGGCGATCGATGCCTTCCGGCGTCGCAGCGCGCTCGACGAGCGTTACGCCGCGCTCGCCGCCCCGGATCCCGCGGCGGTCGACGACCTGCTCCACGACCCCGACGGGTTGGGCGACGACGTCCTGGCGCTGGCCTTCATCGCCTGCCACCCGTTGGTGTCCGCCGAGGCGCGGGTCGCGTTGACGCTGCGGGTCATCGGTGGCCTCACCAGCGACGAGATCGCCCGCGCCTTCCTGGTGCCCACCGCCACCGTGCAGGCCAGGATCACCCGGGCCAAGAAGACGTTGTCGGCGGCCAAGGTCGCGTTTGACCTGCCGCCCCCCGAGGAACGCCGCGAGCGGCTCGGCTCGGTACTCAGCGTGGTCTACGTCATCTTCACCGAAGGGTCGACCGCGACCTCCGGGCGCGACCTGATGCGGACCGACCTCGCCCGCGAGGCGATCCGGCTGACACGGATCCTCGCCCACCAGATGCCCGACGAACCCGAGGTGCTGGGCCTGCTCGCCCTTCTCGAGCTGACCGCAGCCCGGTTCCCGGCGCGTACGGCAGCCGACGGCAGCCCGGTGCTGCTCGAGGACCAGGACCGCCGACGCTGGGACGTGGCTGCCATCCGCCGTGGCCGTGCCGCGCTCGCGAAGGCCGGACGGGTGGGCCGCGGCCTCGGGGCCTACGGCCTGCAGGCGGCGATCGCCGAGTGCCATGCGGTCGCCGCGTCCGTCGAGGACACCGACTGGGGCCGGATCGTGGTGCTCTACGAGGCGCTCGGGCAGTTGGCGCCGTCGCCGATCGTCGAGTTGAACCGCGCGGTCGCGCTGTCGATGGCGCAGGGCCCGGCCGCGGCGCTCGAGGTCGTCGACGCGCTGGTGGCCGACGGGCAGCTCACGAGGTCGCACCTGCTACCGGGCGTGCGCGGCGAACTGCTGCGACGGCTGGGCAGGACCGCGGACGCTCGAGAAGAACTGCAGCGTGCTGCCGCCCTCTGCAGCAACGACCGCGAACGCGCCGTGCTGGAACGCAAGCTCGACGACCTGGGCGGAGGCGTCGAGCGGCGCTGACACGTGATGCTGCGGCGGTGACGCTGCGGTGACGCAACTGGTACGCCCGGGTCACGACGTCGTGATGGCGGCCGAGGAGGCTGGGTCTCGCTGCCGAGATCGCCGACCACGGCAGCCCCAGGACGGTCATGGACTTCGCCGACAGGGTGCTCGTCCGCCTCGCGGACGCGTCGGCGAGGCAGAACCTGTTCGACGGGGCTGCGCTCGAACGCGTCGTGCGGGCCAGCTACGTCGTCGACGCGGTCGACGGCCCGTTCACGGCCATCTTCGATGACGTACGGCTCGGGCCGTCCGTGCCGACGTCCGCCACACTCGAGGGAACCTGGCAGGGCGCCGAACCCGCCCCGACCCGCGCCCGCCTCACCGTCAGCGGCCTGACCGGCCGCCCGATCCGGGCGGCGGCGCTGTGGACCGGTGCGGTGGTGGCGAGGTCGCCGTCCAACGACGCACCCGTCACGAGCGTGGCCGCGGCCCTGACCGACGTGGCCGGCATCGACGCCCAGATCGCGGCGAGACCTGGTGGCCTTCCGGCCGACCCCAACGCACTCGAGGCGGCCCGCCGCGAGGTGCTGGAGGCCCGGCTGGCCGCGGACCTCGAGCAACCGGATGCCCTGGGCGAGGAACTCGTCGACCGATGGCTCACGCGCCTCGGCGCCGGGTCCATGGCCGAACTCCTGCCCGCACTGGACGGTGGTGCCGTCGCCGTCGAGACCCTGCACGTCGCGTTCGCGCCACCCACCGGCGGCCCCCCCGCGCCACGCCCGTTCCCGGTGTCCGCCGCGCTGCTGGTCGCCGATGCCCCAGTCCCCGTCGGCGCCCTGCTGGCCGAGACCGACGAGGTGCGGCGTCACTTCGCCGGTCATGGGCTGCAACGTCCCGCCGCGCCCGGCCTGGAGCGGAAGTCCGACATCACCGTCGTGTGGCTCGTCCCCGCGACGGCGTTCGACGACACCGACTGGCCGGGAGGCGGGACGGGCAGCGCCGCCGCGCGCCGCGCCAGGCGCATCGCCGCCGCAGGCGCGTGGCTGGCGGATGCCGGCATCGCGCTCGTCGCCGTCAACACGTCCTGACACGCCATCCGTCACGCACCTCGAACCACCACCCAACGCAAACGACGCATCCGACAGGAGCCGGCCGATGCCCACCGTCGCCTTCCCGTTCATCGAAGTCTCGATCGACACCTCCGGCCTCGCGGCCACGGCGCAACGCTCACCCGGGGTCATCGCCGTCGTCGGCAGTGCGCTCGCGGGTGGCACCAACCGGGGCGAAGCCGAACCCAACATCCCGCACGTCGTCGCCACGCTCGACGACGCCCGGACCCTGTTCGGGTCCGACGGGACGACCCTCACCCCGACGCCGTTGTCGCGCTCGCTCGAGCTTGCGATGAACCAGTCGCCCGGCCCGTCGAGGATCTACGGCGTCAAAGTCGACGGCAACGCCGTCGCCGCCGCCCTCAGCTCGCTCGAGGCAGCCGACGACGTCACCTTCGTCTCGCTCGCCGAGACCACGGGGGCGGGCCCGCTGGGCGCGCTCAAGACCCACGTCGAGAACATGTCGTCGCAGGGCAATCGCCGCATCGGCGTGGCGATGGTCGATCCGGACGTCGAGAAGTCCGCCACCTACGCCGCGGACGTCATCGCCGCCGCGGCCGGCCTCAAGAGCGACTCGAGTCGCATGATCATTGTCGCGGCGCGTGGCGCGACCACCGATGCGGCCACGGCGACGATGGCGGCCATCGCGGGCTTCCGCCCCCACATCTCGACCGTGCTGAAGCGGGTCCGAGGGGTCCGGATCCCGCTCGAACAGCAGTACTCGCCCTCCGAGATCGGGGCACTCGCCGAAGCCAACCTGCTGCCACTGATCGACCCGGCGCTGGTGCCGGGGGAGTCGTTGCACATGGCCGAGGGTCGCTGCTTCACCACGGACACGAACCTGCTCTACATCGACACGGTGCGCACCCTCGACGACATCGAGTTCCGGCTCAAGGCCGGACTGATCGGCCTGGTCGGTGACGCCCGGATCACCAAGGCCGGGCTGACCCGCCTGCGGACCCGCGTCGAAGGCATCCTCGGTCCGCTGCAACGTCAGGCCGTGATCGACGGCTTCAGCGTCGACATCCCGGTGCTCGACATCCTCAGCCTGCCGCCGAGCAGTTGGAACGCCAGCGACACCGCGATCGTCACCGAAGCGCGCTCGGAACGCGCCGTCGACCTGATCGTGACGGTGGTCTACGGACCGGCCGTGCACCGCCTGCGGGTGGAACTCAAGCCCGTCTTCGCCTGACGACAAGGACAACCGACATGCCGGACTGGAACACGCGACTGGCCGTCTCCTACGAGGCGAACGGCCAGGTGACCACCATCAGCCCGATCGACAGTTTCAACCCCTCGTTCAGTCTCAATGCCGAACCGATCCACTCGATCGAGGCGACCCATCTCGGCGTGGTCTACCAGCCGTCGCAGCTCACCTTCAGCCTGACGGTGAAGACGATCGGTTCGGTCGCTGCCCGGCTGACCAAGCTCGCCATCGAAGGGACCCTGTTCGACATCTCGCTGCTCGAGGAGGACGGCGAGGACTGGGCGTTCAGCACGATCGTGCTGCGCGATTGCGTCCTGACCAGCGCCCAACCGGCGAACACCTCGGCGAGCGGCGGCGCACCGTCGGCGACCTTCTCGGGCTTCTCGCTGACGGCCGAGACCAACGGCAAGACGCCGGAGGGCGTGGCGACGACCGACACGCGCCGGACGGGCTGATCGGTGCCCGACACCCCACCACCCCGAGGGTTCGTCTTCACCGAGCAGCAGTTGGTCCGCGTCGACGCGGGCGACGTGGTCGTCGAGGGCGGCGACCTCGCCCGTGTCGCCCGTCCGCTCGCGGGCGAGGACGGCGAGGTGCGGTTCGAGTTCCCCGTCGAGATCGAGGTGGTGCACGTCGCGTCCGAGACCGATGTCGAAGCGCTCGCCGACCAGGTCGCCGACCGCCTGACACGACGCCTGGAAGGAGGCCTGGTGTGACGGTGGTCGCGGTGCCCATACGGCTGCGGGTCGACCCCGCCACGCTGGATCGACACGCGCTCGAGGTCGAGCGCGCGTTCGCCGCCGCCGTCGGCCGGGCCCTGGCGACCGCGGACGGCGAGGTCGGCGCCTCACGCCGCAGGACGCCCCCGACCCTGCACCGGCCCACCTTCACGTGGCGGGGCGAGGCGGCGGGGGGAGTGGACGGTCCGGCACGCGAGGCCGTCGAGGCCAGCCTGCGCGCCAGGTTGGACGACGTGATCGATGCCGTGTTCGCCGCCGGTCGCGAGGCGACGGCCGACGCCGGCCGTCCGGGTCTGCTCGACCGTCCGCAGCGCGAGCCGTTCGATCGCAGCCGCCACGACAAGCGCCTCGGGGTCTACCTCGTCCCCGGCTACGACGGCGCCGGACGGCCCGTGGCCGTCGTGGTCACCGAGGTCGAGGCGACGGCCGACGCGGCGGGGGTGCTCCGACCGGCCTGGGCCATCATGCACAGCAACGAGGAGGCCCTCGAGGCGCTGCGTGCCATCGTCAGCGCATCCGGGGCGGTCCCGACCGGACCGGTCGGCGCGATCTGCCGCGGGTCGGACGGCGCGTTGTGGATCGGGTCCGCCGACCTCGCCGCCGGTCGATGGCGCTCGCTGGACCCCGTGCTCGGCCTCGAACGCTTCGTCGTCCAGGAGGGTCCACGCGGCCCCGTGTTGCGCAGCCAGCCGGCCTTCCTGCCGCCCACGGCCCGCTACCGGCTGCAGCCGGCCGGCCCGGCCACGACGGTGGCCGAACGGATCGCGATCCTCGAGGAGGTGCTGGGACCGGCCTGGCGTGACCAGTTGCGGCGACAGGCCGACGCCTCGGCACTGGGCCTCGAGCAGGACGAGCTCGACACGCTCATCGAACGGGCGGTCACGTCGCTGGCCCGGGAGCGGGCGGAAAGCCGGCAGAGTGCGGGGATCCGGTCGTACGAGCTGCTGCTCGTCGACGGGGATCCGTGGCTGCTCGGGTCGGGAACCGACTACCACGACCTCGAGGACATGGACCTGATCCCGCTCACCGAGGAGATGCTCGGGTTCGCCGGTACGGGCGCCGGCCTCGGCACCGACGCGCCGCGGGCACCGCGACCCGCCGGGGGTGGACCCCGACCGACCCTGGAGGTGCTCGAGGGCCAGCCGTCGAGCGGTGGCGCCGACGTCCTGTCGTGCGACCCGATCGAGGGCGAACCCTCGTTCGACGAACTCGGCGAAGCCGGCGAACGGTTACGGCGGGCGCTGGGCGAGGTGGCCGCGACCCTGCGCACCACCATCTGCCCCTACCCGGGCGCGACCTGCCGCCGCCTCGCCCAGGTCGCGGCCGCCCGCGCCGCCGCGATCAGCCGCGTCAGCGTGAACGAGCCGGCGACCACGCAGGCGCGCGAACCGGGCACCGGCGAGTTCGGGGCACTGGACGCGACCATGGTCGTCTCCCCGGCGATCATCGGGCTGCGGGAGTTGGCCGGCGCTACGGCACGACTGGACACGCTGGTCGACGCGACCGCGACGTTGGTCGGGGAGCGCGACGACCTGCTGCCCCGGCCCTACCGGGACCGCGGCGTCAGTTGGAAACTGCGCCTGTACATCGCGATGCGGCCCGTGCTCGACGACGCGGTCGCGTGGATCTTCGTGGCCGCCTGCCGGACCGCGATGCTGCAGGTGCTGCGCGCCTCGCACCGCGAACTGCGGGCACGCCTGGACAACTTCACCGCCTACGCGCCGTTCGCCGAACACGCCGTCACCGCGCTGGTCACCGAACTGGACCACCTCGAGAACCTGCAACGCACCCTCGCGCGCGAAGCCGGCGGGACCGGCGTCGCCGTCGGACAGACCGTGATCTCGACCTGGCGCGGCGCCCGTCAGAGCGTGCTCCAACTCCTGGACGGTGAGCTGCCGCGGGGCGGCTACGACCCCGGGGCGCCCGGCAGCATCGACCGCGACGACACCGGCCGACCGATCGCGATCCACGACCGCCACGGGCGCCGATGGACGCCGGAGAACCTCGTGAGCGCCATCGAGATCGGGCGGGGCACGGCGACCAGCATCGACCCGCTGCTGCAGCAGCTCACCGAGGTGGACAAGGCGCGCTTCCAGCAGCAGCCGACCCGCATCCGGGCCACCCTGCGAGCGGTGCTCGAGGAGATGGTGCGTGCCAACGAGGCGGTGACCGGCGACTGCGAGGCCGACGCCTGGTACGCGTTCCGCGCGGGCAGCTTCACCGAGGTGGACCTGCGGCGCGAGCGCCCCACCGTGCCGTACTCGGGGGTGCTGCTGACCGGCATCCACCTGCACGCCCACCAGGCGGTCGGCACCTTCTTCCGCGGCGCCGGCGTCTACGGGGTCGGCCTCGACCGGATCTTCGGCGTGGAGCTCGGGAAGCGCTCGCTGCGGACGTTCTTCGAGTTCACCGGGACCATCGCCCTCGCGATCCTGTGCCCGCCGGCGGCGGTCGCGGTCGGGGTCGGCCTCGCCGGGATACACCAGGCCGAGGCCGGCGCGGCGGTGCAACGCACCCGGGCGGCCCTCGACCCCAACGCCTTCCGCGACCGGGCCGAGGTCGAGATCGAGCAGTTCGCGGCGGAACTCGGCCTCGCGCTGTCGTTCCTGCCGGTGGCCGGGACCGCGGCCCGTGCCGGTGCCGTCGCGGTCCGCTCGGCCGGATCCCGCTACGGCGCCCAACTGTTCGTGCGCTGGGCCCGCGGCGCGGTCACGGCGTCCATGCGGCAGTCGCTGCGCCACGGGGTCGCGGTCGCCCTCGTCCGCGAACTCGCGACCGACCAGATCATGGACAAGGTCCTGGGCACCTACGTCCTCGGTCCCGCCATCGCCGAACTGCAGCGCGAGTTCGGCCCGCCGGCCGTCGCCGAGGCACTGGCCCGCGTGCCCGAGGCGTCGGGAGCGGCGCCATGAGCAGGTTCAGGCTGGGTGGACGGACCTACCAGACCGGACTGACCGTGGCGCGGGCGCTGCGGGACCCGTCGATCGCCGGGCTACGCCGTGAACTCGCCGGCGACGACGCCGCGCGGCTGGCACGGTTCCAGCAGGCGCTCGCACGCGGGCTCGAACGCGGACTCGACGACCTGTCCGGCCGCTACGCACGCGAACTCGAGGCCGTCCTCGACCGCATCGCGCTGCGCCGCACCGAGATCGTCACGGCGTTCGACCGGGTGCTGGCCGGCGAGACGGCCGACGTCGCTGCCGTCCGTCGCGCGATGGACGACCTCACCGAAGCCCTGCGTGAGCTGCGGTCGCCGCTGGACTTCATCGACAGCGACCGACCGCCGACGACCGCGCTGCCCGATGCGCCCCGAAGCCGGCCCCGCGCCCCCGACCTCGACCGCGCGCTGGGTCCACAACGCCCGCACCTCGACGGCCTCGATGCCGAGGTGCGCGTGCTGGTCGACCGCGCGCTCGACACCGACGCGGACGCGGTGCGCCGTGCCGTCGGTGCCGAGACCTACCAGGGGTTCCTCCGCAACGTCCGCGCCCTCGCCGACAGCGTCGACGGCGGGCTCGACCCCGTCGCGGCCCAGCGTCTCGCCGACGGCCTGGCCCAACTCAACCCCGAGACCCGACGCGCGCACGCGGCCGGCCGGTTGCCGGAGGTGCACGACCTGTCCGCACCCGCGACCGGGGCACCGCGTCCGCTCGGCAACCGTGCCGTGCGCGAACACCTCGCCGGAGCCGGTGACGAGGTGGACGACGCGATCCGTCGCTTCATGACCGACGAGCAGCCTCGCAGCCAGACACCCACGGACGTCGGGATCCCCTCGGACACGCCACCCGCGGTCCGCACGAGGATCGAGCGGTCCATCCGTGCCAGCGCCGCCCTGCGGCAACTGCGCGAGACCGCCCCGGCCCAGTTCGCCGAGTACCTCGCCGCCTACATCGCCAAGGGCCCCGAGTACGTGCATCAGCGCACCTTCGCGCACTACGTGTGGATGCGGCGGTCGCGGCACGTCCGTGGTGCACTCGGCGAATTCGACGCCGCCCATCAACTGCCCGACAGCGTGGCGTTGCTGAAGGGGCCCGACCACAACGTCACCGCCCGCGGCACCGACCTCGTCGGCGTGGACCTCGACACCGGCAGGCTGCTGGTGATCGACAACAAGGCGCTGGCGCGGCAGGTCGTCTCCGACGTCGGTGCGCTCACGCGCAACCTCGCGACCAACCTCGGCAGTGACCTGGCCCGGTTCCGGACGCTGCTGTCGGATCCGGCCCTCCCCGACGCCGCACGTGTCGCCATCAGGCGGCTGGAGCGGGCCGTCACCGAACTCGAACAACTCGAACGGGGGCTGGCCGGCGGGCAACGACTCACCAGCGCCTGGGGCGACGTCCGACGCATCCTCGACACCGCCCAGATCGACCTCGTCGTGACCGGGGCGTTCGGCCAGGTCACCGACGTGTCGCCCGGCCTGCAAGCCCTGGGCATCCAGTTCCTGCCGGCCGCAGGTACCGCCGCGGCCACGACGACCGGAGGTGGGCCATGACCCTGCCCAGTCGCGTCGAGCACATCCCGCGGCCGTCCGCGCTGCTCTCCGACGGCGGGCTCGCGACCGTCCCGCTGTGGGCGGTGACGTCGCAGACCGTCGAGCAGAGCTTCCATCTGCCCGCGATCGGCTCGACCTCGACCCGGACCGTGGTCGCCGCCCACGACGACACCGTCAGGCTGTCGGGGATCCTGGTCGGACCGTCCAGGTTCGGGTTCAAGCGCGGTCTCGAGATGCTCGCGGAGGCGAGTCGGCGCGGGTCCGCGATGGGGGCGTGGACCGGCGGGGCCGTCGGCGGCCTGATCCTGGTCACGACGTTGACGATCCGCACCGACCTGTACGCGAAGAGCCTGAGCTTCACCGTCGACACCAACCGCCGCGACACGATCGGCGTCGATCTCACCCTGCAGCACGTGCCGCGCCCGTCGCTGATGCACGCGCTGCAGGAGTTCGCCGCGGTCGGCGTCGGTGCCCTGCGGGACGCACTGGCATGAGTACGCCACTGGTGCTGCGCGAACTCACCCGGCCGACCGTGGCCGCCGTCGACGACCTGCGGGTCGTCGAGCAACGGATGCCGTCGCTGCCGCACACCGTCACGCTCGCCGAAGGTCTCGCGCTGACGCTGGTCCTGCCGACCGGCGTCGCACGCGCCTGGTTGCACGAACCCGGCGACGCCGTCGTGTCGCGCGGCGCCGACCAGGTCGCCGCCGACGCCGGGGTCGGATCGGGTCGTGCCGGGACAGGACCCCTGCCGCCGATGCCCCTGCGCCCCCGGGTGCTGGTGGTGCGTGATCGTCGGGCGGTCGCGGCCTTCCCGGCAGTCGCGGGGCGGCGGTGGCTGGTGCCCGAGGCGGACGACCAGGACACCGGTCCGGCGGGGCGGCCGGCGCAGGTGTGCCTGCTCGACTGGCACGTCGACGTGGCCACCGTGCTCGGGCTGCCGAGCGCCGCGGGTGCGGTCCGCGTCGGGTGGCGGTGGATGGACGACGTGTCGTCCCCGCCGCGCCTCGCGCCCGTGCGGCCGGTCGCCTGGACCGTCTGGCTCGACGACGACGCCATGGGGCCGGAGGTCGAGTCGTGACCGGGCTGCTGCGTCTTCCCGCCCAGTCGGTCCTGCCCGCCTGGTTCCTGGTCGTGCGAGCCGACGTCGAGGAGGAACGGCGGGGCGAACCGCTGGTCCTCTCGCACCGCGACGTGCACGCCGAGATCGCGGCGACGCTGCGCGGCGGGCTGCAGCCGGGCGAGATCACCATCACGCTCGAGGGCCTCGGCGACGACGCGCACGCGAAGTTGCGCACGGCCACCGACACGCCCGGCGGCGCGGCGCTCGACCTGTACCTCGCCTGGCTCGGCATCGGTGGCGTCGGGGGCTACCTCGCCAACCTGGTCGGCATGACGGACCTGCTCGGTCCGAGCGAACCGCCGGCCGAACACCGGGTCGCCCGCCTGGCCATCAGCAAGCTGCGGCGACAGCGGGGAGCACGCGACTACGAGACGGTGATCGAGGCCGTCGACGTGGCCGTCCATCGACTCTCGCGACGGCCGTACTGTCCCGAACGCGGGCAGACCACGCTGCTCGGGGCCGCCGGCAGCCTGGCCAACGACTGCGACGTGCCGGTGCGCTACTGGGCAGACGGCCGACGTGCCGACGCGAACACCGTGCTGGCGACCGGTCAGCGTGCCGACGACGAGACCGCCGAGTCGCCACAGGTGGCCCGGGGTCGCCTCCACCTGCAGGCCTTCACGGCGCTGCAGCAGGCGATGTCGGAGGCCACCAACCTCGGCGCACCCGGCATGTTCCTGGTACGCGACGGGGTCCTGCACGCCGGCGTCCGCCCGATCCCGCTGGAGGGCGACCCGATCGAGGTGAGCGCCGACACGGGCCTGGTCGAGACCACGATCGAGCGCGGTGCCGGCCTCGCCACCGACGAGACCGACCTGTGCGAGGAGACGCCGGGCCGCGCGCCCGACACCGTCACGCTGGTCTGCCTGGGTCGTCCGGACGTCCGGCCCGGTGACGTGGTGACCTTCCCCGCGCCCGCCGGCGAGGCACCGACGACCGCCGGTAGCGCCGTGCCGCTGTTCGGCAACCTCGCCGAGCTGCCGTTGACGCCGCAGTTGGGCGGCCTCGGTGACGCGCCGCTGCACGCCTACGTGGAGACGGTCGCCCACCGGTTGGGTCGCACCTCGGGCTTCGTGACCACCATCACGGCCACGCATATCGATCCCGAAGAGCCCTGGCAGCAACTACCGCCGCGCCCGACCGACGCCACCGACGCCGACGAAGCCGAGGATCGCGGCCGTGACCCGCTCGGCCGTGCGGTGCGCCGGATGGCGAACTCGGTGCAGCGCAACCTGCGACCGCCCGACGTCGCCGAGGTCCGTGCCGCGCACCCGGCCGACGACGGTCCGGCCTCGCCCGCGCAGACGGTCCGGGTGTGGCGCGGACTCGCGGCCTCCGACAGCGTGGCCAACCAGGCCAGACGGCTGCCGATCGACCGCACGCACGGCTCGCAACTCGAGGGGGTCGCGACCGCGACGCCGTTCGCCTGGGACCGGTGCGGGCTGATCGTCCCGCGCTACCCGTTCACCCGGGTGCTGCTGGCGCACCGCAACGGGCGTGGCGAGGACGCCGTCGACGTCGGTGCCCTGTGGGGACCGGGCGGCCGCCCCGAGCAGGCGCACGCCGGCGACTGGTGGCTGCACCTGCCCGCGGCCGTGCCCGAGGACGAGCGGACCAGTGTCGGCGACGACGCCGAGGCCTCCGGCTACGACGGTGCGGTCACCAACGACCTCATCGACGCCGACGGTCGCCGCGTCATCGAGGTGGGCGAGTTGACCATCCGCGTCAACGTCGACACCGACAGCAACGAACCGGCGGCCGGGACCCGCCCCACGCCGCCCGGTGACGAGGCGCTCACGATCGAACACACGCGTGCGGGCAGCCGCATCGTGATGGACAAGGACGGCAACGTCCGGATCGAGGCGGCCGGGAATCTCGACCTGACCGCCGGCGGCACGCTCACCATCGCCGCGGACCAGGTCGACGTCGAGGTCGGCAACACCATGGACGTGAGGAGGGCGTGATGGGACTGGTGATGACGGTCGCCGGCAAGGTGGCGTGCGGCCACGGCAACGCGGTCGGCGTCTCGAGCAGTCGGGTCCTCACCGTCGACGGCCGTGAGGTGCTCACCGCCGCCGAGATCGAGTCGGGGTCCCAACCGCCCACCGACCCGGCGGTGACCAGCGACAACAGCGGCACGATCACGGCGCCGTGCACCTCGTTCAGCGTGACCGGCGGGACGGCCGTGGCGCTGACCGTCTCCGGCGACGGCGTCGTCGTGGACTCGCTGGCCGGCACGACCAACGGCTACCTGGCCAAGGCCACCGAGCTCCCACTGTCGTGCGGTTCGGCCGGCCAGGTGGCACTCACGGCGACCTGACCCGGCACGAGCAACGGCTACCCGACAACCCCCGACCGACGCGAGGACCCCATGGAACGCCAGCACGAACAGCAGCGGACCGAGGCGCGGCTGCTCGGTTGGACGCTCGCCGCGCCGGCCCTGGCGGTCGGGCCGGGTGCCGACATCGGTCGTGACCTCGCCCTGACCGACGGCGGGGCCGGGCTCGACCTGGCCGTGGTGAACGGCACCGACGCGTTCCTGCAGGACCTCTCGATCGCGTTCACGACCGGCCGCGGCACCGACGTCCTCAACGTCGCGTTCGGGTTCGACGGTCTCACCGCGATCGCCGAGGAGCACGACCGGATCCTGCAGTGGGAACGCATCCGCATCGCCACGATCCAGTTGCTGCGCAACGACCCGCGGGTGACCGAGGTGCTCGAGGTCGAACTGGACGGCGACAGCGTCGTCGCCCGCGCGCGAACGGTCCGGGCGACCGTGAAGACCATCGCCGGGACCACCGTCGAGGTCACGATCGGAAAGGTGGGGATCGATGCCTGAGGACGAGATGCTCGAGATCCTGGCAATCGACGCGGCCGTCGCACGGAGCACGGGCAGCGACCGCTACGGCATCACCGATGCCGGCTTCGTGCCCAAGAGCTACAGCCGCGTGCTGGCCGAGCGGTTCGCGCTGGCCCGGGAGGTGTTCGGCGGTGACATCGACCTGACGGCCGGGTCGGTGCTGCGCAAGTTGCTGGAGGTGACCAGCCTGGAGGACGCACGGACGTGGGCCGCGCTCACGCGGGCGTACGACGACAGCTTCGTGACCAGCGCGACCGGTGCCGCGCTCAGCCGGCTCGGCGAGGAACTGGGGTTGCCGCGACCCCACCTCGAGGCTCGCGGGGAGGTCACGTTGGAGTTGGCCGGTGACCTGCCCGACGGCGTCACCGAGGTCGCCGTGCCCCGCGGCGCGCGGATGCTCAGCCCGGGTGGCCACCACGCCTGGCTGACCGCGGCCGCCACGCTGTCGGCCAGTTCACCGGAGGCCGTCGTCCCCGCGGCCGCGTTCCACCCGGGTCCGGACGGCGACCTCGATCCCGCCGACGGGGGCGAGGTCACCCTGGACCGGTTCCACCCCGACGACGACCGTCTGCAGCCGCTGCGCGACCTGGAGGCAGCCGCCGGGGAGCCGCTGGTCACCATCGTGCACGACCGGCCGTTCGTCGGCGGGACGTCGCGCTGGCCCGACGAGCGCTACCGCCGCCTGCTGTTGCGAGCCCCCCGGTCGGTGTGGACCGCCGATGCGATCCGTATCGCGGCCTCCCTCGTCGCGGGCGTCCGCCGGGTCGAGGTCCGCGACGCCTGGGGTGGCCTCGACCTGCACCAGTCGATCTTCGGCAACTTCAACTTCGCCGAGCGGCTGTTCGGGTCCGAGCGCGACATCGCCCGCCCCTACTACCTCACCGTCCTCGTCGGTCCGACACCCGGTGCCGTCTGGAACGGACCGGACGGCCTGCACGCCGCGGTCGCTTCGGCGATCGAGGACGTGCGGCCGGTCAGCATCTTCCCCTACATCCAGCAGGCCCAGTTGGTGTCGGTCGGTGTCGAGGCCGACCTGGTCGTCGACGGACTCCCGTTGCCGCCGGGATCGGCCGCCCGCGACGCGGCGCCGGCAGCGATCGAACTCAAGCGCCGGATCGCGCGGCGACTCACCGAGCACGTCGACGACGCGGGATTCGGCGAGCCGGTCCGGGCCGCATCCGTGATCCGGATCATCATGGAGGAGCCGGCGGTACGCGACGTCCGCGACCTCCGACTGGTGCGGTTCCCGGGCGATCCCGACGGCGCGACGGTGGCGGCCGACCCCCTGCCCGCGGACGTCCAGCAGCTCGCCTGCGGCGCCAACGTGCACGTCGGCGTCGACCAACTCCCGGTGTTCGTCCCCGACGACGCCCGTCTGCGGGTGGTGTGACGTGTCGACCTCCACGTCCTCGCCGCTGCTCGACGACCTGCCCGAGATCGCCGGCCACCTCAACGTGCTCGCCCACCTGCCGGGTCCGCTCGCCACCGGCGCCGTCGACCGCAAACTGCCGCTCGACGCATCGGGACGCGCCCGGACGGGGACGGCAACCCGGCATCCGGTGCTGGTCGTCGCGCCGCGGACCGACCTCGGTGGGGACGGGCTCGCCATCGAGGTGAGCACGACCGAAGGTGCCGCCCTGCCCGGCCTGTGGTTCGCACCCCACACGCCGGCGGGAGCAGGGGTCGTCGCGCTGGTGCCCGCCGTCGACCAGACGGGGTCGTCACCCGCGGTGGGGATCCGGCTGGCGGCGACCTGGAAGCCGACCGACGGGGCGCACGTGGCGGTCGCGGTCGGTGACCTCGCCGACCTGGTCGTGGTACGGGTCATCGAGGGGGTGTTGGGCAAGCTGCTGTTCGTCATGGGTCGTGGGCACGCCGAGGTGCGGACCACGTCCCGGTCGATCCTCGCCGCGCGTCGCCTCGACGGCGCGACCGGCGCGGCGTTGGACCGCACCGGCGAGGACCTGGCCGTGCCCCGGCTCGGCGAGCGACTGGTCGCCGGCGACGGGATCATCACCACCGAGCCCGGCCGCGAGTCGGACGCCGACTACCGGGCCCGGCTCGCCATCTACCGGCCGTTGCTGCAGCCGACCCACCGGCAGGTCGAGCGGCTGTTGAACGGACCGGGCGGGCCGGCCGACGTGAACGCCGGTCTGCCCGCCGCGGTGGGGGTGCGCGACCGCTTCCGTGTCGTCGAGGCCGACGACCCGTTCGCCGTCGGGGTGCTGCTGGTCGAGACCGGTGAAGGCGGTCTGATGCGCCGCTGGCTGCAGGGGGCCGCCGCCGTCCACCTCGCCGGTGTCGGTGGTACCGAACCGGCCGCCAGGTTCCTGCCCGACGAGCTACGTCGCGAGCGCAACGCCATGCGCCGCCGGCTGCGTGAACGCTTCGCCACCGACGGGCCGGTCACCCTCGCGCCGCCGCTCGCCCGCGCCCTCGACCTGCTCACCCGGTGTCGGGCTGCACTCGGCGTCGAGGAGCCGCTCCAACACCTGGCGCCGGCAGCGGGGGCGCCACCGAGCCGGTACCAGCTCAGCCTCGGGATCGACGTGCGGTTGCCGACCGTCGCCGTGCTCGACCAACTCGTCGAGGCGGCGCAGTCCCCGCCGCGCAGCGCCGGCCGCGACCCCGAGGTGGCAGCGATCCTCGCCGACCTGGCACCGGTCGCCCGGGCGGCCGACCCGACCGGTGCGTGGCTGCTGCGTGCCTGCGGCCTGCGCACCGTCCACCCGGTCGCCCCCACCCGCCTGTACCTGTCCCACCTACCCACCGGTGGCCTGCGCATCGATCGCGTCGACGACGGCGGCCGTCAGATCCGGCTGCGGGCACAGGTCGGCGCCCCCGGCGACGAACAGTCCCACGCCGCCCTCGAGCGGGCCGTCTCCGGTGCCGTCGCAGCCCTGGCCGGCGAGGTCGCGCTTCGACGCAGCGAGGACCCGGCCGCGGTCTGGGCCGCCGCGCGGACCCCGACGGCGGCGACGAACGAGGTCCTGCGGGCGGTGCCCCTGCCGGTGGCGGACACCACCACGGTCGCCGCCCGGCTCGGCCGGATCGCGCCGGCGTTGCACGCCACGCTGACCCTCGACGAGGCGACCAGCGCCGACGTGGTGGCCGGCCGCGTCCGGGCGATCGCCATGTTGCGCCGCATCGTCGACGAACTCGTCGAGCGTCGCATCGTGTCCATACTGCCCGTGGTGACCACCGACGGACGCGTGCACCTCGTCGCCGGGGTCGTCGGCCTGCCATGGGCCGGCATCAACGGCCACGAGCACCGGGTCGCCGGCTTCCGCTGGAGCGTCGTCCCGCTGGTGGGCGTCGCCGCGACGATCACCCCGACCGGTTCGGAAGCCGAGATGTCCGGCAACGGTCACGGGTTGTGGGCGGTGGTGGTGCACGCGGCGGTCCGCGGCGAACTCACCGACCCCTACGAGATGCGGGTCGAACTGCCGACCGGCGCGACGTTGCGACCGGACCAGTACGAGTTCGTGCTCAACCTGCTCGACCACGCCCATCCGGCCGGCGTCGAGGTCAACACCTTCCGGCTGCGACGCCGGCACGTCGACCTGTCGGGCAACGGCGAGCCCGATCCGCTCGACCCGACCCTGGCCCGCAGCTACCGACCGTTCCGCCGTCCCCGCTGACCCGTCCGAGCACTGGAACCGCCATGATCACCCAACAGTTCTCCTCGGAGCTCATCGGCCTGATCAGCAAGGTCGACGACCTCAACCTCTCGATCAGTGAGAAGACCGCGCTGATCGGCAACGTGCTGATCGAATGGGGCGGCCGAGCCCAACGCACCTTCAACTTCACCAAGCCGCTGGCCGCGACCGCGACCGACTGCACGTCCGGCTTCACCCGGACCCTGCAGCACCGCAACTGGGTCGATGGTGAGTCCGTGGTCCAGGCCGAGGAGACCACGCTGGAGGAGGGCTTCAACAGCCGCTTCCGGGCCATCGAGACCGACCTCGACGCGCTCGGCGCCGACGTCGCGCAGGCGTTCGTCTGCCTCGCCGAACTGCGCGGCAGCGTCGCCGGGCTCCTGCAGGAGGTCCGGGCCGAGCTCAACCGGATCAACCGTGACGTCCACGAGTGCTGTCAACGCGACAAGGGCGGGGGACGGCCCGGCGGGGTCGGCGGCGGCCTGAACGTCGGGTCCTTCGCCGGGGTGACGAAGCTGCACGACAAGGAGGTGATGATCTGGCAGACCGACCAGGGCTACACCGTGCTGCCGATGGTGCACCTGCCGGCCGGGGACGTGAAGGACCTCGGCGGGTACCGGCGCACCATGGAGGCCGGCGCGCACGTCATCGAACATCGCGACGTGTACGAGCGTGTCTTCGACACGCAGACGCGTCCGACCGTCGCCACCATCCTCGAAACGGTGGGCGACGACCAACTGGCCAGCGGCATGACGGTCCGCGAGGCGTTCCGCTCGCTGCCAGGTGACCTGCGGGTCAGCTCACCGGACGCCCTCATGTCGGCCCTGGTCGACCGCGAGGCTTCGTCGATGCGGGCCAGCGGCGAGGCCGAGGTCGTCAACGGCCTGGTCGCCGGCGTCGGCGCTGCGGCGACCGCCGCCGACGCGCCCGTCGACCACTTCACGGTGGTACCCGACGAGTCACGCTCGGTGCTGGACTCGATGGGCATCGGCACGGTCCGCGAACTCGCGGGCACGGACCCCGTCGTGCTGAGCAAGGCCCTCACGGATGCAGGGGTCAGGACCGGTGTGACGGACGCGGCGGGCTGGGTCACCGCCGCGGCGCTCACGACCCGACTGGGGCGGTAGCCGTCGCGTGATCACGCAGTTCCAGGCCGGGGCGGGCACACCACGCGGGGATGCCGCGCTGCTTCTGGTGTGCACGCCGACGACCCAGGGGCCGACCGTGGTGCGGGCACGGTGGACGATGGACCTGCTCGGCCACGACGAGCAGACGTGCACGGTGCCGGCGGCGGCGGTACCCGAGCTGGTGTCACGTTGGCTGCAACAGGTCGGCGTCCCGGTCACGCACCCGGATGCGCCGCCTGCACCGTGAGCAGCCGGAGCGAGGTGTCCGAACGGTCGTCCTGGATCCGTGCGGTGACCTCGCGAGTGAACTCCGCGCTGGGTGCGACGCCGAGCTCGCCTGCCAGGATCCGGCCGTAGGCGGCGAGGGCTCGTGCCGCCTCGATGCGGTCGCCCGCCGCCAGGTGGATCTCGATGAGCAGTCGGTGGCCGCGCTCGCGGAGCGGCTCGAGCCGCAGCGCCGAGAGCACGGCATCGGTGGCGGCGGCGAAGTCGCCCTCGACGGCACGCTGTCTGGCGACGGCTTCCAGACCGAACAGACAGTGGTGGCGCAGGCGTTCACGTTCGAACAGCAACCAGTCGTCGTACCAACCCGGCAGCAGGTCCCAGCGCAACTGCTCGACGAGTGCAGGCTCGATCACACGATGGGCGGCGAGGTCCTCGGTGAGCTCACGCTGCACCTGCCGGACGTCGACCCACACGTCGTCGAGTTCGATCGCGGCGCCATCCGACCGCACCACGCCGGGACAGGCCCGCCGGAGGCGCCACAGGACCGCCCGGAGGCTGGCGCGGGCCCGCTCCTCGTCGGTGTGGCCGTAGAGCTGTCCCGCGACGACCGCCCGCGGCGCCGCGGCCGGTTGGAACGCCAGAAAGGCGAGCAGGCGTGCGGCGGACTGCGGGACCGTGACGGGGGAGTCGTGGTCCAGCAGCCTGAATCCTCCCAGCAGGTGCAGGCGCAGCACGTGCGCCTGCACCTGCTCGCTCCCCCCCGGATCCCGCATGGTCGTCCCGACACAAGTCGCGCCGCCCCGGCGGCGTCGTGCTGCCCGTCCCACCAGGGTGTCTAGTCGTATCGTGCCGGTCCGTCCGGGAGTTCTCGGCGCACCTTCAGTAGCCGCACGCCCACGCGCGGTAGTCACACGACCGCATGCGCCGCGTTCCCGGCCGGTTCACAGCGGCCCCGCGAGGGGGACCGCGGCGCGGTAGGCGAGGTGGAGGTGGCTGGGGGCGTCGACGACGGTGAGGGCCGCGGTAGCGTCGACGGCGAGATGGCCGACGTCGTCGCGGCGGAGTGATCGTGCCGCGCCGGCGGTGGCAGCCCACACGGCTTCGCCCGGGGTGAGGTGGCATTCGCGCACGGCAAGGGCGATGACGAACGGCATCGAGGTGGTGTAGCTGGTGCCGGGGTTGCAGTCGGTGGCCAGCGCGACGGTGGCGCCGGCGTCCCACAACCGCCGACCGTCCGGATAGACGGGGGAGCGGGTCGAGAAGTCCGCCCCCGGCACCAGCGTGGCCACGGTGCCGGCCTCGGCGAGTGCGGTGATGTCGGCGTCGGAGAGGTGCGTGCAGTGGTCGGCGCTGGCCGCTCCCAGCTCGCACGCCAACTGCACGCCCGGACCGGGACGCAGTTGGTTGGCGTGGACGCGCAGGCCGAGCCCCTTTGCCTCACCGGCGAGCAGGATCTCGCGGGCGGCCTCGGCGTCGAACGCGCCGTCCTCGACAAACACGTCGATCCACTTCGCGTACGGCGCGCACGCGTCGAGCATCTCGCCCGTCACGAGGTCGACGTAGCCGCGGTGGTCGTCGGCGAACTCGGTCGGTACGACGTGGGCGCCGAGGAACGTGGTCTCGTCGGTCAACTGTCGCGCCACCTGCAGCATCTTGACCTCGGTGGCGACGTCGAGTCCGTACCCGGACTTGATCTCGACCAGCCCCGTGCCCTGGCGACGGGCTTCCTCGAGTCGCTTCGTCGCCGATGCCAGCAGCGCTTCCACGGAGGCAGCGCGGGTCGCCGCGACCGTCGTGCGGATACCGCCGGCCGCGTACGGCTCGCCGGCCATGCGGGCGGCGAACTCCTCGGCCCGGTCGCCGTCGAACACCAGATGCGTGTGGCTGTCCACGAACGACGGCAGCACGCAGCGCCCTTCGAGGTCGACACGCTCGTCGGTGGCGGATGCCCCTCCGGCCTCGCCGATCCAGGCGATCACGCCGTCCTCGACCACCACGGCCGCGTCGTGCAGCAGCCCGAGGAACGACTCGCCGCCCTGGGTCGGGTCGTTGGTGACCAGTTCGCCGATGTTGTCGTAGGTGACACTGGTCAACCCTCTTCCTTTCTTCCGAGGCCGCCGGCGGCCCACAACCCGGACAGCGGCCGCCAGCGCCGCTCATCCTCCGTCGTAGGCGGCGGCGATCGCGTCGGCCAGCAGCCGACCGACGTCACCCAGCATGTGCCGGCGGTCGCGCACGACCTGGATGCCGTCGACGACCACGTCGGTGACGTCCGCGGCCGAGGCGGCGAACAGCGCGACGTCGGCATCCGCTTCCACGGAAGCGCCGGCGGTGCGCACCGAATCCAGCGACACCGCGACGATGTCGGCACGGGCGCCCACCTCGATGCGGCCGGCGTCGGCCCACCCGAGCGACGCGTGGCCGTCCGTGGTCAGCCCGGCCCACAGCTCGGCGCTGGTCAGCACGTCGCGCTCCAGTGTGGCCAGGCGCGCGTTCATCTCCGCCGCCCGGGCCTCCTCGAACGGGTCGACGACCGCACGGCTGTCGGACCCGAACGTCAGCCGGGCGCCGGCATCCAGCAACTCGCGCGCCGGACCGATCCCGTCGGCGAGGTCACGTTCGGTGGTGGAACACAAGCAGGCGTGCGAGCGGGACTGGCCCAGCACGGTGCGGTCGCCGTCGGTGAGGTGGGTGGCGTGGACGGCGGTGAACCGCTCGGACAGCACGCCATGGTCGGAGAGCAGTTCGGTCGGCGTCGTACCGTGGATCGCGTGGCAGGCCTCGTTCTCCGCCGGCTGTTCGGACACGTGCGCGTGCAGCGGCGCGCCGCGATCGGCGGCCCACGTCGCCACGACGCCGAGCGCGTCCGCGGGGACCGCACGGACCGAGTGGATGGCCGCGCCGATCACCACGTCGTCCGCGCCCGTGTAGCCGTCGGCCAGGGCCGAGACCCTGGCGACCCATCGGTCCACGTCACCGTCGCTGAAACGAACCTGGGTCTCGGACAGGGGCAGCGGCTCGCCGTCGGACGCGGACACGCCGCCCGTCAGGTAGCAGGTGTCGAGCAGCGTCAGCCGGACGCCTGCGTCGCGGGCGGCCTGGATCAGCACGTGGCCCATCTCGTTGCGGAACCGGTAGGGGCGGCCGTAGACGTCATGGTGGAGGTAGTGGAACTCGCCGACGGTCGTGTAGCCGGCCAGTACGCCCTCGGCGAAGGCGGCGCGGGCCAGGGGCAGGTAGGTCTCGGGGTTCAGCCGGCCGGCCAGCGCGTACATCTGCTCGCGCCAACTCCAGAACGAGCCGTGACCGGTGTGCGTGCGGCCGCGAAGCGCCCGGTGGAAGGCGTGGCTGTGGCCGTCGGCCATGCCGGGCAGCACCAGCCCGCGCAGCCGGACCGCTTCCGCGGAAGCGCTCCCGCCCGGCTCGACCCGCGTGAACCGCCCGTGCTCCATCTCGATGGCGACGTCATGCGCCACCACGCCCGACGGCAGCAGCACGCGGTCGCACAGCCAGGAGGAGTGCGGCACGGGCTACCTCGGTGCTCGACGGAGGGGAGGCCTCACCCTAAGCGCGGGAGACGCCCGACGGGTGACCGCGTCTGCGAAGCATCCCGAGGAGTCAGGGGCCGTCCTGGCGGACGTAGTCGGCGAGGTCGGCGTTGTAGATCACCTCGTCGGTCAGCAGGTCCGCCCACGGCGAGCTCTCGTCCGCCCAGATCACGGTCGCCCGCAGCGGCACGGGCTGGCCGTCGAACTCGCCCCACCCCACCGCCTCGTTGAGCCACAGCGTCTTCGCCGTGGCGTCCTGGTCCTTGAACCGCATCGACTCCATGGATGCCAGCAGGCCCGTGGTCGGGTCGAAGCGGACCGTGAACGTCTCGGTCGCCTCCCCGAACGGCACGGTCAGCGCCGCCGTGTCGTCGTCGACCGCTACCCAGCCCGCGCGGCCGTCGGTCACCCACACCGACGGCATCCAGACCGCTTCGGCCCACAGCGCGAGGTTCGCGCCCTGGTCGACGTTCGGCCCGGTGCTGACCCCGAACGGCAGGTCGAGCGTGGCGCTGCCGTCGAGGAAGTGCTCGTCGACGCTCATGACGGGCCGTCCGAACGCGGTCAGTTCGATGTAGTGGCGGTACGCCTCGCCGCTGACGTGGCTGAACCTCCACCGCGCCGGGAAGGTGATCCCGGCGATCCGCATCGTGCCGCGGCCGCTGATCACCGCCGAGTCGACCACCGGGATCTCGTCGCCGTAGAGCACCTCGTAGAACCGCGCGACCGGTGTCGGCAGCCCGTCGGGCAACGGCACCGTCTCGACGGCTCCGGCGCTGAACGTCGGCGGCGGCAGGGGGTCGGGCTGGGGCTGCAGGCCGAGCCAGCCGACGCCGACCACGACCACCAGGCCGGCCGCGATCCACACGAGGATGCGGCGGCCGCGATGTCGTGGCGGGAGGACCCCGAGGTGGATGGGTGATTCCCGGGTTGCCGTGGCCACAGCCATGTCACTCGCTCCTGTCAGAGCCACGATGCCTCCCCGTCCACCAGGGCGCTAGAGCCACCAGGCCTCAACCCGCGGCATCGGGCGGCGGCCCAGGGGCGCTCGTTCGGACAACGGCCCGGGTCGGTGTCTACAGTTCCGGCCAGAGCAGCGGGAGATCATCGAGGGGCCGTGAGACTCCACCATCCTGACGCGCATCCCCTCACCCGACTCGCGGGCGAGGCGGTGGCGCACCACCCCGATCCGCCACGGCCCGTGTCGCGCGCTGCGCTCGTGCGCGCCAACCTCACGACCATCCCGGCGAAGATCGGCAGCGTGGTCGGCGCCGCCGGGGCTGCGCTGGTGGTGGCCGGCATCCTCGCCGACGGCGACGGGTCTGGACGACTCGCGTCGCTCGTCACGGCCTTCGCGCTCCTCGTCATCGGCGGCCTGCTCGCCCTCGCCCTCCCGCTGCGCCTGGCCGGCAGCGTCGCCCGGTTGCCCGCCGTCCGGGCGCGGGTGACCGAAGGCTCCTTCGACGCGGTCACCCGCGACACGCTGGATGCGATGGGGCACGGCATGGCCCGCGGCGTCGCGGTCCTGGAAGCTCACCCCGGCTGCGCCCATCAGCCGCAGCCGAGGGAGCGCCGCTACGAGGTCGACGAGGGGTGGGCGAGGCAGATCGCACCGGGGACGACGCTGGTGGCGCTCGAACGTCCGGGCGACCGTCTGCTCGTCGTGCTCGGGATCGACGCGGACGCCACCGACATCGACGCCACCTGAGCCGGGTGGGGCGCCCGTCAGCCGTTGCGGCCGCGGGCGAGGACCGGGAGGCGTTCGACGACCTCGCCGGCCCTCGTCAGCAGCAGTTCGTCGGTGAGGTTGACGACGGGACACGCGTGGTTCGGTACGACCGCGACGATGTCGCCGACGCGAGGCGGGGGAGCATCGTCGGCGAGATCGACCACGGCGTGGTGGTCGTAGACCGACCGGATCACCGCTCCGGGCAACTGCGGGACCACGCCGTGGCCTGCCAGCCAGTCCGGCTTGTCCTTCGCCAGCATCTTGGCCCCCGAGTCGAGGACGCAGCGGCCGGGCACCGCCGTGCTCACCACCGTGGCCGCGACGGCCAGCGCGAGGGTCGCCGGGTCCGACCCCCCGAGGTTGGCCTGCTGCCGGTCACCGAACACGTATGTCCCGGGTCGCTCCTCGGTGATAGGTGCGGCGGCGGACGCCACAGCGGTCGGGGTCGAGCCGGCGCTGACCACCGGCACCTCGAAGCCGGCGTCGAGGAGGGCGCGAAGGACGGCGCCCAGCGTCGAGCCCTCGTCCTCGGCCGCTCCCGCCACCCGGTCAGGGCCGCGGTAGGCGTGACCGCCGTGGGTGAACACGCCGCGCAACGTCAGCCCTGCCTCGGTGACGGCACGGGCGACCTCGACGGCCCGGGCAGCGTCGGTGCCGGTCCTGCCCTCGCCCGAGTCCACCTCGATCATCACCTCGAGTCGGGCCGACGAGCCGGCCACGGCACGGCCGAGTTGCCGGACGCCCTCGACGGAGTCGGCACCGACGGCGAGACGGACCCGGCCGGCCAGCGCCTGGAGGCGACCCGCCTTGTCGCCTACCGCCCAGAGCGGGTAGGCGACGAAGACGTCGTCGATGCCGGCGTCGGCCATGACCTGCGCCTCACCGAGCGTCGCCACGGTGATGCCGACGGCGCCGGCCTCGAGCTGGAGCTGTGCGAAGAACGGGCTCTTGTGGGTCTTCGCATGCGGCCGGAGCGCGACGCCGCGCTCGTCGAGATGCGCCTGCATCCGGGCGATGTTGGCGTCCACGCGGTCGAGGTCGACCACGACGACCGGCGTGTCCAATCCGTGCGGCAGTCGGGGGGCGGACAAGGTGCGGTCGATGTCGGTGAGCTGGTTCATCCGTCATTCCCAGGCGAGGTCGCGAAGCACGGTGGTCAGCGCGTCGACGCCTGCGAGGCAGTCGTCGCGTTCGGCGAACTCGTCGGGTGCGTGCGAGACCCCGCTGGGGTTGCGGACGAACAGCATCGCCGAGGGCACGCCGACCGAGGCGAGGATCCCCGCGTCGTGGCCGGCGCCGGTCGGTAGCACCGGTACACCGTCGAGCGCGGTGACGAGTCGGTCACGCAACCCCGGCGCGAAGTCGACGCGGGCCGTCCAGGACTCCTCGCTGGCGCGTACGCCGACCGACGCCGCGATGTCTGCCACGACGGCGCGGACGGTCTCGTCGTCGTCGGCGCGGGCATCGACCCAGGCCTGCACGCGCGAGGGGATCGCGTTCACGGCGTTGGGCTCGACGCGGATCTTGCCGACCGTGGCGACCGCGCCGTGGCGTTGCGCGGCCTCGCGGGCGGCCAGCACCAGGCGGGCCTGCGCGAGCATCGGGTCGTCGCGGTCCTCGAGCCGCGTGGTGCCGGCGTGGTCGGGTCGGCCGACGAGGTCGAACCGCCAGCGACCGTGCCCGCGGATGGCCGACGCGACGCCGACGGGCGCGTCGAGGTCGACCAGTCCGCGGCCCTGCTCGACGTGGAGTTCGACGAACGTGCCGACCACGTCCAGGACCTCCGCGTCGGCACCGAACCAGGCCGGGTCACGCCCGACGCGGCGCAGCGCGTCGCGCTGGGTGACGCCGTCGTCGTCGGCCAGCAGCAGCGCCTTCTCGGCCGGCAGGACCCCGGTCAGCAGGCGCGAGCCGCCGCACGCGATGCCGTAACGGCCGCCCTCCTCGTCGGAGAACGCGACCACCGCGATCGGGCGGTCCGGCATCCGGCCGGCCGCGAGCAGACGGTCGACCGCAAGGAAGCCCGACACCACGCCGAGCGGCCCGTCGAACGCGCCGCCTGACGGCACGGAGTCGAGGTGGCTGCCGGTCACCACCGCGTTCCCGGCGGTCGGGTCCCCCCACCACGCCCACAGGTTGCCGGCGCGGTCCTCGTTGACACCCATCCCGCGGGCGTTGGCCTGGTCGACGAACCACTCGCGCAGGGTCATGTCGGCGTCGGACCACACGAACCGCCGGTACCCGCCGGCGGAGGCGCGACCGATGCCGGCCAGGTCGCCCCACATGGCCTCGAACGTGCCCTGCGCATGCCGCGCCACTCCGTCACTCCTTCGCTCGCCGCCAGTGTTTCGGTGCTCAGTCGCGCCGGATGCAGGTGTAGGCCGCGTACACGCCTCGATGCACCGTGCGGTCGACGATCTCGAAGCCGGCGACCTCGAGCATGGGCTCGAGCAGCCAGGTGAACGTGCTGTGCTCGGACCTGACGTGCTCGGCGAGGTCGGCGGCCGTGTAGCCGGCCGCCGGATCGTCGGCCGCCCCGGCGAACCACGTCCGCAGGTGCTCTTCGAGCCGATCCGGCGTCGTGTCGTAGACGAGGTCGCGCAACCGCAGCACGCCACCGGCTCGCAGCATCCGGGCGACCCGGTGCAGCGCGAGGCCCTTGAACGCATCGGGCACCTGGTGGAGGACATTGCGGCAGTGGACGGCATCGACCGACCCGCCTCGATGCTCGTAGGTCAACAGGCCGGCCCGGATGGTGGTCACCTCGCCGGTGACGTCGATCCGGTCGATGCGCTGCCGCAGACGTTCGAGCATCGCTGGGGAGACATCCACCGCGATCACGCGGGCCACGTGGGGTGCGACCGCGGCGACGAACCGGCCCGTTCCTGCACCGAGGTCGACGACCGTCGACGCCTCGCCGACGCCGAGGGCTCGCAGGATGGCGAGATCGTCGGCAGCCGCCGCGTCCGGAGCAGATCCCTGCTTGCGGTCGTAGGCCGCGACGAATGCCGGGTCGAGGTGTTCGTCGCCGGCAAACGCCAACTCGTCCAACATCCAGGGGAGATCCATGCGGGCACCGTAGTGCTGCGGCCCGGCCCGGCCGCGCGTGGGCCGGTGCCGACCCGACGGGGCCTGCCGCGTCAGGACGTCGACGCGGCGGGGACGCACTCGGGGCAGCGGGCGCGGAAGGTGACCTCGACGGCCAGCAACTCGAAACCGTGGTGCTGGTCCTCGGGCAGGCGCGGGTCGTCCGCGCGGACGTCGAGCATGCGCCCGCACGACACGCACACCAGGTGGTGGTGGCGTTCCTCGACGTTGGGGTCGTAGCGCTTGCGGCCGTCGGTGTGGGTCATCTCGAGCAGTTCACCCATGCCGACGAGTTCGTTGAGGGTGTTGTAGACCGTGGCGCGGCTGACCTCGGGCAGGACCGCGCGTGAGCGCTCGTAGACCTCGTCCGCGGTGAGGTGGACGTGCTCGCCGGCCAGCGTCTCGGCGATGACGCGGCGCTGTGCGGTCAGGCGCCATTCGCGGTTTCGGAGGCGGGTCACCAGCGGTTCCACAACAGGTTCCTCACGCCGGTGGACAGGGACAATCGAGATGGAACGCTACCAGACAGCATTGGCGTCGAAACGCAGGTTGCCTCCACGCTTGGAATTGTTCTAAGTTCGTTCCGACGCACTGCCCGACCCGACCGGCCCGCCTTCAAGGCCCGGCGACCCCAGGATCCCCAGGAGGACACCGTGTCCGACCCACAGTCCATGCGCCGCGAATGGGCCGCCCGTACCACGCCCAGCCTGCAGGGCAACGAGCACTGGTGGCCCGACCAGCTCAGCCTCAACGTCCTCCACCAGAAGCACCCGGGTTCGAGCCCGTTCGGTGAGGAGTTCCGCTACGCCGAGTCGTTCTCGCAGCTCGACGTCGACGAACTCAGTGCCGACGTCGACGCGCTGATGACCGACTCCAAGGAGTGGTGGCCCGCCGACTGGGGTCACTACGGCCCGTTCTTCATCCGTATGTCGTGGCACGCGGCCGGTACCTACCGCGCCATCGACGGTCGCGGTGGTGGCGGCACCGGCGCGCAGCGCTTCGCCCCGCTCAACAGTTGGCCTGACAACGGCAACCTCGACAAGGCGCGCCGACTGCTGTGGCCGATCAAGCAGAAGTACGGTGAGCGCATCTCGTGGGCCGACCTGCTGGTCTTCGCCGGCAACCGTGCGCTCGAGACCATGGGCTTCAAGACCTTCGGGTTCGGGTTCGGTCGCTCTGACATCTGGGCGCCCGAGGACGACATCTACTGGGGCCCCGAGAACGAGTGGCTGTCGACCAACGACGACCGCTACACCGGCACGTTCGAGGACGGCAACCGCGTCCTCGACAACCCGCTCGCCGCGGTCCAGATGGGCCTGATCTACGTCAACCCCGAGGGACCCAACGGCATCCCGGACGCGGCGAAGTCCGCGATGGACGTGCGCGAGACCTTCGCCCGCATGGGTATGAACGACCGCGAGACCGTCGCGTTGACCGTCGGTGGGCACACCTTCGGCAAGATGCACGGCAACGGCCCCGCGGACGCCGTCGGCGGTGCACCCGAGGAGGCCAAGCTCCACGAGATGGGGATCGGCTGGGCCAACAAGCACGAAACGGGCCTCGGTGAGTACACCATCACCTCGGGTCTCGAGGGTGCCTGGACCCCGACGCCGACCAAGTGGGACAACACCTACCTCGAGACGATCTTCAGCCACGAGTGGGAGGTCAAGAAGTCTCCGGCCGGCGCGAACCAGTGGGAGCCGGTCGAGGTCAAGGACGGGTTCTGGGTCCCCGACGCCCACGTCGAGGGCAAGATGAACCCGCCGGTGATGACCGCCGCCGACATGGCGATGATCGTCGACCCGGACTACCTCGAGATC
>Ga0208490_100335_pt1 | contig 33643 bp, 31 predicted proteins | sample SubbioAug_CSWold_FD_184818 | JGI IMG/M metagenome (GOLD analysis project Ga0208490, IMG submission 184818) | Serpentinite rock and fluid subsurface biosphere microbial communities from McLaughlin Reserve, California, USA - CR11Aug_CSWold (SPAdes) | ecosystem: Environmental > Terrestrial > Deep...
GATTCAGAATGTATTATTCAGGCAATATTTTAAGAATTATTAAATCTACTGATTTTTTCCTAGGCTACTAGGCTCTGAGGTCCTATTGCTGTAGTATTGTCCGTTTTTTATTCTGAATTCTGACTACTGGCTACTGACTACTGAATAGTTACTATTGCTAGAAAAAAACAGGATGTCGCAGCCACAGTATTATTGACAACTTTTAAATCTTAAGTTATCATAAAATACATATTAGAGTTGTAGCCGTTATTTGGAGTTTGAGTTTTGGTTTAGGGTTTAGGGTTAGTTAGTAGAGATGAGCAGAGTCGAGAATTGAGATGAGTTGAGCAGAGCAGAGCTGAGATGAGATGGATAGGCTGTTATTAACCAGCACTCATTTGAGTGGTGGTTTTTTTGCGTTTTCTAACTTTTCCATGGGAAAAGGCAAGCTAATAATCTTAAAAAGTTATTTTGTCTAAATATGAGGAAGGAGGGCTAACAATGAGGGAAACCAGACTAATTCCAGTGTGTCATAACCTGGTGGCAGATACGGAAACACCCATCTCTTTATTTATGAAACTGGAGCAATTAAATCCTGTTTATTTACTGGAGAGTGTTGAGGGGGGAGAACGGGTGGGCAGGTATTCATTTATTGGTCTAAAACCGTTATTAACCTTTAGATATCACCAGGGAAAGGCTGTTATTTCCAATAAGCATACCGGGGAGAAACAGCTTTTAACAGGCCTGCCTATGGAACTTATAGAACAAACACTAGCGGGATTTAAACTGGACCAGCCGGAAGACTACCCTCCTTTTTTCGGTGGTCTGGTGGGATACTTGGGCTATGAATTCATCCACTACTATGAAAATATAAAAAATGAAAGCACAAAAGAAAAAAGTGATCTGCCCGACTGCTACCTGGTGCTTTCCAGTACAGTTTTAATTTACGATCATGTGCAGCAAAGTTTGCGGGTAGTGGTCTTAATTGAAGATACCGAGGAAGAACACCATCAAGCCCAACAGTTAATTAGGCAAATTGAAAACCTATTAGACCAGCCGGTCAAGTCTATTAAATGCAGGATTGAAAGTAAGATTAAGGCAAAGTCAAATCTAACTAAAAAACAATTTATCGATAAGGTCAAAAAAGCTAAAGAATATATCAAGGCGGGAGATATCTTTCAAGTTGTTCTTTCCCAAAGGTTCCAGGTCCCTTTAAGGCAGTCACCCTTTACTGTATATCGAAAGTTGAGAAATTTGAATCCATCTCCCTATCATTTTTATTTAAGCTTTGAGGAGTTAAAGATAATTGGCAGCTCTCCGGAAATGCTGGTGAAGGTAAATAATGGTGAGCTAGAGACAAGACCTATCGCAGGAACCAGGCCAAGGGGCAAAAATAATGAGGAGGATGGTGGTTTTGAGCAAGAATTGCTTGTCAGCGAAAAAGAAAGGGCGGAGCATATCATGTTGGTAGACCTGGGAAGAAATGATTTAGGTAAAATAGCAGCAACGGGAAGTGTCCAGGTCACCCAGTTTATGGAGGTTGAAAAATACTCCCATGTGATGCATTTAGTTTCGTCAATCAAGGGGAGATTAGCCCAGAACAGCAGTCCGGGAGAAGCTTTAATAAGTTGTTTTCCAGCGGGAACTGTATCTGGGGCTCCCAAGGTCAGGGCAATGGAAATAATAGAAGAATTAGAGCCAACCAACCGGGGAGTATATGCAGGAGCAATTTTGTACTTCGGTTTGACGGGCAATCTGGATTCATGTATTGCCATCAGAACTATTGTTATCAAAGATAATTATGCTTTTGTCCAGGCTGGGGCCGGCATTGTTTACGACTCTTGCCCCGAAGCAGAATACTTGGAGACTTGCAACAAGGCAAAGGTATTATTATTGGCCTTAGGCGCTGAAGCCGGCGTTGGAATGGGTGAAGAAGAGATTGAGTTAACAAATGAGATGAGGGGAGTTGAGGAGGCACATGACAGACTTAAAAAGTTGTCTTGCTAATGTAATCCAGGGGAAAAGCTTAACCCAGACAGAAGCCCAGGAGATTATGACTCAAATAATGTCCGGGCAGGTGACCCATGCCCAATTGGCGGCGTTGATAACCGGTCTAAAGATTAAAGGGGAAACTGTGGACGAGATAACCGGATTCGCCTTAGCAATGAGGGAAAAGGCTACTCCGGTAATGACTAACCAACGTTTTTTGGTGGATACCTGTGGTACTGGTGGTGACGGCAGCTCAACCTTTAATATTTCAACGGCAACAGCACTGGTGGTAGCAGGAGCCGGATTACCGGTGGCAAAACACGGTAATCGCTCAGTGAGCAGTAAATGCGGCAGTGCAGATGTATTGGAAGAGTTAGGGGTAAATTTGGCCATCGATGCAGTGGAAGCAGCTAAGTGTGTGGATGAGATTGGCATTGGTTTCTTATTTGCGCCTCTATTTCACCCGGCTATGAAGCATGCAGCAGCACCCAGAAAAGAGCTGGGATTTAGAAGCATATTTAATTTGCTTGGGCCACTGACAAATCCCTTAGGAGCTAAGTATCAGGTAGTTGGAGTGTACGATGCTAATCTAACTGAGGTGATGGCTAAAGTATTGCATAAACTGGGAATTGCCAAAGCTTTTGTAGTAAGTGGTATTGATGGCCTGGATGAAGTATCTATTACTGTACCAACTAAAATAACCAGGCTGGAGCAGGGTCAATTTTCCACCTTTTTCTTTGAACCCGACTTAGTTAATATGAAGACATGTAAAATTGACGCACTCAAAGGTGATACCCCAAAGGAAAATGCAAAAATAATTTTAGAAATACTGGGAGGGGAAAAAGGTCCCCGTAGGGATATAGTCTTGATTAACAGCGCCTTTTCCTTGATGTCTTGTGGGAAGGCCACCGATATTGTGGGAGGCATGGAAATAGCCGCCGAAGCAATTGACTCAGGCAAAGCTTTAAAGAAACTAGACTTGCTGATAAAATTTTCTAGGAAAGAAGTGGCATAGATGATTTTAGACGAAATAGTAGCCTTTAAAAAGCAGGAGCTTAAACTAACGCCAAGGATAGCTATAGCTAAACTGGAGCAAGCCATAGGCCAACTGCCTGTACCCAGGGATTTTGCCCATGCCATTAGGAAAAATGGCAATCAATTAAAATTAATTGCGGAAGTTAAACAAGCCTCACCATCAAAAGGTGTATTAGCAGCTAATTTTTGTCCTGAAACAATTGCCCGTGGTTATACTAAAGGTGGGGCGTCAGCTATTTCAGTTTTGACTGAAAGAAAATATTTTTTGGGCTCTGTTGACAATTTGCAGAAAGTAAAATGCACTACTCACTTGCCTGTATTGCGCAAGGATTTTATTATCGAGCCATATCAAATTATGGAGTCCAGGGCTATTGGAGCTGATGCAGTTTTGTTAATAGCAGCAATCTTAACAAAAAAGGAACTGGTGTACTTTATCAAGCTAGCGGAAGAGCTAGGGGTTGCCCCTTTGGTGGAGGTTCACCAACGGCGGGAGCTAGAGCTGGTATTGGAAACGGAAGCAAATATTATCGGTATCAATAATAGAAATTTACAAACCTTTGCAGTGGATCTAGATACTACCTTTACTTTACTTTCTCTGATACCTTCTGGTAAAATTGTAGTCAGTGAAAGCGGCATTACAGCTGAGAACATAACCAGCCTGAAAAACTCACCGGTGGATGCCGTATTAGTGGGTGAGTCCCTGATTAGACAAAGTAATTCAGACCAGGCTGTTTCAGAACTATTGGCATAAAATTCAGCTTCAGGACAAGGTTAGAAAAATCATTCACTCACTAGAGTCTCCGGATGTATTTGTTTAAGGTATTAGCTAGAAAGAAGGTTAACATATGGTTAGAGCAAAGGTTTGTGGAATTACAGAACTGGCGGAAGCTCACCTGGCGATGGAAGCAGGGGCAAATTCCATTGGATTTGTCTTTGCCAAAAGCAAGCGGCAGATTCACCCGGAAAAAGCCAGGGAAATCAGTCTGTCATTACCTCCATTTGTCAGCCGGGTTGGGGTTTTTGTCAACGAAGAAAGGCATGTTGTTCAGGAGATTGCCAGCTTTTGTGACTTGGACGTGTTGCAGTTTCACGGGGATGAGCCACCTGATTACTGCCAGAGGTTTAGCCAGCGGCTAATCAAATCAATATCTATCAAGGATGAGGCCTCAATAGAGATATTGCCGGACTATCAAAAGGTCCATGCATTTTTACTGGATACTTATCATCCCCACCTGTGGGGGGGAACAGGGGAAACCTTTAATTGGGAGTTAGCCATAAGGGCAAAAGCTTTTAATCGACCGGTTATCCTGGCCGGGGGGCTAACTGCAGCAAATATCCGGGAGGCTATCCTCGCTGTTCAGCCCTATGGTGTTGATGTGAGCAGTGGAGTGGAGGATAATGGCAAAAAGTCAAAAGTTAAATTACAACAGTTTTTTTTAGAGTTGAGGAGGAGCATGGATGAGCTTAGAAAAATATCAGGTGCCGGATCATAGAGGATATTATGGTCGGTTTGGCGGCAAGTTTGTTCCGGAAACATTAATTAGTTCCCTAGCAGAATTAGAGGAATTTTACCATAGCATTAAGGAAGACCCGGGCTTTAAGGCTGAGTTGAATGCTTATTTAAAGGATTATGTGGGCAGACCCTCATTACTTTATGAAGCATCCCGACTGTCAGGACAGCTTGGTGGTGCAAAAATATTTTTAAAGAGAGAGGATTTGAATCACACCGGGGCACATAAAATTAATAACACCATTGGACAATTACTCCTGGCCAGCAGGATGGGTAAGAAAAGAATTATCGCAGAAACAGGAGCTGGCCAACACGGAGTTGCCACTGCCACCGCGGCCAGGCTATTTGGACTGGAATGTGTCATTTATATGGGTGCAGAAGATGTTCGCCGGCAAAAGCTAAATGTTTTCCGGATGGAGCTGTTGGGAGCAACAGTTATTTCCGTAAATTCGGGCAGCAGAACCCTAAAAGATGCTATGAATCAGGCCATTAAAGATTGGGTTTCCAACGTGGAGACCACTTTCTATGTACTAGGCTCAGTTGGCGGGCCTCACCCTTATCCCATGATAGTTAGGGATTTTCAAAAAATAATTGGTGAAGAGGCAAAGGAACAGGTTTTTTACAGGGAGGGAAAGCTTCCCGACTATGTAATTGCCTGTGTTGGCGGTGGCAGTAATGCCATTGGCATTTTTCAAGCTTTTATCGAGACACCGGAGGTAAAGCTAATGGGGATTGAGCCCGCTGGGAAAGGGTTAGATTCCAGAGAGCATGCAGCAACCTTAACCATGGGCTCCCCGGGAGTGTTACATGGAGCGCTAACATATTTACTCCAGGACGATGATGGACAAATCTCCACCGTGCATTCTATTTCCGCAGGACTTGATTATCCGGGAGTAGGACCGGAACACAGCTATCTAAAGGAAATAAATAGGGCTTCATATGAAACCATCACTGACCAAGAGGCTCTAGCTGCCTTTCAAATGCTGGCGGAAACTGAAGGGATTATTCCAGCCTTAGAAAGTGCCCATGCAGTCTCCTATGCAATTAAACTGGCTCCCACATTATCTAAAGAACAAATCATCCTGGTAAACCTATCAGGACGGGGGGATAAGGATGTAGCCCAGGTAGCAGAAATTTTGGGGGATGAGAAAAATGAGCAGAATTAACAGGCTGGTAAAATGTTTTAGGGGAGAAACAGGGGCAGAAAATGAAAAAAGGCTGATTACTTACTTCATGGCAGGGGATCCAACCTATGACCAATCAAAGGCGGTCATTTCAACTGCCATCGAGGCGGGAGCCGATATCGTTGAACTGGGAATCCCTTTTACCGATCCCTTGGCTGATGGTCCTGTTATTGAGCAGGCCGGCTTACGGGCTTTGGCCCAAGGGATTAATCTGAAAAAAGCTATAGACTTAGCTGGGGAGATTAGGTCTAAATATAGCAGCACTCCTATTGTGGTGATGACCTATTATAATCCCATCTACAAAATGGGTCTGACTAACTTTGTCAGCCAAGCGGCCCAAGCAGGTGTGGATGGACTGATAGTCCCAGATCTACCTTTTGGTGAAGACCTGGAGTTGTTTGAGCTATGCAGTGAACATAACCTGGAATTAATTCCTTTAGTGGTGGTCAGTACTTCTGAAAGCAGATTAAAAGCTATCGGAACAAGGAAACCGGCCTTTATTTACTGTGTCAGCGTAAATGGAATTACCGGTGTTAGAAAAACAATAAGTTCGTCTGTGCAGGAATTATTGCATCGAGTTAGAACAATAACAGATAGACCGGTGGGAGTTGGTTTTGGTATCGGGACACCGGCACAAGCCCAATCAGTAGCTGTCGGTTGTGAGGCAGTAATCGTGGGCAGCGCCTTAGTTGATCTGGTGGCCAAGCATTCCCATCAGGAAGAGATGATGATTGAAAAAATAGCAGAAAATGTTATGGCATTTAAACAAGCTATTTTGCATCCGTATGTAGAGGTGACCTAGCATGGAAGGATTAAAATTAATCACGGCCATAAAATCAAAAACTATCATTAATGTGGGGGAAGCGGCTATTGGCGGCGATGAAATTGCCATCATGGCCGGTCCCTGTGCGGTGGAGAGCAGGGAGCAGCTTTTTACCACTGCCTTTGCCTTAAAGGAGTTAGGGGTTAAGATTCTTCGGGGTGGAGCCTATAAGCCGAGAACCTCACCCTATTCTTTTTCCGGATTGGGAGAAGCAGGACTGGAGCTATTGCAGGAGGTTTCCAGAGCAACTGGGATGGCTATTATTACAGAGGTGATGGATCCTAATGAAGTTGGGGTAGTGGCAGAATATGCGGACATTTTACAAATTGGCAGCCGCAATATGCAAAACTTTCCACTGCTCCAGGCAGTAGGCAAGTTAAATAAACCGGTGGTCTTAAAAAGGGGCTTAGCCGCCACCATCGCTGAATGGCTCTTTGCTGCTGAGTATATCTTAGCTGGAGGCAATGGACAGGTAATTTTGTGTGAAAGAGGTATTAGAACCTTTGAGACATATACCAGGAACACCGTTGATTTAAGTGCGGTGCCAATTGTCAAGAGTCTTACCAATTTGCCGGTGATCGTAGATCCAAGCCACGCCACAGGGCTTAAAGAGCTGGTAGCCCCAGTTAGTAAAGGTGCGGTAGCCATGGGAGCAGATGGACTATTAATTGAAGTTCATTCCCAGCCCGAGGAAGCTCTGTGTGACGGGGAGCAGTCCCTGACCCCTGCTGAGTTTGCTAAACTGAAGGCTGAACTTAGCCCTATTTGCCTGGCGGTGGGAAGAAAGCTATAGCTAGCTATAAGAAAATAACCAAAAATAATAGCCAAACATCTTGCGCTAATAATAATTTTCCTTTATAATTGTTTTTATATATTAATGTAATATGGTTTGTTGGTTGGATGGTAGGGTGTAGGTAGGCAAGAAAGTGTAGCATGGGTTAGAAGTAAAAAGAAATCAGTATGGTTAGGTTTATTAGGTGTATGGTAGGATGGCAGCACGGTAGGAGGTACCAATAACTTCAGAGGTACTCCTTTTTGGAGTACTTTTTTTTATACCCTCCTGCTAAATAGGACAAATTAATGTAAAGAGACGACAAGGAGGAAAAAGAAATGATTGTTGTGATGAGAAGTAGTGCCGGACAAAAGGAAATTGATGGTGTAGTCAACAGGCTGGAGCGGGAAGGGTTTAAAATACACCTTTCTAAAGGAGTGGAAACAACAATTATTGGTGCTGTAGGTGACGAGACCAGGCTATCCACGGCGGTGGCGGTAATGCCCGGGGTGGAAAAGGTGCTGCCAATTTTAAAGCCTTATAAACAGGCCAGCAGGGAATTTAAAAATGAAGATACCATCATTGATATTAACGGAGTAATCATCGGGGGAAGGGAGCTCCAAATTATGGCCGGCCCCTGTGCAGTGGAGAGCAGGGATCAGATATTAGAGATAGCCTGTCGGGTAAAAGAAGGGGGGGCAAAAATCCTGAGGGCAGGGGCCTTTAAGCCCAGAACCTCACCCTATTCTTTTCAGGGACTAGGCGAGGAAGGTTTAAAGCTGCTGGCGGAAGCAAGAGAGAAAACAGGCTTACTAGTTATCACCGAGGTGATGGACGGGGAGTCTGTGGAGCTAGTGGCAGAGTATGCCGATATATTGCAGATTGGTGCCAGAAATATGCAAAACTTCCCTTTGCTTAAGACTATAGCAAAGTGTGAGAAGCCGGTATTATTAAAGCGGGGTCCTGCTGCTACCTTTGAAGAATGGATTATGGCTGCCGAATATATCATCAATGGGGGCAATAATCAGGTGATTTTATGTGAACGAGGAATAAGAACTTTTGAGACATACACCAGAAATACCCTAGACTTAAGCGCGGTTCCAGTGATAAAAATGCTCACCCATTTACCTGTAATAATTGACCCTAGCCATGGTACAGGCAGGTGGGAGCTGGTGGAGGCTATGTCTCTGGGAGCTATCGCCTGTGGCGCTGACGGCTTGATGGTGGAAGTTCACTGTAACCCCAGTGAAGCTATGTCCGATGGTCCTCAATCATTAACACCGGAAAACTTTAATCATTTAATAACTAAGTTAAGGGGCATTGCAGCAGTAGTGGATCGGAATCTCTAATGGAGGAAAATAGATGGAAACAGCGAATATAACTAAAATGGCTATTCTGGGCTTAGGTCTGATGGGCGGTTCCCTGGGAATGGCTTTGACCCAACGGGGGTTTGCCAAAGAAGTAGTGGGTATTGACCTAAGCCAGGAAACAATCAACCAGGGCATTGCTTTGCAAGCTATTACCCATGGAACAACTTCCCTGGAAGAAGGGGTAAAAAATGCAGATTTAATAGTATTATGTGCCCCGGTCAAGGAAATAATTAGCATAGCCCGGCAAATAAGGCCCTGGCTAAAAAAAGGCTGTGTTGTTACTGATGTGGGCAGCACCAAAGAAGAAATCGTTAACAGTCTGGAGGAAATTTTTCATCCCCAATGTTTTTTTATCGGTGGACATCCCATGGCCGGTTCTGAGGAAAGCGGAATTACTGCAGCGGATAAATATCTGCTGGAAAACGCCTATTATATTGTGACACCCACCGCCGATTCCAATCAGGCGGCCCTTAAATTGGTAGAGAAAATGATTATTGCTGCTGGAGCCAGGCCCATCATGATTTCTCCGGAGGAGCATGATCAACTGGTGGCAGCTATTAGCCATTTGCCCCATTTGGTTGCAGTTAGCTTAGTGAATGGGGTGAAAAATTTGACCGGTGTTTCCCATGACCCATTAGCTCTTGCCGCAGGAGGCTTTAGAGATTCCACCAGGATTGCCGGCAGTAATCCTCGCCTTTGGCTGGATATATGCTTTAGCAACAAAGAGCGAATCCTGGTGGCCTTAAGGGATTTCAAATGTGCTTTGTTCAGACTGGAGGAAAGCTTAGTAAAAGATAATAAGTCACTATTTTTAGAGTGCTTTCACCAGGCCAAGGAGGCCAGAGAGAAAATTCCTGCCAAGCAAAAAGGACTTTTGCCTGGGATTCACCAACTGGTGGTAACTGTTCCAGACAAGCCTGGCATGATTGGAGAAATGGCTCAGATTCTTGGTGAGCATAACATTAATATTATGGATATTGAGATTTTAAGGGTAAGAGAGGGAGAAGGCGGTACCATTAAACTTGGTTTTATTTCCAGGGAAATAGCTGATCAGGCTTTGGAAACCTTGATTAACAATAGGATAATTGTTAAAAGGATATAATTTGAAAAGGGTGAATAGCTTGGACATGCTAATAAGTCAAACAAAAAGCCTCAAAGGTGAACTAGAGGTTCCCGGGGACAAATCAATTTCTCACCGGGGGGTTTTATTTGGGGCTATTGCCGATGGAAAAACGGAAATAGAAAATTTTTTAATGGGAGCAGATTGTCTTAGCTCCATCAACTGCCTGCAGGGATTAGGAGTTGAGTTCTCCATTGAAAACCAGCGGGTAGTTGTTCAGGGAGTTGGAAAAACAGGATTAAAAGAGCCTGGAAGGGTGCTGGATGCCGGCAATTCCGGCACGACCATGCGCTTATTGCTGGGTATTTTGGCAGGACAACCCTTTCACTCCATTTTAACAGGTGATAGTTCCTTGTGCAGTCGGCCCATGTTGCGAGTAGCTGCTCCCCTCAGAAAAATGGGAGCTATTATTGATGGACGGTCTATGGGTGAGTTTCCCCCCTTGGCAGTCAGGGGAGGGGGCATAAAGGCAATTTCACACCAAACCCCAGTAGCCAGTGCCCAGGTAAAGTCGGCAGTTATCCTGGCGGGGTTGTATGCTGAAGGAGAGACCACGGTCACTGAGCCTGAGCTATCCAGAAACCACACAGAATTAATGCTGGCTCACTTTGGAGCTAGCATTACCAGCCTAGGGACAACTACCACCATATCCGGTGAAAGCAAGCTAACAGGACAAAAAATTACGGTTCCGGGAGACATTTCCTCCGCTGCTTTTTTCATGGTGGCCGGACTGATAGTTCCTAACTCCGAAATAGTTATAAAAAATGTAGGCATTAATCCCACCCGCAGTGGGATTATCAAGGTATTGCAAGCCATGGGCGGCCAAATTGTTGTTTGTAATGAGGGATTTAGCGGTGGTGAACCCGTTGCTGACCTGGTGGTAAAATCCTCCCAGCTTAGGGGCACGGTGATTGAAGGAGATATTATTCCCACTTTAATTGATGAGATACCTGTAATTGCAGTGGCGGCGGCTTATGCTGATGGAGAAACAATAATTAGGGATGCAGCTGAATTAATGGTAAAGGAATCAAATCGCATCACCACTACCACTACTGAGCTGAAAAAGTTTGGGGCAGCCATCTCAGAGCTTGCCGACGGCATGGTGATTAGTGGTAATAGTAATAAGCTGATGGGAAGCAGCCACTGCCAAAGTTATGGTGACCACCGCATTGCGATGGCCATGGCAGTATGTGGGTTAAATGCAGTAGGACAGACAAAAATAGCAAATGCGGAATGCGTGGATGTTTCTTTTCCTGATTTTTTTCATACCCTTCAAAGGCTGGCTGGAAGCTAATCATTGCTCTGGCTAGCCTTTCCAGTCTAATTATGGTAAAATAAGCGGAATGAAAGGAGTTGAATCTATGGAAAGGAGCAATATCACTATAGATGGACCTGCCGGGGCCGGTAAGAGCACCGTAGCCAAGCTGGTGGCGGACAAACTTTGCTATATTTACCTGGATACCGGTGCCATGTATCGAACCTTAACCTACCTGGCCCAGCAAAACAACATTAGTCTTGAGGATGAAGAAAGCCTGGTTCAGTTAGCGAAGACATTAAATTTCAGGTTTGAATGGGGTATTGATCGGCAGAAGGTATTTTGTAATGATCAGGATATAACAAGCCAAATCAGGACAGCTATAGTTTCCAATGCAGTTTCCATTTTAGCCAGACACCCTAAAGTCCGGGAACAAATGGTCACCTTGCAGCGTAAGATAGCTGCCGGTAAGGGAGTAGTATTAGACGGCAGGGATACGGGTACCTTTGTATTGCCTGAGGCTGAACATAAATTTTTTCTTACTGCGTCGGTGGAAAAAAGGGCGGAGCGACGAACCAAAGAGCTTATTGATCAGGGACACCTAGTAGATTTGGAAACAATCAAGGCTGAAATAAAAAAAAGAGATAAAAATGATTCTGAACGGGCAGTAGCACCTCTAAAAGCAGCAACTGATGCGATAATTATGGACAGTAGTGATTTATCTATTCAACAGGTGGTGGATAAAATTATCCAGTATGTTTCCAAGGAAATGGCAGGAATTTAAAGTTTTTTAGAGAAGGATTATTTTTAGAGAAGGATTATATAATTTGCCTGAAAGTGCAAACTAATTGCAAGGCGTGGTAAGGTTAGAGGTGATGTAACATAAAGATAGAAGTGGCTAAGCAAGCAGGTTTTTGCTTTGGCGTCAAAAAAGCATTGGAAATTGCCCAGTCTGTTTCTCAAGCAACGGAAGAAAAGGTATATACTTTAGGACCCTTAATACACAATCCCCAGGCAGTAGCCAAGCTAGCTCAGGAGGGGATAACCAGTATTGAAAGCTTAGCTGGGATTAATCAGGGAGAAATAATTATCAGATCCCATGGAGTGGTGCCACAAATACTGGCAGCAGTTACAGCAAAAGGTTTAAAGATTCATGATGCCACCTGCCCCTTTGTCAAAAAGGCGCAGCAATTAGCCCGGGAACATGCTGAAGAAGGCTATCAAGTAATTATTGCCGGTGATCCTGATCATCCTGAAGTTCAAGGCATCTTAGGGTGGGCTGGAGCAGGGGCTCTTGTGGTGGAACAGCCTGAAAAAGTAAATTTATTAGGAAATTATGATAAGATTTGTGTTGTAGCCCAAACTACTCAATCTCTTGAAAAGTTTCAACAGATTGTGGGCATGCTTAATAGCAAAGCCAAAGAAGTAAAAGTTTGCAACACTATTTGCAGCGCTACCAGGAAACGTCAGGAAGCAGCAAAGGAATTAGCCCAAAAATCTGATGTAATGATTGTGGTAGGCGGCAAGAATAGTTCAAATACTAAAAAACTGGCCCAAGTTTGTACCAGTACCGGTACAGCTACATATCATGTGGAAGATGCCGGTGAACTTGAGGCCGACTGGTTTACTGGAGTTAGCCAGGCAGGAGTTACTGCCGGAGCTTCAACCCCAGACTGGTTATTAGAGGAGGTAATAGGTAAGATGGCTGAATTTAATCAAGAAGAAACAAAACAAGAGGAATCAAATCAAGAGGAAACAACCACAGAACAAACACTGGCTTTTGATAGAGGAGACATAATTACCGGTACTGTGGTCCAAATTAACGAAAAGGATGTTCTGGTAGACGTGGGGGGCAAGTCAGAGGGAATAATTCCCATCAGTGAGCTTTCCCTTAAGGATATTGAATCCCCAGCAGGCGAAGTGAATATTGGCGATGTGGTAGAGTTATATGTTATTAAGACGGAAAATGAAGAAGGCGTACCCATCTTATCTAAACGAAGAGCAGATAGACTGAAAACCTGGGAGAAGGTGGAGCAAGCCCATGCATCCGGGGAAGTCTTGGAGGGTAAGGTAGAGCAGGTAGTAAAAGGGGGCCTGCTGGTTGACATTGGTTTAAGGGGATTTATGCCTGCTTCCTTGATTGAAGTAGGTTATGTGGAAAATATGGAAGAATACGTAGATAAGATACTGCGCTTTAAGGTTGTTGAACTGGACAGGGAGAAAAATAAAATAATTCTGTCCCAAAAGACTGTTTTGGAACAAGAAGCAACAAAGATGCGGGAAAACTTATTTACTACCTTGGCGGTGGGACAAACTGTCAAAGGTATTGTAAGGAGATTAACTAATTTTGGTGCTTTTGTAGACATTGGCGGGGTAGATGGACTATTGCATGTTTCCGAATTATCCTGGGGGCGGGTAAATAATCCTAAGGATATTTTAACTGAAGGAGAGCAAATCAATGTGTATGTACTGGGCATTGATAAGGACAAGGGAAAGATTTCTTTAGGTTTAAAGCAATTGACCAATAATCCTTGGCAAAGGGCTGCGGATAAATACCGACCTGGCCAAGTAATTGATGGCAAAGTAGCCCGAATAGTTTCCTTTGGCGTTTTTGTAGAGATTGAACCGGGGGTAGAAGGACTGGTGCATATATCCCAATTAGCCAGGGAGCACGTTAATAGGCCTGAGGATGTGGTGGCGGTAGGGCAAGAGGTCAAAGCAAAGGTGTTAGATGTTGACGCTGCCAATGAACGAATTAGCCTGAGTATTAAGGAAGCAGCAGGGGATGTTAAGGATAAGGAGATAGAGGTCTTCATGGAAAAGAACGACAATACCAGTGGAATTACCCTGGGTGAACTATTTGGAGATATTTTCAAAGAAGCAAAGAAACAATAGAAAAATGAAAAAAACCCGAGAGCAGCGAAAAGAAGAGCACCTTACCCTGGCTCTGTCCCTTGGGGCAGGGCCTAAGGAGACTGGTTTTGCAGATGTTGATTTTGTTCATCAGGCTTTAAGTATTCTGGCTAGTGACGAAATAGATACTTCAACTGAATTTCTTGGTAAAAGGCTAACTGCCCCGTTGCTGATAGAGGCAATTACCGGAGGTACCCAGCGGGGTCTGGAAATTAATAAGTGCTTTGCCCAAGCTGCGGCTAAAGCAGGTATTGCTATGGCAGTAGGCTCCCAAACAGTGGCCATTGAGGATAACACTAAAATTGAAACTTTTGCTGTTGTCCGGGAGTTTAACCCTGATGGGGTAATTCTCGCAAATGTGGGAGCCGGAGTTTCACCTGCCGTGGCCTTGCAGGCTGTGGAAATGATTAGGGCAGACGGCCTTCAATTGCACCTAAACACCATGCAAGAGTTGGTAATGGAGGAAGGGGACCGCAGTTTTAAAGAGATTAAAAATAATATAGCTGAAATAGTTAAAGTCAGCCCGGTGCCGGTAATTTTAAAGGAAGTGGGCTTTGGCATGTCCAGGGAGACTGTGCTGGAACTTTACAGTCTGGGTGTAAAGCTGGTTGATGTTGGTGGCGCCGGGGGCACTAATTTTGCTGTCATCGAAAACTCCAGGCGGGCCGTGCTACTAAGCAATGACTGGCATCACTGGGGGATTCCCACTGTTGCCTCCATACTGGAAGCCCAAGATGCAAAGGTGCCAATCTTTCTGGTGGCCAGCGGTGGGATAGATAATGGGATTAAAGCCGCCAAAGCCTTAGCTCTGGGAGCAGGTTTGGCGGGGGCAGCTACTCCATTTTTAAGAGCAATTGCCACTGGCTATGATGCCAATGGCTTAAGTGACTATATTGATACCTGGATTCAGGAGTTGAAAATGGTCATGATTTTGGTAAATGCCGTCAGTTTGGCTCAACTGCAGCAAAAACCCTTGGTAATCCGAGGCCGAACCAGAGAATGGCTGGAGGCCAGGGGCATTAATCGAAATTCGAATCTCGAATCTCGAACATCGAAACAAAAAACACCGTAAAGGTGTTTTTTTTATTTTACAGCATTTAGCCGGTGTTTATGAATATTTGCCCATGGGACAGGGAAATATAGCTAAAAAAGGATAGGAAGGAGAAAATATATGTTTAGATTTTCATTTGGCATGATAGCACTGTTTATAGTCTCCGGGTTAATTTACTTCGGGTTTGCTCATCGGGTTTTAGATAGAATGCGGTTAACCGATAGAGCAGCATTGGCCATAATTGCCGCTATGATTGTGGGCAGTTTTATTGATATACCAATTACAGCGGGAGCAATTGATTCTTCCATCAATGTGGGTGGGGGAATTATACCAATTGCCTTGGCTATTTATGTCTTATTAAAGGCAGGGTCAACAAAGGAATGGATGAGAACAATTATGGCTATTGTGGTTACTACCACAGCAGTTTATTTTGCCGGGCAGTATAGAGATGCTGACCCAGGTACAGGTTGGTTTATTGACCCTATTTACGTCCTGCCGATTGTCGCCGGAACAGTGGCCTATATAGCAGGCCGTTCCCGGCGGTCAGCCTTTATTGCAGCCACAATGGGCGTATTGTTCTTAGATATTATTAACTATATCTTTTTAGCGACAACTGACACTGCAGGGACTGTGATGGTAGGAGGAGCAGGCATCTTTGACAGTATCGTTCTGGCCGGCATCATCGCTGTCTTGCTGGCAGAGGTTGTGGGGGAAACCAGAGAAAGACTGCAAGGAGGTCCTGCTACAAAAGGACGCCCAAAAGAGCTGTTGGCAGGCTTAAGAGGAATATCTAAACCCCAGTCTAAGCCTTTCCCCGGTGATAGAGCTATTGAAGAATTTGATGGCAAAGATGAGAAAGGAGAGAAGGACAATGAGAAGTAGGCTGCAATTATTAGCCTTGATTTTATTGCTGTCAGGGCTGGCACTAATCGGTGCAAATATTTTTAATAAAACTACTGAGTCGGTAATTGATATCCCGGAAGCAATCGACTTAGGCCTATATGAACTAGAAAGGGACGACGGAGGATATTTTACCATCTTAAACTATGAAGGAAATGTGCTGGACAAAACAGCCAGGCAAGTCTATGTAGGCGACGAGTTTATAGCTGCTGACAACAGGCATTATCGGGTTGCCAAAATTGAAGGAGATACTGCCTTTGCCGATTTGATAGGCACCCGGGAAGCGTCCTTCCCATCAAGCTGGGGCAAAGTGGACATGCCGGTGGGTGGCGCCATTCCCGTGCAGGGCAATCAGGGCGCACCGTTAATCGCTATCTACCACACTCACTCAGCTGAATCTTATATTCCTTCAGAGGGGGAGGCCTTTATCAAAGCAAAAGGACAAAAAGCTGACGGCGGCATCATCGATGTTGGTGAAGTGTTAAATAAAAGGTTGCAGGAATTAGGTTTCAGAACAGTGATAAACACTTCATCCCATGAGCCTCATGATGCCAATGCTTATTATCGTTCTAGGAGGACAGCTGTTCAGTTGTTAAAAGAGCAGCCAAATGCGATCATTGACGTACACCGTGACGCTGTACCTGTTCCGGATTTTTATCGCACTCAATTAGACGGGAAGGAGATTTCAAAAATCAGGCTGGTTGTAGGCAGGCAAAATCAAAATAAGAATGCCAATCTGGAATTTGCCGAGCAAATCAAAGCTGTGGCAGATGAAATGCATCCCGGGCTGATGCATGGGATATTTTTAGCAAGAGGAAATTATAATCAAGACTTAGCACCCAGGTCAATCTTGATCGAGGCAGGGACCCATGTCACCAGCCGGGAGGAGGCAGAAAAAAGCATGGCTTTCTTTGCCGAAACCCTGCCTAGAGTCTTAGGCGTCCCTGGTGAACGGGCTCCTACTACTGGCGGAGACCTAAGGTCCCTAATTTGGGTAATTGGCTTATCCTTGTTAGCCGGAGGAACTTTCTTGTTAATCAGTACCGGCAGTTTAGAAGGTGCCCGGGATAAACTAAAGCAATTCGTAGGGGAAGAGTGGGCTAACTACTTGGGAAGCAAGTTAAAATACAAGAAGGCTAATGTCTACCAGTCCTCCCTAAACAAAAAAGCTTTTAAACTGGAAGAAAATCAAGATGCAGAACAAAAGCCTGATAATTAAGATAACAAAAGTGATGAATAGTTAGGTAGAGGTGAGTGGGATGGATCATGAATTTACAGCAGTAATCATCGGGGTAATATTTGGTACAGTTGGTCGTATCTATATGTTAAGGATTGATTTTCGCCAGTATCCTAGTTATCCCCATGGTTACTTAACTCATCTAAGTCTTGGATTTATTGCAGCAGCTCTAGGGGCGGTAGCTCTTCCAGCATTGGCAGGTAAAGATTATGTGGCAGTTACTTTTTTAGCCCTGGCTGCCCAGCAGTTTCGGGAAATCCGGAATATGGAACGAGAAACACTTAGCAAATTGGAAAAAAATGAACTTGTTCCTAGAGGACAGGATTATATCGAAGGTATAGCTAAGGTTTTTGAGACACGAAACTACTTAGTTATGGCTGCTGCATTAATAACCAGTGGTATAACTTTTCTTTATAACTGGCCTCAGGGCTTTGTAGCAGGAGTGTTGTCACTTATTGCACTAAAATACTTGATGAGAGGTAGTAGTATTGCAGAAATTTGTGATGTAGTTCCGGTAAAAATTCGCTTTGAAGGTGCCATGCTGGTCTTAGAAAACATAATTGTCATGAACGTTGGCTTGCCTGAAGCCAGGGAAAAGCTGTCAAAAGAAGCACTTTGTGTCAAGCTGAAACCAAAAGATGACAATGCCCGGGGGACGATTAACGATATTGGTCAGCGGCAGGCAATCTTACATACTGCCAGTTCCTTATTGGGAACAAAGCTGGAGGATGGGGAGCCGGAGTGGACACCATTGGCTAGGAAGGATATTAATACAGGAGAGCTTTACATCTATCTTCTGCCTAATGAGCCAGATATAAAATTATTAATTGAAGCAGTTAAAACTACACCTGTTTTGGAAAGTGCTCAAAGAAATATCTTATCTACTAAAATTGGTCGCCAGGCAGCAGATTAGGGGGATGTGATAAGAAATGGCGAGGGAAATAACCCAAACTATCTTAGCAGTAGTGACTATCAAAGATGATATTGTGGCAGGGGGAGCTCCAATATTTTATGCAAAGAATAAAGAGGAACAAGAGAGACTGGTCTTATATTTAAGCAGAATCCTAAAGGCCATGGCTCATGATTTAGAAAATGGTGTTTATATTCTGGTGAAACATTAGATGGGGAGGAATATTATTTATTACTGTTATGGTGGAGCTCATTCGTCTGTGGTTACTGCAGCAATACATTTAGGTTTACTAAATAGAAACGTGACACCTACAGCTGCTGAGTTAATGCTGGTGCCCTTTTATGACCGGCAGGAACAGCAGGATCATGGGAAAATGAGACTAATGGGACAGGATAACCAAGGCAATGATGTTTATATTATCGGCAAAAGGAGTCTTAGTGGGTTTGAAAATCTGGTTAACAATTTTTTAACAATAAGTGAAGTTAATGATAAGCCTTTATTAGTAAACACCCTATCTGGGGTCAATTTTGCTATGAGAATAGGTGGATTTTTGTCACGGAGACTTAAGCTTACCTTTATAGGAAGGCCATTGGTAATTTGGGGGACACGAAAGGCGTTCACAAACTTTGTTAAAATTGCCCACAAGATATCATAACAGGCATCTAAATTAGGAAGGAACATTGATATGATCACTATATTTTACGGTAAAAACAGCCTCCACTGTCAGGTGGCGGCTGCCTTGCTTTTAAGCAGTCGAACGGGTAAAAATGTGAGGGAATATGTCCACCTTAACGGGCTAAAATATAATGAGCTCGTATATGGGGGAGCAGCCAGCAAGAATAAGGTATATTATTTTTCAGCTCAGCAAGACCATCAAATCTTTCCCAATGTGATAAAATCACTGGAAGAGATATTTGGGCTGGAGAAATGTGAATTTATAGAGGTGGCCGGGCCGGTTTTTATCTTGATGTGCTCCTCAGAATAAGTAAAAATTTTACTAAATATGAATTGATGGAAAGGCTGCATAACTCTTTTTTGCATAAGATTATCTGTTCTCTTCACTACAGTCATGGAAGCAATTAACTTGACTAAAATTACCTATTAGTAGATAATTGATGGTAGCTACTTAGGAATCAGGAGTCAGAGTGAAAGAACGGTTTATCGGTCTCGGGAAATTCTGACTACTGACTACTGAATTCTGACCACCATAATTAGTTTTTGTGAGGTGCCCTGACTTATGACAACAACTGGAGTTGGTGCAGTTATTACTGAGGTTGAACCGGAAAGTATTGGGTCAGAGCTATCGGTAGCACCTGGAGATAAGATAATTTCAATAAATGGAAATCCAATTAGCGACTTGATTGATTATCGGTTTTTTATTGCTGATGAATTCTTGGAAATTGAAGTGGAAAAGCTAGATGGAGAGATCTGGGTGTTGGAAATAGAAAAGGATGTAGATGAAGATATTGGACTAGCCTTTGAAAATCCAGTTTTCGATCAGATTAAGTCATGCCGGAACAAATGTATCTTTTGTTTTGTGGATCAAATGCCCCCTAATATGCGAAAAAGCCTGTATGTAAAAGATGATGATTATCGATTATCTTTTTTACAGGGCAACTTTATTACTTTAACCAATTTAAGGGAAGCAGATATCCAACGGATTATTACCTTGAAACTAAGTCCCTTATATGTTTCTGTCCATACCGTAGATGAGCAGGTAAGAAACATTGCCCTGGCTAATCCCAAGGGTGCAATAGGTCTAAAGATATTAGACAGGCTGCTGGCTGCGGATATTCAAATTCATACCCAGGTGGTGTTGGTTCCTGGTTTCAATGACGGAGAAATTTTACAAAAAACCATTAATGAATTAGTTACAAGACATCCCGGTATATTGTCCCTGGCCATAGTTCCCGTAGGTCTGACAAAGTTTCGCCAGGGCTTAGAAAGTTTAAGAGTATTTACCCATGAAGAGGCAGAAAAAATTTTGGGGATGATTGAAGAAAAACAGCAACAATGCCTAGGTGGAATACAAACCAGATTTGTCTTTGCCAGCGACGAATTTTACTTGCTAGCCCGGCGGCCAATGCCGGATTATGAAGCCTATGAAGATTATTGTCAGTTGGAAAACGGAGTAGGGCTTTCAAGCTTGTTTTGGCATCAGGCAGAGGAGTGGCTGGCAATTAACCATGGCAAAATTAAGGAATTTGATAGTTTGCGGAAATTTATTATTATCACAGGGAAATCTGGTGAAAAGGTGCTGGAGCCCGTTGTCCGCCAAGCAACCAGTGCAGCTAATCTTCAGATAGAATTGGCAGTGGTTGAAAATGACTGGTTTGGCCCCCTTGTTACAGTAACAGGGCTATTAACCGGTGCCGACATACTAAAGGAACTAAAACAATGGAACCTAACTGGAAAAATTGTGGTTATTCCTGATATTTTATTGCGAAAAGATGGAGAAGTCTTTTTAGATGATCTTTCCATCATGGATTTTAAGTCCCTGACGGCAGCACCGGTATTAGTTGCTGAAACTTCCGGGGATGGGTTACTAAATGCATTGTTTGAGGAGGCAAGTATTCATGACAAAGCCGATTGTGGCAGTGGTTGGCAGACCTAATGTGGGTAAATCCACCCTGTTTAACCGAATTACCGGAGGCCGGGTTGCCATCGTGGAGGATAAACCGGGAATTACTAGGGATAGATTGTACCGAGATGCCCAATGGTTGGACAGGCGGTTTACCTTGGTGGATACTGGGGGAATAGATTTTTCTGGGCTAATTGAGTTTAGTGAAATGGTAAAAAGACAGGCAGAATTGGCCATTGATGAGGCAGACGTGATTATTTTCCTGGTGGATGGCCGGGAGGGGTTAACGTCTAATGATCAGGAGGTTGCCGCTCTCCTGAGAAAAAGCCGCAAAAATGTCATCTTGGCAGTTAATAAGATTGAAGATTTTTCCCATGAAAAACTGCTATATGACTTTTATGAGCTGGCCCTGGGAGAGCCTTTAGGGATATCCGCTGCCCATGGCCTAAATATCGGTGATTTGTTAGACAAAGTGGTGGAAATGTTCCCCAACACTGATGAGGAGGAGTATAGTGCTGATACTATTAAAATAGCTGTAATCGGCCGTCCTAATGTGGGTAAATCCTCCATTATTAATTCCCTCCTTGGTACAGAAAGGGTTATTGTCAGTGATATCCCCGGAACCACCAGGGATGCCATTGATACGCCATTTGTTGTAGAGGGACAGAACTACGTCCTAATTGATACCGCCGGTATGCGCCGGAAAGCCAAAATATATGAAACTACTGAGAGATATAGTGTAATCAGATCTTTAAGGGCTATTGACCGGGCAGATGTTGTATTGATGGTTATTGACAGCACCGACGGAGTAACGGAGCAGGATAAAAAAATTGCCGGTTACGCCCATGACGCAGGTAGAGCTTCCGTTGTTATCGTAAACAAATGGGACTTGATTGAAAAAGATGGCAAGACTATGAATAAGTTTGATGAGGATATCAGGGAAGAGTTAGGCTTTATGCGTTATGCCCCCACTCTTTATACTTCAGCCTTGACGGGACAACGGATCAATAAAATCATAGAAATAGTTAACTTTGTGGCTGAACAGCATTCCGTTAGGATTTCAACCAGTGTTCTTAATAATCTGATGAGGGAAATCACCCAGATTACTCCCCCGCCAACAGATAAGGGCAGGCGTTTAAAGATTTTATTTGTGACCCAGGCAGAAGTTAAGCCTCCTAAATTCATTATCTTTGTAAATGAACCTGACCTGATGCATTTTTCTTATTTGCGCTATATTGAAAACAATGTCCGGCAAAATTTTGGTTTTGAGGGAACACCAATTAAATTTGTAGTAAAAAAGAGAAGCGAAGATTAAATAACAACTGGCTGAGGTGGGAGAAATGGAACAGCTGTTTATTTTGGTGCTGGCTTATATACTGGGGGCAATTCCCGTGGGTTATTTGGTTGGAACCTATTGGAAAAAAATCGATATCCGACATTATGGCAGCGGCAATATTGGTACCACTAATGCATTTCGCATCCTAGGGGTCGGTCCTGCCTTAGTTGTATTGGGGGGAGATTTATTTAAAGGGGTTATACCAACCTACTTAGCATTACAATACGGCAGTCCTGTCCTAGGGGTGGTGGCAGGACTACTGACTATGGCCGGACATAACTGGTCTGTTTTTTTAGGGTTTAAAGGCGGCAGGGGAGTTGCTACCGGGGCAGGAGTTGTGTTAGCCCTAACGCCACAAATACTATTTATAGCACTTATGGTTTTTATTATTGTTGCAGCCATCAGCAGGTATGTTTCCCTGGCCTCCATCCTTGGAGCCTTGATTGTGCCCATATTATTAATTTATTTTCGTGAGCCATTGCCATTTATTTTATTTGGTCTGGTTGCTAGTACCTTTGTAATCCTCCGACATATTCCTAACATGAAAAGGCTGGCAGCAGGAACCGAATTTAAACTAGGTCAGAAGACTTCTAAGCATGAAGGGAGGAAATAAATTGGCCAATGTAGCCGTTTTGGGTGCAGGCAGTTGGGGAACTGCCTTAGCTGTGCTGTTGGCTAATAAGGGAGATAAAGTCACTTTATGGGGCAGGAATATAGAATTGTTGGAGCAGTTGGCTAAGTTCCGTGAAAACACTAAATATCTGCCCGGGGTTCACCTGCCTGCTAACCTGGAGATTACCGTGGATATGGCCCTGGCGGTTAAAAATGCAGATGCTTTGGTGTTAGCTGTTCCTTCCCATGGGGTCAGAGAATTATGCCAGGCATTAAGCCGACTGGATTTAAAGGAACCTTATCTTATTAACACAGCCAAAGGGTTTGAAGTTGATTCTTTAAAAAGATTGTCTCAAGTGATTATCCAGGAGCTTTCTTGGGGAAAAGACAAAACAGTTGTCTTATCAGGACCTTCCCATGCTGAGGAGGTAGGTAATCAACTGCCAACTGCAGTGGTGGCAGCAGCAAAGGTAAGGGATGCTGCTGAATATGCCCAGGACTTATTCATTACACCTAAATTCCGGGTTTATACTAATCCCGATGTAATTGGGGTGGAGCTTGGTGGAGCCTTAAAAAATGTCATCGCCTTGGGTACAGGTATCTGTGACGGACTAGGTCTAGGAGATAATACTAAGGCTGCTCTAATAACCAGAGGCTTAGCTGAAATTGGCCGACTGGGGGTCAGTATGAGGGCCAACCCGCTGACTTTTGCCGGGTTGGCAGGGGTAGGAGATTTGGTGGTTACCTGTACCAGTCAGCATAGCCGGAACAGGAGGGCAGGAGTTGCCTTAGGTCAAGGGCTGCCACTAGACCAAGTGTTGGCTAAAGTAGGTATGGTGGTGGAAGGGATAAAAGCCACCAAAGCTGCTCATAATTTAGCTAAGCTTTACCAGGTTGAAATGCCCATCGTAGAGCAGGCTTACTACATATTATTTGAGGAGAAACCAATTAAAGAGGCGGTGTCCTGTTTGATGGAAAGAAGTAGGACTCATGAGGTAGAGGATATATTATTAACCTTAAACGGGTGGTAAAAGGTAATTACTCAGGAGTCAGTAGCCAGAATTCAGGAGTCAGAATAAAAGAACCGGAGAAAATATCTGAGTACTACCAGCAGTATTCTTGGATATAGTGATATTTCCATTATAAAAAGCAAGTTAAAACAAGACTTTGGAACCAATAAGAATAAACTGGCAGCTAACAGCTCTTTTCTTTTTTACATTCTGACTACTGACTACTGACTACTGACTACTGACTACTGATTTCTGAATACCTGAATAGTGATAGTAATGGTAAAAGTATGGTAGGTTGACCATACTTTTTTTTTATTTTTGGTATAATAGGCGAATCAATTCATATATATATATTGTTAAAACATGCCAAATATAAAATAATGCTTGTGGGATTAACGAAGAGAAGAGGATAGGTAAGGGGAGGGATGAGGAGGGCTAAATTTAAAGTGGCAGGAGTATGGACACAACAAATATCAGGATAAGGAGGGAAAGGTGAGAATGGAGAAACAAGAAATATACCGCGACATTGCAGAACGCACCGGAGGTGACATATATCTTGGCATTGTTGGACCAGTGCGAACAGGAAAATCAACGTTTATTAAGCGCTTAATGGAAACACTGGTACTGCCAAATATCAAGGACCCTAATGATCGGGAAAGAGCAAAGGATGAGTTGCCCCAGAGTGCGGCTGGAAAAACAATTATGACAACCGAGCCCAAATTCATCCCGAACGAAGCTATTGAAATAGCAATTAAGGAAGGCTTGAAGGTAAAGGTAAGAGTGGCAGATTGTGTAGGCTATTCTGTGGAAGGAGCCTTAGGATACGCAGAAGAGGATGGCCCCAGGATGGTAACTACTCCCTGGTATGAGCATGATATTCCCTTTGAAGAAGCAGCAGAAATTGGCACACGAAAAGTAATCGAAGAACATTCTACCATCGGCATAGTTGTTTTAACAGACGGTTCCATCACTGATATTCCCCGTTTAAATTACCAGGAAGCAGAAGAGCGGGTAATTAATGAGTTAAAGGATTTAAAAAAGCCTTTTGTAGTTATCTTAAACTCTACTAATCCTTACTCCAATGAAACCGCTGTTTTAGTGCACCAGTTGGAGGAAAAATATGATGTGCCTGTGCTTCCAGTTGATTGTTTACATTTGACCCAAGGAGATGTCACCAAGGTGCTCCAGGAAAGCTTATTCGAATTCCCGGTAACCGAGGTAAATATAAACCTGCCTAAGTGGGTAGATGAATTAGAAAGCAATCACTGGTTAAGAGTTAAGTTTGAAAATGCAGTCAAGGAAAGTGTTAGTCAAGTTAAAAGGCTGCGAGATATTGACGGTGCCATTGAAAAACTGGCTAATTATGATATTGTTAGGTCAGTGGAAATAAGAAATTTGGATTTGGGTACCGGAGTAGCTGCCATAGTTATGGCTGAGGAAGATGGATTATTCTACAAGGTGCTTCAGGAAATCAGCGGTTTTGAAATTGAAGGAGAACATACCCTAATTAAATTGATGAAAGATTTGAGTTTAGCTAAAAGAGAGTATGATAAGCTGGAATCTGCTCTGAAGGAAGTAGCGGAAAACGGGTACGGAGTGGTTACCCCTAGGCTAGACGAGATGTTGCTGGAAGAGCCGGAATTAATTCGTACCAGCGGCCGTTTCGGCGTAAAGCTTAAGGCAAGTGCCCCTTCCTTACACATTATCAGAGCAAATATTACCACTGAGGTAACTCCCTTGATTGGTACTGAAAAGCAGTGTGAGGAACTGGTCAGGTATATTGTAGATGAATTCGAGGAAAATCCAACTAAAATCTGGCAGCAAAACATCTTTGGCAAATCACTGCATGAGCTGGTCAGAGAAGGAATCCAAAACAAATTATACCGCATGCCTGAGAATGCCCAGGTTAAGCTCCAGGATACCTTGCAGCGGATAGTAAACGATGGCAGTGGAGGACTGATTTGTATTATAATCTAAGTCGGTGAATAACCGGCTTTTTTATTGTTTTTCTTGACAAAAGCTTTTTTCCACTATATACTAGCAATTAATAAAAAAAATAAATAGTTTGCTACTCTTATCAAGAGAGGTGGAGGGACTGGCCCTATGAAGCCCGGCAACCGGCCTGAAGTTTAGGCAATGGTGCCAATTCCTGCAGGAGGAAGAAATCCTGACAGATGAGAGAGGATTAGTGATTCTGCTAGGCCTCTTCTCGTTTTTGGAGTAGAGGCTTTTATTTTTGGTAAAAATAAACTAGCTTTTATTAAAAGGAGGAATTGTTAAAATGTCAGACCAAAAGTTAAAGTTGTCAACCTTAGCTGTCCATGGGGGACAAAATCCTGATCCTACTACTGGATCCAGGGCAGTACCGATTTATCAGACTACATCTTATGTCTTTAACGACAGCCAGCATGCGGCAAATCTTTTTGCATTAAAGGAATTTGGCAACATTTATACCCGGATTATGAATCCAACTACGGATGTCTTTGAACAGCGGGTAGCGGCAATGGAGGGTGGGGTTGGTGCCCTGGCGGTTTCCTCAGGACAGGCTGCTGAAACTATGGCTATTTTAAATCTAGCAGGTGCAGGTGATGAGATTGTTTCAGCCAGCAGTTTATATGGCGGTACATACAACCTCTTTGCTGTTACTCTGCCTAAGCTAGGTATTAAAGTGAAGTTTGTAGATCCAACTAACCCGGATAACTTTAAAGCTGCAATTACTGAAAAAACAAAGGCTATCTTTGCCGAGACAATCGGTAATCCTAGGCTCGACATACTTGATTTTGAAAAAGTGGCAGCAATTGCTCATGAAGCTGGTATTCCGTTAATAATTGACAATACCTTTGCCAGTCCATATTTGTGCAGACCTTTTGAATATGGAGCAGATATTATCATTCACTCCGCCACTAAATTTATCGGCGGTCATGGCACCAGCATTGGTGGAATTATTGTTGATTCAGGAAAATTCAATTGGGCCAACGGGAAATTCCCGGAATTTACCCAACCAGACCCCAGTTACCATGGAGTGAGTTATACCGAAGCCTTTGGCCCCCTAGCCTATATTATTAAGGCAAGAGTACAACTTTTAAGGGATATTGGCGCTGCCCTCAGCCCCTTTAACTCCTTCTTAATGCTTCAAGGTCTGGAAACCCTTCATTTGCGGATGGAGCGTCATACCAGCAATGCCATTAAGTTGGCAGAGTACTTACAGAATCATGAAGATGTTACTTGGGTAAGTTATCCCGGACTAAAAAGCCACCCCAGCTATCAGCTGTCACAAAAATACTTGCCCCAGGGCTGTGGCGCAATCCTTACCTTTGGCATTAAGGGCGGAAAAGAGCGTGCCCCTAAATTTATTGACAACTTAAACCTATTCAGCCTGCTGGCAAATGTGGGAGATGCCAAGTCTTTGGTAATTCATCCTGCCACCACAACTCACCAACAGTTAACACCGGAGCAGCAATTTAGTACCGGTGTAACAGAAGATATGGTCAGGTTGTCCGTTGGAATCGAGGATATAGAGGACTTAATTGCCGATATAGATCAGGCCCTAAAGAACTCAAATTAACTTAGCAAAATAAAGGAGAGTCACCATGGTCAACAATCAAGCAGCAAGTCCTATTCAACAGCAAGGTTTATCCACCAGACAAGTTGCTTTATTTAACGAACCCCTGGTATTGGAAAGCGGCAGGGAACTGACAAATATCACAGTGGCATACGAAACATACGGTAAGTTAAATGATAAAGCAAATAACGTTATTCTGGTATGCCATGCGTTGACAGGAGATGCTCTTGCCGCCGGAAAGGATGGAAATGGAACTATCGGCTGGTGGGACGACATGATTGGACCTGGAAAGACCTTTGATACCAATATTTTTTTTGTGGTTTGTGCCAATGTTTTAGGAGGATGTCAGGGGACTACCGGGACGGCCAGCATAAATCCGGAAACTAATAGGCCTTGGGGGATGTCCTTTCCAGTGATTACCATTAAGGATATGGTAAAGGTACAGTACAAACTGATGTTGCAGCTGGGAGTAAAAAAGATAAAAATTGTGGCCGGGGGTTCAATGGGGGGGATGCAGGTCCTGGAATGGGCGGTTATGTATCCGGAGCTAGTGGAAAACATTATCCCCATTGCCACTTCCTGTAGACTGTCGGCCCTGGGTATAGCATATAATGAGGTTGGGCGAAAGGCCATCATGCAAGACCCGGATTGGCAGGGGGGAGATTATTATCCTGGCCTTGGTCCAATTAATGGGTTATCCTTAGCCCGGATGATTGCCACCATCACCTATAAAAGTGATGAATCTTTCTCATTGCGATTCGGCCGGAATCTGGCTACTCCCCCGAAGGAAATATTTGATAACAATAGCTGCTTTGAAGTAGAAAGCTATCTGCGTTACCAGGGTCAAAAGCTCACTAAGCGGTTTGACGCCAACAGCTACTTATATTTGATTAAAGCCATGGACTTCCACGATATTTCCAGGGGAGTTGGGACATTGGAGCAGGCCCTGAACCGTTTTCAGGGCAAATCCTTGGTGGTGGGCATTAACAGTGATTTCCTCTACCCTTCCTTTGAACAGCGGCAAATAGTCACCATGTTGCACCGTCTAGGCAAAGAAGTTGATTATTATGAAATAGATTCACCCTATGGACATGATGCTTTTTTAATCGAGTTTAAGCAGATGGAAAAAGGACTGGGAGACTTTGTTAAAAAGTGTAGCGTAAAATAGCATAATGAAAGTAAAAAGAAGCAATTTATTAGAAAATTGCTTCTTTTTACTTAGGGGAAAAATAATATTCATAGCTATTGTCAAGACACCCTAAAGCTGTTATAATGTCTACCATACAAAGATACATATCCTTGAGTGAGAGACGGGGTGGAGGGGTGAAAAAAGCTGAAAAATTTTTTATTGTCAGTGAGGCGATTCTGCCCGAGGCAATAATAAAATCGGCTCAGGCCAAAGAGCTGCTGGCCAAAGGAGAAGCAGAAACTGTCAACCAAGCTGTGGAAAAGGTGGGCCTGAGCCGCAGTGCTTATTATAAGTATAAGGACGGTATTTTTCCATTAAATGAAGCCAGCAGGGGCAAAATTGTCACCATTAGCCTAATATTAAGCCATCAAGCGGGGATACTGTCAAAAGTATTAAATACTGTAGCTCGCATGAAAGGCAACGTTTTGACTATTAATCAAGGGTTGCCATTACAGGGAACTGCTAATGTATCCATATCTATTGAAACAAAGGACATGAATGATGACTTGGAAAAATTGCTGGAAGGTTTAAGGGAAATTGAAGGGGTAAAAAGTGTGCAAATAATAGGACAAAATTAATGCTAACTAACAAGGGGGATTTAATCATGGCTAATAATCAAGTCATAAAAGTAGGATTGATGGGTCTTGGAACAGTGGGGACTGGAGTATTGCGAATTTTACAAGAAAATAAAGAGTTTATCGAAAGGAAATTGGGCGTCGGCATCGAAGTTAAAAAGATTCTGGTTCGCAATCTGAGTAAAGCAAGAAAGCTTGATGTCAACCCTGAGCTCCTCACCGATAACTATCTGGATATTGTTAACGACCCGGAAATACAAATATGCATCGAGTTAATCGGTGGCATTAATCCAACTAAGCAATATGTGATGGAAGCCATCCAGGCTGGGAAAAACATTATCACTGCCAATAAAGATTTAATTGCCACTGAAGGAAAAAAGATTTTTGAAAAATCGGCAGAAAAGCAGGTGGATGTTCGATTTGAGGCAAGCGTGGGGGGTGGAATCCCCATCATCCGGCCGCTGAAGGTGTGTTTGGCTGCTAATAAAATCCATGAAATTATGGGTATCATAAATGGTACTACTAACTACATTCTAACCAAAATGACTACCGAAGGAAGTAACTTCTCAGATGTCCTTAAGGAAGCTCAGGACTTAGGCTATGCTGAGGCTGATCCAACTGCTGATGTGGATGGCTACGACGCTGCCAGGAAATTAGCTATTTTAGCCTCCATTGCTTTTAATTCCCGGGTAGCTTTAAAAGATGTATATACTGAGGGAATAGCTAAGATCACTGCCTCAGATATCGGCTATGCCACTGAGCTTGGGTATGTAATTAAGCTTTTAGGAATTGCCAAGGAAACAAATGGTCAAATTGAAGCCAGGGTTCACCCGGTATTTATCCCTAAGGCCCATCCCCTGGCATCAGTCCACAATGCCTTTAACGCCATTTATATAAAAGGAGATGCAGTGGGGGAAGCAATGTTTTACGGCCCCGGGGCAGGAGAAATGCCCACCGCCAGCGCCATCATGGGGGATGTTGTCCAGGTTGCTCGGAATGTAGTTGGAGGAACAACGGGTTTTGGCATCTGTACCTGCTATGAGGATAAAAAGGTTAAGCCAATGGGGGAAATTGAAGCCGAGTATTACATTAGATTAGCTGTCAAGGATCAGCCCGGTGTGCTGGCCAGTATTGCCGGTGTATTTGGGAACCAAGGTGTCAGTATCGGATCTGTGATTCAAAAGAGGCATGGAGGTGAAATGGCTGAAATAGTCTTAATTACTCACCAGGTGAAGGAACAATTTATTCAGGATGCCCTAAAAATTGTTCAAGGATTGTCAACAGTTGAGATTGTTAGCAATGTGATTCGCGTAGAAGGAGGTGGACAGGCATAATGCCTTGGACAGGAATAATTAACAAGTACAAGGAATATCTTCCTGTAAACGATAATGCTAAGATTATCTCCCTGAATGAAGGAGATACCCCGCTAATACCTGCCCAGAATATTTCAGAAATAGTGGGAGCTAAAGTATATTTAAAGTATGAGGGCTTAAATCCTACCGGTTCTTTTAAAGACAGAGGCATGGTGATGGCAGTTACTAAAGCCATCGAAGAAGGCGCCAGTACAATTATGTGTGCCTCCACAGGAAACACCTCAGCGGCAGCTGCAGCTTATGCTGCCAGAAGCGGGTTAAAGTGCATTGTGCTAATTCCCGACGGAAATATCGCACTAGGGAAGCTAGCTCAAGCCATTATCTATGGAGCTGAGGTAATAGCCATAAAGGGCAACTTTGACGATGCCTTAAATATTGTTCGGAGCATTACTGAAAAGGAGCCCATTACCCTGGTAAACTCGGTCAATCCTTACCGGATTGAGGGACAGAAAACGGCTGCCTTTGAGATCTGTGAGCAGTTAGGGGAAGCAGCCCCAGACTATTTGGCCATCCCCGTAGGAAACGCAGGGAATATCACTGCCTACTGGAAAGGATTTAAAGAATTTTTCCAGGCGGGACGTGTTAATAGCACCCCAGCCATGCTAGGTTTTCAGGCAGCAGGAGCTGCACCTATAGTAAAGGGTGCCCCGGTGGAAAATCCTGAAACAGTGGCAACAGCTATTAGAATCGGCAATCCCGCCAGCTGGCAGGGAGCACTGGCTGCCCTTAGTGAATCCAATGGTGCCATTGACAGTGTAACGGATGAAGAAATCCTGGCAGCATACCAACTGCTAGCCAGCAAAGAAGGTGTATTCGTGGAGCCGGCTTCAGCTTCATCCGTAGCAGGATTGTTGAAAAAAGCAAAGTCCCATCGCTTTAATCCTGAAGATAAAATTGTCTGTGTTCTCACCGGCCATGGCTTAAAGGATCCTGATAATGCAATTAAATCAGTAATTAAAAAGCCTTCCCTGGTAGGGGCTACATACGAGGAAGTAATGGAAGCTATAAAGTAGGACGGGGTGAAAAAATGGTAAGGGTAAAAGTTCCGGCTACTTCTGCCAATCTGGGTCCCGGATTCGATACCCTTGGGATGGCTTTAGACCTGTATAACTATGTTGAGTTAGAGGTAACTGAAAACCACTTAGTGATAGAGATTGAGGGCGAAGGTGCAGAAGACATACCATTAGACCAAAAGAATATTGTGTACCAGGCAGCTGCTCGCGTCTTTGAACGTGTTGGCTTTGCACCCAAGGGAGTATTCTTGAAGCTGATTAATCATATTCCTGTGGCCCGAGGGCTGGGCAGCAGTGCAGCAGCTATTGTAGGTGGTATTTTGGCTGCTAATCATGTTTCGGGAAATAAATTGACCCTTAATGAACTGCTGGCAATTGCCACTGAATTTGAAGGACACCCTGATAATGTGGCACCGGCGATTTTTGGCGGCATCATTATCAGTGCGGAAGTAGACGGCGAAATCCTGTGGCAAAAGATCAAGCCCCAGGAAGATTTGAAGCTTGTGATAGCTATTCCCGAGTTCACTTTGTCCACTAAGCTTTCCCGGCAGGTATTACCGGAAAAGATTATTTTTAGTGATGCTGTTTTCAATATTAGCCGGGTAGGGATGGTTATCATGGCCTTAAGCAGAGGAGACTACAAGCTGTTAACCAAGGTGATGGATGATAAGCTGCATCAGCCTTACCGAAACCAGCTGGTGCCAGGTATGATAGAGGTATTTAAAGAGGTGAAAAACTTTGGTTATCCCATTGCTCTAAGTGGAGCAGGACCAACCCTAATTTCCTTTTGTGACGGCCAGGAAGAGGAAATCGGCCAAATTATGGCGGATACCTTTAAGGGCTTTGGAGTAAAATGCCGCATCAGAGTGTTGAGTCCTAATAACTGTGGAGCAGAAATAGTAGAGACTTGAAAGTGGGGGAGAAAGATAAAATGGCTTTAGTAGTACAAAAATTCGGCGGAAGCTCTGTGGCTAATCCAGAGCGGATAAAAAGAGTAGCAAAAAGGGTTACTGAATGCAAAGAAGCGGGCAATAATGTGGTTGTGGTGGTCTCTGCTTTAGGGGATACAACCGATGAACTAATTACTTTGGCAAAGCAGATTAATCCAAATCCTTCTGAACGGGAGTATGATATGCTGGTCTCCACCGGAGAGCAGATTTCCATTGCCTTATTGGCCATGGCCATTCAGGCTTTAAACTATCCGGTTATTTCCTTGACAGGAGCTCAGGTGGGTATTAGAACAGACAATACCCATGCCAAAGCTAAAATAATGGGCATTGGCACCGAGCGCCTAACAGAAGAGTTAAATCAGGGAAAAATTGTGATTGTAGCGGGTTTCCAGGGAGTAAATATTAATAACGACGTTACCACTTTAGGTAGAGGTGGCTCTGATACAACTGCGGTGGCCCTGGCAGCGGCTTTAAAGGCCGATGTTTGTGAGATATTTACAGACGTGGACGGTGTCTATACAGCAGACCCTAGATTAGTGCCCAATGCATCCAAATTAAAAACTATTTCCTATGATGAGATGCTGGAGTTAGCCAGCCTAGGTGCCGGGGTACTTCAGCCCCGGGCAGTGGAATTCGCTAAAATTCATAATGTGACATTATGTGTGAGATCCAGTTTTAATTATAATGAAGGAACTATCCTGCAGGAGGTAAGTGAGATGGAGAAGGATATTGTAGTTAGTGGTGTGGCCCATGACTTAAATGTAGTTAAGTTTGCAATTTACGATGTGCCCGACAAGCCGGGAATCGCATCAAAAATATTTAAAGCTTTAGCAAATGCAACAATTAATGTGGATATGATTATCCAAAGTGCAGAGAGAAACGGCATTAATGATATAGCTTTTACCACATCAAAGGATGACATGGATAAAGCCTTAAAAGTATTAGACAGCCTTAATGGCGATCTCGGCTCCCCTAGCTATAAATATCGAGATAATGTGGCCAAGATTTCAATTGTCGGTGCCGGAATGATTACCAACCCAGGTGTGGCAGCAATGATGTTTGAAGCTTTGTATGAGGAAGGAATTAATATTGATATGATTACTACCTCAGAAATCAAGGTTTCCTGTATTATCAACGCTGAAGATACTGAAAAAGCAGTAAAGTCTTTACACAATAAATTTGATTTAGATAAAATTAGCTAGTACTATTCACAGCCCTATTTAATTTCCATCTCAAAAAAATGACATCACCCGTTCAATAGCATAAAGGATAAAAGCACGGCAAACGTAAACATTACCAAGCATCCGATGTAGAATATAGCATTATGAAAATCACTGTGGAAGGAAATTCGTATGGAATATCGGACAAGACCTGAAATAACAGAAGAAAAGGTT
>Ga0208490_100336_pt1 | contig 33617 bp, 33 predicted proteins | sample SubbioAug_CSWold_FD_184818 | JGI IMG/M metagenome (GOLD analysis project Ga0208490, IMG submission 184818) | Serpentinite rock and fluid subsurface biosphere microbial communities from McLaughlin Reserve, California, USA - CR11Aug_CSWold (SPAdes) | ecosystem: Environmental > Terrestrial > Deep...
GCACCCCTACCCGCAGCCGATCACGTCCTCACCGGACGTGTCGCCGCCATCCTCACCAGACGTGGCGCCTTACAGGTGCTGCTGCGCGACGGTGACTGGCACGGCGAGCTGCACTATGCCGACCGGTCGGGCAGGCCACTGATCCTCGAGGGCCGCTGGAGCCTGCTCCACGACGACGACGACGGCAAGCCCCGCGCTGCGCTGGCGGTCAACACCGACGTCACCGAACGTCGGCAGGTCGAGGCACGGCTGCTCGCCGAACTGCAGCACAAGGCGACCCACGATGTGTTGACCGGCCTGCCCAACCGTGAACTGCTCACCACCCGTCTGCACGCGGGGCTGCGTGCTGGTGTCAGCGGGCGCAGGGCCGTGCTCATGGCGTGCGACCTCGACGACTTCAAGATCATCAACGACGCGCTCGGCCACGGTGCGGGCGATCAGGTGCTGCACGAGGTGGCCCGGCGGCTGCGGGCCACGGTGCGCGAGAGCGACCTGGTCGTTCGGCTCGGCGGTGACGAGTTCGCCATCCTGCTCGAGGAAGCCGACGAACAGACGATCGCCACGCTCACGGATCGTCTGCTCGCGGTCGTTCCACACCCGGTGGTGCTCGACACGGGGCACCCGGTCGAGGTCGGACTGTCGATCGGGGTAGCCCGGGCGACCCCCACCCACGACGCGCAGACACTGCTGCGTGATGCCGACGCCACGCTGTACCACGCCAAGCACCAAGGCAAGCGCCGGGCCGAGCACTTCGACGAACAACTACATGTCGACGTCCTCGAACGTCTCGCACTCCCCCAACAGTTGCGTGCAACGCTCGCAAGAGGCGGGGACGAACTGTTCTGCCTCCACCAACCCGAGATCGACCTGACCACCGGACGGCCCGTTGCCTTCGAATCGCTCGTGCGATGGCAACACCCCGAACGGGGCCTGCTGACACCAGACCGGTTCATACCGCTGGCCGAGACCACCGGGCTGACCGGACAGCTCTTCGACCTTGTCCTTCAGCGCACACTCACCACCCAGCGACGCTGGTCGACCACGCTCGGATCCGCCCCCGCGGTCAGCGTGAACCTGTCCGCCCGCGACCTCGGCGACCCGTCACTGCCAGGCCGCGTCGCGATGACACTCACCCGCACCCACACACCAGCCGACCTCCTCTGGCTCGAGATCACCGAGAGCGCCCTCGCCAACACCGGCTCACTGCAGACACTGCAAGCGCTACACGACCTGGGAGCCCGCCTCGCCATCGACGACTTCGGAACCGGATGGTCGTCACTGGACCGGCTCGCCGACTTCCCGTTCGACATGCTCAAGATCGACCGCAGCTTCACCGCGAAGCTGACTCCCGGGAGCAAGACCCACCACATGATCCGCGCCACGATCGTCATGGCCCACGCCCTGGGAATGCTCACCGTCGCCGAAGGCATCGAGAACCGTGAGCAGCTCGAGTCGCTCACGGACATGGGCTGCGACATCGGCCAGGGCTACTACTTCGCCCGGCCACTCCCCGCCGATCAAGCGATCACTCACCTCGCGCCCGACGGCACATGGCAGCCAGCCGGGGCAGACGCCTGACCCAAAGGCCACCGCCGCCTGACACACCGCCGTGTCGGGCCGACCGACACTCCCACAGTTGTGCGTGCGTAGACGCGCCCGGATCGGAGCCGACACGGCCATAGGGCACAAAGTGCGTACCGCGCCCGTCGAGCGAGTACTGCCGAAACCCGGCCGCGCACGACCTTCGACACTGCGCCCGGTCAACCGACCCACATATCTGGAACCGCCGCTATAGCCAGCCTGTAGGAGCCCGACCACGATGCACGAGAGGCGTGAGCCATTCGAGTCGAGCGGCGACGGCATCGGCCTCCAGCCCCTGCTCCGACCGCGCCTGCCGAATCCAGGAGGAAGGCCTTGGCGCATGACAAGCCGTGACAAATCGTGACAACGACAGGTGCGCCGGAGCTTCCTGAATAGCCCAGAATCGCTGGATTTCTCCAGGTTTCGGGCGTTGCCCGCACCTGAAAATCGTGGTGTCGGCGGTTCGACCCCGCCCCTGACCACCAGCACGAATTCGGGCTCCTAGGACCGTCTAGGGGCCCGATTTCTGCATTCTGCTCACTTTCGTTTAGCAGCCCCCCAGAGGGTGCCCGTCCAAATTCGTGCCAACCTGGTCAGCGGCTTTCTCTCGGTCTGTGGATAACCGATTCGGCTGGTGCTCGCGCCGGCGTACGGTGATTGGGTGACCGGACGTGAGCGAGCGACGCCATGGGGATCCGTCGACTGCCCTCGGGCGCCTTCCAGGTGCGCTTCCAACACCACGGCGTCTCTCACGCGGCCACCTACCCGACACGCGAACTCGCCGAAGAGGCCGAACCGCTCCTTCGGGCCGACGTCCTCGCGGGTCGGCGCACTGATGGCGGCGTCGAGAGCGAGACCACGATTGCAACTCGATCCAGGCGTTGGGGCTCAGGCCCGGCCCGGACCCCACCCCCTGGGCAGGTGCTGTCCTCGTCGGCTGCTGCAGCCAAGCTGATCGACACGATCCTCGCCGACGTCGTGCACGACGACGTTGACGCACCGGCAGCAGACGAACTGCTGACGACTGGACAGGCAGCCGTACTACTCGGGGTTTCCCGCCCGACCCTGGTCAGCTGGCTCGAAGCCGGTCGCATTCCGTTCGAGTGGCGCGGCACACATCGGCGCGTCCGCCGATCCGACGTCGTTGCCTACCGCGATCAACTCCTACAGCCGGACGGCAGCCGATAGCTCTAACGCGAGGGCTTGTCCGGATGGGGCCGGTCTGAGTCTTCCCTGGCCGCGTGCAGCACCCGGAGCACGTCGATCCGGTCCGGCTGATGCCGGTAGAACACCACGTAGGGGAATCCGCGCACGACCGCACGACGGACATCGGCGTACCCAGCCACGAGCGGTGCACTGCGAGGGAACGTCTCCACCCGCGCCAACAGCTCCTCCAGCGCCCCCACGAAGCGGCCGCCCAGCCCGTCCTCGACGGTGCTGTAGTGGGCGTGGATCTCCCCAAGGTCGGCAACCGCTGCCGGCGCCAGAACCAGGGCGGTCACTCGGCCAACAACTCGTCCCGGACCACCGCCCATGGCCGGCCAGCCTCAGGATGTTGTTCGACCGCCACGAGCGCCTCGTCCAACAGGCGGCGCTCCTGCTCGGTCGGCTCGTATACCGGCTCACCGAAATAGCGGCGCAGTGCCTCCTGGAACACCTCCGAACGCGATCGGTGCTCGATCTGCCGTAGCCGCTCAACCATGTCGAACAGTTCCTCAGGCAGCGTCACCGCGATCTTCCGCACCGCCACGAGACTCCCTTCTGCCGGTATGACTGCAGCATACCGGCGGCGCGGCAGGCGGTGGGTCCTCGCGGAGCTCTTCGCGGCTGGACCGACGGCGATGGGAAGCCAGATGGCAGGACGGCCCGAACGCTGTCGGCCACCCTGACACGGTTTCGCGTTCCGTCTCGATCTTGGCGTCTGAGCTGACCGCTTCGCTCGAGAACTCGTAGCAGGCGGTCCACCGGGCAGCTACGAGACCGAAGCGATCATGGGCCGCCGTCCTCATCAGTGGTGTGCCGCCGGAGCCTGCTGCGCTCGTGGGGGCAGGGGCGCGCGACCAGGGGCGCGTCGATGCGTCGGGCGAGGTCGTGGAAGGCCGGGTGGCCGGGCAGTCTCTCGAGGCTGTCGTGGACGAGCTTTCGGGCGGTCTCGTCGTCACCGCACCGGTGTGCGAGCTGGGCTTGGAGGAAGATCCGCTCAGGGCCGGCCAGGGCCTGATGATCGACGAGTCGGTCGAGCAGGTCCTCGTCCTCGGAGCCGCTCAGCCGGTCCAGCAGCAGCATGTGCCACCGCGCCAGCGCGCGGGCTCGGGCCTCGCGGTCTCGTCCCGTCGATCTCGACCGGTGACGCGGCCGGCCGGGTGTGCGCTCGGCGGCCTCGTCGAGGACCTCGAGGTAGCGGGCCGCGAAGGTTCGCCAGTGGTCGGGGACCTGCAGCATCGTCTCGAGCACTTCGGCCAGCGAGGTCTCCTGCTGCGCGACGCTGCCCCAGCCGTAGCGGGTCCACCCGTGGCCGGTCTCCCAGCGCAGCAGCTGGGGAGCCGCCCGGTCGACGAACGCGGCGAACCCGTGCCGGTCGCGGACGGTGCGCCACAGCCCGGCGATCGCATCCGAGACCACGAACCCAGCGGCCTGGACCGGATCGTCCGACCGGAAGTACTCCAGACCCGCACTTTCGCAAGCCAGGTCGATCAGCAGCTCCAGCGCGGCAGCCGCCCGGTCGACATCGTCCCCCGCGAGTGCGGCCTGAGCATCGGCCGCGAGCCGTCGGAACGTGAACCGCCAGCGGGTCCGCTCCTTTGGCGACACCCGCCGGTCACCAGCCAGGTACGCGCCCGAGCGTGCCAGCGCAACGAACTGACGGACCTCTTCGCGCACCGCGGCCGCGTTCGGCGGCTTCGCCTTGCTGCGCTGCTGACGGGCGTGCACGTCGGGATCGAGCTGAGCCTCAATACGTTCGCGCATCGCCGCGGACCCACGCCAATACAGGGTCCACAGGATGTTGCCGAGACCATCGGCGTCGTACCGCGCGAGCTTGGCGTAGAACTGGTCGCGGTTCATCCGATGAGAAGGCATTCCGAGCACGCTACCCGGATGCCACGACGTCACGTCAGCTGTTGGCGTCGCGGTAGGCCTGCCAGAGGGCGGCGGGAATCCGTCCGCGGTCCGATACGGCATGACCGTCCGCTCGTGCCCACGCCCGGACCTGTGCCGCGGTCGGCTCGGGGGCGGCTTCGTTCCGTCCTCGTGCGGACGTAGCCCTCAACCCCCGCTCTGGCGGCAACTCCGACGGGGCCGTCGCCGGCGTGGTCGGCGTCGGCGTGAACCCCAGCTGCTTGTAGCCGGGCAGTCGGCGCCGGTACATCGCGGCGAGCATGGGCACCTTGGCATCGAGGTAGTCGTGCACCTCGGCGAGGTCTTTGCCTGGCTGATCCCGGAGTATCCGCCCCACGTACTGGGTAATCCGCTGCCGGGCCGAGATGGGGAAGGCGAGGAACAGCGTGTCGAGCTTCGGGCAGTCGAAGCCCTCGCCGATGTAGCGGTCGGTCGCGACGAGCAGGAGCTGGCGGTCTTCGGCGAGCTGCTCGTGAACCGCCCGCCGCTCCGCGGGCTTGAGGCTTCCGTAGAGCACCAGCGGCTCCAACCCCAGACCGGCCAGGCGGCCGGCGAGCACATCGACGTGCTCGGTCCGGCTGCTGAGCACGAGACAGTTGCGCCCCGCGCCGACCGCGACGGCCACGTCCCGGCAGATCTGGTCATTGCGTTGCTCGTCCTCGACGAGCGTCGCGTTGATCAGGGCCAGCACCTCGCCACGGGTCAACCCATCCGTCGAGTCGTCGATGGTCAGCTCGGTCCGGTGGACCTGCAACCGCCGGTCAAGATCGCTGGCGCTCTGGGTGATGCGGTGGCGGATGGGTCCGCACTGCATCACCATGATCTCTTTGAGCCCGTCAGGACGTTGCGGTGTCGCGGTGAGCCCCAACCATCGACGCGCGTCGAGGTTGCGGACGGCGCGCTCGACGGTGGGGGCGGGAACGTGATGACATTCGTCGATCACCACCAGTCCGTAGCCGTCGAGCAGATCGGCAGCCCGCTCGTTGCGTGTCACGGTCTGGACCATCGCGATGTCCACGATCTTGGTCTGACGCTGCTTCCCACCGCCGATCTGGCCGGCGTCGAGGCCGAGATGCGTGGCCAGTCGTTCCCGCCACTGGGCAAGCAACGGCTTACGGTCGACGAGCACGAGCGTGGGGGTGGCGTGTCGCGCGATCAGGGCGCACGCCATGACGGTCTTGCCCGTCCCTGGCGGCGCTTCGAGCACCCCAAGCTCGTGGCCGGACATCACCTCGACGGCGTGCTCCTGCGCAGCCCTGAACTCACCGTGAAAGGCCAGGTCGATGGGCCCGGGTTCGGGCCGCTCGTCAATGATCAGAAGCCGGCTGCCCGCCTCGTCAACGATGGCTGTGGCCTGGTCCACCAATCCGCGCGGCAGGTAGAGGTACTCGAGGTCCTCGGCGTAGCAGCGGATGAACCGAGGTGTGGCGTGGTTGGACAACCGGAGGTTCTCGTTCTTGTGGAACGCCGGGTTATGCAGCGTCGCGAGGTGTTTGAGTGTGGCGTACAGCCCGGGCGGGATGCCGGACCGTCGGATGGCGAGCATCCCGGCCAGCCTGGCATCGATGGTTTCGGGCGGCGGCAGATCTGCTCGGACCGATGACCGGTACAGCCGCGTGCCCGGCCCTACCGCTACCGGCCGCAACTCATCGACGACCCGTTCCACCTCCGCCGGGGTCATCCGGGCCAGCGAGCTGAGGAACACGAACTGGTCCTCGACGGGCTCGAACGTCCGCGGGTCGACGAACACGGTGGTGCCCCGCTCGAAACGACACTCGCCTTGGAGCGGCAGGGCGATCAGGTTCCCGAAGCCGCGCTCGGGCAGGTAGTCCTGGGACGGAAAGCACCGGTCGTAGCTCTCCAGATCGAGCTCACCGCGTCGCGCCATGGTTTCACGGAGCAGCCCGGCTCCCATTGCTCGAGCGTGGCTGGCGCCGACAGCAGCGGTGAAGAACGTCCAGACATGGGCGCCGTTGCCTGAGCGAGAGATCTCCACGGCGGTGGGGACGCCGGCGGCGTCGGCCGCCTCGACGTAAGCCTGCGCGTCCAGCTTCCAACTCGACTTGTCGAAATCGCACACCAAGAGCCGACAGGTGTCGCCCACCAACAGCGGGTACAGGCCGATCGTGTCCCGCCCCTCGAGGTGGCCACGAACGACCTCATCGGTCAACGGCAGATACTGGCGTTGGTCCCGTGGTGTGTTCCAGCTCCCACGGTGGGCGGGAGACCAGCCGCTCGTCCCCTTCGATGCGCTCTTCCAGCGGCGTGCGTAGACGTCATCCCGACCCGCGAACAGCCGCCGATAGAGCGCGATCTTCGCCTTACCTGATGACTCTTGGGTCACGGAACCCGATCCTTGGGAGACGACACCTGCGGGCGGCGTCACCCGAGTCGACTCGCGCGCAGAGGCAGCCATGGGTTCAGGCTCCGACCGGGGCACCGAGGAACGATCCATCGGCTCGGAGCGCAGTGCTGCGACCTCGCGCCGCAACTCGGCCAGTGCCCGCTCGTGCGCCGCGACCTGGCGTCGCAGCTCCGCGATCTCATCCCCATGCTCAGACGATGACGGCCGTTGATCCCGAGCGTCAGCCGGCATCAGCGGACCTCGATCCCGGCGCGATTGGCCGAGTCAACCATCGACTCGCAACGGCATCCCCGCTCGGCTTCCGTAGGTCACCAAGCGCCGTCAGCCTCATGTGTGGAACACTACCGAGACAGAAAGCCGCAAAGCGACCCAGCGATCCGCAAGTCCGTCCAAATCCGTCCAACCGTCAACGCTCCCAGCGATCGCTACTTCGCTCAGTTCGCCGTATTTCGCCCAGTTGGCGCCATCCCTCGGACCTGAAAATCGTGGTGTCGGCGGTTCGACCCCGCCCCTGACCACCATCGAAATCGGCCTCGCAGACCCATCTGCGAGGCCGTTTCGCATTCTCAGCCACTTGGTGTCCACGGCGCCATCTGACAAATTCATGACAAGTCCACCGGGGCCGAGGTAGCTTCGCCGCCGACCTGTGAACAGCACCCGGTTCCTTGGACACGTCGGTTGTCTATCACGCGGCTTGGGATGAGGTCAGGGCGTCGGCGGGGGCTTCGCGTGGGGTGCGGCGTGTCGTGAGATGAGCCATTCGGTGTGCTCGAGCGGAGCGCCAGGGTCGTCGCTACCCGCCAGCGGTCTGGTCGCCATCCACGAGCGGTGCGTTCGTGCTTGGCCGCTCTACCGTGACGGTGGTTCGCCCCTCGGTAGCGCCTGACGCGTCACGCACGACCTCACGCGCCGCTGATCCAAGCGGTTCAGCCCACGGCCAGCAGGGTCCAGAGCATGGCGGCGCCGAACAGCACCGCGGCCGGCAGTAGGCAGGCGCGGAGGATCGCGCCGGTCTGGTCGGCGGCATCCACCGAGGTCGCGCCGATGAGCACAACGACCGGGGCGAGCGCATTGCCGATGTTGCCGCCGACCGTCTGGGCGGCGAGCAGGACATGCGGCGGGACGTCGATCAGAATCGCGACATCGCGCTGCAGCGCCGCGAACAGCGCGTTGGACGACGTGGTGGACCCAGTGACGAACGAGCCCATCGCGCCCACGAGCGGGGCGATGGCCGGGTAGGCCGCGCCGGTGGCGGCCGCGATCCCCCTGGCCAGGATCGAGATGAGCCCCGCCTCGACCAGCAGCGTCGCCACGCAGGCGAGGAGCAGGACCGAGACCGACGCCTTCGGCAGCGAGCGGACCCACTGCCCGACCACCTGCCGGGTCCGGCCGGGGGCCCACAGACCGCTGCGCCTGTAGGTCACGTACCCAAGGGCGCAAGCGAGCAGGATGTAGAAGCCGGGATGGCCGAGCGGTGACAGCGGGGTGAAGTCCGTGACCGGTGCGTTCTGCCAGCCGCGACCCGTCTCGGTGCCGGGGAACGACGGTGCGAGCCGGCCGACCCGGCCGACCCATGCGCGCGACGTCGGCCACAGAAACACCGGAAGCGCGGTGACCAGGAGGTAGATGTAGGGGGACAACAGGCGTGCGGTCGCTCGCCGACCATCCGCAGACGGGCTGATGGGATCGCCGTCGCCCACGCCCGGGGCGGTCACCAGGCTCGGCACCGGGTGGCTCGCGCGCCGCTTGTGGTAGGCGGCCTTGAGGGCGACCGCGAGGATGCCGGCGGTGCCGGCCGCGAGGCTGGCCACGGCCGGCACGATGGTGGCGATGACGACCAGTGTGATGGCCATCGGGACGCCCGCCATCAGCAGGGTGCGCCATCCCTCACGCAACCCCGCGAGTCCCCCGTCGAGCAGCAGCACCAGTAGCCCGGCGAGCAGGCAGTTCACGGCGAGCATCGACGCGGCGAGCAGCGCGAACCGCCCCTGCTCGGCAGGGCCGAGGTGGGCGGTGAGCGAGGCCATGTAGAACGAGGATCCCATCGATCCGAATGTCACGGCCCAGTGGTAGCCGATCAGTGGGTACAGCACCGCGCGCCAACGGGACCAGCCCATGGCGAGCAGCAGGGGCGCCGCCACCGCGATGGGGGTGCCGAAGCCGGCGACACCCTGGATGAACGACGGGAAGATCCAGGCCACGACGAGCAGGTTCTCGCTGCGACGGGGGAGCACCGTCGCAAAGATGGCACCGATGCGCTCGAGGCCGGCTCCCGATGCCAAGCGGTAGAGCAGCAGGGCGGGCCAGATCACGATCAGGATCCAGGTACCGAGCCACAGCCCCTTGCCGACACCGACGAGCACGACCTCTGGCGGTGCCCGAAAGGCGCTCACGCCGATCGCGATCACCCAGACGGTCACCGCCGTCGCCGCGCGAGCCGTCCGGACGCCCGCGAGGACCAGGGCGAGCAACAGCGCGACCGGCGAGAACGCCAGCAGCCACAGCCCGAGACTCAGCGGGGGGAGATCCACACGGACCCGTCCTGATCGGGCACGACGCGGTCGTGCTCGCGGCCTCAGGACCGCGAGCGACGACCGGCGTCATGACGGACGCGCGTCGCCACCAACCTCAGGCGGGGGCGACCACGGGATTGCTGATCGAACCGAGCCCTTCGACCGCGACCGTGATCTCGTCGCCGACCTGCACCTCCCGGACCCCCTCGGGGGTGCCGGTCATGATGAGGTCGCCCGGCTCGAGGCGCATGAAACCCGAGATGTACTCCACGAGGAACGGCAGGTCGAAGATGAAGGCTGATGTACGCCCGTCCTGCCGAACCTCGCCACCAACCGTGCAGGTGACCTGGACATCCGTGGGGTCATAGTCCGTCTCGATCCAGGGGCCGACCGGGCAGAAGGTGGCGAAGCCCTTACCGCGGGTCCACTGCTGGCCGGGATCGGACTTCTGGAGATCACGGGCGGTCACATCGTTACCGCACGTGTAACCACCGACGTACGACATCGCCTCGGCCCGCGAGACCTGATACGCGCTCTTGCCGATGACCGCCACCAGTTCAGCCTCGGGGTCCACCCGCTGAGAGAGCCGCGGGTAGACGATCGGTTCCCCGGGGCCGATGATGGAGGACGGCGGCTTCATGAACAGGATGGGACGCTCGGGGACCTCGTTGCCGAACTCCTCCGCATGCGCCTTGTAGTTGCGTCCCACGCACATGACCGTCCGGGGGTCGACCGGGGCCAGCAGGCGGATCTCGTCGAGTCGGCCGGCGACCGACGTCGCCGACAGGTTCTCGAACGGAACCCCTTCGGTGGCCATGACCTTGTCGCCGTCCACTATTCCCCAGGCCGGTCCGTTGTCGTCGTATCGGACGATCTTCACGTGGTACTCCTCCGCCGCGTCAGCAGCCGTTGTAGTCGTTGGTCCACAGGACCCCCTCGGAGGGGTCCCCTTCGGATTCCATGATCCCGGCCTCGAGCATGATCTCGAGCGAGTCCGCGACCCCGTCCGAGGTGAAGCACCCGTCGGTCGAGAGCGCCGGAAGCAGCGCCGTCAGCGTCTGCTCGACCACCTCGAGGTCGTCCGAGCCGAGATAGGACAGGATCTGTTCCGCCGTGCCTGCCGGGTCGCTCTGCACCCGTTCCATCGCCTGGCTGAGCGCGGAACTGAAGGCCGCCGCCGCCTCGGGGTTGTCCTCGGCCCAGCCGCGGTTGGCCGCGAAGCCGGTGTAGAGGAAGTCTGCGAACTGCGGGTTGTCGCCGGCGGGTCCGTCGATCAGGATGGTGCCGAAGCCTTCGTTCTCGGCCACGTAGGGGGTTGGCGGTGACAGGTGGTAGGCGTCGATCTGGCCGGATTCGAGCGCGGCGAGCAGCGAGGCGCCGCCGCCGATGGCAATGATCTCGGCGTCGCGATCCGGGTCGAGACCGGCTTCGCGCAGGTAGTAGCGCATGTAGCTGTCGGTGGCGGCGCCCGGCGACGTGATCCCCAGACGTAGCCCCTCGAGCGCGGCGAAGCGCTGCTCGATGGGGTCGTCGCGGGTGACGCCGAGTTCCTCGGCCACCTCGTTACGCATGACCAGGGTGAGGGTCACACGGTTGAGGATGTTGTGCGCCATGACGAGGCTGTCCTCGCCCTCGGCGGACAGGGTGACCAGGTCGTCGAAGCCGATGTCTGCGTACTGGGCGTTGCCCGAGACGACGGCGGCGACGCCGTCGAGACCGCTCTCGAGCTCGACGATCTCGACCTCGAGGTTGTTCGCCTCGAACAGGCCCTCGTCCTGCGCCACGTACAAGGCGGCGAGGAACGCATTGGGCAGCGAGGCGACCGTGATGGACGTGGGCTCGGCAGGCGTCTCGCCGTCCCCTGAGGCGCTGCCGTCCTCGTCCCCGCCGCACGAAACGGCGGCCAGCGACGCGATGAGCAGTGCGATGATCGTTGATCGGTACTTCATAGTTCTCTCCCGTTTGTCGCGCGACACGTTGCGCGCGTCGTTGCTCCCGTACCCCGTGCTCCCGTGCTCCCGTACCGTGCTCCGGAATCTCAGTCGGCGCCTCCCTTCAACTCGACCGCGTCCTGCCAGCGCAAGGCGTTCTTCAGCGGCCTCAGCATCAGACTCATGAGCAGAACGATCCCCCCGAGGACGAGCACGCCTGCAATGACGCCGGCGGTCGAGTACCGCGAGGCGGCCGCCCGGGTGAGGTAGCCGAGGCCCCGGTTCGACGCGATGAACTCCCCGACGACGGCGCCGATCATGGCCGCCGGGAGGGTGATCCTGAGGGCCGCGAGCACGTAGGGGATCGCGTTCGGGAAGATGACGGTGCGCAACGTGTCGACCCTCGAGGCCCCCATGACCCGCGTCACGTCGAGCATTCCCTGGGGAACCTGCTGGAACCCCGTCACCGTGTTGATGAACACGATGAAGAACACGAAGTACGAGGCGAGCACCACCTTGGGGGTCATCCCCAGGCCGAACCACAGGATGAACACCGGGCCCATCGCGACCGCCGGCACCGAGTAGGCAACCAGGAAATAGGGCTCGGTGATCCGGTACAGCGTGCGCATGATCCCGAGAGGCCACGCCAACAGGATCCCGGCGAGTGAGCCGAAGACGTAGCCGAGGAAGGTGGCGGTCAGGGTGAACTGGGCGTGGTACCACAGCTCACCGGAGACAGCCCACTCCCAGAGTGCGACGCTCACCGACGACGGCGCCGCAATGAAGAAGTGGCGGATGATCGTTCCGGAGACGAGTTCCCACAGGATCAGCGCCACCGCCAGGACCCCCAGCCGAGCAGTGATCAGAAAGCGGCGGTGATCGCGGTTCGCCGCCTGATATCGGCGCCGCTCCTCGATCAACACCTGCTCGCCGAAGGCCCGCGGATCGGCGGGCGAGGTGCTCGTGACGTGCGTGGCGTCCATCACCCGTGCACCTCCTGCCGGCTCCAGGGCAACAATCGACCCTCGAGCCACCTGATGCCCGAGTTCACGGTCATGACCAGCACGGCGACGACCACGATCCCGGCGAAGACGGTCGCGATGTCGAACTGGCGGGCTCCCCTGACGATCATGAAGCCCAGGCCCTGGGTCGAGGCGATGAACTCGGCCAGGATGGCGCCGACCATGGCCCTCGAGAAGGTGATCCGGATGCCGGCCATGATCGCGGGCGCCGCCGCCGGGAACATCACCTTGACCACCAGGGCGAGCTTGGATGCGCCGAAGACGCGCGAGACGTCCAACATGCCACGGTCGATCGAGTGGACACCCGCGACCGTGTTCATGAACACGATGAAGAACACCATCAACGCCGCGAGCAGCACCTTGGGCATGTAGCCGAGCCCGAACCACATGATGAACAGCGGTGCCAGGGCGATCTTCGGGATCGAGTAGAACCAGATCAGATACGGCTCGAGCACCTCGTACGCCCGGCGGGACAGCGCGAGGAAGAACGCGCCGACCAGGCCGACGGCGACACCGATGAGGTAGCCGCTGCCTGCCTCGATGAACGTCACGCGCGTGTCACGCAGCAACTGTCCGCTCTGAACACCGTCGACGAGACGGACGAGGACGGCGCTGGGCGTGCTCACGTAGCGCTGCTCGACCAGGTAGCCGAGTCCGTACTCCCAGAACAGCAGCGCGAAGACGCCGATGGCCACGATGCTCGAGCGCACGACCAGCCGATCGCGGCGGACCGCCCGACGGTGCTGCTCGGCGGTCGCGGCGATGACCTCGGCGTGGCGTGACGCCTTCGTGGCCGACGCGGAGGCGACGGCGCTCATGCGCCCGCCGCCGTCCCGCGGGACTTCTCGATCTCGGTGCGGATGTCGGTCCACAGCGAGTCGTACAGTTCGTCGAAGCCCGGCGTCTCGTGGATGTGGAACGGGTCCCGGGGCCGCGGAAGGTCGACCTTGTAGTCGCGCTTGATGGTGCCCGGTCCGCTGGTGAACACCAGGATGCGGTCGCTGAGGGCGATGGCCTCGACGAGGTCGTGGGTCACGAACAGCACGGTCGGGCGCGACCGCTCCCACAGACGGAGCAGTTCAGCCTGCAGGATGACGCGGGTCTGTGCGTCGAGCGGACCGAACGGCTCGTCCATCAGCACGACGTCACTGTCGTAGATGAGGGTGCGAACGATGCCGGCCCGCTTGCGCATACCGCCCGACAGCTCGTGTGGATAGTGCTTCTCGAAACCGGACAGACCGACCAGATCGATGAAATCGCGGGCGCGTTTCTGGCGCTCCTGCTTGGCGACGCCCTGGAACTCGAGCGCCAACTCGACGTTGCCGAGCAGCGACCGCCACGGAAGCAGGTTGTCGTCCTGCGTGATGTAGCCCACGGAGGTGTTGATGCCGTCGACCTTGTTCCCGTGATGGGTGACGGTGCCCGAGGAGGGCCTCGACAGGCCGGCCAACAGGTTCAGGCACGTCGACTTGCCGCACCCCGAGGGGCCGACCAGACTGACGAACTCGCCGGGTTCCACCCTGAAGTTGACGTCTGAGAGGGCCAGGATGGGGTCGTCGCTGCGCCCCCTGGCCACGAATGCCTTGTAAACGTCCTGGAATTCGACCGATGTCGTGGTGACGGCGGCCGTCGCTCGGTTGGTCTCCATCTGCTCTCCCTGCGGTTGGGACCGGTGCACTGCAACTTGGCGATCAGGCGGTTCCGTTCACCCGACCTCGTCGATCTGGCTCCCCTCCAGGTAGACACGATGCGTGGTCTCGGTGTGGGTTTTCATGACCCGCGCGGCGCCCTCGGCGTCGTGCTCGCGCAGGTAGCGACTCAGCTCCTCGTGCTCCCGCCAGGAGTCGGCGCCGCGAGCAACCGCCACGGCGCCGAAGAACCACTTGACGCGCTTCTCCAACTGCAGCAGCAGGTCCTGGAGCACGCGGTTGCCCGATGCGTCGGCGACGATGCGGTGGAACGCAGCGTTCGCCTCGACGAGACCGACGTTGTCGCCCGCGGCGTAGGCGGCGCGGCCGGTCGTGAGGATGCCGTCCAGGGCCTCGAGTTGGGCCGCGGTGATCTTCCTCGCCGCGAGCTGAGCGGCCTGACGTTCGAGCATCCCTCGGACCTCGAAGGTCTCGTGCGCCTCGTCGGGACCCGGTGCCCGCACGAACGCGCCCTGGCGATGCCGGACCTCGACCCACCCGTCGCGCTGCAGCGTGACCAGCGCCTCGCGAACCGGGTTACGGCTCACGCCGAGGCGCTTTGCGAGGTCGGGCTCGCCGAGATGGGTCCCGGGGGCGAGCTTTCGGTGGATGATCAGGTCCTCGAGGATCTGATGCACCTGGCCGCGCAGCGGCTGGCTCTCGGGCAGACGTGGAATCGCGGGCTCAGTCATGCGCACACCATTTCACATGTTGTATACACATGCAAGCCAGTTCTGCCTCACCCAGATGCAACACGAGATCAGGCTCCGACTGGGGCCGCAGACCTTGTCATGAGCCGTTTCCCACGACGTGCGCCGTCGGACGCGGCCTGCTTCGCAACGTCGCGGCGGCAGTCCGTCGGCGTTGGCAGCGTGGTGTCGCACAGCCCAGGAACCGCGCCGGGATCACCGGAGATCACCAGCCGCACCGGCGATGTCCGACTAAAGGTAGTACCATTGTCCACTTGTCCGAACTGGGTCAATCCCGGCGCACGATACGAGCGATCGGCACGACATGGGGCAGCAGGTGCGCGAGCAGGTGGCCACCGGCTGCGGCGTCGCGGCCACGGGTGTCCCGCTCATGCCCGTGTCGCACGAGGGGAGGCGGTTCACACCGCCGGCCGTGCCGAGGTTCGTGGGCGCCGGCGTGCCGACGGCCGTCGTGTCCGCGGTGCTGCTCGAGCGGGCCTGCCGGATCCAGCTGCTCGCCATGGCCACGGGTCGGGACGTACGTGCCTCGGACGACGCCGAGGCGCTCGCCAAGCGCGAGCACATCTACGGCGACGCCCCACCGCGACGGGCGTTCGACCACCTCGTGCGCCGCCTGCCCTGACACCCGAGCCCCCGAAGGAAGCTCCATGTCCCCCGAGATCACCCCACGCCCGGTCCGGTCCGTCGGCATCGTCGGATGCGGCCGCATGGGTTCGGAGATGGCCGGTCACCTGCTCGACGCCGGGTGGCCGGTTGCCGTGACGGACCCGGCCCCCGAGCCGGTGGAGCGCCTGCGGGCGCGAGGTGCCCGGACGTTCGACGACGCGGCGACGCTGGCCGCGGCCAGTGACCTCGTCCTGGTCGTCGTGGTGGACGACGCGCAGGTCCGACAGGTTCTCGAGGGCGCGGCCGGCGTGCTGGCCGCCGCCCGGCCCGGGACGGTGGTCGGCATCTGCGCTTCGGTCCACCCGCGGACCTGCATCGAGCTGGCGGCCGCCGGCCGCGAGCGCGACGTCGTGGTGATCGACGTCGCCCTCGTCGGCGGCGAACGCGGGGCCGAGCAGGCGAACATGACGCTGCTGTGCGGCGGACCGCCCGAGGCCGTGCGGGCCGCGGAGGCGGCCTTCGCCCCCATGGCCACGACGGTCATCCACGTCGGCGAGGTCGGCAGCGGGCAGGTGGCCAAGACCGCCAACAACGTCCTGATGTGGGCGGCGTTGCGGATCGACGTGGAAGCACTCCGACTGGCACGGGCCTACGGCGTCTCACCTGGCGTCCTGCGCCCGATCCTGTCGGTCGGCACCGGGGCGAACCGTCCGCTGGAGGAGTGGGGGATGCATCGCCTCCGCTGGCCGACCAAGGACCTGCTGGTCGCCTCGGCCATGGCGGACGAGATCGGGCTGGAGGTTCCCCTGATCGACGGCCTCGCCCCGCTGATGGAGGCGCTGTCGGTCGACGATCTACGGGACCTGCGCTGAATCGGCGTGCGCGTCGAACATCGCGACCACCTGGTCCACCGTGCGGACCCGGCACATGCGCGGAAAGACCTTGCGCATGAAGAACTCGCGCTGTTCCGGATAGCCGTGGCAGCCGTCGCTGACGACGATCACGTGATAGTCCATGTCGCGGGCGGCGAAGGCCGTCGACGCGATGCCCACGTGTGTCGAACCGCCGACCAGCAGGACGGTGTCGATGCCGCGGGTCCGCAGGCTCAGGTCGAGGTGGGTCTGGTGGAACGCGTTCCACCGGTGCTTGGGGACGTCGTAGTCGCCGGGACGGGGGGCGACCTCGCGGAGGACCTGCATCTGCGGCTCGCCCGACCCGTGCGGGTGCTTGGTGATCGGAGGGTTGTCCGGCCCCCACGGGCGGAAGGCGATGTCCACGTCCGTGGCGCACACGGCCGCGTCGGCGCCATCGGGCCGGTGGTCGGCACGGGCATACAGGATCGGCACGTCGCGCGCCCGGCAGGCCTCGATCAGCCGCTGGACGTGGGGCAGCGAACCGGCCTCCTCGATGGGTGCGCGGTACATCTCGAGCAGGTCGAACGCGACCAGCCCGGTCCGGCCGGGGTCGAGCACGTCGAGTTGGTCGAGGGGAAGCTGGGGCACGGGCGTCCTTTCGGTTCGGAGTGGTTCACAGGGGCCGTACGCGGTGGGCCCAGGCGGTCACGGCGGCCAACAGTGTGCCGGCGGCGGCGAACGCGCTCGGAAAGCCGGTGACCGTCACGAGTCCGCCGAAGACCACCGGCTGCACCACCTGCGCGACCCGGTTGGCCGTGAGTCGCAGTCCCATGGCCAGGCCGCGCTGGGTCGCGTCGGTGTGGCGGGCCATGAGCTCCACGGTGACCGGCGGGTTGATGCCCAGGCCGAGGCCCGTCAGGGTGCCCAGCACCAGCCAGGCGGCGAAGCCGTCGACGAAGGGCACGAGCGTCATCGGTACGAGCGCGAGCCACATGCTCGCGAACAGCGCCGGCAGTGCACCGGTCCGACGTTGGACCGCGGGCAACGGGATCCGGACCACGAGCGACGCCACCCCCATCACGGACAGCACCATGCCGATCCGGGGAACCGACAGGCCGGCCCGCTCGAGGTACAGCGGCAGGAACGAGCCCCTCACGCCGTAGACGAACAGGGCCACGAAACTCGACAGCAGGGTCACCCGGACCGGAGCGGACGCCCACATCGTCGCGACGCCAGCTCGAATCGAGCCCGGGTCGGCGCCACGTGAGACCGCCTCGATGCGTGGGGCGAAGGCGACCAGGATCGCAGCCAGCGCGCCGCAGAGCAGGTAGAACGTGCCGACGGCCAGGAAGCCGGACCGTTCGTAGAGCGCGGAGCCGACGATCGGGCCGACGGCGATGCCGCCGCCCCACGCCAGCGAGAAGACCGCCAGCTGGCGGCTGAGGAAGCCGCCCGTTCCGCCCGCGCTCGCGAGGGCCTGCAGCGAGATCCAGCTCGCCAGCTCGGCCAGGCCCATCCCCGCCGTCAACAGCGCGAGCACGGGCGTGGACGCCGCGACGGCGAAGCCCAGGCCGAGCAGTGCCATGCCGAGCAGGCCGCCGACCAGGACACGCCGCACGCCCACCCGGTCGACGAGGCGCCCGCCAGGAATGGCCAGGCCGAGTGAACTGAGCGGGAACAGCGCGACGACCGCCCCGATCACGACCTCGCTGGCACCGAGGGCGTCGAGGCGCAGCGGGAGCAGCGGCCGCAACGCGTGCGCCCCCGTCCAGTACAGCAGCGTGGCGGCCGAGACGAACGCCCAACGGCTGCGGAAGACGTCCAGGTAGCCCGCTTGCGCGTCCGATGGCGAGGATCGACCAGGCATGGGTCCTCAGCGACGCAGCGAGCGCCACGTCCGCTTCACGAGCGGCCAGGCCAGGATCACCACGGCGCCGATCAGCAGTCCCATCGTGATCGGCCGGCGCAGGAAGTCGAGCCCGAACAGCCGCATGGACAGCAGGTAGTTGCGTTCGAGCAGCTCTCCCAGCACGAAGCCGATCAGCAGCGTGGCGCGCGAGTAGCCGTACACCTTCATCAGGTAGCCGACGAGCCCGAAGGCGAGTGCGACCCAGACGTCGCCCACGTTGTAGGTCGTCGCGTAGGCGCCGAACAGGGAGATGATCAGGATCGGTGGCACGAGGACGGAGGCGCGCACGGTCGTCAGTCGTGCGAAGGGCCGGATGAAGCTCAGACAGAGCAGCCCGGCGATCACGTTGCCGATCACCAGGATCCAGATGATCATCCAGACGATGTTGATGTTCGAGACCAGCATGTCGGCGCCCGGGCGGATGCCGAAGGTCACGAAGGCGGCCAGGAGTACGGCCATCGAGGAGCTGCCGGGGATCCCGAAGGCCAGCGTCGGGATCAGCGCACCACCTTCCTTGGAGTTGGTCGCCGCGTCGGAGGCGATGACCCCCTCGACCATGCCGGTGCCGAACCGCTCGGGTGTCTTGCTGGCACGCGCCTCCTGGCTGTAGGCGATGAACTGCGCGGCCGCGTCCCCCATGCCGGGCGCGATGCCGACCCACAGGCCCGTGACCGAGCTGCGCAGCGTGCTCTTCCAGTGGTGGAAGACGTCGCGGAGTCCGCGGGAGACCTGCCCGCGCATGTCCGTCCTCGAGCCGGACTGGGCGATCGAGCCGCCCTGCTTCATCAGCTCGAACATCTCGGCGATCGCGAACAGGCCGATCATGAGCGGCACGAGCTGGATGCCGTCCCACAGGTAGAGCTGGCCGAACGTGTACCGGGTCGTGCCCGTCGACTGTTCGAGCCCGACGAACGACAGCATGAGCCCGATGCCGCCGGCGACGAGCGAGCGCAGCAGGCTCCCCTGCCCGACGTAGGCCATGAAGATGAGCGCGATCAGGATCAACACGAAGAACTCGGGCGAGCCGAGGGCGAGCACGAGCGGCCGCATGACGGGCAGCAGCGCGGCCAGGAAGACCGCGCCGATCAGCCCGCCGACCACGGACGCGCCGATCCCGGCGGCGACGGCGCGCGCGCCCTCGCCACGTCGGGCCATTGGGTAGCCGTCGAGGATGGTCGCGACCCCGCCCGGTGAGCCGGGCACCCCGAACAGCACGGAGGTGATGGTGTTGCCCGTCCCGCTGACCGTGCTGGCCGCGACGAGCATCGCGATCCCCTGGGCCGGTTCGAGTTGGAAGGCGAACGGCAGGAGGACGGCCAGCGCGAACAGCCCGCCGAGACCCGGGATGATCACGATGATCGTCGAGACGACGATGCCGATCATCATGTAGAGGAACGTCTGCGGCCCGAGCAGGGAGAGGCCCTCGAGGATCGGGGTCACCGTCGACTCCTCACAGCAGGCCGTCGAGGACCGGGATCGTGACCACGCCCCGGTACAGCTGGACTTCGAGCAGCACGACGAAGAAGACGTAGGTCAACACAAAGACCGTCACCGTCGTGACCACGATGGTCCGCCACGACTCGCGCCCGTAGATGGACATGAACAGCGGCGGGAACGCCAGCGTCGTGACGAGGAAGCCGAACAACAGGAACATGGCCGCGAGCACCGCGATCCAGACGGCCGCCCCGAGGGTGCTGAGCGCGTCACCGTCCGAAGCCGCCTGCGCCGCCTCCTCCCCTTGTGGCGGGCTCCCGCGGTCGCCGGTCACCGTCTCCGCCGGCGGGGCGGCGGATTCCTCGGCCGCCTTGACCGGCTCGGTGCCCCGCGCCTCGCGCCACACGAGGACGAGGGCCATGATCGTGGCGGGAACACCGACCACCAGCGGTGTGCGGCGAGGCTCGGTGCTGAACCCGAACGCCTCGAAGGTCATGTACACCAGGATGCCGAGCGCGCCGGCGGCGACCATCAGGCGTCGCCATCGGTCGCCCACGCCCGCGGTCGTCGCTGGCGGGAGCCCGTCGGCCGGCGTGACGTCGTGGCTGCTCATGTCGCGTGACTCCCGCTCACGGACCTGCCGAGCGGCACTGCGGCCCTGTGGCTCCGCGGGAGCATGTTCCCGCGGGGCACAGGGTCGCGTCGCCGGTCAGTAGGCGGCTTCCAGGGTGGAGACGAACGCCGGTGGCGCTTCCATGAGGCTCCGCACGACCTCTTCCATCTCCTCACCGGAGAGGTAGTTGAGCGGACGGCCCGTCGTCTCGGCCTCCTGCTGGAGCTCCTCGTTCGCCAACGCCCGTTCGAGCGCCGCCCGAAGTGCCGCCAGGTGGGCCTCCGGCACGTTCGGTGAGGCGACCAGAGGACGTCCCATGGCGAGCAGGTTCAGCAGCGCGTCGACGACGTCGCGTTGCTCGTCGTCGAGTTCGAGGTCGACGATCGCGGGCGCGTCGGGCACGCGTTCGTCGCCCTCGGGACCGATCACCAGCAACGCCCGGTGGTCACCGTCCTCCACGGCCTGGATGCGGCTGTCGAAGTCGCCGGTCATGCCGTCGACGTCGCCCCGTGTGACCGCCAACTCGTTCTCCGACGATCCTTCGAAGCCGGTGATGATCTCGCCGTTTTCGAGCCGGAGGATCTCCATCAGCAGGTTCGAGATGACGTAGTCCGCAGCGCCCGGGCCCGTCGAACCGAAACGGAAGCTGCCTTGCTCGATGACCTGCTCGACGTCCTCGTGCTGGCTGTCGGCACCGGTGACCCACAGGTGGGACTCCTGGCCGACCCGTCCGATGTAGGACAGTTCGTCGAGACCGAACGCGGCGCCCTCCGCGCCGGCGATGGTCGCACCGGCGACGCCGACCGCGTTCATGATCGCGATGCGCAGCCCCTCGGAGTTGTCCGTGGTGAGCCTGTTGATGGCCAGCAGGCCTCCGGCTCCGGGCTCGTTCTCGACGACCACGTTGCCGGCGCCGAGCTCCTCCTGCAGGTACGGCGCGATCATGCGGGCATAGGAGTCGTACCCCCCGCCCGGGCTGAACGGCACCACGAGGGTGACCGTCTTTCCTGCGAAGAACTCCTCGCCTGCGGCGGCGTCGCCCGGCTCCTCCTCCGCCTCGTCGGTGTCACCACCCTCGGTCGCGTCATCCTCGGTGGCGTCATCCTCGGTGGCGTCATCCTCGGTGGCCGCCTCCCCATCGCCATTCGCCGTGTCGCCGTCGTCGCCGGCGCAGGCGCCCAACACCAGCGTCAGCGCCCCGAGGGCCGCCACCCCGGCCTTCCATCGTGATCGTCTGCGTACGCTCATCCCATTGCTCCCGGTCGTAGGATTACCAAAAGCTAATGATCAGACCTTTGACCCGCAAGCCTCGTCACGAAGTCCCGGACCACCGCTCCTCGCTGGCACTCGCCTTCACGCCGAGCACCGGGCACTCCGCCCGCAACAGCACGTCCTGGGACGTCGATCCGAGTACCGCCTTGCCAACCGGGGACCGACGCCGCACGCCGATCACCAGCACGGCGGCACCGTGCTCCCTGGCGTGGCCGAGCAGCGCCTCGGCCGGTGGCTGCGGACTCAGGATCTCGTGGGCCTCGGCGACGATCCCAGCACCCCGGGCGCGTTCGGCGATCTCCTCGATCTCGCGCTGCACGCTTCGCATCTGCGCATGCGTCTCCTGGCGTACGCCCACACGGGCGACGAAGACGACGTGCAGCGGCAGGGATCGGCGCGCCGCCTCCTCGATGCCGGCCTCGGCGGCCGCGCGCCCTGGCGCCGAAGGGCTGTACCCGACGACGACGGACATACCGTTCCTCCCACCCGGGCCTTGGTCTGACCATAAGGCGCGCCGCGGTCCGTTGTCCAGCAACCCCTCGCCCGCGGCACGGGGCCAGGGGTCACCCCCGGGACGGTCTCGGCGGGTCCGCGACGCCCACCCCGACGTTGCGTGGACGGGAGCGGATCCGATGTGCCGTGCGCTCGAGATGCTCGGTCATGAGGGTGCGAGCCGACCCCACGTCGCGCCGCTCGATCGCGGCGATCAACTGGCGGTGCTCGTCGAGCCCTCGAAGACCGTGCTCCGGATTGCTGGCCCGGGCGCGGAGCAGGTTGAGCAGGATGGCGCCATGGAACGAGCCGAACAGCAACGTCATGGCACGGTTGTGCGCCGCGGCCGCGAGCCGAACGTGGAACTCCGCCGAGAAGCGGGGGTGGAACGCGCCAGCCGCGATGGCCGCTTCGGTCCGATCGCAGATCTCTCGCAGGTCGCGAAGATCGTCGCCCGTCGCGCGCTCGACCACCGGCTCGAGAACCGCCATCTCGAGGCGGTGACGCGTCTCCTCGAGTTCCCACGGCTCCACGTCGGCCAGCTGCAACATGCGCGCGAGGTTCTCGCCGAGTCGATCGGGCCCCGGTGCCGTGACGAACGCGCCACCGCGGGCCCCCATTCGGACCTCCACCAGCCCGTTCGCCTCCAGGATCCGCAGTGCGTCACGGACGGTGACCCGGCTGACACCGAAGCGCTCGGTCAGTTCACGTTCACTCGGAAGGCGGTCCCCGACATCGAGCTGGCCGCCCTCGATGGCCGTCACGATCTGACCGACGATCTCGCTCGAGACGCGACCCGACCGCAGCGGCCGGAAGATCCCTGTGGTCGTCACTGATGTCCTCGCCGAGCCCGGCGGTCACCATACCGAGCGCATACCACGGTACGCCCCACGCCATTGGTGGTGAACTTTCGGGGATAATGGTCCTACCTCTGGACCGGTCGGCTATTCCAGTTCGTCGCAGCAGAGGAAAGGACCTGGCGTGCGGAATTGGTACCCGGTGGTCGTCGGCGGCGGCCCGGTCGGTGTCGGCCTCGCATAGAAGTCGGCCGCCGCGGCGTGCGCTGCGCCATCGTGGAATGACGCACCGAGCTGTCCAACGTTCCCAAGGGCCAGGACTCTCGCAGCGGACGATGGAGCACTTCCACTTCTGGGGTGTCGAGGACGCTGAGGTGAGCCCCTCGTAGTGGTCCAGGTGTTGTGCGACTCTGATGCCCGTGTTCGGGCAGGAGGACCACGACACGATGAGTTCCAAGCGCCGGCGTCACACGCCGGAACAGATCATCCGCAAGCTCGACGAAGGGCATCGGCTGCTCGCCGCGGGCAAGCCGCTCGACGAGGTCTGCCGCCACCTGGAGGTCGCAGAGTCGACCTGGCACCGGTGGCTGTCGCAGTACGGCGGGATGAAGGCCTCTGACGCCAAGCGGCTCAAGGAGCTCGAGGGCGAGAACGCCCGGCTGAAGAAGCTGTTGGCCGAGGCGGAGCTCGACAAGGCGATGTTGCGCGAGATCTCGGAGGGAAACTTCTGACCCCGGACCGCAAGCGCAGCGCCGTGGCGATGCTGCGTGACCGGTTCGGGGTATCCGAACGGCGTGCCTGCAAGGTGGTCGGTCAGCACCGCTCCACCCAGCGGCTGACCGCCCCGGCGGTGTCGGATGAGGAGGTGCAGCTACGCGCGTTCCTGATCGCGTTCTCCAAGGCGCGTCCGCGGTGGGGCTGGCGGCGGGCGGCCAAGGCTGCCCGGCGGACGGGCTGGCAGGTCAACGACAAGCGCATCCGCCGGCTGTGGCGCGAGGAAGGTCTCAAGGTCCCGCAGGGGCGCAAGAAGAAGCGTCTGAGCGGGATCGGTACCCACGTCGGGGCGATGTGCCCGATCCGCCCTGACGCGCTGTGGGCGTGCGACTTCCCAGTTCGACGTCACCGCTGATGGCCGCACGATCAAGCTGCTCAACATCATCGACGAGTTCACCCGCGAAGCGCTGGCCATCGAGGTCGACCGCTCCATCGACGCCGACAAGGTCGTCGCCGTCCTCGATGCCATCGTGGCCGAGCGGGGCCGGCCACCCGCGTTCCTGCGTTTCGACAACGGTCCGGAGTTCGTCGCGCACGCAGTGGCCGACTGGTGCCGGTTCAACGGCGTCGACACCGTGTTCATCGATCCTGGCTCGCCCTGGCAAAACGCCTGGATCGAGTCGTTCAACGGCCGGCTCCGCGACGAGCTGCTCAACGCCTGGCAGTTCGACTCGCTGCTCGAGGCCCGCGTCCACATCGGCGACTGGCGCATCGACTACACCTGCAACCGGCCCCACACCGCCCACGGCGATCTCACCCCGACCGAGTTCGCCACCATCTGGACCAGCAACCAACCGAAAGCCGCATAGCGCCTGGACCACCTATCGGGTCCCCCTCAACGCCCGTCCGGGCCGCGCGGGTCATGCCGCGAGATCACGCCATCGACCAGGTGACCTCTACAAGCATCTGCTGGGGGAGTACTGGAACGCGTTGCCGGCCCGCGAACTGGTCGAGTCGTACTACTTCCGCTCGAACGAACGCCTCCCGCAGTACCGGACCGAGGAGGTCCTGCGACGACGGCTGTCCGACTTCGCCGACGTCGGGTTGGGCGAAGATGGTGCGGATCAGCGCCGAGATCACCGACCGCAGCTGGGTGCGTGCGACGGCGAGCAGGTTGCGCATCGCATGGACCCGGCACAGCTGCCAACCCGAACCTTGCAGGACCTTGCGGATCGCGGCCTTCAACCCGGCGTGGGCATCACTGATGACGAGCCGGACGCCGTCGAGGCCGCGCTCGCGTAGGTCGCGGAGGAACTCGGTCCAGAAGGTTCGTTCTCCGAGTCGCCGACATCGAGGACCTCACGGTGGCCGTCAGCACGCAGCCCGGTGGCGATCACGACCGCTCTGGACACGACCTGGCCAGCCTCGCGCACATGCCCGTAGGTCGCGTCGAGCCAGACGTACACGAACAGCTGATGATCCAGCCGCAGGTGCGTAGCACGGTGACGTCGTCGTCGATGCCTTTGCAGATCCGCGACACGCTCGACTTGGAGATGCCGGTGTCGCAGCCGAGCGCTTTGACCAGGTCATCGACCTTCCTTGTGGAGGTGCGGTGATGTAGGCGGTCATGATCACCGCCCACAGGGCCTTGTCGATCCGCCGGCGCGGCTCGAGCAGCTCAGGAAATAAGCTGCCCTTGCGCAGCTTCGGGATGCCGACGTCCACGGTCCCCCGCCGGCGTCGAGAGCAGCTTGGGCCGGTGTCCGTTGCGTTGCACCAACCTGGTTGGGGGTGCGCTCGACGTGGTCAGCACCGAACGTGCCGGTCAGCTCGGCCTCAATCAGCTCCTGCATCGCCGCGGCCCAGATGCCGGCGATGGACGTGGTCAGACTCGCGTCGGTGCCTTGAACACGCTCAGCGATCGGATCGATGGCAGACTCGCAGTGGGTCATCGCGTCGAACCTTCTTGTGTAGGAACTCGTAGGTTCGCACGGTGGCCCGCCCATCACCTCAATCGCGATGACGCGGACTGCTCCTACACCACTACGGGGGACTCACCCCGAAGGCCAGAGTGGTCGCGACCCGAGCGCACATGTCGGGTGGAAAGGGGGAGGACGTTGGGATCGGGCGGCCGCGGCACGGTGCCGGTGGAGACGTATCCAGCGATCCTGTCGGCGAACCGAAGGACACTCACGATCTCCGTCGGATGCGGGGCGGATCATGACGCGTGGACGGGAGCGCTCAGGACGGGGCGTCTCGCGCTGAGGAGCACCCGCTGTGCGTCGCTGCCGATCAGGGCCTTGCTCACCCGCGTTCGCTTCGCCAGGCCGATGACGACCAGGTCAGCCCCTCGTTCCTCGGCGATCCCGAGGATCTCGGAACCGGCTGCGGCCGCGATCGCCCCGACATAGCTCGTGGCGTCGTAACCCTCGTCGCGCAGGGCGGCGGCCATCGTCTCCAACGCGTCGGTGGCATCGGCCAGATGTTGGCGCTCGTCGACGCGAGCCCCAAGCTGTACCAAGGTCACCAGGTGCAGCTTGGCAGGTACCGGCGCCGCCTTCCTCGCCAGCTCGAGCAGCGGAGCAGCCGGCACCTCCTCCTTGATGGCAACGACGACGTTGGCAAACATGCGGGCTCCTTCGCAACGCCCCGCTTCGCGAGGCCGGATGTCGGGGATCCATGGCTTTGTCCGGTTCGCTCGATGCGGGCGCGTCGGCGGCGACCGCGAGCGTCGCTGTCCACACCGGCGCCGTCGCTAGGCAACACCGGCGCCGATGGTCACGGATGCGTGGATCGCCGCGCCAGAGCAGGCGGCTTCGAACGCCTGTTGCGTGTCGGCCAGCGGCAGGACCGGATCGCACATGCGCTGCAGCTGCTCGCGCCATGCGGGATCGTCGAGCAGCCGCAACGCGATCGTCACCGCCTCGCGCCGTCGGCTCCGCACGCCGACGAGGTGGAGCGTCTTCTGGACCAGCTCACTGAGCACGACGGCCGGGAGCACGGCGCCCCCGTGGTCGCTGGGGACCACGATCGTCGCCCCGGCGGCCGCAGCACGCACGCCCACCTCGATCGGGACGGATGAGGCGGTCGAGGTCCCGTCGATGACGACGTCGACCCCCCGTCCATCGGTCGTGGCCAGGCAACGCTCGACCACCGCATCCGGACCGTCGGTCACGACCTCGGACGCGCCGTAGGCCTGCGCGAGGTCGAGGCGGGCACCATCCTGCTCGAGTCCCGAGACGATCACCCGCCTCGCACCGGCCGCGCGGGCCACCAGCACGCAGGCCAGACCGATCGGCCCCGGTCCCTGGACGAGGACGTCACCGCCGATGCGCAGACCGCCGGTGTGCTGGACCCACGAGATCGCGTTGGCGAGCGGCAGGAACAACGGGTAGACGTCGGCACGGCCCTCGCCCGAGACCTTGTGAAGGATCGTGGACGGGTGCAGGTAGAGGTGGGTGGCGAAGCCGCCCCACAGATGGGGTCGCGTCGTGGTCGGCGTCCCGCCGTAGTACAGGTCCGGTTCGTCGACGCCGCGGCGGCAGCGGGAGAACGAGCCACGTTGGCAGTCGTTGCAGCGGTAACAGGGCAACCATCGTTCGAGCACGACCCGGTCGCCCACCTGGACACCCCAACGCTCGGCCGCCTGCGCACCGACGTCGGCGATTCGTCCGACGACTTCGTGCCCGAGGATGACCGGCGGGTCGATGCGACGCGACCCGAGCAGCGGGGCTCCACCGGCGAGGAAGGGGCCGATGTCCGACCCGCACACCCCCGCGTTCTCGACCTGGAGCAAGCCGTCGTCAGGACCGAGCTCGGGGAGGGGGAACCGTTCCAGTTCGATCGTCCCTGGCCCCGTCAGGACCGCGGCCTCGGCGTGTTCAGACGTCCTCATCGGACCACCTCCTGGCCGGTTCGAGGAACTGCGAGATCTCGTCGTGGCGAACCCATGCGAGGGCCTCGAGCTCGAGTGCGTCGAACCAGGCCACGCGACCCGTGCGGAGGTCGGTCACCCGAAGCCGCTGGCCGTTGCCGTCCTCGTCGAGCACCACCTCGACGGCGGCGAACTCGTTTCGCAGTTGCATGCTGCCTCGATGCCCCGTCGGCCGGGGCGCAGATCGGGCGCTCAGATGACGAACGTCACGTTGCCGAGCGGACGGTCGGGGTCGACGAGAACGACCTTCTTCTCGGCGATGCGCAGTCCGCCGTCGCCGGCCTCGACGAGGATGTGCTCGACCCGGGCCGACAGCATCCAGTCCTCCCGTCGGCGCGAGACGTGAACCAGCAGGTTCGAGGCGGCATGGACCCGTTCACCCTCCCGATGTACCTCGAGATTGCCGACGATCCGCCGCGTCATGGAGCGCGGGTCCTGCGACCAGGCGAAACCGCTCTCCCAGCGGGCGACCCGCTGCTCGAGGCGCGTACGGTCGTCGTAGATCAGGCACACCTCACGTTGGGGATCGCTGTCGGCTCGTAGGGGGCTCCAGTACAGCACGTCGCCGTCCGCCCACAGGCCGAGCCAATCGGTGTAGCGGCTCTCGTCCGCGAGGTAGGCCTCGCGCACCAACAGTGCCTCCACCTGCAGACGCAGCTGCACGTCCGCGATCAGGTCCGTCACCGCAGACTGACTCGCCGTCATCGGCCCGCCTCCGCCGCCATGAGCTCGGACCAACGCGTGATCTGGCCCCGCTGCGGCACCTCGTCGCTGTAGGAGCCCTCGATGACGCCGTCGACCTCGGTCTCCTCGCCGTGGCCACGCGCGAGCAGCACGCGCGGATTCAGGTCGGCTGCGAGCCCGAGCTGGTTGCGCTCGAAGATCTCGTAGTCGTCCGGGGTGCCGAAACCGGCGGAACTGAAGAACCACTCGTGCCGACGAAGCCGCTCGACGTTGATCTCGTCGGGAACGCCGTCCAGCATCGCGGGGTAGCCGTTGATGACCGTGCGGTCGGCGGCCAGCGGCTCGATGACCCGCACGTGGTAGCCCACCAGCTGCATGTTCGGAAAGATCGAGATGTGCGGCTCGCTGATGCAGATGAGCCGATGGGCCTCGTCCGGCCCGTGCCGCCGTTCCATCCGTTCGAGGTACTCGCGACCGTGTGCGGTGGCACGCAACTGGTTGAGGATGCTCTCGACCTTCGGCAACCGCTGAGGGCTCGAGTCCAGGCGCACATGACCGTTGCCGTAGTCCCAGGTCCGGTTGCCGACCTTGTCGGGGTTGCCGAGCTTGCGAACCGCGAGATTGGAGTCGGGGTCGGTCTCGCCGTGCTCCTTCGCCCGGGCCGGGTCCTGCTTGCCCTGGAGCATCGCGATCGACTTGTGCACGAAGCTCGAGTGGTAGCCGTCCATGCCGACGAACTTCCAGTTGCCGCGGTACTCCGCCCGCTGGACGCCGGCGTCGAGGCGGATGGTTCCGGCCGGGGACTGGTCGACGAACAGATCGATCATCTCGGCGGCGCCCCGTAGGTGGTCCGCCAGCGGTGGCGCGTCCGCCGACAGGCTGACGAAGATGAACCCGCGGTGCACCGCCATCCGGGGCACCTCGGTGAGACCCAGCGCCGCCGGCTCGAAGTCGTCGCCGTAGCGCTGGTCGTAGGGCACGCCGACCAGATCGCCCTTGTTCGAGAACGTCCAGCCGTGGTAGCGGCAGCGGAAGAACTGCGAGTTGCCGGCGGCGTGCTGGCACACCGAGTTGCCGCGGTGGGTGCATCGGTTGAGGAAGACGTGCACCTGCCCGTCCTCGTCCCGGGACACGATCAGCGGCTCGCCCGCGATCGTGCGGGTCTGGTAGTCGCCCGGCACCGCCACCTCGCTGTCGTGGGCCACGTAGACCCACGTCGTGCGGAAGATGCGCTCCATCTCCCGGTCGAAGATGACCGGATCGGTGTAGATGCTCCCGTCGACCCACCCCGGGCCGACGAGACGGTCGAGTTCGAAGCTGCTGTCCATGGGTCCTCCATTCGAGGCGATCGTCGTGCTGCCGGTGTCCGATGCCGTCCGTGCCGACGCGGCGGTCACGGTCGTCCCGCGCCTGCCCCTGCCGCCGCATCCCGCGGTACCGCGCCGGACGCGGCCAGTTCGGGTGCGGCCTGCTCACCGGTCGCGTCATCCTCGTGTGCGAGGACGACGCAGTCGTTCGGGTCGGCGACCAACACCACGCGGCTGCCGATCTGCAGCGGTGGCACACCGGGCAGTCGGACCTGCAGGGTCTGGTCGCCCACGCCGACCTCGCAGTCGGTGCTGTCGCCGAGGAACGCCAGCGACTGCACGACTGCCTCGAACCGGTTGAAGCCGGTGGTGGCAGCCGGGTCGGACGACTCCAGGGTGAGCATCTCCGGACGGATCGACACCAGGACGCGGGCGACGTCGCCGAGGTCCTGCGTCGAGGCCGCCCGCACGTGACCGATCGTCGCGACGAGCTCGTTGATGCCGACGCGGACCGGACCTGCCGGCTCGGCCTCCAGCAGGTTCGTCGTGCCGATGAACTCCGCCGTGAAGCGGTTTCGCGGACGCAGGTAGACATCGGTCGAACTGCCCCGCTGCTGGATCTCGCCACGCCGCATGACGGCGATCTCGTCGGACATGGCCAGCGATTCCTGCTGGTCGTGGGTGACGTAGACCGTGGTCACGCCGATGCGCTGCTGCAGCGCCTTCAACTCGAGCCGCATCTGCGCCCGCAGCCGGGCATCCAGGTTCGACAGTGGCTCGTCGAGCAGCAGCACCTTCGGATCGGTGACCAGTGCCCGTGCCAGTGCGACCCGCTGCTGCTGCCCACCCGAGAGCTGGGTCGCCTCGCGGGTCCCGAGCCCGCCGAGGCCGACCAGATCCAGAGCGCGTTCGACGCGCTCGTGCCGTTCGGCCTTGGCCACCTTCTTGACACGCAGCGGATAGGCGACGTTCTTCGCCACCGTCATGTGCGGCCAGATCGCGTACGACTGGAACACCATGCTGATGTCACGGCGGTGCGTCGGTACCCGGATCCCGTCGACGGAGCAGAAGACCACGTCGTCACCGATCATGATGCGGCCGGAGTCAGGCAACTCGAGTCCGGCGACCATCCGCAACGTGGTCGTCTTCCCGCACCCCGACGGACCCAGCAGCGTGAAGAACTCGCCCTCGGGCACCTCGAAGCTGAGGTCCTTGACGGCGTACACCTCACCGGCGTGCTTCGTGACGAAGCGCTTGGAGACGTTCTCGAAGACGATCATGTGTCACCATCCGGAGAGGTCGTCGACATGGCTGGGTCCTATCGTTCGGTTTCGTAGCCGAGACGTTTCGCGACCTGTTGCGCGATCACCGCCATCAGCACGAGGAAGGCGAACATCAGCACGCCGAGGGCGTTCAGGCGCGTGTACTGCCCGGTCGCATACAGGTCGTAGACCAACACCGGCAGGATCTCGGTGCCGGGCCCGGCCAGCAGGATCGGCAGGGACAGCCCCTTGAAGGCGAAGCTGAAGACGTACACGAACCCGACGAGAAGGCCGCCCGAGATCAGCGGGAGTACCACGCTGAACATGGTTCTGGCGAAGTTCGCACCGCTGGTCTGTGACGCCTCCTCCAACTCCCTGCCGAGTTGGGAGAGCGACGCATGGGTGGCCCGCAGGGCGTAGGGCAGGTTCGCGGTCGCATAGGCGATCACGATGATCCACAGGGTCGCGTAGACCGGTACCGGCACCTCGAGGTAGAACCAGACCAGGGCGAGACCGATGACGATGCCGGGAACGGCGATCGGCGCGAAGGCGGCCGCGTCGAGCAGTCGGCGGCCGCGTACGCCGGTGCGCAACACGACCCACGAGACGAGGATGGCCAGCGTCATGACCAGGATCGACGAGCCGAAGCCGGTGAGCACGTTGTTCCTGAGGGCCCGCATGGTGGTGCTGTTGGTCAACACCCACTCGAAGTTGACGAGGGACATGGTCCCCCAGACGCGCGCCCGCGGTACCGAGTAGAAGGGCAGCAGAGCCGAGTACACCATCACCAGGAACGGCAGCAGGACCGCGACGCCGAGCACCCCGAAGGCGACCGTCGTGTGTACGCCCCGCCGCCGGCCGAGGTCGATGCGACGCGGACGGAAGCCCTTCCCCGTGATGGTCGCGAACTTCGCCGACAGGTTCGTGGCCCGGTAGTAGAAGTAGAGCCCGCCGAAGGTGAAGGCCAGATAGATCATGGCGAACGCGGCCGCCAGGTTGTGGTCAACGGGTGAGCGCGACGTTGCGAGCCACACCTCGGTGGCGAAGACGGTGATACCGCCCGGGACACCCATCACGGCGGGCACCTCGAACGAGTCGATGCTCTTGACGAAGACGATGAGCAGCGTCCCGAGCGCGGCCGGCGCCATCAACGGCAGGGTGACCAGCCACATCGTCTTGCGCTGCCCGGCACCACAGGTCGCCGATGCCTCCTCGAGCGAAGGATCCATGACCCGGAAGGCGGCCGCCATGAGCAGGAACGGCAGCGTGATCGCATCCGAGGCTTGTGCCCACACCATTGCGGGCAGTGTGTACGCGCTGAAGACGCGCGGCAGACCGAGCATCGCGACGAAGTGGTTTGCGATGCCGATCGTGTCGCTGAAGATGAGTACCCAGGCGATCGAGGTCAGGATCCCGGGTACCACGATCGGTACCAGGACGGCGATGTAGATCAACTTGCGGAACGGGACGTTCGTCCGCTCCGTCAGCCACGCCAGGTACGTCCCGATCGCGAAGGCGATGACCGTCGAGGGAACGGCGAAGAGGAACGAGTTCACGACGGCCTTCCCGAACCGGGGGCTCGAGACCGCGTTGACGTAGTTCTGCAGGGTCAACGGGCTCGGCACCCCCGGCGGGCTGACCCGGAAACTGCCGAGCAGGACGCTGCCGAGCGGCAGGATCACCAGCCAGCCCACCACGGCCATCAGGCCGATCAGCCACAGGGTCCGCAGCCGAGGCAACCGGAAGCGGGGCCCGCGAACGACGTGCGTCGTCATGCGGGGGCGGGGGCCGGCGCGGCCGCGTAGAGCTCCTCGATGAAACCGGAGTCGTCGACGTCGCGCAGATATCCGGTGTCCCAGATCTCGAGCGGCCCGACGTGGTTCATGTCCTGCTTGTGGAGGATGTCGAGCTGGTAGACGTTCCAGATCGCCATTGGATGCGGATAGGGCTTGACGTTGAGCTGCTCGGCCCAGTAGCTCTGCAGGTGTCGCACCTCGTCCTCGTCCTCGATGCCGATCAACGGCGCGAGGGTGGACTCGAGGATCTCGCAGACGGCGTCCGGCTGGGTCTTGAAGAAGTGGATCGCCGCGATCATGGACCGCAGGAAGGCGTGGGTGAGTTCCTCGTTCGCCGTCACCCAGTCCCGGTTGGAACAGACCGTGATGTTGTGCACGACGGGCAGCTCGGGGATCTCCATCCACTTGAGCGAGCGCTTCGTCGCGTACAGGTCGAACGGGACGTCGACGTTCGCGCCGGCAGCGTCCCCGGCGATGACCTCGTGCACCGCTCGCAGGCTGACGTCGGTGCCCTGCTCCCGCCATACGTCGAACTCGACCGTGGCCGGGTCCAGGCCGCCCATCTCGAGCGCCCGTTTGAGGTTGCCGAAGACGCAGGGTGCCGAGGTGGTCACGATCACACGCTTGCCCGCGAGATCCTGGAGCGAGTCGATCTCGGGTGCGACCACGAGCTTGTCGTCCCAGTTGTCCTGGGCCTGGGCGAGGTAGACGAACCGCTTGTCGCCACGCGCGCGATATTCGTAGGTCTGGTGGTGCAGTCCGCTCATGAACTCGTACTCGCCACCGAGGACCTTCTCGGCGCGCTCACTGAGCTCGACACGTGGCTGACCGGGCACGTCGGCGTTGGCGATGTGGGTGATCAGCTCGAAGCCCTGCTGCTGCGTCACGCCGGAGTCCCGCCAGACCGACAACAGCGCCATGTGCGAGATGTCGCTGCACAGCATCCGGATCGTGGGCTGGTCCATCGTTGTCTCCCTCGGTTGTCTGCGCTCCGCCACGGTCGTGGCCGGCGGCTG
>Ga0208490_100337_pt1 | contig 33464 bp, 31 predicted proteins | sample SubbioAug_CSWold_FD_184818 | JGI IMG/M metagenome (GOLD analysis project Ga0208490, IMG submission 184818) | Serpentinite rock and fluid subsurface biosphere microbial communities from McLaughlin Reserve, California, USA - CR11Aug_CSWold (SPAdes) | ecosystem: Environmental > Terrestrial > Deep...
GAAGACGATCCACATGCTGGAGGCGCTCGGCATCCCGGTCGAGTACTCGTTCCACGAGGACAGCCCGAGCCAGCACGAGATCGACCTGCGCTACACCGACGCGCTGTCGATGGCCGACAACGTGATGACCTGCCGGCTCATCGTGCGGGAGATCGCCATGCAGGCGGGCGTGCACGCCACCTTCATGCCCAAGCCCCTCGAGGGGGTGCAGGGCTCGGGCATGCACACGCACATCTCGCTGTTCGAGGGCGACACCAACGCCTTCCACGACCCCGACGACCCCTACCAGCTGTCTGGCGTCGGCAAGGCGTTCATGGCCGGTGTGCTGCGCCATGCCCGGGAGATGACGGCGGTCACCAACCAGCTCGTCAACAGCTACAAGCGCCTGCTGCACGGCACGGGCGTGGGCAGCCAGACCCAGTTCGAGGCGCCGGTGCACGTCTCGTGGGGGCGCAACAACCGCTCGGCGCTGGTGCGGGTGCCGGTCACCAAGCCGGGCAAGAGCACTTCCACCCGACTCGAGTACCGGGCACCGGATCCCGCCTGCAACCCGTACCTGGCCTTCTCGGTCCTGCTCGCCGCCGGGCTGAAGGGGATCGAGGAGGGCTACGAGCTGCCGCCCGAGGCCGAGGCCAACGTCTGGACCATGACCGACGCCGAGCGGGCCGCCGAGGGGATCGTGCCGTTGCCGACCTCGCTGTCGGAGGCGATCGACGAGATGGAGCGCTCGGAGCTGGTGCGGGAGGCCCTCGGCGAGCACATCTTCGAGTGGTTCCTCCGCAACAAGCGAGCAGAGTGGGACCTCTACCGGGCGCAGGTCACGCCCTTCGAGCTCACCCGGTACCTGGGGAGCTGGTAGCGGTGGAGCCGCTGCTGGTCTACCCCGACCCGCCGCCGCCGGTGCTGTCCCAGGGCCTCGACCTGGCCGGCTACCCGTGGACGGCGGTGGGGGCCGAGGCCGACGTCGAGCGCCTCGAGCCGGCTGACGGCTGGCCGGGCGCCGTGATCCTGGCCGTGACCAACCCCGAGGGCGCCTTCGCCATGTGCCGGGCGCTGCGCAAGGGCGACATCCCCCTCGAGCCGGTCCTGCTCATCGCCTCGGCCGAGCAGCTCCCGCAGCTCGACATGCGCGAGGACCTCTTCGACGACTTCTGCGTGCTCCCGTTCCACGCCCCCGAGCTCGACGCCCGCCTGCGGAACCTGTTCCACAAGACCGGCCGAGGCGCCCGGCCCGAGCTGGTCGAGTACGGCGAGCTGGCGCTGAACCTGGAGACCTACCAGGCCGCCATCTCCGGCAAGCCGCTCGACCTGACGTACATGGAGTACGAGCTGTTGAAGTTCCTGGCCTCGCACCCCGGCAAGGTCTTCACGCGCGAGACGCTGCTGTCGCGGGTGTGGGGCTACGAGTACTACGGCGGCGCCCGCACGGTCGACGTCCACGTGCGCCGGCTGCGAGCCAAGCTCGGCGAGGAGCACGCCGGTCTGATCCAGACGGTGCGCTCGGTGGGCTACCGCTTCGGGCAGTCCCGCTGGATGGGATAGCGCGACGTCGCGCTACCCGTTGAGGTCGATGAGCTCGGAGCCCTCGTGGCGCACGTCGGCCTCGTTGCGCAGGAAGTAGCCGATGGCGGCGGCACCGAGGCTGCCCGACATCAGCACGCTCACCGGGATGAACACGATGAGCACGAAGACGATGATGGCGGCACCGATCATGGTCGGCATGGTGCCAGACCTCAGGGCGTCACGACCACCTTGCCCGTGGCGCGGCGCTCGGCGAGGTCGTTGATGGCGTCCACGGCGCGGTCGAGGGGGTAGGTGGCCGATACGTGCGGGTCGAGCTTGCCCTCGGCCAGCCAGCCGAGCAGCTCGGCGATGTTGGCGGCGTTGCGCTCGGGCTCCTTGCCGGTGAAGGCACCCCAGAACACGCCGACGATCGAGCAGCCCTTCAGCAGCGGCAGGTTGAGCGGAACCTTCGGGATGTCGCCGGCGGCGAACCCGACGACGAGGAAGCGGCCGTCCCAGGCCATCGACCGCAGGGCGGGCTCGCTGAGGTCGCCGCCGACCGGGTCGTAGCAGACGTCGACGCCCCGTCCGTCGGTGAGCTCCTTGACCCGGGCCTTGAGGTCCTCGGTCGTGTAGTTGATGGTCTCGGCGGCACCCCGGGTGCGGCACAGCGCCAGCTTCTCGTCGGTGGAGGCGGCCGCGATGACGTGGGCGCCGAGCAGCGCGCCGATCTCGACGGCGGCGAGGCCCACACCGCCGGCGGCGCCGAGCACCAGGAGCGTCTCGCCCTCCTGCAGCCGGGCCCGGTCGACCAGCGCGTGGTGCGACGTGCCGTGGGCGAGCAGGAACCCGGCGGCCTGCACGAGGTCGACGCCGGAGGGGACCGGGATCGCCGAGGTGGCGTGCACGGCGACCTTGTCGGCCATCCCGCCCCAGCCGAGCGTGGCGAGCACGGCGTCGCCGACCTGCAGGCCCTCGACGCCCTCGCCCACCGCGCTGACCGTGCCGGAGATCTCACCGCCGGGCGAGAACGGGAGCTCGGGCTTGAACTGGTACTTGTCCTGGATGATCAAGACGTCGGGGAAGTTCACGCCGCAGCCGGCCACGTCGACCACCACCTGGCCCGGACCCGGCGTTGGGTCGGGCACCTCCTCGACGACGAGGTTCTCGGGTGGTCCGAAGGACTTGCAGAGCACGGCTCGCATGCCGGCGGACCCTACGCGGTCAGGAGGTGACCCTCGCCCAGGCTTCGATCTCGACCCGGGCCCCGATGGGCAGGGCCGCCACCGCGACGGCGGAGCGCGCCGGGCGGTGCCCGTCGGCGTGCTCGTCGAAGGCCTGCACGTAGACGTCGTTCATGGCGGCGTAGTCGTCCATGTCGACGAGGAAGACGGTGGTCTTCACGACGTCGGCCAGCGACGCACCCTCGGACTCGAGCAGCGAGCGCACGTTGGCCATGGCCTGGGCCAGCTGCTCGCGCACGCCACCCTCGACGAGCCTCCCCTCGGCGAGGCCGACCTGCCCGGAGCAGATGATCCAGTCACCGCTGCGGACGACGGGTGTGTACGGGCCGACTGGGGTCGTCATGCCCGCAACGGTATCCCGGAGGGCCAGACCGGGGGTCGGCCCTGGTGCAGCCACACCGCAGCGGCGACCGCGGCGAACACGGCGTCGGACACCGCGACCGCCGGACCGGTGGTGCCCGCCAGCTCGACGTGGATCGGCGGCGTGTCCACGGCGCGCAGCACACCGAAGGACCGGATCGTCAGGTCGTGGACCTCGCCGTCGGCGTCGACGGTGATGGACTCCGACGTCACCCACGACGCGCCCTGGTGCGCGGCGCCGATGCAGTACGAGCGCAGCGCCACCTCGTCGAGCGGATCGCCGGCGTCGACCGCGACGTGGACCTCGCCGGCCTCGTCGATGCGAGCGCGCGCCGTGCCGCCGTCGGGCTGGCGGACGGGACCGACCCAGCCGTCGGCATCCGGCCCGGCGAGCGCGGCGAGCAGCGCCGCCGCCTCGGCCCAGCCGGCGGCGCGCACGGAGGTCGAGGTGGGCGGGCCGGCGATGTCGACCTCGACGATCTCGAGCTGCGGGGCGACTGCTGCGATGGCGTCGGCGATCCCGTCGGTGCGAGCGACGTGGACGACCCCGGTCCCGTCGGCGCGCAGGCCCGCGGCCAGCGGGGGTCGCTTCACGCCGAGGCGCACCGCGTCCTCCCGGCTGAACAGGGCACGCACGGTGCTGCCGTGCTCGTCGGCCAGGTGGCGGGCGGCCTCGGGCACGGGGGAGTCGGCCTTGGCCCCGAACGCCCCGCCGTTGCCCGCCGCGCTCGCCGGCTCACCACCCGGCTCGCACCAGGACGCGTCGGTCTCCAGGTAGGCGGGCTCGACCCACGACGTCTGCAGGGTGAGCGCCCACTCGCCCTCGGGCAGGGGGATCGGCGGCGCACTGTCGGCGGTGGTGTGACGGCCCTGGACCTTCCCGGCGGCGGCCCGGGCAGCGTGGACCGACTCACCGAGCGTCCAGCGCCCGTCCGGATCGAGCACCGCGACCACGCTGTCGACGGGCGCGGTGTCGTCGGCGAAGCCGCCCCGGCCGAGCGCGACCTCGGGGTCGAGGCGCTGGGGGACGTGGCCCTCCATCGACGCGCGCGCCGCAGCCGCGTCCAGATCCCGGGGGGCGTGGTCGGTGCCGTACTCGTCCCAGGCGTCGAGGATGGTCCGCCAGCCGGTGCAGCGGCACAGGTGGGCCAGCAGCGCCTGCTCGACCTTGCCGTGCTCGGCCTCGGGCTCCTTGGCGCGCAGGGCGGAGAGGCGGGCCACGATGCCGGGTGTGCAGAACCCGCACTGGGAGCCGCCGGTGGCGCACAGCGCGTCGGCCCAGGTGCCCGCGTCGGCCACGTGGTCCGGCGTGGTGATCTCCCGTCCTCGCACCCGGCGCACGGGGGTCACGCAGGCGACGCGGGGCTGGCCGTCGACCAGCACCGTGCAGCAGCCGCACTGGCCCTGGGGGGAGCAGCCGTCCTTCGGCGCTCGCTCGCCGAACTGGTCGCGCAGCACCCCGAGCAGCGATGCCGTGGGGTCGGCGACCTCCACGTCCCGTCCGTTCACGCGCAGGCGGAGGGTCTCGCCGGACGGTCCTCGCTGGTCGTGACCGGCCATGAGGCCACACTACGGTCGGACCCCATGCGCGACCGCCTCGTCGTCCCCCCGTCCCGACTGATCGTGCCGGCCGCGCTCAGCCGCCGCGGGTTCCTCGCCGGCGTGGCGGCGGCCGGTCTGCTCGCGGCCTGCGGCAACGACGACAGCGGGTCGGACACCACGGCGGGCGACCGTCCGGGCACCACTGCGGCAGGCGCAGGCGGCGTCGTCGGCGGCCTCTCGGCGGTCCGGTTCTTCGGTCCCTACTACCGGGCGGGCGAGCCGGCGCGCGTGCCCTTCGGCCTCGCCGACGACGAGGGGATCCTGCCCGTCGACCTGTCGCCCGCCGAGCTCTCGGTCACGGTGCGCGGGCCCGACACCGAGGAGGTCGCCTCGGACCTCACCGCGATCCTCTACGACGACGGCCTGCCCCGGCCGTACTACGCCTTCGAGTTCACGCCCGAGACGGCCGGCTTCTACGACATCGTCCTCGACACCGACGAGGGCGAGGTCATCACCCAGGTCCAGATCGTGGAGGCCGGCGACGCCACCGCCTCGGCCATGGTCGGCCCCGGCGATCCGCTCCCGGCCCTCATGACACCCACGACCGACGACGCACGTGGTGTCACGCCCCTCTGCACCCGTGAGCCGGCCTGCGACCTGCACGGGTGCACGGCAGCGGACGTCCTCGCCGCCGGCGAGCCCTTGGCGCTGCTGGTGGCCACGCCGGCGTTCTGCCAGACCGTCATCTGCGGCCCCGTGCTCGACGTGCTCCTCGGGGTGCTGCCCGACATCAGCGGCGTCACGGCGCTGCACGCCGAGGTCTTCAGCGAGCCGGAGAGCAACGCCGTGCCGCCCACCGAGGACGACTTCGCCCCGGTGGTCGGCGAGCTCGGCCTGGCCTTCGAGCCCGTCCTCTACACCGTCGGTGCCGACGGCATCGTCCGCCGTCGCCTCGACTACATCTTCGGCGAGACCGAGATCCGCGAGGCGCTGCAGGACCTGGTCGCCTGAGCGCCCGGCGCCCGGCGGCCGGCGGCCCGATGACCAGCGACCGGGACCGCGACCTCGTCGAGGGGATCCGCACCGGACGCGCGCTCGGCGTCGTGGTCGCCGACGACCCGGGTGCGGTCGTCGCCGCGGTCACCCACGACGTCGGCACGGTGCTCGTGGACGCGGTCGAGCTCGCGTGCGCAGTGGCGGGCGCCCGGGTCCGCATCGCCGAGCTGCTGGTCGCCCGGGCTCGCCAGGCCGAGTCACGGGCGCCGGTCGGTCCGGCGGGGATCGGCACGCAGCCGGACGCGAGCAAGCTCGACCAGGCGTCAGCCGACCGCCAGGCCGTGCGGTTCGCCCTGGTGATCCTGCTGCTGGCCCTGCCGGCGGGCGTGGCCGTCTACCTGGCCGACGGGCTGGTGCTGGCGCCGGCGCTGCCGGCCGCCGCCCTGGTGGCGCTCGGCGTGGTGGTGCTGGTCCACCGGCAGCCGAGCCGTCCCCAGGTCGGCGCTCCGGTCGGACCCGAGCCGGATGGACCGCCCCTCGACGTGGAGGCATCTCCGACGGTCCGCACCGCACGGGCTCACCTGCGCCGGCAGGAGGCGGCGTGGAAGGTGGCGTGGTGGGAGCGGGACCTCGCGGTCCCCGAGCTGGACGCCTGGTCGCTGCACCTGCCCGTCGCCGCCCCGATCACGCTCGTGGCGATCGGCGGGCGCAGCGAGCTCGACGACGGTGCCGTCGCAGCGATGACGGCGGCCGGTCCGGACGCCGTCCGTGTCGTGGTGCTGCGCGCCGGCGGGGATCGCCGCTAGGAGAAGCTGGAGCCGCAGCCGCAGGTGCGCTGGGCGTTCGGGTTGTTGATCGAGAAGCCCGACTCGAGCCCGTCCTTGAAGTCGAGGGTGGCCCCCTCGAGCATCACGGCGCTGGACGAGTCGACCAGCACGCGGACGTCGCCGTACGTGAGGACCTTGTCGTCGTCGGCGACGTCGGTGTCGAAGAACATCTCGTAGCTGAAGCCGGAGCAGCCGCCGGGACGGACGGCAACCCGGAGGGCCAGCGCGGCCTCGCCCTCTTCGTCGATGAGGCTCTTGACCTTGGCAGCGGCGGTGTCCGTGAGCGTGATCATGGCACCAAGCGTACCCGCACCCTCGGGCCGTGCCGCAGGTGAAGGTCAGCCTGCGCGGCGCACGAGGTCGACCTGGCACGGCGTCCGGTCGACCAGGGGGTGGAACCGGCGCACCTCGGCCCCGGAGCCGCAGTCGAGGAACCCCTCGACCATGCCCCGGTGCATGGCGCACACCAGGTCGGGGTGGGCCTCGGCCAGCTCGCGCAGCGGGCAGTGGGTGAACGCGATGGTGACGGCGTCGCCGTCGTCGGCCCGGGCGGGGTCGAACCCGAACGCCTCCAGCTCACCCTCGAGCGCGTCGACGAGGTCGGCAGGTCGGTCGGCACCTCGGCGGGCGAAGTCGGTGCGGCCCTGCTCCCGGCCGGCCTCGACCAGCTCCTCGGGAGCGACGCCGGCGGTGACGGCGGCGTTGAGCAGCACGCGGGTGACCGTCGGGAAGGCCGGGGGCTCCAGGCCGAGCGAGGGGGCGTCGGCGGCGAGGGCGTAGCGGTGCTGGGGCCGGCCCACCGATCCGGTGGACACCGTGGTCACCTCGACCAGGCCGAGGTCGCGCATCCGCTCGAGGTGGGGGCGCACGGTGTTGGCGTGCAGGTCGAGGGTCTCGGCGACCTCGGCCGTGGCCAGGGGACGGACCGAGCGCGCCAGCTCCAGGTAGATCGCGTAGCGGGTGTTGTCCCCCAGCGTCTTCAGGATCTCGAGGCGTTCGGCCACGCAGGGAGGCTACCGGGCCACCCCGACCTGTTTCCACGGGAGCCGCCGGGAGTATTGCCCGATCCGGCGGTAGGATCGACCCCGTGCCCAGCCCCGCCGTCACCGTCTCCCCCGAGACCGTCACGACGATGCTCCGCGGCGTCATCGACCCCGAGCTCGGGAGCGACGTCGTCGAGCTCGGCATGGTCCGACGCGTCGAGGTCGCGCCCTCGGCCGAGGGCGCCGGGGTCACCGTCACGGTCACCATCGCGCTGACGACCTCGGGCTGCCCGCTCCGCGCCCAGATCCAGAAGGACGTGCGCATCCGCGTCGGGTCGATGGAGGGCGTCGACGCCGTGAAGCTGGCGTGGGACGAGATGAACCAGGCGGAGAAGGCGCGCGCCATGGAGCGGGCCCGCTTCAACGTGGCCCAGCGCGAGGAGGACTCCTCGGTCGGCCCCGCCACCAAGGTGATCCTCGTCTCCTCCGGCAAGGGCGGCGTCGGCAAGTCCTCGGTCACCGTCAACCTCGCCGCCGCGATGGCCGCCACCGGCCTGAAGGTGGGTGTGCTCGACGCCGACATCTGGGGCTTCTCCGTCCCGCGCCTGCTCGGCGTGTCCGGCCGCCTCGCCAGCCGCGAGCGCGACGGGCGCAAGTTCATGGTCCCCCAGGAGCGACCGATCGGCGACGGCCTGCTGCGGATCGTGTCGATGGGCTTCCTCGTGGACGACGAGCAGTCCGCGCTGATGTGGCGCGGCCTGATGCTCAACCGCGGCGTGCAGCACTTCCTCCAGGACGTCGACTGGGGCGAGGACCTCGACTACCTCCTCGTCGACATGCCGCCCGGAACCGGCGACGTGCAGATGGGCGTGGCCAAGCTCATCCCGCGCAGCGAGGTGCTGGTCGTCACCACCCCGGCCGTCAACGCCCAGAAGGTCGCCGCCCGCGCGGTGTCGATGTCCCGCAAGAACTTCCTGCGGGTGTGCGGCATCGTCGAGAACATGAGCGCCTTCGTCTGCGACCACGGCGAGCGCTACGAGCTGTTCGGCAGCGGTGGCGGTGCCGCGCTGTCCGAGGGGAGCGGCACGCCGCTGCTCGGTCAGATCCCGATGGAGCCGAGCGTCTCGATCGAGGGCGATGCCGGCGAACCGGTGGCGCTGCGCGACGGTCCCGCCGGCGACGCGTTCCGTGCGCTCGCCGCCCGCATCATCGACGAGGCCGTGCCCCAGGCGGACATGGCGGGCTGCTCGGCCCGGATGCTCGACGCCGCCATGGCCAACCTCGACGCCCTCGAGCTCTAGGAGCCGAGCCGACAGGCGAGGCGACCCATGTCACGGTTCCCTGTGGCGGCGGAGCCGCCAGGATCGGACAGCAGCGGGGCGTGACCTTCCGCGCCGACTCGAACCCCGGACGCGGCTGACCCCGTCGTCCTGGTGCCCCCCAGCACCGTGTTCGACGGGGTCAGCGGCGAAGGGGAGCGAGGAGAACCCGGTGGCGAACAGCCCTCGCCGTCGGGAGTCTCAGGACGCGTCGGCCCCTCGGTTGTGGCCGGCACCGCCGGCGTGGACCCATCCTGACCGCCACCCACGGTGGCGGGAATGGCCCAGACGGGCCATTTGTGCCAATGCCCCGTCGGCTCACGTCGGCATCGTCACCCGGAACCGGGTGCAGCCATCGGGGAGCCGGTCGTAGCGGATCCGCCCACCCATCGCCTCGACCAGGCTGCGGGCCAGCGGGAGGCCGAGGCCCGAGGGTCGATCGCGGAGGCGGTCGTCGGCGGCGCTCGGTGCGAGCGAGGCGAACACACCCTCGACCTGGTGGAGCGGGACCCCATCGCCGTGGTCGACGACGTCGAGGTGCACCGCGCCCTCGACCGCCTTCGCTCGCAGCGCGACCGGTGGGCGACCGTGGCGCAGGCCGTTCTCGACCAGGTGGGCGATCACGTGGCGGAGGCGCCGGCCGTCGGCGATGAGCTCGATGTCGGCCGCCACGTCGACGTCGACGTCCTCGGCGCCGGGGAGCATCCGGATCGCCGCGGCGCACGCCGGCGCCAGGTCGACCCGGCGCATCATGAGGCTCAGCGCATCGGCGCGGATGCGGCTGACGTCGTGGAGGTCGTCGGCCAGGCGGGCGATGCGGTCGGACTGCACGTGGATCGTGCGACCCATGTTGGCGATCTGGTCCTGCCCCAGCTCCTCGGCCTCGCTCGCCAACGTGACGCCGAGGCCGAGGATCGTGGCGAGCGGCTGGCGCAGCTCGTCGGTGACGAGGGCGAGGAAGTCGTTCTTCTGGCGCTCGAGCGCGCGCTCGGGCGTGACGTCGCGCACGATCCCGTCGTAGCCGACGGGTCGGCCCTGGTCGGTGCGCTCGGTGACCTGCAGCAGCAGCTCGCGCTCGACCCCGTCGGCGCGCAGCACCCGCAGCGGCCGCCAGCCGCTGACGGTGGGCGATCGGTAGACGTCGATGCCCGGCGTGGGATCGGCGGGCGGGAGGGCGATGGTGAGGTCGTTGCCGAGGATGTCCTCGAGCGGGTGGCCGCAGATGCGGGCCAGCATCGAGTTGGCGAAGCGGACCGTGCCGTCGAGATCCACCTCGTAGACGCCGTGGCCCGCGTGCTCGACCATGTGGGCGTAGCGGGCGACGACCTCGTGCTCCCGGGTGCGCACCGCGGCCCAGTACCCCCGCGCCACGGTGTCGGTGAGGCGGTCGAGCACGGGGAGCACGCGGGTGAGGACGACCGCGAGGGCCAGGCTGCGCTGCTGGCCGAGCTCGTGGGCGGCGGCCACCGCGCTCTGCACCAGCAGGTCGCGGCTGACCCGCAAGGTGAGCAGGACCTGGGGCAGCGGGGCGCCCGCGAAGGCTGCGGCGCCACCGGCGTCGGCGAGGTCCTCGAGCAGCTCGTCGTCGGCCGACCCGGCACGGGTGAGGGCGACGATGGCCTCGAAGCGAGCCCGCGCCTGGCGGACGAACCGCTGGCGCTGGGGGTCGGTCCAGGCGGCAGCCTCCGGGAAGGTGGCAGCTGCGATGTCGGCGGTGCGCTCGGCCATGTCGCCGACGGTGCGCTCGAGCGCGTCGAGGAGCGCTTCGGTCTGCTCGTCGGCGGCGCCGATCTCGCCGAGCAGGTCGGTGGTGGTGTCGCCGGCGCCGTTCGCGTTGCGGGCCTGGAACGCCTTGACCTCCGACAGCGACACCCGACGGTCGGCGTCCTGTTGGAGGTAGCCCGCGCCGACGAGGGCCTCCACGCCGGAGACAGGGAGCCCGAGGGCATCGGCAGCCTCCAGCACGGAGACGAGGCGGGGAGCCATCCGTCCAGTGGTTCGACGGAGTCGCGCGCGATCCCTCCGTCGTTCGGCTCAGGTGGTGGCGATCCAGTCGCCGTCGGCGGCCTCGCCGCGGACCTTGTCCTCGGCGGCCAGCTTCTGGAGGTGGGCGTGCACCGACTGCTCGGCGCGCGGCACGAGCTCCTCGCTCAGACCGGTGTACAGCTGGCTCACGATGGCCGGGATGGTGGTGGTGCCCGCCTCCTGCACCGCGGCGAGCACCTGCGCCTCGCGCTCGAGGCGGTGGGCGACGTAGGCGTCGATGCGCTCGACGGGGTCGGTGATGAGGTGGCCGTGGCCCGGGGCGATCGCCCGCAGTCGCTTGATGGCGCGCACCTTGGCGAGCGACTCGAGGTAGGCGGCCATGTCTCCGTCGGGCGGCGCGATGACGACCGTGGAGCCGTCCATGATGTGGTCGCCGGAGAACAGCGTGCGCTCCTCCTCGAGGAGGTAGCAGAGGTGGTTCGAGGCGTGGCCCGGGGTGTGGATGGCCCGGATCCGGAACTCGGTGGTCTCCACCGAGTCGCCGTCGGCGAGGAAGCGGTCGACCGGGACGTCGTCGCGGTCGTCGAACGCGCACACCTCGGCACCGGTGCGGGCCTTCAGCCGCTTCGTGGCCGGCGCGTGGTCGGGGTGGGTGTGGGTGAGGAGGATCCAGCGGATGCGGTCGCCGCCGCAGCCGGCGACGGCGTCGATGTGCGCGTCGGTGTCCGGGCCGGGGTCGATCACGGCGATCTCGTCGACCCCCGCGAGGTAGGTGTTCGTGCCGGGCCCGGTCATGGCGCCGGGGTTGTCGGCCACGATCCGGCGGATGTACGGGCTGACCGCGGACGGCACCTCGTGGACGATCGGCCGGGGCTCGTCGGTCTCGGTGTCGCGGTCGCCGGCGCTCACCTCGGCCCTCCGACCGTGCCCGCGCCGGCCTGGATGGCGGTCAGCGCGTCGGCGGTGCCGGGGAACCGGCACAGCAGCTGCAGGCTCACGACGGTGGGTTCGATCAGGTCGATCCGTCCAGCCTGCCAGTCGGCCAGGGCATCCGACGGCTTCCACCAGCCGGCGTCGACCGCCTCCCAGCCGTCGGCGCCGGCGCGCTGGCCTGCCGGCATGGCGGCGGCGAAGAACCGGGCGTCGTAGCGGCGGGGTGACGGCTCCGGCGTGATCCAGTTGGAGACGTAGGCGACCCGGTCCAGCGGCACCCGGAGCCGGTGCTGGCGGTAGAGGTCGGCGATGGTCCGGGTGCCGGACTCGAGGGCGATGCGGGTGGCGTCGAGGTCCTCGAAGACGGGGTGGTCGTCGGTGACGGGGCGGTCGTCGCGGTCGACGGCCAGCACCACACCCGCCTCCTCCAGGCACTCCCGGACGGCCGTGAGCCAGAAGGCCCGGCCTCCGCCGACGACCCCGAGGACCCGGTCGGCCTCGTCGCGGGAGAGCCCGTCGACCACGTCGTCGTGATCGTCGTCGGCATCGTCGACCGCACCGCCGGGGAACACGTGGGCGCCGGGGACGAACGGCGTGCTCGCCGCGCGCTGGAGGAGCAGCACCTCCATGCCGTGCGGACGGTCGCGCAGCAGCATCACCGTGGCCGCCGGCCGGGGCACGACGGGGTGGGCCGCGGCGGTGACCGAGGCGTCGGGGAACGGGGCGCCGGGCGTCACGGCAGCTCGGGACGATCGGAGCCCCTCGGGGGCTCCTCCCAGGAGTCGGCGTCGAGGACGTCGCGCGGCGGCCGGCCGGGGAACCCCGCGCCGGGGCCGAACCCGCCGCCCGGGCCGAACCCGCCGAGCCGGGTCGAGCGGGCGATCACGATGGGCCCCGAGGCGAAGCGCTTCCGCATCGATCCCCGAAGCAGCGCCCGGACCGGCGCCAGCAGGAGGAGGAGCCCGGCGGCTCCCGTGAGCAGGCCCGGTAGCAGCAGCAGGATGCCGGCCACCAGGAGGAGCGTGCCGTTGACGAGCTCGTCGGTGGGCTGCTCGCCCCGCGCGACCTTCTCGTTCGCTCGGCGCAGGACGCCGAGGCCCTGCTGCTTCACGAGCCACACGCCCACGACCGTCGCCCCGATGGCGGCGAGCAGCGCCGTGCCGAACCCGAGCGAGCCCGCCACCTGCACGAACACGAACAGCTCGAGGATGGGGAGCAGCAGGAACAGGACCAGGAGCATGGGAGGTTCCAGGCTACTGAGGCAGCAGCAGTGCCGTTCAGCGGCTGGGGTAGCGTCGCCCGGATGGCTGGGGCCCACGTCCGGGAGTCCGGACCCACCGACGAACCTGGCGAGAACCTCTGGCGCCGCATCGTGCCGCGCACGGCACTCGGCCTCGCCGTCCTGCTCTTCTTCATGGCGGTCTCGGCGGCGTTCTCCGGCGCGGCCCTCTTCGCCTACTACCGGTTCGAGCTGGACGACACCCGGGAGCGGGTCGCGCAGCTCGAGGGGGAGATCGCCGACGACCTGGAGTTCGCCGAGCAGGCCATCGACCAGCGCACCAACGAGGCGACCGCGGAGATCGACGCGCTGCTCCAGGAGCTCGAGCAGTTCGCTGCCTCGGGCCAGACCGTCGACGAGCTGCTCGAGACGGTCGGCCCCTCGGTCTTCTTGGTGAGCAGCATCGACGAGGCCGGCCAGCCCTCGGTGGGCACCGCCTTCGTCCTCTTCTCCGACAGCGAGCGCTCGTTCCTGCTGACCTCCTTCACCACCGTCAGGGCGGCCACCGTCGACCCCGGCCCGGGTGTCGAGGTCCGCCAGGGCGGGAACGTGCTCGACGTGCAGCTGACCGCATGGGATCCGGCACGGGACCTGGCGCTGTTCGTCGCCGAGGACGCCCCCAACCTGCCGGCCATCGAGGTCGCCGACCCGTCCTCGGTCGGGCCCGGCGACCGCGTCTTCGCGGTCTCCGGCCTCGGCAGCGAGCGCGGTGCCCTCGTGCAGGGCGTGGTGTCGGACGTGTCGGCCACCGCGATCCAGCACGACGCCCCGATCGGACCCCAGTTCCAGGGCGGCCCGCTGCTCAACCGCTCGGGCGAGCTCGTCGGGATCGGGTCCCGGACGTTCGCACCGCTCGGCTTCGTCCCCGACATGGTCTTCTTCGGCATCCCCGTGCGGGAGGCTTGCGTCGAGCTGGTGCAGTGCCCCGGCGAGCTCGACTAGCGGTACCAGCCGAACTCGATCAGTCGTCGAAGAGGCCGCCGCCGGACGGGGTCGTGGTGGTGGTCGACGAGGTCGTGGTGGTCGACGTCGACGTGGTGGTGGTCGTCGGGGCGGGGGCCACGGGGCGCTCGGAGTCCACGACGTAGGGCCCGCCCACACCGGTGCCGCTGCCCGACATGCGCCCCCGGGGTGCGAACCCGCGGCGCTCGCGCTGGATCTCCTCGCTGGCCACGTCGCGGATGGGTGCCGGCTCGCTGAAGTCGGTGACGGGCACGCCCTCGAGGGCGTCGAGCATGAACTGCTGCCAGGCCTCGGCCGGGAACGAGCCGCCGGTGAGGGCCCGACCCTTCACGCGGTAGCTGGCGTCGAGCGGCGGTGGCGGGTCCCACCCCATGAACACCGCCGCCGAGAGGGTCGGCGTGTAGCCCACGAACCAGGAGTCGCGGTTGTCCTGGGTCGTGCCGGTCTTGCCCGCAGCCGGTCGTCCGATCCCCTTGCCCGACGCCGTGCCCGAGGTGATGACACCCTCGAGGACATCGGTGACGTTGTCGGCCGTGGCCTCCTTCAGCACCTGCTCGCCCTGGGGCTCGGAGTGGTCGAGCACCAGGGAGCCGTCGGGTGCGAAGACGCGGACCACCGGCGTCGGGGCCGCCCGGATGCCGTCGTTCGCGAAGGTCCCGTAGGCCGAAGCCATGCCGAGCGAGGAGACCTCACGGCTCCCGAGCGCGATCGACAGGCCCGAGCCGTCGCGGGCCGGCTCGATCTCGGGGATCTCCAGCCCCAGGCGGTTGGCGAGGGCCACGGTCTCGTCGGGTCCGACGTCCTGCATGAGGCGGACGAAGACCGTGTTCACGGAGCGGTGCATCGCCGAGCGCAGGGTCATGTTCCCGTAGATCGCTCCGGCGTAGTTCCCGGGTGAGTAGTCGCCGATCGTGAGCGGACCACCGGAGTACACCTCGTCGGGTCGGGTGCCCTGCTCGAAGGCGGTGGCGAGCACGAAGGGCTTGAAGGCGGAGCCGGCCTGGCGCCCGATGCTGCCCGCGCCCTTCACTGCGATGTTGGCCTGCGTGAGGCCGAAGTCGCGTCCGCCGACCATGGCCCGCACGTACCCGGTGGGGGGCTCCACGGCCGAGATCGACATCTGCATCTGGTGCGTGATCTCGTTGCCGGCCGCATCGGTCCGCACCACCGGGTCGACACCCGCCAGCGTGCGGAGCATCGCGGCCTCGGCCGCGAGCTGGGCCCTCGGGTCGAGCGTGGTGAAGATCTGGAGCCCGCCGCGGTAGAGCACGTCCTCGTCGCCGAGGGCGGTTCGCAGGTACTGGGTCAGGTACGCGATGAACCACGGGTAGCGGGTGTTCTCGATGGTGGGGACCACCACGAGGGTGTGCGGGCCCGGTGCCGGCCCGTCGCTCTGCAGCCACAGCGGGGCGTCGACCGCCTCCTGCCACTCCTCTTCGGTGATGAGCCCCTCGTCGAGCATGACGCCGAGCACGCTCTTGCGCCGGATCTCCGCCGTGGCCATGTCGCTGCGCGGGTTGTACCGAGACGGCGCCGGGATGAGCCCGGCCAGGGTGGCCGCCTCGGACGCGTTCAGGATGTTGACCGGCTTGCCGAAGTACACGTCGGCGGCCGCGCCGATCCCGTAGGCCCCCTCACCGAAGTACACGATCGACAGGTACTCGAAGAGGATCTGCTCCTTGGACAGCGAGCGGTCGAGCTGGGCAGCCAGCACGGCCTCGCGCACCTTGCGGGTGATGGTCCGGTCCGTGCCGATGCCGTAGGCGTTCTTGGCCAGCTGCTGGGTGATGGTCGAGCCGCCCTGGGCCAGCTCGCGCTCGCGCACGTCGGTGACCAGTGCCCGCATCGTGCCGCGGATGTCGACGCCGGAGTGACCGTAGAAGTTGCGGTCCTCGGCGGCGATCACCGCCTTCTTCAGCACCTCGGGGATGTCACCCGGCGTCACGGGGATGTTCTGGTCGAACTGCTGGTAGGTGTGGATCAGGTCGCCGTTGACGTCGTACACCCGGCTGAACTGGATGGCCTCCAGCTCCTCGGGCTCGGGGATCATCGCCGGCAGCGGGACGAACAGCTGGGTGGCCAGCACCACGCCGGCCGCCACCAGTGGCGTCGCGAGCACGATCACGAGGGCGATGGCGAGCTTGCTCGTGCGGCGGATCCAACCCATGCCCCCACATCATCGCCCGATTCGTGCGTGATGTCGCATCAGAGCGCCGCCTGATCCAGGGGAATCGGGCGGGCGTAGGGTCCGGGGCGGTGCCGGTCCTCCCCTCGTCCTCCTCGCCACCCGACCGGCCGCCGTCGGTCGACCAGCTGGCCCGATCCATCGCCGACGTCGGCCTGCCCCACCCCCTCCTCGTCGACGCCGCCCGCGCCGCGATCGCCGCCGGTGATCCGGCCTCGGCCCGGACCGAGGCGGAGCACCGGGCCCGGACGCTGCTCCAGCCGGTGGTGAACGCCACGGGCGTGCTGCTGCACACCAACCTCGGGCGCGCCCCGCTCGCCGCCCGCACCGACGGTCGGGCGTCCAACATCGAGCTCGATCTGGCCGACGGGAAGCGGGGGAGCCGCACGTCGCACGCCGGCGCCCTGCTCGCCCGGGCGGTCGACGCCGAGGCGGCCGTGGTCGTCAACAACTGCGCAGCCGCGGTCCTGCTGGCGCTCGCGGCGCTGGCCGGCGGGGGTCGGGGCGTGGCGGTCAGCCGGGGCGAGCTGGTCGAGATCGGCGGCGGCTTCCGCGTGCCCGACGTGATGGCGCAGTCCGGCGCCCGCCTGGTCGAGGTCGGGACCACCAACCGGACCCGGGTCGCCGACTACCGGGAGGCCATGGCGTCCGAGGACGACCTCGCCCTGCTACTCAAGGTGCACCGGTCGAACTACACGATCTCCGGCTTCACCGAGGACACCTCCGTCGGCGCCCTGTCCGGTCTCGGTCCGCCGGTGGTGGTCGACCTCGGCAGCGGCCTGCTCGACGCCGGCTGCCCGTGGCTCGACGACGGACCGCCCGCCTGGCTCCGCGACGAGCCGGCGGCCAAGCAGACGCTGGCCGCCGGCGCCGACCTCGTGCTGTTCTCCGGCGACAAGCTGCTCGGGGGTCCCCAGGCCGGCATCCTCGCCGGCCGGGCCGACCTCGTCCGGGCCTGCGCGAAGCACCCGCTGTACCGGGCGTTCCGACCCGGCACGCTCGTGCTGTCGGCCCTGCAGGACGTCGCCCTCGCCTACCTCGACCGCTCGGCGGGGGAGCTGCCGTTCTGGCGGATGGCGGCGGCACCCGTCGCCGCCCTCGAGGAACGTGCGAACCGGATCGCCGGAGCCGTGGGCGGTGGCGTGGAGGTGGTCTCGTGCGCCTCGGTGCCCGGCGGCGGGACGCTGCCCGGCACCGAGATCCCCTCGGTCGGCCTGGCGCTCCCCGCCGACCGGACGGACGAGCTCCGGTCCGGGACGCCGCCGGTGATCGCACGGGTGGAGGACGACCGGACCATCCTCGACCTGCGCACGGTCGCGCCGGACGACGACGACGTCGTGCTGGCCGCGCTCCGCGACCTCGGCGGCGACTGATGCACGTCGTGGCCACCGCGGGTCACGTCGACCACGGGAAGTCGACGCTGGTCCTGCACCTCACCGGCACCGACCCCGACCGCCTGGCCGAGGAGAAGGCGCGCGGCCTCACCATCGACCTGGGCTTCGCCGGCGCCACGCTGCCCTCCGGGCGTTGCATGGCGATGATCGACGTCCCCGGCCACGTGCGGTTCCTGAAGAACATGCTGGCCGGCATGGGGGCGGTGGACGCCTGCCTGTTCGTGGTGGCCGCCAGCGAGGGGTGGAAGCCGCAGAGCGAGGAGCACCTCCGGATCCTCGACGTGCTCGGCGTGCGCCACGGGCTTATCGCGCTCACCAAGGTCGGCCTCGTCGACGACGACCTCCACGAGCTGGCCCGCCTCGAGGTCGAGGAGGCCGTGGCCGGCACGTTCCTCGAGGGCGCACCGGTCGTCGGTGTGGACGCCCCGACCGGCCGGGGTCTCGACGACCTGCGGGCTGCGCTCGACGACCTGCTCGCCGTGACGCCCACCGCCGTCGACCAGGGGCGGCCGCGCCTGTGGATCGACCGCTCGTTCGCCCCGGCCGGTGCCGGCACCGTCGTCACCGGGACCCTGGCGGGTGGTTCGGTCGCCGTGGACGACGAGCTGGTCCTCGCTCCTGCCGGCACGACCGTCCGGGTGCGAGCCATCCAGCGCCTGCACGAGCAGGTCCAGCGCCTCGAGCCAGGGAACCGCACGGCGCTGAACCTGGTCGGCGTCGGCCACGGTGCCGTCGCCCGCGGCGACGTGCTGGTGCGGGACGCTCAGTGGCACCACACGGACCGCATCGATGCCTCACTCACGGTCCTGGGCCGGCTCGACCACGCCGTGTCACGGCGCGGCGCGTACCTCGCCTACATCGGCTCCGGGGAGCACCCGGTGCAGCTCCGGGTCCTCGGGCCGCAACCGATCGAGCCCGGCGAGACCGGACCGGTGCGGCTCCACCTGGCCCGGCACCTGCCGCTCCTGCCCGGCGACCGGTACGTGCTGCGCGACGCGGGCCGGGGCGAGACCGTGGGCGGTGGGGAGGTCCTCGACGTCGATCCGGTGCTGCGGGCGTCGCGCGCCGCGCCCGATCGTCGCGTCGAGCGCGTGGTGGCCGAGCGGGGCTGGATCGAGGCCGACCGGTTGGCGCTGCTCACCGGCGAGTGGGTGGCCCCCTCCCTCGGGCGCTGGGTGGTGTCGTCCGACGCACGTGCCGACGCAGTCGAGCGGGTCACCGCCCGGTTGCGCGAGGCCGGACCCCTCGGCCTGGAGCTGGCGACGCTGGACGAGCGCGACCGGGCGGTGGCCGAGCACCTCGACGACGTCGTGGTCGAGCAGGGCCGGGCCGTGGCTGCAGATGCCATCGACCCCCTGGACGGCCATCCCTGGCTCGACGAGCTGGCCGCCGAGCCGTTCTCGCCGCCCGGGCCGCCGCCCGATCTCCGCCGCAACGAGATCCGGGAGCTGGTCCGCCGCGGCGCGGTGGTCGAGGTCGACGGCGTCGCCTTCGCCGCCGGCGCCGTCGAGCAGGCGTGCGAGGTCGTGCGACGCCTCCTGGACGAGCACCCCGACGGGGTCACGGTGGCCCAGATCCGCGACGGCCTCGGCACCAGCCGCAAGTTCGTCCTGCCGTTGCTCGCCCACCTCGACAGCACCGGCCGGACGCGACGGCGCGGCGATCTGCGGATCGCCGGGCCTCGCTTGGCGTTGTCCGAGGGCTGAGCTGTCGCGCTACAGGAGCAGCGACTTGCGCTCGTTCTCGCTCAGCCCGCCCCAGATGCCGTGCTGCTCACGGATGCGCAGGGCGTAGTCCAGGCACTCGGTGCGCACGGCGCACGTGGTGCAGATGGCCTTGGCCCGTCCTTCGCGCTCGAGCTTCTCGTCCTTGCGCTCGAAGTGCGCCGGCGGGAAGAACACCCGGGACTGCGGTCCTCGACAGGCAGCCTTGAGCTGCCACTGCTCGGTCTCTGTGCGAATCGCCAGCGTCATGCGAACCCCCCGGTATCGACGTGGCGCCGAACCTATGGCGGGCAGTCGATCTGCACAAGGGGTGATTGACGCGAGCATTTCGCTCGCGGACGCGAGCACCCCGTCCGCTTCAGTGCGAACGGGCCTCGCGGTAGTCCTTGGCGGCACCCTCGATGGGCTCGACCTCGAGGGTCAACCCGTCGATGGCCGTGACCCGCACCTCGGCGCCGGCGGTGATGGGCGTGGCCCGGTTCGTGTGCGCCCGCCACGGCGCGTCGCGCACGGTGACGACGCCATCGGGCGCCACGTCGGCCACGGCGACCCCGGTCTCGCCGATCATCCAGTCCCGCCCGATGGTCGGGGTGGAGAACCGGGTCCGGACCATGGCCGGCATGCCGCCGAGCATGGCGAGCAGGACGCCGACGATGCCGGCGAGCAAGGTGATCCAGGACGGTGGCCCGTCCTCGAACACCGCGATCGAGCCGACGACCAGCGCGACGACGCCGATGGCGGTCCAGAAGCGCGGGACACCCGTCTGCACGTCGACGGCGAAGGCCGGGAAGGCGAGGCACAGCACCACGAGGGCCCAGGTCCGGGTCGGCAGGACGGCGAGCCCGTAGGAGGACAGGAGCAGGCAGCCGACCCCGACCATGCCGGCCACGCCCACGCCGGCGGTGAACAGCTCGAAGACGAGCAGGCTGGCGCCGATGACGAGCAGGAGGTAGGCGACGGGCGGGCTGGCCACGGTGTGGAACAGCTGGTCGATGAGCCCGAGCTGGCCGAAGCGCACGGGCGTCACCGGCTCGATGCGGTCATCGACCTGGTTCGTTTCCACGCCGGGCAGGGCGACGACGAACTCACCGAGCACGGGTGCGTCGGTGTCGACCAGGCCGAGCTCGGCGGCCAGCTCGCTGCCGACCCGTTCACCGACGGCGGTGCGGCCGCCGAGGTCGATGCCGTCGGCGAGCTCGGGCGTGACCTCGATCCGGCTGCCGGGCGACAGCCCGCTCACCTCGGAGGCGATGACCAGTCGGACCGCTTCGGCGTCGGCCTTCGCGCCGGAGGGGCCGATCCAGGTGGCGACCGGGACGGGGGAGGACTCGATGGTGGCGACGACCTCGTCCATGCGCTCGTCGCTCACGACGGCGCCCTCGCTGTTGAGCTGCAGGACCAGCGCGACGACGTCGCTCCCGTTGGCGGAGGCGACCTCCTCCTCGATGAAGGAGGCCATCACCGGGTCGATGAGCCCGGACACCTTGAGGATCCGCACGGTCTCGGTGCGGGCCGGGCCCTCGTCGGCCGGCCCCTCGCCGGACTGGGCCCCGGCCGACCCGGCGAGGGACGTGAGGGCGAGCACGCACAGCGCGAGCCCCGCGAGGACCCTCGGTAGGGTGGGTCGCGCTCGGTCAAGAGAAGGATGGACGTGGTGTTTCGGTGAATCCGACGGAGTACTTCGCTGCATCCCGGCTGCTCATCGTTGCGGGCAAGGGGGGCGTGGGCAAGACGGTCGTCACCGCAGCCCTGGCCAGGGCTGCGTCGATGGCCGGTCGCTCCTCGCTGGTCGTGGAGGTCGAGGGCAAGTCGGGCCTGCCACGGATGTTCGGACAGGCTACGCCGGAGCAGTCCGGACTCGGCTATGACGAGCAGCTCCTGCGCCGGGGCGGCGGCCCGGACGGCTCGGCCGACATCACCGCCCGGACCATCACGCCCGACGGCGCGCTGCTCGAGTACCTCGAGGACCACGGCCTGTCCCGCATCTCCAAGCGCCTCGTCACCAGCGGCGCGCTCGACGTCGTCGCCACCGCCGCACCGGGCATCCGCGACATCCTCGTGCTCGGGAAGGTGAAGCAGCTCCAGCGGGCCGCCGTCGCCGACGTCATCGTCCTCGACACGCCCGCCGCCGGCCACGCCATCACGTTCCTGCGCTCGGCCAAGGGCTTGCTCGACGCCGTCAAGGTCGGGCCCATCTACACCCAGGCCCGCGACGTCCTCGACCTGCTGGAGGATCACGAGCGCTGCCAGGTCATCCTCGTCACGCTCCCGGAGGAGACCCCGGTGAACGAGCTGGTCGAGACCGCCTTCTCCCTCGAGGACCAGGTCGGTGTGGGGCTCGGGCCGGTGGTCGTGAACGGGATCTACGACGACCTCGACGGTCTCGAGGCCGATCCCGCCGCCGCCGCCGAACAGGCCGGCGTGACCCTGCGGCCCGGCGAGGCCGAGGTGCTGGCCGAGGCTGCCGACTTCCGGCGCCACCGCATCGAGCTGCAGACCGGTCAGGTGCAACGCCTGTCCGACCTGCTCCCGCTGCCCCAGGTGCGCCTGCCGTTCCTCTTCGAGTCCGAGATCGGTCCGGCCGAGGTCGACGCGCTGGCCCGGTCGGTGCTCGGCGCCATCGAGGCGCTCGACGCCGAGGTCCAGCTCGGGTCGCCGACGTGACCGCGCCAGCGCTCGACGAGCTGGTCCGCGACCGCCGCATCATCGTGTGCGGCGGCTCGGGCGGCGTCGGCAAGACCACCACGGCCGCCGTGCTCGCCATGCGCGCCGCCGAGGCCGGCCGTCGGGCGGTCGTCGTCACCATCGACCCGGCCAAGCGCCTGGCCGACGCCCTCGGCCTCGACGGCCTGACCGACGAACCGAGCCGGGTCGATGGGTCCTGGCCCGGCGAGCTGTGGGCGATGATGCTCGACACCAAGTCGACCTTCGACGCCCTCGTCGGCAAGCACGCCGCCGACGACGCCCAGCTCCAGCGCATCCTCGCCAACCGCTTCTACAAGAACATCTCCGGTGCCCTCTCCGGCACGCAGGAGTACATGGCCATGGAGAAGCTGTACGAGCTGGCCGAGGAGACCGACTTCGACCTGATCGTCGTCGACACCCCGCCCACCCGGAACGCGCTCGACTTCCTCGACGCTCCCGCCCGGCTCAGCCGCTTCCTCGACCACCGCCTCTACCGGCTGATGACCGCCTCGAACCGGGGCGTGCTGCGGGCCGTGAACGTGGCCACCCAGACCTTCGTGCGCACCGTCGCCCGCGTGGTCGGTGCCGACGTCATCGACGACGCCGTCGCGTTCTTCCAGGCCTTCGACGGCATGGAGGAGGGGTTCAAGCGCCGGGCCAAGCGGGTGCAGGAGCGGCTCCGCGACGACGACACCGCCTTCGTGCTCGTGGCGTCACCGCGCCGGGACACCATCGACGAGGCCACCTTCTTCGCCGAGAAGCTCACCGAGGGCGGCATCGCCGTGCGATCGCTCATCGTCAACCGGATGCACCCCCGCTTCGACGACGGTCTGGCCGAGGCCACGGCCCAGCGGGCCGACTCCCTTGCCGGGACCGATCTCGGGTCGCTCTACCGCAACCTGGCCGACTTCCAGCTCGCCGCATCCCGCGAGGAGGAGAACCTGGCCGGCCTCGCCGACGAGGTCGCGCCCGCCCCGGTGGTGCGCGTGCCGTTCCTGCGCTCCGACGTGCACGACCTGGAAGGCTTGCGCCGCATCGAGGCCGAGCTGTTCGACTGACGGGTGCGACCCAGAGGTGCGCGACGGCGGCGAAGCCGCCGAACGGTGCCCGGCGAAGCGTGACGTCCCCCGCAGCCTCCTTACGCGCGCTGGGCGTCGGCGAGGGCCGCGGCGGCCTCGTCGACCGACTCGGCCACCGGCACGATCCGGTCGAAGCCGGTGGTGTGGAGGAGCCGGGTGAGCGAGGCGCGGGAGCACGCCACCGCGACCTCGCCGCCGGACTCACGGGTGCGACGGATGCCGCCGATGAGGGCGCCCAGGCCGGCCGAGTCCATGAACGGCACGTCGGACAGGTCGATCAGGAGGGCGTCGGAGTCGGCCACCCCGCCGAGGGCGCTGCGGAACTCGTCGACCGTGTAGGCGTCGAGCTCACCGCTCGGGCGGCAGAGGGTGTAGTCCGGCGTCTGCTCGATCTCGATGTCCATCGCGGGGCACGCTACCGTTCCCGGTCGTGCCCACGGTCCTCATCGCCACCGACAACGATGCCGTCGCCGACGAGGTCGCGGCAGGCGTGGAGGACGAGCAGACGACGATCCTGCGGGTTCGTTCCGGGGTCGAGGTCCCGCCTGCCGTGGCCGAGCACCAGCCCGACCTGGTCGTGCTCGACCTCCAGATCGGGAACATGGGCGGCATGGCCGTGGCCTCCCACCTCCGAGCCGAGATCACGATGGAGCGCCTCGACGACGTCGCCATCCTGATGCTGCTCGACCGCACCGCCGACGTCTTCCTGGCTCGGCGCTCCGACGCCGACGGCTGGCTGTTCAAGCCGCTCGACTCGTTCCGCCTGCGCCGTGCCGCCAAGGCGCTGCTCGACGGCGGCGACTTCCGGGAGGAGACGGGCATCGAGTCCGTCCCGCCGGTCGAGCCCGCCTCCGCCTGACGCACGGAACTCGCTGGCGCATCGTCGCAGGTGCGGGCACGCTCGATCGATGGAGCTGCGCCACCGCCTCGCCCGGCACCTGCCGATGTTCGGCCTCGAGGTGCGCACGCCCCGCCTGGTGCTCCGCTACCCGGACGACGAGGACGCGCTGGCGCTGGCCGAGCTCGGCGCCCTGGGTGTCCACGAGCCGGAGGAGCGCCCCTTCGCCGTCCCGTGGACGTCGGTGCCGTCGCCGCACCAGCAGCGCAACACCCTCGGGTTCCTCTGGGACCAGCGCTCGACCGCCCAGCGCGATGACTGGCACCTCCCACTGGTGACCGTGCTCGATGGCGAGGTCGTCGGCGCCCAGGGCGTGCTGGCCTCGTCGTGGGCGGTGCTGCGCGAGGTCGAGACCGGCTCCTGGCTCGGTCGGGCCCACCAGGGCAAGGGCATCGGCACGGAGATGCGCGCCGCGGTGCTGCACCTCGCGTTCGCCGGCTTCGGCGCCGCCCGTGCGACCACCGGCGCCTGGGAGGACAACGCGGCGTCGCTCGCCGTCACCCGCCACCTCGGCTACCGGCCCAACGGCGATGCTCGCCGGGTGCGTGGGGGACGGGCTGTCGTCATGCGCCTCTTCGCCCTCGACCGGGCCGACTGGGAACCGACCCGGCGAGACGACATCGAGCTGGTCGGCGCCGAGGCGGTCGCCCGGCTGTTCAGCACGGAGCGACCGCCGGGCTCGTGAGCGGTCAACCGGCTTCGGTCGGTGCCCGAGGCCTCCGGTATGGTGATCGGGCCCTGGCTTCGGCCGGGACGGATCCGGGTGGTGGCTCAGCTTGGCAGAGCGCTGCGTTCGGGACGCAGAGGTCGGGAGTTCAAATCTCCCCCACCCGACCAAGGTGAACATGCAGGTCAGCGAGGGTTTCTCGGACCCTCGCTGATTCGCGCCGGAACCGGGATATCGCGCGAATATCGCGCGTCCGCAGCCGATCGGCGTCGTTCGTCGAGGTCCGGAGCCTGCGACCAAGGCGCGGGCGCACTCCCGCTTTCGGTGGTCGCCCGCAGGTGCTTCGTAGTCTTGTGGCGTGACCAGCCGCATCGTCGTGCCCGACCACCTCTTGGGCGACCATCGCGGCAGCACATGGGGCGACATGTCCGACTACGTCGTGCATCTCACCGAAGACCCGACCGTTCTTGGGACGATTCTCGGCACCGGCTGGCTCAAGGCAACTGGACCGAACGGCTACAGCCACTTCCGCAAGCTCTCGCAGGTTGAGGCACACCACAGCTCCGTCTGCTTCAGCGAGATCCCGCTTGATCTGCTTGGGCGCCTGACCCGACGTCACGGACACTACGGCATCGGCTTCACGAAGGACTTCCTTCGTCAGAACCACGGGGCCCGTGTCTGGTACGTCGATCAGCACTCCGTACAGGCCTCGTTCCTGAACTCGCACCTACAGGCCTTGGTAAATGCGGGTGACTTCACCAACCCCCTTTGGGACCTGACGCCGTTCGTGGATCTGGTGATGCCCGGCAGGTACGAGTGGGACTGGGAGCGCGAGTGGCGTGTTCGCGGCGATCTCCACTTCACGCTCTCCGACGTCGCTTTCGTGGTCACGCCCGAGGGGTTCGATGAACTGCCGGCGCTGGAGGGCCTGTACCTCCACCCGAAGCATGATCTCATCGTCGCTGCGTCTTCGCAGCCCCTCGAGGAGTACATCGAGGGGCTTGTCCAGCAGTTCTTCCAGAGTTTTGAGGACCCAGCCAACAGCCTGCCGGTCGATGGCGGCGAGTACGTCTGGATCGTGACGGAGTGGAAGACCGAGGAAGCTGTCGACGACCTCTTCTTCGACGTCCAAGACGGCATTCGCGCTCAGCTCGTGGACTACCTCAACGGACTCAGTTGGTCGTGGGTTTCTTCCGATGAAGTCGCTTCAATCTATGAATAGACCTGGAGTGCGCCGGCGAGGTCCCGTATCCGAACTGGACGCCTACAGACGCTCGAGCTGTGCCGACCGCTCACGCCGCAGGAGACGTCGGCGACGAACGAACCGGATTCATCCGGCTTGCTCGTCGCCTCCCGTCTCCGTCTCATCCTTCTTGGCCTCGAACACCTGCCCGATCGAGTCCGCCGCGGCCTTGTCGCTGTCGCCGAGGGTCTGGGCGTAGATGTCGAGCGTCAGCCTCGGGTCGCTGTGACCGAGTCGTGACTGGGCGGTGCGGACGTCGACGCCGCTGGCGACGAGCAGCGATGCGTTGAGGCGCCGTAGGTCATGGAAGCCGAGGTCGACCAGGCCGACCGACTCGCAGGCCGGCTGCCAGACGCGTCGCCGCCAGCTCGTGTAATAGAGCGGCTGGCCCTTCGGAGAGACAAAGACGTACGCGTCGTCGTCGGCGCCGGTGAGGTCTCGACGGTCGAGGTGGGTGGCGAGGAGCCCGACCAAGCTCTCAGGGATCGTCAGGGTGCGGTGTCCGGCGTCGGACTTCGGTTCGGCGACGAGGCGTCGCCCGCCCTTGCCCCTGCTGATCTGTTCAGACACGGTCATGGTCCGGCGGAGAAGGTCGAAGCTGCCGACACGAAGGCCAGCCACCTCGCCCCAGCGGAGGCCCAGCATGGCGCCGATCCAGACCATCGCCCCGTAGTCCCGACCGATTGCGGCCGCGAGCTCCGCAATCTGGTCGGTCGTCGGCAGGCGGCGCTTTGTCTTCGTGACCTTGGGCAGCTTGATCCCCCGGCATGGGGATCTAGCGATCAGGTCCCGCTCGACAGCCATGGCGAGCACGGCGCGCAGCACCCCGTAGTTCCGTCTGGTCGAGCGTGGTGCCATTGTTGTCGACCACTTGTTCACGAGTTGCTGGATGTCGGCGGGGGTGATCGCTCCGATCGGGGAGTCGCCGATCGATGGGATGACGTGGACCCGCAGCGCGATTTCGTCGCGCTCGTAGGTCGACTCTCGCTTTCCGGGGTTGGACTCCAGCCAGTCGCCGGCAACCTCTGCCAGGCGGCGAGATGCGAGTGTCGGGTCGATCCAGCTCCCGCGGTCGCGGGCGGCGATCTCAGCGCGCTCGAAGCGCTCGGCCTCCTTCTTGGTCTTGAACGTGCGGTTGTACACGGTCCCGTCGGGCCGCCGGATGCGGACGTCGTACCGCATCCCCGACTTGGTCTTGCGCGCCTTGATCACCGGCTCGCCTCCCACAGGTGGCGCACGCTCGACGCAGGCTTTGCGCCGGGTCGTGCCGACTCGAGGGGCGAGGACGCCCGAGCCCGGTGTGCAGTCGGCGACCGATGGCCGACCTGCGCTGCGGGAGGAACTCGATCGTACCCAACGGTCCGTGGGGTGCTACGGCTATCGGGCGTTTCGGCTCCGGAGTTCTTCCACCAGGTCGAGGATCGACGAGACCGGAACGCGGGCGCAGCGACCGATGTGCACCACCTCGAGCGCACCGTTGGCGATGAGCTCGTAGGCCGTCGTTCGCCCGACCCCGAGCATGCGGCCGGCTTCCTTGACGGTGACAAGGACGACCGGGTGTCCCGGCGGTGGGTCGATGTCGGACCAGCTGATCGGCTCGGCCAGATCCGGATTCATGCGATGCCCCTTGCTTGGTCGAGGGTCGGTGTCTGGGCGGTTCGGCGGATGTCCTCGGCGAGGAGGACGTAGGCAGCTCGCTCTGCGGGGTCGAGCGGCGGCGGTCCGAGCAGCGGCACCAATGCCTCCTCGGGATCGGTGTCGTCAACGTGGTCGACGCCTCGCTCTCGGCGGTGGGTCTCGATGCGGTCGTAGAGGTGGCTGAGGTCCGCAGCTCCGAGCCAGCCTCCTCCTGCGGCGACGAGCCGGAGATGATGGGGCGCCCATGGCGGAAGCTCGCCTCCCTGGTGCCGGCGCAGATCCTCTGCGGCGACGGAGAGCGTCATTCCAGCGATCCGCTCGGCGAGGTCAGCTCGGTCCGTGATGTCTGTGCATCTCGCCATTGCGCCGAGCGCCCACGCGAATGGTTCGTGTCCGGTCGGAGCGACTCGCCAGATGTGCCGGAAGGCGCTGACCGAGGTGACCAGGTCGTCCCGGCGGCGCACCAGGAACGGGACGTCGGGTACTCGCGCGAAGTGGCGCACGAGATCATCGTCCGGCTGGTGGATTGCCAGGCGACGGGCACGACGAGGCTCGACGCGTGGTCCTGGAATGATCTCCGAGATCGCTGCCGTGACCTGAACGGCGGATGGATCGATCTCAATCGCCGGGCGCTCCGGGCCGGACACTCGCAGTCGGTTGCTGACGGCATCGACCACGGGTGGCGGAGGTACCTTGGGGAGGCTCTCGCCGTCGAGGGGTTCGCGCCCGCGAGTGAGGTAGAGGTGATTGGCGTGGCGGCCTCGGGTGAGGTCGACGTAGGCCTCGGAGCGGCTGGCGTGTTCGTCGATGCGGCTTGTCGAGGAGTCGTAGGTGGCGCCTTGGACGGCGTAGCTGGTCACGGCGTAGGCGTGGTCGATGCCGACGTCTCGTCGGCCGCCGGGGCCGTCGTGTTCGTCGAAGAACTGGCGGGGGACGTCGATGGGACCGATGCCGTCGAAGTCGACGCGGAGCCGGTCACCGGCCGGCACGCGTGCCGGGACGGCTTCGGTGATGGTGCCGGTGGCGCCGTTGCGCAGGTATCGGTCCGGATGGTGGGGGACGTGGAGGTGGCGGGCGGCCATGCGGGCGACGACTCGGTCGCCGGCCGCGAAGCGGCGGTCGCCGGTGGCGGACAGTTCGGCGTTGCCGAGTTCGCCGTTGGCCCGTCGGAGTTGGCGGGCGAGGCGGTTCAGTTGGCGGCGGGTGTGGTGTCGCCGGTCGACCATGGGATGGTCGTCGCCGTCGAGGTGGGCGGTCCACCAGCGTTGGAGCATGCCGACGTAGAGGCCGATCTCGTCGTCTGCGATGTGGAGCCGGCCGGCGGTCTCGAGCTGCTCGAGTGCGGTGTCGATGTCCCCTCGGCGCAGGGCGTCGACGGCGCGCCGTTCGGTCGGATCGGTCAGGCGGTGGGTGGTGGTGAGCTCCGGGGTCTGGTCGGCGTGAAGTTCGCAGAGGAGGCGGAACATGCCGCCGGCGGCGACGGCACCGTGCTGGGCGGGGTCGCCGACCAGGCGCACGGTGGCGCCTCGCTCGGCGGCGATGGTGAGGAGTGCGTCGAGATCGCGGTCCGAGAGGGTCGAGGCTTCGTCGATGATGAGCACGGTCTGGTCGTCGAGGGGCAGCGACGTCTTGTCGCGTCGGGCGAGGAACCAGGCGACGGTCTCGGTCGAGATGCCGGCGCCTTCGGCGAGGTGACGTGCTGCTTCGCCCTTGACGGCGGTGCCGATGACCCGGTGGCCGGCGGCGATCCATGCGGTGGCGGCGGTGCGCATGGTGGTGGTCTTGCCGGTGCCGGCGCGCCCGATGGCGCACTGGACCGGGCGACCCGACTGGCAGAACGACGTGACCAGGCTCCGCTGCTCGTCGGTGAGCAGCGGGTTGGCTGCCGTGGCGCCGGCGAGGATGCTCGCCGGAACGAAGGCTGAGGGGGTCGGCCGGTCGATGGCGAAGTGGTCGAGGATGCGTTGCTGGACGGTGAGTATCTCGTGGGTGCTGAACAGCTCGGTGCGGGCGAGGGCGCTGGACTGGGGGAGGTCGACGGGTTCGAGCGGGATGACCTCGTCGTGGGCGAGGAACTCATCAGCGAGGCGCTCGAGGTCATCGGCGCGCAGGAGGAGCGGCTGGTCGACTCCGGCGTCGGTCGGGACGGGAAGGTCGACCAGGGCGGCGATGACGTCGCTGCGGGTGAAGATCGAACTGCTGGCGCACAGCCCGGTCTCCGGGTGAACGAGCTGCTCGAAAACGCGGGACCGGTCGACGTACTGCGCCGCACCGGCATGGCCGGTCGCGAGGGCGAGCTCGTCGGGCGTCAGGCCGTGGGATCGGGCGCGGCGCCACCAGCCGTTGACGAGCTCGCTCGGGTCGACGTGGGTCTTGTCGGGTCGGGTAGAGGTGATCACGGCTTGGACCTCGTCGAGGTTGGTCCGGCGGCCGATGGCTTCTTCGAGCTCGGTGATGGCGTCGTCGATCTCGCCCCGCCGCTGCGAGAACTCACGGACGAGGTCGTCGCCGATGCCGTCGATCTCCCAGCCGCCGTGCCGGCTCGGTCGCCACCGGAGACCGAGCGATTCGGTGAGGCGGTAGCGCATCTCGGCAGTCGCGAGGGCCGAGGCTTCCTGGGCGTGCCAGTAGAGGTGGCGGGCGTCGATGGCCCGGCGGGTGCCGTGTTCGTCGATGACGGTGTTGGCCACGACGTTGTGGTGGTGGGGGAACGGGTCGAGCGCTCGGCTGGTCAGGTGCCGGAACGACGCGACAGTCCAGCCACGTGTGCCGACGTGGCGACCCTTGGCCCGAGCGCTCAACACCCGGTACTCGAGATGGTGCAGCCCGCGATCGTTCCCGGCCTCGATGGCATCGAGCACCGAGGCCCGGGTGTCGTCGTCGCCGAGGAGGGCGAGGACGCCGAGGCTCTTCTCGGTGGTCAGGGTGAGGTCGTACCCGACCCGTACCGCGGGAGCGATGCGCCGGTGGAGGTAGGCGACGAGGTTCTCTCGGGTGACCAGCCACTGGTTCTTCGTGCCGCGGTGCCCGACCAGGTACGCCAGCCGGGGCTTGCGACTTTCGGCGAGGGCTGTGTCGATCTCGGTTCGGTGATCCTCGTAGCGCCGGCACAGGCTGCGTAGGTAGCGCGAGGTGAGACCAGAAAGCCGAGCCGCCTGTGCGATCGAGAGTTGGTCGTCTGGTGCACCGGCGGCGGCGACCGTGTCGGGTGCGACGCCACGGGAGCGGGCCTCTTCGACCCGGTCGAGTTCGGCCTGGGTGATCCACCGGTTCCCGTCGGCGTCTATGACCGGCGCGGCACGTGCGGCGTCCGGCTCGGCCGGCAAGGGCTGTCCGGTCAGGGCGGTCAGCAGGGCGCCGAATGCAGCACGCTCGCCCGCGACGATCAGGGCACCGGCCTCTTGCTTCGTCATCCCGAGAGCGGCGGCGGTGTCGTCGGCGTCGAACAGAGGGTGCCCGCTGTTGTCGAGCCGGGTCGTGGTTCCGGCCCCGAGTGTGGGGCGTCGCCCGGCCGAGCCCTGGGCGGTGATGAGCCGGGCACCGGTGTGGGGGTCGCGGCCGGCCATGACCCGGGCGAAGTCTGCCGGGTCGACCGACCCGGCGAGGAGGGCCTCCTTGGCGCCGTAGCCGATCCACCTTCCCGGCTCGGTGCCGCGGTCGGCGTAGTAGCTCGACGGCCCGTCGCCCTTGGGCACGCCGGGCGAACCGATAGAGGATGCAGCTGCTCGTGGTTCGAGGTAGCGGACGATGTCGTCGACCACCTGGCCGACGGTTCGACCGCCGGTCGAACCGAGCGGGGTGATGGTGAACCTCATCGGCCCTCGTCCCGGACACGCTCCGTGGCCGGCAGGTTCCCCGCAGGGGAACCTGCAAGGGTGTGTCCGGAGGAAGGGGTGGGATCCCGCGAGCCGTCCTGGGCACGGAACGTGTGATCCGGAGCGCCGGGCTTCCCGGTTGAGGGCGTCATCGGCCGAGTCCGCTCTGGATCGAGTGGCTACGCGAAGAGGCGAACTCGTCGAGGCGCTGGGCCATGAGCGAGACGTGGTCGGCTGGGGCCGCCATCGAGGCAGACGCTGGTGCGGTCAGCGAGTCGAGGTGCCGGCCGAGGAGGTCGTCGTGCCGGCTGGCGCTCCAGTTGGGGACGCGGCTGAGGTCCCGCTCCCTGAGCGGGCGGACCTCGGTGTAGACGTCGAGCACGCCGGGATCCGTCCATTGGGCGAACCGGAACCGGACGATGCGGTTCAGGGTGTGGCCAAGCGGGCTGTGGGTGCCGCGACCCTTGCCAAGGCCGATCTGCTGTGCGAGGTCAGCGCTGTCGATGACGGCCGGATCCGCGTCACGCCAGAGCTGGGCGGTGTGGCGCAGCAACAGGACCGAGCTCGGGCCCAGGATCGGGCTCCAGCACTGCTCGAGGTAGGGGTGGTCGAGCGGAAACCCGGCCCGGTGCACCTCGAGGTTCGGGTACGCGGCCGGGTGGATCTCCAGCCGATCGGGGAGTGCCATGTCCCACTAGGCCGAGAACCGGGGTTCATCTCGCGTCCCGGATCCATCCGGGAGGGATAAAGGACGCTATCCGAGCGAAGATCCCGTGAAATCGGGCTCCCGGGACGTTCACCGGAACGTTCACGGGAACGTTCACCGGAACGGCGAGACCGATGATCGGTCCCGTGAACTCTCCTGATCTCGTCCCGGCACCGTCCCGTGAGCACGGTCGACGCCCCGGATCCGGCGCGGGACAAGAAGTTTCAGGAAAGGACGCTCGCCGGAACGCTGGCGGGAACGTTGACCGGAACGCCTCATCGGACGGTCCCCGTGTCCATCCGACACGAGGAGATCACCATGATGATGCGAACCACCCGAGCGCTCGACCACGAGTGGCGAGCCGACTTCGAGCACACCTGCGAGGGCGCCTGCTGCGTCCGGCGCTGGGCGAGGACCGAGCCCGCGCTCCGGGGCCTCGCCGATCTTGGGGCCGTCCTCGACGCCCGGAGAGACCGGGATCGCTCCGTCGAGGTCCTGGCCGCGCTCGCACGCCTCGCGCCCGCCGACACGATCGCCGCCCGGACGCTGCTCCAAGCGCTGCTCCCCGGCATCGTCGACCTGGCCCTGAAGCAGTTCAGTTCGGACGGCGACGCGTTCGAGGAGTTGGTGTCGCTTGCGTGGGAGCGGATCCGCACGTACCCGCCGAACCGTCGTGGCCGCGTCGCAGGCAACGTGCTGATGGATATCCGCAAGCGCTACCTCGCCGAGCAGAACCCGAACGGTTGGGCCGAGGTGCCGGTCGCCGAGCCGGATCTCTCCCGCACGGTGCCGTCTGCCGAGCACTGCGTTCTGGTCGGCCTGGCCCTGCGCCAGTTCTTCGGCTCCGCCGACGCCGGCCTCATCTCGCGCCGTGCCTACGACATGATTCTCCGGACCCGGGTTGGGGACGATCCGATCCAGGAGGTCGCTGCCGACCACGACATGACGGCCGGAAACGTCGTGTGCGTCCGCTGGCGGGCCGAGCGTCGGCTCCAGCAGGAGCTCGATCCTGCGGCATGACGGTGGAAAGACCGACATCAACACTTTGCGAAGCACGTCCTGATTTGCGTCGCTACCATCTCCGGCGAGGGTCAAAGGCGACCCTCCGGTTTGGTCGGCCCGACCGAAACGGGGCGACCGGCATCGACAACAGGGTTGACCTGTGGGAGACGGTGTCGCAACGGAAGTCGCGACCTCTTCACCGCCCCCTCCGGTCAAACCAGACCGAGGCACCCGCCCGTGCAGGTGCCAGGGGAGGAGCGCACGTGGTCGACATCGGGCCACACCACCACCGGACGACCAGCGGTCTGATTCGGCGGGCCGCCGTTGTCCTCGCGGCGGCGTGCCTCGTCGTCGGCTCCTGCTCGGGTGATGACGACGCCATCCCGGACACCTCCTCCACCTCGAGCTCGACCTCGTCGACGTCGACCTCGACATCCCAGACGAGCGAGCCGGACGGAACGTCGTCGACGACCACGGCGCCGGATGATGTCGA
>Ga0208490_100338_pt1 | contig 33411 bp, 32 predicted proteins | sample SubbioAug_CSWold_FD_184818 | JGI IMG/M metagenome (GOLD analysis project Ga0208490, IMG submission 184818) | Serpentinite rock and fluid subsurface biosphere microbial communities from McLaughlin Reserve, California, USA - CR11Aug_CSWold (SPAdes) | ecosystem: Environmental > Terrestrial > Deep...
ATAATTCTTAAAATATTGCCTGAATAATACATTCTGAATCCTGAATCCTGAATCCTGACTTCTGAATTCTGACAATTGATAGCCTGCTGAATAGTTACAAATATTCTGCTATCCTATTTTTCTCTTCCTTAAATGGTTAAAGATCATGTCAGGCCGGCCACCGCCCGCACCGGAGAGCCATCTGCCCCAGCAATTTTTAATGGCAAACAGCTAAAGGCAAAGGTGCGATTAATCAGTTTGTCCAAGTTAGTCAGGTTTTCAATGATAATGATATTTCTCTCCAGTAAAATCTGATGAACTGCCAGATTCCCTGTGGTCACCAGTTCCACCGAAATGGCGTCTATGCCCACTCCTTTAAGAGGGAAACCGGTTAAGAACTGAGCTGCTTCCGGGGTCAGACCGGGGAATCCAATGAAATAATCCTGCTGTCCCCACTTTTCTCCCCAACCGGTATATAAGAGAACAAAGTCCACCCGGGCAAGTTCTTCCTTTAACGGCAGGAGCAGTTTCATACTGATCTGTTCACCATTTGCTAAGTGGGAACAGTCTACCACCAGCCCCCCACCAATGAAATGCTCCACCGGCAGAAAATCCAGGGTAATCCCGTGATGAAACAGATGGGCCGGACTGTCAATATGGGTCCCGGTGTGGGAGTACATGGTTATTTCCAGTTCTTTAAACCCGTGTTCCTCAATGGTGCACCCGGTAATAAACTGGGGTTGCTCTGTCCCGGGGTAAACAGGCATCTCCGGTGACATAGTCTGAGTTAAATCAAGATAGCGCATCTAAGGTAATTCTCCTTTGCAGCTTATAGCTGGTATTTTACCAGGTGAAAATTTCTGTTCTTAGTCCTTCTTGTCCTTATTCCGGTTTTCCCACCATCTGACCAAAAAACCTTTACTGGTAAGCTCCACATACTGGCTTTCATCTCCCTCGGGCACCAAAATTACGCCAAAGGATTCGTGAAAGCCTTTTCTGGTATTTGCCCGGCTAAACTTACCCCTCTCACTATCTACATACTCTGTTTCCAGAGCCGTCCCGCCCCAGTGGATTACTTCCGCCAGATCCCGGCGGGAATTGACGGGGAAGGTGTTCACCGTCAAAATAATATCCGCCGTCTTTAATCCCATCCTCTTTGCCGCCGAGTCCTCCAGCACCTCCAGCACCATCACCCCTTGCTCCGGGGCCACATACATCGGTTTGCCCTTAAATTCCACATCCCGGCCAATTTTTATCACCAGCTCATGCCCCAGGGGGCTAAAGAGGGCAGGGAGCAGCACCAGGGAAGGATTCCGGGAAGCCAGTACCGCCAGGACCAACAGCATGAGGCTGTAAAGCCCCAGGAAAAAAGCGGTTTTTTTACTTTTATCCCGGGGCCTTGAGGTTAGGGCTAAATCCCCATAGCCTAAAGCAGCCACCACCGGCAGCAGGGCGTAGATAAAGTTGTCAGGATTACCGGTGACACTGGGTTTTATGAGGGGCCACCAATCGGGCATACCTACCCCGGATACTTGACTGGGATCGGGTAAAACCATCAGCATCAGGGCCACCAGGGGAATAGGCCAAAATTTTTGCAGGTTGAACCCCCCCACCATCCGGCCGTCTATCTTGGTGTAGAGGGGCAAGGCCCCCATATGTCCACTGACCATAATTAATACACTTTCCACCATATGCAGAATAGCCACCAGGCCCATCAACATAGGTATATCAATCTGGGGATACCCGAAGATAATGCTGCTTAAGGAAATAATCCCTCCGGCGTAGGCAAAACAGATAAACCGGGGACTGACCAACATCATGGCAATGGCTAATAACCATAAAAATTGAATGCCAATTCCCGACATGGATACTCCCATAAAAACAATTAATCCGGTGCCCACCAGCCCTCCTATCACTCCATGCCCGGTAGCTACCAGGGCATGTTTCCAACCCGCCTGTTCCACAATACCGAACAGCAGCTCTTTTTGCTTATTAATCCGCCGGTACTGGAAATAAATCACTGCCACGATAATCCAAAAGATGGGTGAAATCACCATCCCCAGGAAGGCCCTGATTACTAAATCCAGTATGGCAAAAAGGGAGGAAATATCCATGCAAGCAGCAATCCTTTCTTATCAAAAAGCCATGAAGAGCTATCTCTTCACGGCTTTACTGATTAAAATTTTGTCTTTAATATTTCAATTGCTTTTTCCAATTGAATATCTTGATCGCTATCCTTTTTCTGTTCTACTTCCACATGGGGCTCAATCCCTTTTTTATTAATATCATGCATATTCGGGGTAAGATACTTGGCTGTGGTCAATTTCAATGCTCCACCTCTGGGCAGTTGGTAAACACTCTGTACCAAGCCTTTGCCAAAGGTTTTTGTTCCCACCAGGATGCCCGCTTCCCTGTCCTTAATAGCTCCTGCTAAAATCTCCGAAGCGCTGGCACTTCCTTTGTTCACAAGCACCACCAGCGGTTTATCCAAGTAGTTGCCATCGGCAGAAATAGTTTCAGTGCCCCTGCTGTCCATAATATGCACTACGGGTCCCGGTGGTACAAAAAATCCCGCCACTTCAATAGCTACCTGCAGACTGCCTCCCGGATTATTCCGCAGATCAAGAATGACACCCTTGAAATTTTTGTCCTGTTCCAGGTTGGCCAACATATGGGCCAAATCCCTACTAGTATTATTGCTAAAAGTAAAGATCTCTATATAGGCAATTTCAGGTTGTTGTTCCATTATTTTCCCTTCAACCGCCGGGATGTTAATAACCTCCCTGGTTATTTCCACTTCCAACAGCTGGAGGCTGCCTTCCCGAAAAATTCCCAGCATCACCTGTGTTCCAGGTTGGCCCTTCATCATGCCTACTGCTGTATCCAAATCCATGTCATAGGTCTCCACATCATCAATTTTGACAATGATATCCCCGGACTTTAAGCCTGCCTTAAAACCGGGTGTTCCCTTAATGGGGGAGACAATAGTCAGGCGGTTTTCATCCCGCATACCCACATAAATACCTATGCCCCCATAGCTGCCCTCCATATGGGCTTCTAGCTGTTTATATTCCCTAGGCTCCATGTACACCGAATAGGGGTCTTTTAAAGAACCCACCATACCCTTCATGGCGCCTTCAATTAATTGCCGATTAGGTACCTTCTCTAAAGATTCCAATTTCATCAGGCTGGTAATTTTAAAAAACTCAGTCACCTGCTGTACATTTGTCCCTAAAATAGCAGCTAGGGTGAACATAAAAATAATAACCGCCACCACCAGCCCGGTTAAAAATCCGCCAAGCCATCTCCCTTTTTTCATCTAATCACCTCGTCTATATACTACAATAATTCCTTATGCTTGACAAATGAAATTTATGTGAACGAAGTACAAAAAGGCGGCAAAGAAAAAAGAAGGCGCTCCATTCTCCCATAGGTAAGTTTGATGCACCCTCCTTCCAAAGAAGCTTCACTGTTTGAGCGAAATCAGTTATGGAGATTAATTTTTTAACGCTGTTTTTCTTGCTGAATGGTCACCCAAATTATCTTCAGTTATCTCAAATAAGGCCATGGATTAGTATGGGAGCCGTTTAGGCGCACTTCAAAATGCAAATGGGGTCCGGTACTCTGCCCGGTGCTGCCTATTTTACCAATTACCTGTCCTCTAGTCACCTGATCTCCCTCCTTAACGGAGATGATATTCAGGTGCGCATATAGAGTTGATGTACTCTTGCCGTGATCGACAATGATGGTCTTGCCATATCCCCCCAGCCAGTCGGAATACATCACCCGGCCGAAATCCGCTGCCACCACATTTACATTCATGGGTGCGGCAATATCAATTCCCGTATGCATCCGCTTGATTCTAAAAATCGGGTGACGGCGCATGCCGTAATCAGAGCTAACCCTGGTATATCCAGGAGTTGGCCAGGCTGCCTTCCCCACAATTCCCTGGCCACCTGTTCCCCTCTTGGCCAACTCTTCCTGAATCATTTTCTCAATCTTTTTATTATCTTCCTCTAAATCATCCAGAGCTTTTTCCAGGCTCTCCGCACTAGTTTCCAAAGAGATCAGCCAGTTCTGCCTTTGTCTAGCTTTTGCCAACAGCTCCTTTTCTTTCCGTTCCGTGTCCAGCTTAATAGCTATAATTTCCGTCCGCTTTAGCTCTATGGAGGCCTTCTTTATCTCAATAGCATAACGCTCTGCTTGAATTTCCTCCAACAGAACCACGTCTTGCTCCATCAGCTTTTCCAGTAACACCATTCTGGTGAGCAGGTCATTGATGCTGCTGGATTGGAGTAAAACCTCCATATAATTTACCTGACCATTGATAAAAATCTCCTTCACCCTAGCCGCCAGTGCATCAGTGCGGAAGGCCAGTTTCTCCTCCGCTTCCGCCAATTCCCCTATCACTTCCTTCACCTTTTCCTCAGTGTCAGCCAGCCGTTTTTTTTGGTCGTCAATTTCATTTTGTACCCGGTCCATGTTCTTTTCCAACTGGTTAATATCCGTGGTCACAGTCTTGATTTCCCGCTGATTCCGCTGTAGCTGCTGTTGTTGCTGCTGAATCTCCCGGCTTAAGGCCTCCTGCTCTCGACGCAGTCGATCCAGTTCATTAGCCGAAATCGGCCCCATTGATTGGGATATTAATATGGCTATCATCCCTAGTACCAGGGGCAGCCTAATTTTTTTCAGAAACTTCAATCCTCCTCACCTTCCCCCCCCAAGCATTCTTACTGTCTATTACGCATATTGGAATTCAGAATTCAGTTTTTTGCGGGTTTTCTCATTCTGACTCCTGACTCCTGACTCCTGACTCCTGACTCCTGACTCCTTTTTATGCATGAATTAAACTTTCAAAAACCGCCTCAAGGACAGGGTGCTGCCACAAATTCCCAGGGCAACGCCTGCCAAAATCATTCCAATTAACAACTGCTTCAGCAAAACCGTATCAGTCATCAACGGCATAAAGGGAATGGCCGTCCGCAGCTGCTCTATGACTCCCAGATAGCTAAAAAGTAGCATTAAGACTGCTATGCTGGCACCGATTAATCCTAAAAAGGTTCCCTCCAAGACAAAGGGCCAGCGGATAAACCAATTGGTAGCTCCCACTAAACGCATAATGGCAATCTCCCGTCGCCGGGCAAAAACCGTGAGCCTAATAGTAGTTGCAATCAAAAAGACCGCTGCCGCCGACAGCAATACCATCAGGGCTATGCCGGCAATCCTAATCCAATGGGTGACAGCAAAAAGCTTTTCTATATACTCCTGCCCGTAGCGTACTTCATCTACCTCCACCATTCTGCCGATCAATCTGGCCACAGTACCTATCTGGGAAGGGTCAACCGTTTTAATCCGGTAGTAGTCTGGCAGGGGATTCTTTCCATCTAAGGCTGCCACTAAATCGTGGTCCCGGCCAAAGGTCTTGGTCAACTGCTCCAGGGACTTTTCTTTGGGAACAAAGGTGACCTCCCCCACTCCCATAATTTTATTCAGCCTCTCTCCCACCTCTTTAACGCTTTCCTCAGGCAGATTCACGTTTAAAAAAGCAGCAATTTCCACATCAGATTCCACTGTACTGGCTATATAGTTGGTGTTTAAAACCAGCAAATAAAACAGGCCGAAGATAAATAGGGTAATAGTAACCGTCCCAATAGATGCTACACTCATCCAGCCATTGCGCCACAGTGAGCGAAAGCCCTCGGCTACCAGGCTGCCGAAGGTGCTAATTTTCATAGCCATAGCCCCCCCTTAGCTCATCCCGGACTACCTTTCCTTGTTCCAGGGCAATCACCCGCTTTTTCATCCCGTCAACCACCTCTTTGGCGTGGGTGGCTACTACAATGGTGGTGCCTCGCTTATTGATCTTCTCAAACAAACCCATAATATCCCAGGAAGTGTCAGGATCCAGGTTACCGGTAGGTTCATCGGCTACAATCAGCTCCGGATTGTTTACTATCGCCCGAGCAATGGCCACCCGCTGCTGCTCCCCCCCCGATAATTGATGGGGATAATTGTCACCTTTGTCCTTTAAACCCACTTGTTCAAGAACCTTGACGGTCCGCTCATATACTTCCCTTCTGGGGCATTCCACCACCTGTAAAGTAAAAGCTATATTTTCAAAAGCCGTCCTTTCAGCCAAGAGCTTAAAATCTTGAAATACTACTCCAACGCTCCGCCGCAGATAGGGCACTTCCTCTGGTTTCATGCGGCAAATACTCTTGCTTTTCACCATAATCTGCCCCCTGTCAGGCAGCTCCTCCCGGTATAATAACCGGACTAGGGTAGATTTGCCGGCCCCGCTAGGTCCCACCATGAAGACAAACTCCCCTTTGCTGATAGTCAGACTGATATCGTTTAAGGCCCGCACCCCATTGGGGTAGGTTTTAGTTACATTAAATAGCTGTATCAATGATGTCACACTCCTTTAATCCAAAAAAGAAACAACTCTTTATAAAGAGTTGTTTCGACATCTTCACCCTATTTCCTTTTTAAATTTCCATGAAATATCTTATTAATTTGAGAATATCTTGATATTTTTGTCAAAATTTCGGTATATGGCCCATGGCTTTTTCTGCTGCTGCTATTATGCCTTCAGCAGTTAGACCGTATTTAATCATTAATTCTTCAGGAGCGCCCGACTCACCGAAGGTGTCCACAATACCTACCCGCACCAGGGGCAGGGGATAATGCTCCGATAGCGTCTCTGCCACTGCGCCTCCCAATCCACCGATAATGCTGTGCTCTTCGGCAGTGACCACCGCCTTCTTATTTTGGCAAGCAGCTACAATCCCTTCCACGTCCAGCGGTTTAATGCTGCCCACATTAACCACTGAGGCGCTAATACCCTTAGCCTCCAAGTCATCGGCGGCAGTCAGGGCTTCCGCCACCATGATTCCAGTGGCCATAATGACCAAGTCTGATCCATGCCGCAGCACCTCCACCTTACCCCAGTCAAACTGGTAATCTTCATCAAAAATCACTGGTACTCCCATCCGCCCCATCCGGATGTACACCGGCCCGTTATAACCCACTGCTGCCTTAATCATGGCGGTGGTTTGGGGTCCGTCTGCCGGTACCAGCACCGTCATTCCAGGTATGACTCGCATGATGGCAATGTCCTCCACCGACTGATGAGAACCCCCATCCTCTCCCACGGTGATTCCTGCATGGGTGGCAGCAATTTTTACATTGAGCATGGGGTAGGCGATGGAGTTTCTGATTTGCTCAAAGGCCCGTCCCGTGGCAAACATGGCAAAGGAACTGGCAAAGGGAATTTTCCCTGCAGCCGCCAGTCCTGCAGCTGTTCCCATCATATTTTGCTCCGCAATCCCCATATCAAAAAAACGTTCCGGGTATTTATCAGCAAACATGGCTGTCTTGGTAGATTTAGCCAAATCCGCATCCAATACCACGATATCCTTATTAATTGCTCCCAGTTCTATCAGAGCCTGACCATAAGCGTCCCTGGTAGCTATTTTTTTAGTCATTTCATATCCTCCATTCAATTATTTCAATTCCACCAGGGCTCTTTCCAGTTCCTCCGGCTTCAAAGCTACTCCATGCCAGCCCACCTGGTCTTCCATAAAACTAACTCCCTTGCCCTTAACGGTCTTAGCCACAATCATGGTTGGTTTGCCCTTTACATGTTTTGCATCTTCCACCGCCCCGGCTATCTGGGTGAAGTCATGGCCGTCTATTTCCAACACATGCCAGCCAAAGGCCCTCCACTTGTCAGCTAGCGGTGCCGAATTCATCACTTCCTCAATTGGTCCATCTATCTGGAGGCCATTGTAGTCAAGAAAACCAGTGACGTTATCCAGCCTATAGTGAGCCGCCGCCATGGCAGCTTCCCAGATTTGCCCTTCCTGCATCTCTCCATCCCCTACCATTACATAGATGCGGTTTGTCCGGCCATCCAGTTTATCCGCCAGGGCCATCCCATTGGCCGCCGACAATCCTTGACCAAGAGAGCCGGTGGACATTTCCACCCCCGGCACCTTTCGCATATCCGGGTGTCCCTGGAGCTTTGAGCCCAGCTTACGCAGGGTGGCCAACTCCTCCACCGGGAAATATCCCCGCAAGGCCAAAGCTGCATAGAGAACCGGGGCCGCATGTCCCTTGGACAGGATAAACCTGTCCCGTCCGTCTTTAGTGGGATTTTTCGGGTCAATATTCATCTCGTGAAAGTACAGGTAAGTCAAGATATCCGCCGCCGACAGGGAACCCCCTGGGTGACCGGAACCGGCAGCAGTAATCATTTCAACAATTTCCCGCCTCATTTCCAGCGCTTTTTCTTTTAGCATCTCTTTATCCATATTTTTCCTCCTAATTTTAATTCTAGAATTTAGGAGTGGAGAAATTCAGAAATGAACTGGTCACTCATGCTGACTCCTGACTCCTGACTCCTGACTCCTGACTCCTGACTCCTGTGTAGTTACCTTGATTCAAAGTTTTTAAATCCTTCCCCCAGGGCTTCATGGGCATCGGTAATAATCACAAATGCCTTGGGATCAATCCGGTAAACCAACTCCTTCAGCTTACTTAGCTCTGTCCGGGTGACCACCGACATCAAGATATTTCTGTCCTTACCCGTATATATTCCTTGGCCCTTTAGCATGGTACCGCCCCGGTCCAGCTGGTTCATCACCGCATCAGCTATTTCTTGGGCGTTGTTAGAAATGATGAAACAAGCCTTGGAATAACCAAACCCCTCCTGAATTACATCGATGGCCTTGGCTGTGACGAAGATGGAGATGGTGGCATAAAGGGCCAGTTCGATATTAAAAGCCACCCCCGCCAGTAAAATTACCACAGAGTCAATTATTAGCAGACTTTGTCCGATGCTAATTCTCTCCCGAAACCGCTTATATAACAGTTGGGCAGCCAGGGTTGTTCCGCCGGTAGTTCCTCCAAACCGAAAGACCAAGGCCAGCCCTGCGCCCACCACAATTCCACCATAAATACTGGCTAACAGCGGATCCTGGGTTACTGTCCCGGTCCGGGGTTCCATCAAGTCAATAATCAGCGCCAGCACTACTGTGCCATAGACGGATTTCAACCCAAATGATACTCCCAGTTCCCTGACCCCCAGGAAAAACATGGGAATATTTAGGGCAAGCATGGTCATCCCCACGGGTAAGCCCAACACGTGAAAAACTACAGTAGCTAAGCCGCTTACTCCCCCGGCGGCAATTTTATTCGGCACCAGAAATAGCACCAGGCCGGCTGCTGTTAAGAAACATCCCAACCCAATGCCCAGATAGTCGATTAGGTTTTTCCAGCGCAAATTTTCCTCACCACCTTGTGGACTCTTTCCTTAGTTTACCTCCATAAAGTATTTTTTAGCAAACCAATTTATAGCTCTGACCCGATCAGCAGATTGCCCCACCACCTGGGTGATGGATTTCATCTGGCCCATCATCTGTTCTATTTTGGCTTTTCCTCCCACTACAAATTCTCTTGTTTCCGAATCTTAACCGGTTCATGGCCTCTTCTTCCCGGCTACCTTCAATCAGCATCAACACAGCAGTTGTGGCTCCGGTAAATCTGTCCTGGTTAAATTTTAGCCGTTGCTGCAGCCGGGTTCCTCATCACCAGAGTTTCCCCGGAGTAATTGATAGTATTGGGCGTCAAATTCAAGGACCTTCTTACGAAAGTCTAGCATCTCACTGCTTTTCCCCCGCATTATTTTGAATTGGTTAAGCCCTGAACCGGCGCAGGTATGCTTCCATAAACTGGTCAAGCTGGCCATCCATTACGCTGTCCACATTCCCCACCTCCACATTGGTACGGTGATCCTTTACCAGACTATAGGGATGAAAAACGTATGACCTGATTTGACTGCCCCATCCGATTTCCTGCTGCTCTCCCCTGATATTGGCCATCTCCACTTCCTGCTCAGCCAACTTTCGATCCACCAGCTTCGAAGTTAAGATTTTCATGGCTGCTTGACGGTTACTGATCTGAGAACGCTCGTTTTGACACTGAACCACTATCCCCGAGGGCAAGTGGGTAATCCGCACTGCTGAGTCAGTCTTGTTGACATGCTGCCCACCGGCCCCGCCTGCCCGGTAAGTATCTATTTTCAGGTCTGCCAAATCTATTTTCACTTCTTCCATGTCTTCCACCTCGGGAATTACATCAGCGGAGGCAAAGGAGGTATGGCGTCGGCCGGAAGCGTCAAAGGGCGATATCCGCACCAGCCGGTGCACCCCTTTTTCCGCCTTTAGATAGCCATAAGCATTTTGTCCTTTGACCAACAAGGTAACACTCTTTATTCCCGCTTCCTCCCCCGGCAGATAATCCAGTATCTCAGCGACAAATTTGCGTTTTTCCGCCCACCTGGTATACATCCGGTAAAGCATCTCCGCCCAATCCTGGGACTCAGTTCCTCCCGCCCCGGGGTGTAGGGTGATGATGGCATTGTTTTTGTCATAAGGCCCGCTAAGCAACAGCTCCAGCTCCAACTTGGCCAGATTGTCTTTAAGCTCCTTTATTCCCTTCACCAGTTCTCCCTTAGACTCCCCTTCTTCTCCCTCCTCCTGGGACAGCTGGTACCAAACCTCTAAGTCGCCAGTCTGGTCCTCCACCTTCAGGAAGGATCCTAACTCCTCCTTCAGCCGGACCAAGTCCTGAACGACCTGCTGGGCCTTGTCCCGATCATCCCAAAAGTCAGACTCGCTCATCACCTCTTCAAGTCTAGCTATTTCTGCCTCTTTTCCAGACAAGTCAAAGAGAAGCCCTCAAATCTTCTAATTTTTTATTCGCCAGCTCCAAATCTTTTTTCGCTTCACTTAACACCATTCTTATACCTCCCAGTACTATTCAGCTATTCAGCTATTCAGCTATTCAGCTATTCAGCATCTTCCACTAGTTTCCACAGCATTTTTTGTACTTCTTGCCACTGCCGCAGGGGCAATCTTCATTGCGGCCCACTCTAACCTCTTTGCGCACCGGCTTTCTTTCCACCGGCTGATCCCCTCTGTTTTCCACAACGTTTCGTGCCCGCACCTGGGGCTCATCCTGGACCACCTTCACCCGGAACAGATATCTGACTACCTCCTCCTGGATTTCGGCAATCATGCTGTTAAACATATCAAATGCTTCATACTTATACTCAATCAATGGGTTTTTCTGTCCGTAGGCTCTTAGCCCTATCCCCTGGCGCAACTGATCCATGGCGTCGATATGATCCATCCACTTGGAGTCCACTACCCGCAAAAGTATCAATCGTTCCAGGCGACGCAGCTGTTCCTCACCTATTTCCACCTCCCTGAGGTCATAGGCATGCTCCGCTAACTCCGTCAGGAAGGTTATTACTTCTTCCTTATTCTTTTCATAAAAATCTTCTTCCTTCAAGGTATGGCCCGGTAAAAAATTCTGACCCAAATATTCCAGCATACTGATCAAATCCCAGTCCTCAGGATACTTCTCTTCCCCGGCATACTGGTCTACAGTGTTCTGCACTGCAGTGGCTATCATATCAATAATCTGGGGTTTTAAGTTTTCCCCCCGGAGCACCTCGCCCCGCTGCTTGTAGATAATCTCCCGCTGCTGGTTTATTACATCGTCGTATTGGATTACGTGTTTACGAATTTCAAAGTTCCTGCCCTCTACCTTTTTCTGAGCGGTTTCGATGGAGCGGGAAATAATGGGATGGTCAATTGGTGTCTGATCATCCATCCCGATTTTATCCATCAGACCCATGATGTTTTCTGAGCCAAACAACCGCAACAAATCATCCTCTAAGGATACATAGAACCGAGAGGAACCCGGGTCTCCCTGACGACCGGCCCGGCCTCGTAGCTGGTTGTCAATCCGCCGGCTCTCGTGACGCTCAGTACCGATAATATGCAAGCCCCCTAGATCTGTAACTCCTGCTCCCAACACAATGTCAGTACCTCGGCCAGCCATGTTGGTAGCGATAGTAACTGCTCCCCGCTGCCCCGCTCGGGCTACAATCTCTGCTTCCTTTTCATGATACTTGGCATTTAAGACCTGATGTGGAATGCCTTTTCTCTTCAGCATGTCACTCAGTCGCTCAGAGTTCTCAATGGAGATGGTACCCACCAGGACCGGCTTGCCACTCCCATGGGCTTCTGCTATATCCTCTACCGCCGCCAGGAATTTGCCTTGTTCGGTGCGATAAATCACATCCGGATGATCTTCTCTGATCATGGGCTTGTTGGTGGGAATGACCACCACATCCAACCCATAAATTTTCATAAATTCTTCTTCCTCAGTCTTGGCGGAACCGGTCATGCCTGCCAGCTTTTTATACATGCGGAAGTAGTTCTGGAAGGTGATGGTGGCTAGGGTTTGGGACTCGCGCTCTATCGTAACTCCCTCCTTGGCCTCAATGGACTGGTGAAGCCCTTCGCTAAACCGCCTGCCAAACATAAGTCGCCCGGTAAATTCATCTACAATTATAATTTCCCCGTCTGTAACCACATAGTCCCGATCTTTTTTCATCAAGCAATGGGCCCTTAGCCCCTGGTTGATATGATGACTCAGCTCCATTTTGCTGTCATCGTACAGATTGTCTACTCCCAGCATCCTTTCCACCTTGGCCACTCCATCCTCAGTTAAGGTAACCACGTTGGCCTTTTCATCAACAGTGTAGTCATCATCCCGTTTCAGCTTGGGGATAATTTTTGCCACTGTATAATAAAGATCCGTGGGCTTGTCTGCCTGGCCGGAAATAATTAAAGGTGTCCTGGCCTCGTCCACCAGAATACTGTCCACCTCATCCACGATGGCATAATTAAGCTTGCGTTGAGTCAGCTGGTCTGCATCAAAGGCCATGTTATCCCTCAGGTAATCAAAGCCAAACTCATTATTTGTACCATAGGTAATATCTGCCTGATATGATTCACGGCGCTGGCTGGGTTCAATGCCGTGGACAACCAGGCCTACTTTTAACCCTAGAAATTCATATATCTTCCCCATCCACTCGCTGTCCCGGCGAGCCAGGTAATCGTTTACTGTCACCACGTGTACACCCTTACCCGTAAGGGCATTTAGATAAGCCGGTAAAGTTGCCGCCAGGGTCTTGCCTTCCCCAGTTTTCATTTCTGTAATCCGTCCCTGGTGCAGGACAATCCCACCAATTAACTGGACATCAAAATGGCGCATTCCCAGTACCCGCTTACTGGCTTCCCGCACCACAGCAAAAGCCTCCGGCAGCAGGTCATTTAAGGTTTCCCCTTCCTCTATCCGCTCTTTGAACTCCCAGGTCTTTCCCCGGAGAGCTTCATCGCTTAATTTTTCCATCTCCGGCTCCAAAATGTTGATTAGCTCCACTTTTTTTGATAATTTATTTATCTCTTTGGCATTTTCATCAAAGATCTTCTTAATAAACCCCAGCATCACTTATCCCCTTTCTCTTTAAAAAACATCAAAAACCTGCATTATTCCCAATTGTACCATTCAACAGTTTCCGTTGCAACCCGAAAAGCTTAGTAGAAAGGCTTTTTGTACATCAGAATACAAGCGGCCCTGAATCTTTTGTAAGAATCAGGGCCGCTTGGGTGGCCTAAGAAATTGGTGGCCTAAGAAATTTTCGTTTTAGAAAGAGCTTTTGTTTACTTAAAACTCCGGCTCTATCAGACCATAATGCCCGTCCTTACGCTTGTACACCACATTTACCTCTTCAGTCTCTGCATTGGAGAATACATAAAAATTGTGTCCGATTAGGTTCATCTGCATAATGGCTTCGTCCACCGGCATGGGCTTAATGGCAAAACGCTTTGTTCTAAGTATTTGAGGCTCTAATTCGTCTGCATAACCGTTATTCTGTTTAGGAACTAAATCAAGGAGGCTTCCATTTTTGACCTTCCGGGATAACCTGGTTTTATGCTTGGCAATTTGCTTTTCCAGCTTGTCAATTACCATGTCGATTGAACTATACATGTCCAATGTTTCTTCTTCTCCCCTTAAGATCATGCCATTAACAGGGATAGTTGCTTCAATACGATGCCGGTCTCTCTCTACTGTTAAAGTAACCTGAGCTTCATCAAGCCCTTCAAAGTACTTGTCAAGCTTGCCAATCCTTTTTTCCACATACTCCCTTAGAGCGTTAGTGATTTCGATGTTTTTTCCTCGAATGATAATGTTCATTTAGCACCAGCTCCTTTATATCAGGTTCTTTACACTTATACACTTATATTATTCCCCAAACCGGGGAATAATCCTGCCAATTTTTTTGAAATTAATATAAAGATTCAGGTTATTTTTTGCACAGGTGAGGGTAAAAGAATTTATACACATTAATGAATATTTATGCATCAATCACTACAACTGCTGCTCATGGGTTTAATCTCTGTTTTTCTCTGGTACATGTCCTTATATTAAAGGTGACTGGTCTATTAATTATTTTTTTGCTGTTTACCACTGGGTTATCCACACTTTTATCCCTTTGTGGAAAAAATCCTGTGGGTAATGTGGATAAGTTTATTAACAACCGGGGTTACTCCTTTTTTCGGTGTGGACTGACCACCCGACAGTTTTTCACCGGCAGCTTTCATAACTAATAAAACTGTATTTTCCTTATGTATAATTATTAATTATAATTAATTATTATTATTATTATTATTATTATTATTATTATTATTATTATTTATTAATTATAAATATCAATTATTGGACCTGGAGATTTTATTTCTTCTTGTCTAGAAACACCGGATCCGGCTGCTGGTGATAGGCATTCCCGTAAACTTCCTTCGCCTTTTTTCCTGCTTGAATTTTATCTATCTCTACTTTTACTGCTTTTAGCTTCCGATCCATCATCAACTGGCTCTCCCCATCCAAACCATTTATTTCTTTTAGCAAAGTGGCCACTGCATCCAGGATTTCTCCCAGATTTTCTGCAGCTTTAGCCCTATGGTTGGCTTCCACTGCGCCAACATCCTCCGAGGTTAATGTTTCCTTACCCTCAGCACCTAAAACAGTGCTCAGTGCGGATAACTTAATCTCAGGTACTCCCAGCAGGGCAGCAAATTCTTCTTTGATTTTTGCCAGCACCTGGCCTTGCTTGTCCAATTGCATCATTAGTTCTTGTCTGTCTTTAATTAATCCCATAAGCTTGTCCAACTCAACATCCTCAGCAAAATCTGCCTCCCCACAGAGACGGTGCTGGGCCAAAGCAATCCGGTGCATTTCTTTGTACCAGTCAAGCTGTTGTTCGTATCCCCTAGATAAGATAGCCATCAACTGGCCTTTGTTATAACCAGACATTATCCGCCACTCCCCCCATCAATTTAGCCACCTGGAACACATTCCATCGACAAGAATCCCCTATTCCAAAGTGCTATCTGAATTACTTAACCTTAACCCCTGGATAAACTATTAGTATTCGCCAAATTAGCCGTGGTTCCTTCTGGCTTAACCACCAGCACATCATCAAAGCCTTCCTCTTTTGTTGGTGTCACCAGGGCTTTAGCCATATTTATAATAAGCTGATCAGGTACATGCTCAAACCTTCGTCGGGCCTTATTTTGCTTTAGACACTGGCTTAGGGGGGTATTCACCGGAATGGTACAACACCTATACATACAAAAGACCTTATTTCCAGCATAGATAAATGCTGGAATTAAGGTCTCGCTACCAAGGTAAACCCTTGTCGGTAAAACCGGGCACCATTTGCCAGTATGTCGATTTTACCGCATAGGAGAACCTTTTTACTGGGCCTTTTTTTCGTCGGCAATAATGGCGTCGTACACATCCTTAACCTTTGTCCGGAAATTTTCCTCACATTCCTTACAAATACACCAGCAAGTCTGCTCTACTTTTTTTTCATCGGTTAAAGTCAAAGAACACATTAAATCCGATTCTACTTCTTTACCACAAAAATCACAATTGGCACACTTATACTCAGCCACACCAACCACCCCTTATAAATACTTTTATAATGCCTGTACTCAAATCTTATCCCATATTTCTTCCGCTGTAAACCCCCTAGATCAAAAACGAATATAGGACAATAGTACTAATGACCAGGGACATAATTGGCCCAGAGGTTTTAGCCAGCAGCTTAAAAGGATTAGTTTGATAGTACTCGTTAGTTACCAAAAGACACAGGTGCAAAGGGGATAATAGATAGCCCACCATACCAATCATAAAAATCAAAGACAGATATAACAGGGCTGATTCAGCCGTCAGCATGGGCGCAAACAAAATAAAGGCAGTTGCCGTGGAGGCAATGTTATTGCCGGTGACAAACCCTATGATAAATGAAATGATAATTGCCATCGAAAATAAGGGCAGCCCCCAAGCCGCCATAACTTCCACTAGGGCATTAACTGCCTCCGTCTCCTTCACAAACTGCTGAAAAATCATTACCGCTGCCGGTAAGCTGCCAGCCAACTGACACCGTCCATGTCCCTGTCCCTAATCTCCTGCACAATATTACCAGATAGTGCTATTGCCACCCCCACAACCAACGCCCAAAGAAAGCTCACTCGAAAACCTATTCCCAGCACCAGCACCGCCACCACGGGCAGTATGCTGAAGAAAAACCTACCTATCCACTTAATAGCTTGATATTTATTAAACTTTTATTTATTTAATCCAAGCAACTGTCTGTATATATCTAATCTGGACGGGTTGTCTACCTTTTTTCCCGAATGGTAAAAGTCTATCCGAACCACTTCGCCCCTACCTTCGGGGATGGTCCTTTTCCCATCCCAGGCTGCCGATAACATTCCCCTGTCAGCCATTAGATTTATCAATTGGTTTACTGTACCCAGATTTCCATCGATAATATCCATATGAGACGGCAGCACCTGCTTGAAAATGTCCCGGTAAAGGGGGTAATGGGTACAGCCCAGGACAATTGTTCCATATTGGCTCAGGTCAAACCCTGCCAGCTTTTCTGTTAGAAAGGGGATAATTACCTCTTCCCTGAATTCAAGCTTTTCCGCCAGCACCACCAACTCAGGACAGGGCAGCATATCCACAATATGGTCATTGTCAACCCGGGCCACCAGATTCCGGAATTTTTCCTCCTGAAGGGTTAGGGGGGTAGCCAGTACCAGCACCCGTTTTTCCTTGTGGCCCCACTTTTCCACCGCCGGCTTGACTGCAGGCTCCATCCCCACAAGGGGAAAGTCGTACATCCCCCGCAGCTCCCTCACAGCAATGCTGGTGGCTGTATTGCAAGCAACCACCAGGGCTTTAAGGCCTTGGGCTGCCATAAATTCAACGGCGGCAAAGATGTATTTTTTCACTTCTTCCTTGGGCTTTATCCCGTAAGGGACATGCTGGGTATCCGCATAATAGAGATACTCCTCTTCCGGCAAAACCTTTAGCGCCTCCCTTAAGACGCTCAGTCCGCCAACCCCTGAATCAAAAAATCCTATTTTCATACTTTTCGCTCCAAACATTTAGAGTAATAGGCTTAATGGATTTAATTTTTGCCGCTGAACTGATACATAAGGCCAAAAGTTGCAGAACATTCATCTTTTAATCTATTGAGAAGTTTATTCTGGGAAACAGCAAAAAATCCTGCTGTTTAATATTTAATATTACCAGCAGGACTATCTAAATGCAATTATTCAACTTTTAATATTTTAATAATTCATTTAGGTCAGTTTTAACAGCTGTTTTTTTCAACTTTAACTTCTCAATCATTTTTTTTAAATATTCAATATCTAATTCCGATTTCCTAATATCTATAAGATTATTCACATCATAGAAATCAATAATGCTGCCACCTCTTAACTTCATAATAATTAAATCCTCAACAGAAATTACAGGAAGCTCTAAATCGTCACTAATCCTTATCGCTACAGCCCTATTAATCATGTCTTCTTCCCATTGGTACCTGCTGCAAATTAGTTGAACTGGAATTCCGAGAATATTCGAGTTTAAAACATCTCCAATCGGATCAAAAATGTCTGATTTTCTTAACTCGACTTCATACTGCTCTTTGTTAAATAAGTTAATCAATGCTGTTTGCTGAGTCTTGTTCACCATAATCAGCAAGTCAATATCCAGCGTACTTCTGACAGCTCCCCAGATTGAGACAGCATAGCCGCCAATTAGACAAAAGGATATATTATCGTTAGACAGAATTTCTGCCACTTTAGTCATGCTGCTTTGAACACTCATCAGCTTTTATTACCTCCTTTTTACCAATTATTACCGTCTTCTTTAAGAGCTGAGTTAACTCATAAGTTAATTGGACTTTTTGAGCAGGAGCAAGGGAACGGTAGTAGGCTATTTCTGCATCGGAAAGTTTCCTGCCAATTGGCGCCTCCATTTAGCTATCACCTCTGTATTTACCCTGGAAATATTATCAGTATCCTAACGTCTTTCGCTTTTAAACTTCTAAAAAAAGTGTATCAAAATACCAGCGAGTGGTCAACCTGTTTTTTCCAGCTTGCTTATCCGTTTTGATATCTTTTCTATTGCCAAGCAGCCTTAATCCACTGCAAAACAGCCTCTTTTTCCCCAAGTTGGCCGTTTAACATGGCAATTTCCAGCTCTCTGAAAATCTCTGTATATAACGGGCCAGGCTTTAGCCCAAGAGTCAGTAAATCTGCTCCACTAATTGGAAGCTGCAGCTTATCCCGTAGAACACAGTAAGAAATGATTTGGTCCATTGCCCCGGGAATTGGCAAGGGTACTGCTGCAGCGGTAAACGTTATTGCCTCAGCCGAGTAATTCTTTAGCTCCCGGTGCAGGTGGCCCGGGAGCACTGGGGAAAGAGCCGGAGTTCCAGTCCCTGCTAGTCTCTCCCATATGGTAGACCATTGATGGCTTAAACTATCAATCTCTCTAATTACCTGCCGCTCTTTATTGGTCAGGGAGAACTCCTTTAACTGCTCTATCCAGTTTTTTTCTCCTAACTTCTTAGGGATTATCCCGCCCAACTGATCGTTGCCGTCATAGAATAGTGCCGCCAAATAACACACCCAATAGCGCTCTTTTTCTATCCCCGGCTCCTCCTGATCAGTCCCAGCCTCAGCCCTATCCTTTTTACCGATTGCCATTAACTGCTCCAGCAAAGGTTCCAACCTAGTCAACACACCAATGCTTTGTTCAAGATCCGGTCCTCCCGGCAACAGGTAGTCCCATGCTCCCACCTCTGACAGTCGCCTGATAGCTGCCGCCGGGCTAGGTTCACGGAATAAAAGCCTAAACTCGTTTGTAATCCGGTTTTTGGAGAGGAAAGCTATATTTTCAACGGAATTAAGGGCCATTCCCAGGGTTTGTCCATCCATTTGAAAGCCAAGCCTACTCTCAAACCGCACTGCCCTGATAATCCTGGTGGGATCATCCACAAAACTCAAATGATAAAGGATGCTAATTTTTTTCTGCTTTAAATCCCTGTATCCATGAAAGTAATCCACCAGCCAGCCCTGCTTATGTCCGTTTAATCGGATTGCCATGGCGTTAATGGTAAAGTCCCGTCGGTTCAAGTCCTCTTTCAGACTTGAGGGCTCCACCACAGGCAAGGCTGCCGGGTATTCGTAGTGCTCCCGCCGGGCGGTGGCTATATCTATTTTAAGCCCCGGGTCCAGTTGCCAAGCAGCAGTGCCAAATTTTTCATGACAGGTCACCCTTCCACCCAAGACAGCTCCCAGGGCATGGGCAAACTGAATTCCATCCCCATCCACCACCAGGTCAATATCTTCATTGGGAACATCTAAGAGTAAATCCCGCACAATACCACCCACCAGAAAAACAGGCAAACCCAGCCCATCCGCCAGACTGCGGATTTGCTCAAGCAAACGGTTAATTCCAGGAGTAAAAGCCTCTCCCATTAATTTGCTGAGATTTTTCTCCAGGGGTTTTCCAGGTAATATTTTCTGCACCACCCATCACCTACTTTCACCAAGGCTGCTGCATTTTGCAAATAACTCCTGGACCTTGTGCCTCAGGAGTTATTTTTTTTGCATTTGTTCCTCAGCCGCCTTAATCCGTCCTATAAACTGTCCAATCTGGCTCAATATCTCTTCCAGTTCTGCCGTTGACTGGCCTGACGCCTCCTTGAGGAGCATGTCAAAGCTCAAGTTGGGCACTCCCATGGTTACAGCTATCTGGTTTTTTACCTTCTCCAGGCTTTCATTCATTTTGGCGATGTGCCCCAATAAGCGAACCCGTTCCTCTTCCATCCCGGCCAGCTTTATTTTTACATCCTCCTGGCCCGGATCATTCTCCTGGCAATATTGCAGCTGTTTTTCCGTCAATTCAAGCAAATCCTCGTAAGCCATACTCTGTTGAAAGTACCCTTGGGCCAGGATGCTAACTAAACTCTCCACACTAATTGGATCATGTTCCATTTTTCCATCTCTCCTCCAATAGGCCATTTCCTACTTTAAAATTTCCAACCATTAAGTATTTTAACATATTGTGGGCATTCCCACTCCATAGATGCACATTTTTTCTATATATGGCCTAACCAATGGGCCAGATTTAGCACCACCCACGTGAGCACAAACAATATAAATGTATATCCCAAATTCCATCTGCTCACCTCCAACACCGATCGATCCACCAGAGAGGCCACTGAAATGTTGGTAGCGGATGAGGGGGAGACTGCTGCCCCCAAGGCCCAGCCGGTGGTCAGGATCAAGGCAATAAAGGTGGGCGTAACATGATAATATTCTGCCTGTAGAATGCTGCCAATCACTGTGACCGTAATGATTGGGTGAACTCCCAGGGCCGACAGCAAGACAACCAAAGAAATTATCACCAGAGACAAAAACAGCGGGCTGTCTCCCACCAGTCGCTCCAGTACAATGGGTGCCAACTGGCTAAAGGCAGATATATCAATGGCGGTGGCCAAGAAACCTGCCCCCGCAAACAGAACTACCTCATTTTTTACTTTAGGCAAAGCAATATGAAAGTAACTACCCCTCACCTCTGTCCACCAGCGGGGCAGGCACCCGATGGCCGCCAACCAAACCACGGGAAAAATTATGGCTGCCATGGAAACCACGGTAACAGTTGCTATCCCCGTCAGCTGAGATGCCACCACAATGCCACCAATCAACACCAACCCAAAGAACCCTAGTTCAGCAATTTTTTCCCAGTTTACTCCTTCTGATTGCTCCCCCAGGCTCTGCTGGATAGCCTCTTGCTGATTAATCTCCGGCTCTGTCTTTCCCTGCTGTCCCTCTATTCTAGTCATCAGCGAGCCTAACAGAATTGCCCCCACACCCAGACCCAGACCGTATGGAAACAGGTCAATCCACCTAGCCCCTGATAATTCCAGGACCAGGGCCACCGCCGCGTAGCTTGGAGCCCAAATAATGGAAGCAGCAAAGCCCCGGCTTAAAGAAACGGCCATTAGCCGGGAATTACTGCTCTTATCACTAGCTAAGCCAATCTGGTGCATCAGTGGGATAACAGCCACATTGATCATTACCGCAATAAAGAGGGTGAAAGACTTCACCAACAGGTAAAACAGGCTGTCCACCCTGATATACTGCCGGAAAAAGCTGCGCAGGGTTTCCATATATCCCCCTTGGCGGATAGGGGCACCCAGAAGAGGAACCAGGATAAACATGGCCAAAAGATACAGATTCCTGTTTAACCCCTGAAACCATAGTGCCGGCTCCGCCCCAAGCCAAGTAAAGATTATCCCCCCCACAACAAATAAGCCAATTCCAATGGCCCGGGAAGCTCCCTCAACTGCCAGTAGGCTCAAGGACAACACCCCCACCAGAAGGAAACCCGTCACCAGACCAAGCCACTCCACCTTAATAATTTCGTTAATCAAATAAAGCACCGCCAGCGCTAAAGTGGCAATGCTCCTAAAATTTACTTGTTTACTGCTCTCCATATTACCTGCCCCAGTTTTATTTTATTGTCTCATGTTAGTCATTACCTATCGCTAGATAGCTAGCTTTTATGTTAGCAGACTGATTTTTGTTTTGTCAACAAAAACCTAACCTCTTTAATATAATTGATCCGATTTTCCAGTGTCAGAACAATTTATTAATCTTAGCAAAGACAATTAAAAAGAAGGAAATAGGTTGCACTAGCCAGAAATATTAAGGCATATAAATTATAAAGTATTGCTGAAAGGAGGATTGTCGGTGAAACCTATCATCACAGCCAATAAATTGAGCAAATCTTATTTAATGGGTCAGGTGACAGTCCATGCCCTCAAGAATGCTAACTTTGAATTATATGAGAGGGAGCTGGTAGTGGTTCTTGGCCCCAGCGGATCGGGAAAAACCACCCTATTGAATATCGTGGGGGGCATGGATAAAACAAGTAGTGGTGAACTTTACTTTCAAAACACCCCCCTGCACCAAGCGGATGCAAAGGAACTGACCCTTTATCGCCGAAATGAGGTAGGATTTGTGTTTCAGTTTTATAATTTGATGCCCAATCTAACTGCCTATGAGAACATCAACCTCTCTGTTCAAATAGCCAAAAACCCCCTTTCCATTGACGAACTGCTGGAGCAGGTACACTTGACGGATCGGGCAGACCATTTTCCCTCTCAGCTGTCGGGTGGAGAACAGCAGCGGATAGCTCTGGCTAGGGCTTTAGCTAAAAACCCCACCATGTTATTATGTGATGAGCCTACTGGAGCCCTTGACTTTCAGACCAGCATCCAGGTATTAAAGCTGCTTAAGGACTTTTGCCAGACCTACGGCAAGACAGTTGTCATCATCACCCACAATACAGCCATAGCCAGCATCGCCAACAGGGTTTTTTACCTAAAGGACGGCATGATCGACCGGATTGAAATCAATGCCAACCCACTCACTCCCAAGAAGGTGACCTGGTGATGCTGTGGAAAAAGATGTTTCGGGATCTAAAGGAAAATAGGGGTGCCAATGTAGCCTGTATTGTTGTAATCTTAATTGGACTAATGGTCTTTACAGCCTTCTCCATGGTGCTGGATAATTTGAAGATTTCCCATCAGCAGTTTTATGAAAACCAGCATTTTGCTGAAGGGTTTGTTCAGGTTGTGTCCTTACCTCCAACAGAATTGAAAAGGCTGGAGGGCTTGGAAGGAATTGCCGCTATTCAGGGGCGTATGGTGAAGGATGTGCGGGTACTATTTCCCGACAGCAACGAAAATGTTTATCTGCGTCTTGTATTTTTGGACACCAACATTGAAAACCCCATCAATGGAGTCCTCCTCTCCCAAGGTATCCCCTTAAATAACCGGGAAACTCAAGTTTGGATTGATAACAAGTTTTTTGAAGCAAATAAGCTCAACTTAAATGATGAGCTGGAGGTAATAGCAGACGGCAGAAAAAGAACCCTGCAGATAGTAGGCGTCGGCAAGAGTCCGGAATTTATCTATGCCCTGCGGACAGCAGCTGATATTTACCCGTCACCGGAAACCTTTGGCATAGCTTTTATTTCACAGGACGTGATAAAATCACTGTTCCCTCAGGAAAATGCCTTTAATGAACTAATTTTTACACTAAAACCCGGAGTTGATTTTGCAGAGGTAAAAAAGGCCCTGGAGTACCAATTGCAGCCCTACGGACTGAAAAGCATCATTCCCAGAGCTGACCAAATAAGTCATCTGATGCTCACCCAAGAGCTAGCAGGACTGGAATCCATGTCCAAGGCCTTCCCGATTATCTTCTTGTCAATAGCAGCTATGATTTTATACATTGTGTTAAAAAGGATGGTGGAACAACAGCGGGGCCAGATAGGAATTTTGAAAGCCATGGGCTACACCCGCCGGGAAATCATGCTTCACTATCTGTCATACGCCGTAATAATTGGCCTATTAGGAGGAATAGCAGGGGGGTTATTGGGAATTGCCCTTTCCTATCCCTTCACCTCTTTTTACCAGTTATTTTTCAATATGCCAAACTTATATGGCAGTTTTTCAGTTAAGTACTTAACCTTTAGTATCCTGTTGGTCCTCATATTTTCCCTATTTGCCGGCTACCAGGGCTGCAAAAGGATTCTCACCTTGGAACCCGCAGAAGCCATGAGACCCCCCGCCCCGGTGATGGGAGGGAAAGTTTTGCTGGAGAAAGTTTCTTTTTTTTGGAATATGCTTACGGTCCAGGGGATGATGGCTGTTCGCAACATGTCCCGCAATAAGGGACGCACTGCCTTTATCTTTATGGGCATCATGTTTTGCTTTGCCATTTCCTCCTTTACCTGGTCAATGAATGATTTGGTGCAAAAAATGCTCTTTGACCAATACGAGAAAGTTGAGGTCTACGATGTGAAGATTACCTTGGCCCGGCCCCAGAGTCAAACTATTGTTTCCCGGGAATTACAAGGATTTGCTGGAGTAAAAGAGGTGGAAGCACTAGCGGAAATTCCTGTTACCTTAAAGCAAAATTGGCATAAAAAAGACGTGCTGCTGCTGGGGATTCCTGCCGACAGCCGCCTTTACCATATTTTAGATAAAAACGATTTGAAGATAAACCCTCCGGAAAACGGCCTTCTCCTATCGGAGCGGTTGGCCCAACTCCTGCATGCGGATATTGGAACAATATTGCGAGTAGAACCACTGATGTTCAATGGCTCAGGGCAGGATCAGGAGTTGGAGGTGGTGGGTATCATACCCCAATATTTGGGGATGAGTGCCTACATGGAATTAACTGCTCTCCAGAATTTTTTGAGACAGGAAGGCCTGGTCACCTCCTTCATGCTCAACGTGGAAGCAGAAAGTATTCCTCTGTTGCAGGAAAAATACCTGCTCAGCAATGCCATTTCCAGTATCGATGAACAGGCCCAAAGGCTGGGGAAACTAGAGGAGATGATGGCCTCTTATGGCAGCATGATTTATTTTTATGCCTTAATCGGCGTCATCATCGGGTTTGCCATTATCTATACTTCCACCATCATTACTGTGTCGGAGCGCAGTCGAGAACTAGCCTCCATGATGGTTCTGGGAATGACACCGGCAGAAGTGCTTTCTGTTGTAACCTTTGAACAGTGGCTTATTTCCATCCTAGCTATGGCCTCCGGCATACCCCTTTCTAAATTAATGATGACAGGATTGTCCCAGGCAATAAGCAACGATATGTTTACCATGCCAACCACTTTAACTTTTTCATCCTTTCTCCTGGCATTTCTGATTACAGGCCTGTCCATTTGGATTGCCCAGCAGTTTGCCGCCAGGAAGATTAGGCAATTGAGTTTAGTAGAAGTACTGAAAGCAAGTGAGTAACTGTTCCAAATGATGACGGCCAAAAAAATCTGTTAAGCTACACAGTGAAATATTAAGAAAGCAGGTGAGTTAGTATGAAGAGAAAGTGGAAGGTAATGCTAGGAGCATTGGTAGCAATAGCTGTCTTGGGGTTTATTTTCTTTGAAAATACCAAGGCTATGGAAGCAAGTATGCTGGAAGCACAGCCCCGCACCATAGCCACAGCCTTTAAAGAAGAGGGGAAGGTAGTCCCAGAAGTGGAGCACCATGTCTACTCCCTGTACAATGGAGTAATAATTGATTTGGCAGTGGAAGAAGGTCAACAGGTTAACAAGGGGCAACTGCTGGCTGTACTAGACTCAAAGGAACTGGATTTTCAAATAAGGCAGCTCCAGGCCCAGTTAACTAGTCTCCGGGGGGAACAGGAAAAAGCCCATCAGGAGCCCTACCAAGCCCTGATCAGAAGCCAAGAATTACAGGTAGAACAGGCCCAGCAAAACCTGGCCACCTTTGAGACAAATCTTGGCAGGATTGAACAGCTATATCACGCCGGTGCAGCTACAAAAAAAGATTTTGAAGATGCCGCCAACATGGTGGAATCAGCAAAAATCAACCTGGAACTCCAGCAGGCTGCCCTGTCCCTGCTATTTGAAACCCATAGCCCCGCCGGTGGCACCGAGGAGTTTTATATGGGGAGAATAGAAGTATTAAAGGCACAGATAGATATGCTCCAATTCCAAAAGGAAAGGCATACCATTACTGCTCCGGCAGACGGGATAGTAGCAAGTCTTGCTGCGAAAAAAGGGGCAGCAGTCAGCCCCCAATCGCCCATGATGCATATTTTTCAGCAAAGCTCTTACTTGGTTGAAGTTTACCTCCTCACTGCAGATGTGCCCAGTGTGAGTAGGAGCATGAATGTGAAATTAATTCAAGACAGGAAGGGTGAGGAGATAATTTTTTTCGGGACCATCACCAAAATAGCCCCAACAGCAGTGGAAACCGTATCCGCCCTAGGGCTGGCAGAACAGCGGGTCAAGGTTACCGTGGAGACTGAATTCCCTAAAAATCTTCAATTGTTTCCGGGCTACAAGCTAGATGTAGAGTTTACCCTTGATCAAAGGGAAAATGTGCTGGTGGTCCCAAAAACAACACTATTCCCCTATAAAAATGGAGAAGCCCTGTGGGTGGTAAAAGAGGGAATTGCCGAGGTGCAGCCTGTGGAAACCGGGTTTACCAACGGCAGGGACGTGGTCATCAGCGGTGGATTAACTGCCGGGGACTTGGTAATCCTCAACCCCCAACTTGAAGGGCTGAAAGAAGGTAAAAAAATAGTTTCACAATAAGGTTTTGGGTTTTTGGATATAAAAGCCATCTATCACAACGAATAAAAGGCAGCGGGTATTATTTACCCACTGCCTTACTCTCTACTTTAGTATCTGCCTTGTTTTGCCTATTTAGCTTAATTACTTCCTTCCAGGTATCCCGCATTTCCTCCAATAATCCTTCCACTTCCTCCAGCAGCTTCACATCCTTTTTGATGTTGGCCTGGATTAACCTATCACTCATAAAGTCGTACAGGGCGTATAAGCTTTTGGATATTTCCACCCCCATGTTGAGACTGCTCATGAGCTCCGCAATAATATCCTGCACCCGGCAAATTTTGTTGTTGGCTTCTTCAATATTTTTATCGGCAATGGCTATTTTCGCCTGCTTCAGAAATTTTAACCCACCATTATAAAGCATTAGAGTCAATTCCCCGGGAGTAGCTGTATTCACCGTGTTTTGCTGGTATTGCTGATATGGATTATTTAGCATTATTTATATTCCTCCCTATATTTAGGTTTTCTATCATTATCTCATATTCTGAAATGATGCCAGTTGCTGATAGAGCCAGTCCGCCTGGCTGTACATCTCACTGAGGGATTTTTCCATGGCGGTAAACTGCTTCCAGTACCGGTCTTCCACCCGCTTTAGCCGATCCTCCATGGCATTTATCCGACCCTCGTGGCGGCGGATTTCATTGCTTAAAAAGCTCTGATCATAGACACTGGCTGCCCAGCCTGCCCTGGCAACAATCCGGAGTATGCCCCCATTAGCTTCATCATAAAGCCTGCGGGCCAGACCTAATTTCATGTTTTTATCTGAATCGCCATCAGCTGGGTTATTGGTAAAGAGGGCCATCACCTGATCCGGATTATTCCGGAGGGCTTCCTTTAGCTTTGTCTCGTTAACATGGAGCTTGCCGTTTTCATTCCAAGCCCCGGTATTAATACCAATTTGAACCAGACTGTTAATACCCCCGTCTAAGCCCTGTACCGTAGACATCATGGCCAACCGCATGTTGCTCAAAACACTGTTCAGCATGGAATCTCCCCGAAGAATCCCACTCTTGGCCTTTTCTTCCCACCTTTCAATCTCCTTTTCCGACATCCCTTCCTTCTGCTGTTCGGTTAGAGGCAAGAAGTCTCGGAATCGAGGCTCCCGGTATTTTCCGTTGATACTGTCGATAATTTCGTTATATTTATTGACAAAGTCCATGATGTTGTCAAAAGCCTTCTCCACGTCTTGCTTAATCTCAATCCGTATCGGGGACTCTCCAAGAGCCTGGGCTGAGTGAATGGTAAAGTTAGTCCCGTTTAAGTTAAATGTGTTGGATTCCCGCTCTGTTTTTAGATTGTTAATGAATAGTTCGGCATTATCACCCTTCTCTATCCCCTCAGCTAAACCAAGGGTATCAGTTAAAAAGGAAATAGGCAAAGGTTCACCAGGATCTCCCCCTTTAATAGTAATTTGAGCAGAAACACCAGTAGCCTTGGTGGTAAAAGCCACCTTATCTGTATGGCTGTCATAAAAAGCGTTAATACCTACATCAACATCATTATTAATTTTTGCTAAGATACTATTTAATGAGTCCACACTTGGGTCAACGGAAAAGGATTTACCATTTAGTACAAACTGAAATTGTATTGGATTATCACTACCGTCAGTAAATCCGGAAGAATCCCTAAATTTAACTTTCTGGCTGGCTAGGGTTTGGGTGGGGTCTATCTTGTTATTTGAGTTTACTGATAAAAGCTTGTCGTCCAGTGTGGACGTCTTGGCTGTCTCCGCCAGTTTGTCTACCTTTATCTCAAAAGTTCTTACCTGGGAGTTTCCCGTAGTAGCAGCGGTAACTACAGCTGGGTTTGAAGAAACAGCAGTTCTGATCATAAAGGAGGACTGGAGCCGCATATTAAAGGCCGCATCCCTTAATCCTAACAGCTTAGTGTTCACTGACCGGTATTCATCCCGTCTCCACTCAGCCAGTACTTTTCTTTGGAACAGCTTATCTAGCGGAATCCGCTCCGCCCGCATCAAATCTTTGACAATTTTATCGATATCCATTCCTGAAGACAGACCTGTTAGCCTCATCTAAACTCGCTCCTTTCCCGCTAAATCATCTCGTCAACAAATAAGCCCACAACTTCCCACATTTTGGCCACTATATCCAACATTTTCTCCGGTGGAATTTCTCTGATTACCGTGCCATCGTGCCGGTCCACAATTTTGACCATAATGCGATTGGTACCCTCGTGGATGGAGAATTCCAGCTTTTTATCCATAGCCTCCATCACTTCATTGGCTGCTTTGACTAGACCCTCCAGTTTTTCACCTGATAAGTTTATCTTTTCGTTCAATTTGTCATTGGTTATTTTTTCAGCAGGTTTTCTTTCCATAGTCCCCGGCTTTACCTGTTGGCTTTTCTCCCTAGCAGGTATATTTAAGTTTAACTTTGCTCCCTCAATTTCAGAAAAAGATGAAATTTTCATAAGGTATCTCTCCCCCCCCCGACCTAAAATGCATCTTAATTAAGGCAAAAGTATCTATAATAATTCTTGTGATATACTGCTAATATCGAAAAATAGTTGAAAAAACTTTAGTCTTTTTTGGATTTTTCTTTTAAAAGGACGTGAATCGGCACAAAAAGGCCTCCACCAGTGTAGCACCAGCAGAGGTCCTTCGTAGCTAATATTAAGCTTGTTTATCCAGATAAATTCCCTTCAATCTTTCAATGCGAATCATTCTATCTATCTCAGCATCAGAAAGGACTTTTTTTACAGTCTCCCCCTGTTGAATTATCAATAATGTGGGCAACATTTCTCCCAAGTTCCTGATAGTATATAAAACTAACTCGATGGTTTTCTTTAGTTCCTGAATAGTTCACATCGATAACTTTGTCTATCTGATTTGCCGCTACTTTGGGCACTTCTCCCTTAATCAGATCTTGGTACGCGGTTAAGACTTAGGGGTTTCTGAAAAAAGCGATCGTATCTGCGCAAGCAAGAACCGTCCCCACTTGCCTAGAACCGTCCCCACTTGCCTTACAGCTAAGCGCACTCTTGATGAATCAACCATCGGCGTATTAATGGTTGGTCTGGTAGTGACTAAAACTGCCATTATGCTTGAGCCTTGGTACCATTTTGTCCAATGGTTTGCCAATACATTTGGCCTTAGTCTGAATTTTGCTGCCAACCTGCTTTTTGTGGGCTTAACCTTTGCCTTTCCCTTAGCTTTTACCTTTTTGGCTATTTGGTTTATTAAATCCCCATGTATGCTCTGACCATAGCATTTACCATAGTATCAGTTTATCTAATGGGAATCCCCATGGGGGGCATTAATAAGATCATTTCTGTTAAGTCTTATTAGATTACCTTTTTTAGCCGCATCAGGCGGCAGACTAAGTAAAGCAGCTTGACATTGCCACCCCCGGTGGCAATTAATCGGCTGCTTATTTTTTTATTTAATTTGGAGCCGGCTTTCCCATCAGATAAGTACATGGCTAGTAAACCTTTAATTACCGTTAGATGAAAGTCAGGGTAATTGAGGGTTTTTGCCTGTTCAAAGCTTTTTTGCACAAATAGGTCAAGCCGATCGCTGCATTCATCTTTATCCCGGTAATAAAAACAAAAGTTCAGATCTCCTTCTCTCTGATCTTCCTCCTGATCAATAAAATAATCAAGCATGATATGTAAGCCGCAAATCCAAGGGAAGTACGCTTCCTTTACCCTGTTTACCTCCTCTTTGGTTAACTCCCCATCTGCAGCTAGAGCCCCTAGGATAAATATACCCAAAGTAGAGCCTGTGGCTGCAGCAAATTCCCAACATGATAAGTCAGGGTGTTTTTTCAAATAGGGCGCTGCCCAGTCTTCCAGTGCCTTTTCCCGTACTTCCCAGGGCAGGTGCTTATACGTTTGCAAATCACAATATAACCCTGCTAGTTCAAGCACCTCCTCCTTTACCAGATGATAGGCTGGCAGCTTTACCACCTGCCGTCGGCATTCCTCCACCAGGGAGGCTAAATAACCCCCGTCTTCCCGGTGGGGATAGTAAAGGTAGTAGTCAGCCATTGGCTGCTCATAATCCAAGGCATCCAGCATAGCCTGATGCACCTGGCGAAACCCCTGTTCATCCATAAACCCCACCCGGTCACACAAATTATCCAGGTAGTCGCTAATAGTCTGCAGGGCCACCACAAATCTGGTGTAGCCAGGGGGTGCTGTGGGGTATAGGGCGTAAATACTTCCACCCTGGACGTGAAATCTCTTTTTCTCTATACTGGTCAGGGCTTGGGTGGCCAGTATCTCATCAGGACATTCCCTTCCCATCTGACGCCACTTGGCCAACTCCCCCTCCACCTGGGGAAAAATTTCTTGGACAAACTTTCCCATCAGCCTAAGGGAATAGGGGAACTGTTTCCAGATAGCATGTTTCATTGGGTAACTCCTTTGCTTATTTTTGTGAGTACCTTACCTTATCCATATTATACCCTTAGGCACAAAAAAGCAAAACAAAAGCAATGTGGTTCTGCCGGTTGCCGGCAGAACCACATTGCTTTTGCAAATATTTTTTTCTATTTTTCTCTGTCATTAAATGACCTGTTTTCAGCAGGATCATAGGGATACTTGTGCAGCTCCAAGTCAAACTCCGCTGGAGGGGTCACTCCTGCTTTTTTAACTGCTGCCCTGGCTTTCTCATCTGCTTCAGCAGCGTACTTTAACCCGTCATTTAATACCCGAAAGGCCTCTGGTGGGTTATGGAAACCCATACTGTTTTCCGCTCCGATAAAAACGATTCGGTAATATGACTTTTCATAGGCTATTTTTGCTTCAGCCAATAGGGTGGCATCTGCTCCAGGAGTGTTATTGGCAAACTCAATGGCCTTGGCTGCCTGGGCTGCCTTATACCCTGCCTCTGTAAACAATTCATTAACCTGATCTTGGATATTGACTACTCTTTGCTTCAACTCCTCCGGTGACTGCTGGTGGCAGCTGCTACATGCTTCTAAGCCTTGCTTAAAGGGACTGGTCCACTGGTGAGTCTTAACCTTCTCCCCATCCACGTCCACTGCAGGCATATGACAATCCACACAGGTTACTCCCATATTATAGTGGAAGCTGTTATTGGTAAATAATTCAAACTCCGGATGGCGAATGTGACCTAACTTAATACCGGTCACCCCGTGGGTCCACTCATATAAACCATCTTCTTTAATCTGCTGCTCGATAGCTTCAATGGTGATGTTATTCCAATCAGCACGGTACCATGGGAAAATCAAATCAACAGACTTGTTGTTTTCGTCTTTAGGAATGCTATAGGTAACATGGCACTGGCCACAGGTAAGCAGTCCCATTTGTTTTTTGTTAAACTCAGCGGGTACATTCCCCATATTATCTAACGCCGTTGTCAAAGTCCAGCGGCTTAATCTCAAATCGCCAGTGTTGCCATCATGGCAATCAATGCAGGAGACACCCAGTTTGTTGTATTGGACAGGAATTTGGGCATATACCTCATCATAAGACTTCCTGAAATAGTCAATACCTAGTTTTTCCTTCAAGCTGGGTACACTTGGTGTCTTACAAGATAAGCAAACACCCCCTGCTCCCCTTCTGGCAGAATTAATTTCCAACTGGTCAATCAGTGCATGAACATGACCTCTAGACTCAGTGTATTCCTTACCCATGCCCCAGCCATCATATAGTACCCACTGGAATGGCCAAGCACTGTTGCGGTCAAAATGGTCAGAACCTCTATAGACACTGTGGTCACTGCCACCTTCTTCAGTCAGTAAGTATGTTGCATATTGTTTTGGGAATACCTTGCCCCAGTCTGCTGGATCCAACTTATCTGCTAAACCAAGACCTTGTTTCTCCGCGACGGTGCCTGGCGTAACTTTCACTTTTTCCCCGGCGCAGCCTGTCAGTAATCCGCCTATTAGAATAACTGCTGCTGCAAAAACTAAAAAGAATTTCTTATTCATTCCCTTTTCCTCCATTTTGTAATATTTTTTTGCTTGTAATACTTTTGTAATATTTGTACCCGCTTTCACAATCACTCTTATAATATACTAAAGTTCTTAAGCTGTTTTCTGTGATAAAAGTCACTAAGGTTTTATAAAAACACAAAATTATTAAAATCATTATTTTGCTTACTTCGTTTGAGGAAATATTTTCATATAATAATCTAGGATATATTCATAAGGAGGAGTTAAGATGACTACTGCCAGCAAATCACTGAATTTGTTAGTAAATGAGCTGACTGGTTTTATAGGGAAAAAAATTGAAATTACAGCTACCAGGGGTAAATTAACAGGCATCTTAGTGGAAATTCAGGGAAACCACCTTGTACTAAAAACCACCTTATCTCAGGTAATTATTATGCTTGACCAAATTATTTTTGTTAGAACAACTCTTCCTCGGAATGAGGAAAAAACCTTAGCCCAGTCTTCGCCGTCAGAAAAGAAGGTCAGTCAACAGAAAAAACAACAGCAGGATAAAATCGAGCCAAAGACTTCTGTGTCCAACCCAAGCTCCAGTTCTGATTCTATTCCCAGTAAACCTATAATTAAAAAACTTTTACACCAGCCTTTATTTAAGGCAAAATCTCTAAAGCCTAATCATCCAGCAGATACTTTAAAATCCATCGCAAAAAGGCGACAAGACTCTATCCGCCGGGTAGCAGCAGTTACCAAACGTCACCATGGTAATCCATAAAGAAAATTTTTTTCTTTTCCCCTTTTCCCTATTATTGAAAAATAATTAGAACTCTCAAATGAATGGGAGTTCTTTTCATATTTTTTTGAAACTATGGCAAACTAATATCTGGTAACTATTCAGCAGGCTATCAATTGTCAGAAGTCAGGATTCAGGATTCAGGATGTATTATTCAGACAATATTTTAAGAATTATTAAATCTACTGATTTTTCCTAGGCTACTAGGCTCTGAGGTCCTATTGCTGTAGTATTATCCGTTTTTTATTCTGAATGCCGGGTAGAAATGGGCGATTACTCGCCCAAGAC
>Ga0208490_100340_pt1 | contig 32761 bp, 35 predicted proteins | sample SubbioAug_CSWold_FD_184818 | JGI IMG/M metagenome (GOLD analysis project Ga0208490, IMG submission 184818) | Serpentinite rock and fluid subsurface biosphere microbial communities from McLaughlin Reserve, California, USA - CR11Aug_CSWold (SPAdes) | ecosystem: Environmental > Terrestrial > Deep...
TGAGGTTTTTTCGCGCGGGGGAGCGACTATCTGTTCCCCGAACCAGTAGCAGAGGGAGCCCTCAATGACCGCCAAGCCCATCCACACCATGATCCGCGTTCTCGACGAAATCCGCTCGGTCGATTTCTACCGCCGCGCCTTCGGCCTCGAGATCGCCGACAGGTTCCCCTTCGACGGCTTCACGCTCGTCTATCTGCGCAACGCGACGAGCGGTTTCGAGGTCGAGCTCACGATCAACCACGACCGGACCGAGCCCTACGATCTCGGCGACGGCTACGGCCATGTGGCGTTTGCCGTGGATGATCTCGAGGCCGAGCACGCCCGCTTCGAGAGCGAGGCGCTCGCACCGACCCCGATCAAGGAATTCCACCGCGAAGGCGCGCTGATGGCAAAGTTCTTCTTCGTGCAGGACCCGGACGGCTACAAGATCGAGGTGCTGCAGCGGCATGGGAGGTATGGGTGAAGCGTTTGCGCTACTGCGATCGCTGAACGCTCGTGACACCCTTTGCGCGAAGCCGCGCGATCATTTTGCTCCGCACGGCTTCAAACACCTTCGTTGGAAGAAAGCCGTAGTCGAAGCGAAGCGGATTCGAGCCTGCAATCGGACGCAGATCCGGGCCCGGCCAGATAAACCGATTAGCCTCGCCGACGACGATCCATGTTCTACGTATCCGTCAGCATGGCATTCCCTTCGATCCCCCACCCCCTTACTTCCAATAGCCATCCCGCCCGCCCCGCACTATCCTCCCCGGAAAACCAGCCCAATCGCGGGGAGAGCGCATGGCGGAGGCTCGGGATCGCAAGGTCCTCTATCAGTTCGAATACGCCCGCAGCCCGGATCAGGACGGCTCCGTCACGCGCCGTCCGGTCGTCGTCATCGGCGCGGGTCCCGTCGGGCTCTGCGTGGCGATCGACCTGGCGCAGCGGGGCGTCCCCGTGGTCCTGCTCGACGATGCGGACCGGATCGGCGAGGGTTCGCGGGGGATCTGCTATGCCAAGCGCACGCTGGAGATCCTCGACCGGCTGGGCGTTGGCGAGGCCTGCGTCGACAAGGGCGTGACGTGGCAACTGGGGAAGGTGTTTCAGGGCGAGCGGATGCTCTACCAGTTCGACCTCCTCCCCGAGACGGGCCACAAGATGCCCGCCTTCATCAACCTCCAGCAATATTATCTGGAGCACCACCTCGTCGCCCGCGCCCGCGCCATCGCCCTCCCCGGCATCGATCTGCGCTGGCGCAACAAGGTCGTGGGGCTGGAGCATGACGGGAATGGCGCGCGGCTCGCCATCGATACGCCGGACGGGCCATACCAGCTTGATGCCGATTGGGTGATCGCAGCGGATGGCGCGCGCTCGCCCTGCCGCGCCATGCTGGGCCTCGATTTCGTCGGCGAGGTCTTCGAGGAGCGCTTTCTCATCGCCGACGTGAAGATGATCGGCGATTTCCCGAGCGAGCGCTGGTTCTGGTTCGACCCGCCCTTCCACGAAGGCCGTTCGGCGCTTCTGCACAAGCAGCCGGACGATGTCTGGCGCATCGATCTGGGGCTTGGCGCAGATGCGGATGCGAGCGAGGAGCAGAAGCCCGAGCGGGTGACCCCGCGCATCCGGCAGATGCTGGGGCACGATGATTTCACGCTGGAATGGGTCTCCGTCTACACCTTCCAGTGCCGGCGGCTCGAGCGCTTCGTGCACGGGCGGGTGGTCTTTGCGGGAGATTCGGCGCATCAGGTTTCGCCGTTTGGGGCGCGCGGGGCCAATTCCGGCATCCAGGACGCGGACAACCTCGCCTGGAAGCTTGCGCTCGTCGTCAAGGGCGAAGCTCCCGAGAGTCTGCTCGACAGCTACGAACAGGAGCGCTCGGCGGCGGCGGACGAGAATATCGGCCACTCGACCCGCTCCACGGATTTCATCGCGCCCCGCACCGCGCAGGAGACGCGGTTTCGCGATGCGGCGCTGGCGCTGGCGGCGCATGCCGATTTCGCCAAGCGCATGGTCAATTCCGGGCGGCTCTCGATGCCCTCGACCTACGACACGCCTCTCTCGACGCCCGATCGCGACGCATGGGAGGGCAGCGCCCGGCCAGGCGCGCCGCTCCCCGATGCCCCCATGCGGGACCAGGCGGGCCGGTCCGTCTGGCTGCTCGATGCGGTGGGATCTGGCATCGTGCTGCTGCATGTGGCGGGGGACGATCCGCCGCCGCAGCATCCCATGGCGCGCACGCTGGTCGTGGGGCGTGATCTCGTCGACGAGGACGGCGCGTTCGCCCGCCGCTTCGATGCGAGCCCGGGCGCGACCTATCTCATCCGCCCGGACCAGCACCTCTGCGCGCGCTGGCGCAAGGCGGATCGGGACGCGATCGATGATGCGATCGCGCGCATGACGGGAGCAGCATGATGAAACTCGCCCTCGACAACCGCCTCCCCGACCCCGACCGCGCCTATCGCGCGCTGATCGACGCGCATCGCGGCCTCGGCGACGAGGAGAGCGCCGCCCTCAACACCCGGCTCGTCCTGATCCTTGCAAACCAGCTCGGCGATCAGGCGCTGCTGGAGGAGGCGATCGCGCTTGCGCGTGCAGCTCAGCCGGATTCGAGCCGGGGATGATCCGCGCCGACACCTTCACCTTCAAGCTCTTCGTCCTGGTCTGCGAGCAACGCTCGATCTCGAAGGCGGCGGGAATGATGAACACCGCGATTTCGGCAGCCAGCCGACGGCTGCAGATGCTGGAGGACGAGACCAGCTCGCAATTGCTCAAGCGCCGCCCGCACGGGGTCGAACCCACCGCGGAGGGTCTGGCGGTGCTGCGCTATGCGCGCGACGTCCTGCGTCTCGGCGATCAGCTGGAGGCAGCCCTCGACGAGTACCGCGAGGGCGTGCGCGGGACGGTGCGGGTGTCCGCGTCGAGCTCGGCGCTGGTGCGGCGGCTGGCGCGCGATCTTTCGGCGTTTTGCCGCGTCAACCCGCTGATACAGCTCGATCTCGACGAACGCCCGACATCCCAGACCCTGGAGGCGCTGATGCTAAACCAGGCCGACCTCGGCGTCGTGGTCGACGGCCCCCTGCCCAAGGGGATGGAGAGCTTCCCCTATTCCAGCGACCGTCTCGCTCTCGCTGTACCGACCGGGCACCCGCTGGCGGAGCGCCCGACGATTGCGCTGGAGGAGCTCTTCGACGAACAGTTCGTGGCGCTCGACAACACGACGGCTGTGCACCGGATTCTCGCGCAGGAGGCGAAGGCCAACGGGCGTGAGTTCAAGGTTCGGGTGCAGGTGCGCAGTTTCGAATCCATGTGCCAGATGATCTCCCACGGCCTCGGCGTCGGCATCCTGCCCGATCACGCCGCCAAGCCACTGGCTGAAGCGCTGGCGCTGCGCATCGTCCCGCTCTCCGGCCCCTTTGCCGAACGCGATTTCGTCGTGGTGATCCGCGCGGGCGAAGTTCTCGCGCCTCCCGCGGCCCGCCTGCTCGAGCATCTGCTCGCGACGCCGAACTGAGCTTCCCCGTCCCGTGATTTCGATTTTTGCGAAAGCACCTTTCGAAATTGACTGCTTCCGTTCGGGAAGAACGTGCATTTAACTCTTCTCCAGCGTGTTCGACCGGGAGAGATGTTCTCAATGCAGCGATCCACCGCTCTCGCCGGCCTCAAGGTCATCGATCTCACCCGAGTGCGCGCCGGCCCCACCTGCGTGCGGATCTTTGCGGATTTCGGCGCGGACGTGATCAAGGTCGAAAGCCCCCCGGGGCTCGATCCCAACGAGGGCATGAGCGGCGCGCGGCACGGCTACGACATGCTCAACCTCCACCGCAACAAGCGCTCGCTCACCGTCAACCTGAAGACCGACGACGGCCGCATCATTCTCTGGCGGCTTCTGCAGGACGCCGACATCGTGGTCGAAAACTTCCGCCCCGACGTGAAGGAGCGGCTGGGGCTCGACTACGACACGCTGGCGCGCATCAACCCGCGCATCATCCTCGCCTCCCTTTCGGGCTTCGGCCAGACGGGCCCCTATCGCCTGCGCGGCGGCTTCGACCAGATCGCGCAGGGCATGGGCGGGCTCATGGCCGTGACGGGTGCCCCGGGGCGCGGCCCGATGCGGGCGGGAATCGCGGTCGCGGATTCGAGCGCGGGGCTCTACGCGGCCATGGGCGTGCTGATCGCGCTGCAGGAGCGGGCGCGCTCGGGCAAGGGGCAATGGGTGCAGACCTCGCTGCTGGAGGCGCAGATCGGGATGATGGATTTCCAGGCCGCGCGCTATCTCGTCGATGGCGAGGTGCCCGAGCAGGCGGGCAACGAACACCCCTATTCGACCCCCATGGGCGTCTATCCCACAGCCGACGGCCACATCAACATCGCGGCGGGCGGCGACGGCAACTGGCGCAAGCTCTGCGAAGCGCTCGACAGGCCGGACCTGCTCGAGGATCCCACCCTGCGCACGGAGCCGGAGCGCTTCAAGGCGCGGCCAAAGCTCAATGTCGAACTCGGCGAAACCCTGCGCGGCCGCACATCCGCCGAGTGGCTCGACATCTTCGAGAAAGTCGGCGTTCCCGCAGGCCCGATCTATAGCATGGACGAGGTCTTCGCCGATCCGCAGGTCGAGCATCTGCGGATGCGCGCGAATGTCGAGCACCCGGTTCGCGGGAAGATCGATGTCGTCGCGACGCCCGTTCGCCTCTCGCGAACGCCGGCAGCCGTGGTCTCCGCCGCTCCCGATGCCGGGGATCACAACGACGAGATTCTGGGTGAACTCGGCTTCGACGAAGCAACGATCGCGCGCTTCAAAGCCGATGGCGTGGTCTGAGGAGGCGGTGATGAGCGAGAGCCCGACGATCCTCTTCGAAACGAGCGACAACCTGGCGCGTCTCACGCTCGCCAACGCCGCCAGGCGCAACGCCATGAGCTATGGCATGTGGTCTGCGATCCCTGAACTGATCGCGCGCTGCGAGGCTGATCCCGAGATCCGCGCCATCGTGCTGACGGGGAGCGGCGAGCATTTCTGCGCCGGCGCGGACATCTCCGAGTTCGGCGACAAGCGCTCGGACGAGGCCGGGGCGAAGGCTTACGAGAACGCGGTGAAGGCGGCGAACGCAGCGCTGCTCAATGCCGCCAAGCCCACGATCGCGCTCATTCGCGGCACCTGCTACGGCGGCGGCGTGGGGCTCGCGCTCGCCTGCGATATCCGCCTTGCCCGCGAGGATGCGCGCTTTCGCGTTCCCGCCGCCCGGCTCGGCCTCGGATACGCCTTCGACAACCTGCAGCTCGTCGTCGCAAGGATCGGCTTTGCGGCAGCTGCAGACCTCTTGTTCAGCGCGCGGGCGTTCGATGCGGCGCAGGCGGAGCGCGATGGGATCGTCCGCAGGGTCTTCGCGTCGGGCGAGTTCGAGCGGCAGTCGGACGAATATCTCCAGCAGATAGCCGGCAATGCGCCCCTGACGCTCGTAGCGGCGAAGACGGCGCTGGTCCAGCTGATGAAGAGCGAATCCGCGCGCGATCTCGACGCCGTCGCGCAGGCCGTCGCCGCATGTTTTGCCTCGCAAGATTACGCGGAGGGCCGCAAGGCTTTCGCGGAGCGCCGCGAGCCGGTTTTCCGTGGGAGGTAGATGACGGAACGTGACGGGACCGGGAGGCGCTGCATTTCCAGAGGATGCAGGAAGCGCACTTCGGAAGACGGCCCGACACATCACAGCAAGAGCCCTCGATAAAGAGGGCGGGAGGTGGACCATGCAGAAGTTTACGGCAATATTGGGCGCAACAGCGCTCGCACTGGGCCTGTCGACGGGGGCGAACGCGCAAGATGCGCCGCTCGATCCGCCGGTGGCGCTCAGCGTCGGGTATCAGAAAGTCGGCCATCTCGCGCCGATCATCATGATCGCCGACGATCTGAAGGAACAGGGCGTCGAGATCGACCTCGTAGAGTTCGTTCGCTATGCGGACGCCCGCACCGCGCTTCTCTCGGGATCGCTCGACATCGCCTCCGTCGGCCCGGCCGATCTCCCGATCGCGCTCGCCGCCGGATCGACGAACATCGTCGGCATCATGGGTGTCGGCTCGTCGATGAAATATGTGATCGGGCGAAACGGCGTCGAACTCGACAGCTGGGAAGATCTCAAGGGCAAGAAGCTCGCCATCGCCCCGGGCTCCGCCGTCTGGTTCCAGTTCGCCGCGACCCTGATCGAGGCGGGCGTGCCCTACAACGAGATCGAGACCGTCAATATCCAGGGCGGCGGGGCGAACTTCAACCAGGCGCTCAAGGACGGCGAAATCGACGCCATCGTGACCTGGGAGCCGTTCGAATCCATTCCGATCATGGAGGGCTACGGCTTCGAGGCGAAGAATCTCGAATACTCCCAGTCCGAAGCCGTCGGCGCGGAGCTCGGGATCATCGTTGCGACAAAGGATGCGGCCGAAGGCAAGCGTGAAGCGGTCCAGCGTTTCGTCAACGCCTACCTCGCCGCGCAAAAGGAACTCGCGGCCGATCAGGACAAGTTCGCGACCGCGCTCCAGACCCTGACCGGGCTCGACGCGGAGGTCTCCAAGGTGATCGCCCAGAAGATCGATCTCGGCTCCGTCGTCACGGTCGATCAGGTCGAGCGGCAGGCCAAGGCTTTCCACGAATTCGGCGTGATCCAGCAGGATGTCTCGGGCGACATCGCGCAGTACTGGGATACGTCCTTCGTCGAGAACGCCGGCAACTGACGGCGACGCTTGCCCTCCCCGCCATCGGCTGGGGGGGCTACGGCCCATTTTGAGAATAGGGAGCCGCGAAACGCATGAGCGTCAGCGAACCGATCGCCGTCAAGAACAGGGCCGAGCCCGCCGCGGACCCCGCTGCAAAGCCGGAGAAGCCGTCGCTTTCAGCCTCGCTCTCCGCCCGCATCAGCGCACGCATCGCCGCCTTCAATCCGTGGCGCACCCTGCTCGGCCTGATCCTGCCGATAGCGCTGGTCGCGATCTGGCAGCTCTCGGGCACCAACGGCTCGCTCTTCGGCGGCGCGCTGCCGACGCCTGATCGCGTCTGGAACGCCTGGGTGCTCTGGGCCTTCGGCACGCCGACATTCGGCCTCAACCCCTATATCGGCACCTGGTACGACAACGTGGTGTTTTCCACGATCCGCGTCGCCAAGGGCTTTGGCCTCGCCATCCTCATCGGCGTCCCCATCGGCATCATGATCGGCTGGTCGCGCCTCGTGGCCTCCGTGGTGGATCCGACGATCCAGTGGCTGCGCCCCGTTCCGATCACCGCCTGGCTGCCGATCTCGATTGCGATCTTCGGCATTCGCGATTTCGGGTCGGTCTTCCTGATCACGCTGGGCGCGTTCTACCCCATCGTCATCAACGCCACCCAGGGCGCGCGTGACGTCGAGCGCAACTGGATCCGTGCGGCCCAGATGATGGGCGCGAGCAAGCTGGACATCCTGCTGCGCGTCGTCTTTCCCGCAGCCCTCCCCTCGATCTTCACGGGCCTTCGCGTGGGCCTCGGCATCGGCTGGACCGCCGTCATCGTCTCCGAGATGGTCGCCGTGAAATCCGGCCTCGGCTACGTGCTCTGGGATGCCTACTATGTCGGGCGCATGGATATCGTCATCGCCGACATGATCTCCATCGGCCTCCTCGGCTTCATCACCGACAGGCTCATCGTCGCAATCGAGAACTGGGTTCTCGGCTGGCGGCGGATGCAATCCTTCAACAACTGACGGGACTTCGACATGGGAACCATCTCTTTCGATCGCGTCGGCAAGACATACGGCGGCAAACCCGGCGGAGCGGGCGGCGTTCTGGCGCTCGACGGCATCGACATGCAGATCGGCGAGGGCGAATTCGTCGCGCTGCTCGGGCCGTCCGGCTGCGGAAAATCGACGCTGCTCAACCTGCTCGCGGGCTTCGAGGACGTGACGGAGGGCACCATGCTCTTCGACGGTCACCCGGTGACGAAACCGGGGCCCGAGCGCGGCGTCGTCTTCCAGGAGGCAGCGCTCCTGCCCTGGCTGTCGGTCTGGGAGAACGTGGTGTTCGGCCCGCGCGTGCAGGGCAAGTCGAAGGCGGATTACGAGGATCGCGCCCGCGAGATCCTGCGAATCGTCGGGCTGGAGAGCTTCCGCGACGCCCTCCCCGTCCAGCTATCCGGCGGCATGCGCCAGCGCGTCGGGATCGCCCGCGTGCTCGTGATGAACCCGCGCGTGCTTCTCATGGACGAGCCCTTCGGCGCGCTGGACGCGCAGACGCGGCTCAGCATGCAGCAATTGCTGCTCGACGTCTGGGAGACGCTGAAGACCACCGTGCTCTTCGTCACCCACGATATCGACGAGGCGATCCTCCTCGCCGACCGCATCTGCGTGATGTCGGCAAGACCTGGCCGTATCGCCAAGCACATAGACATCGACCTGCGCCGTCCTCGCTCGATCGACGACCTCACGGGTTCGGAATTCACGCGTTTCAAGGCCGCCATCATGGCCGAGATGCGGGCGTCGCTCGCCCACGCGCATTGAGGGAGCAGCATGGCCAATCCCCGCATCCCCTACCGGCTCTCGGGCGATCGCCCGCCACTCCCCCCGCTCGACGGCAAGCGGATCTTCGTGCATCTCGTCGTGAACGTGGAGCACTGGGTCTTCGGCGAAGCCATGCCGCGCACCATCATCACCCCGCCGCACGGGCGCGAGACCACCCCCGACATCCCCAACTTCTCATGGGCCGATTACGGCATGCGCGCGGGCATGACCCGCATCCTCGATCTCTTCACCGAGCGCAGCCTCCCTGCCTCCACCTCGATCAATGCCGGAGTCATCGACGCCTATGCCCCGGCGGCCGAGGCGATGTTGCGTGCCGGCTGGGAGTTCATCGGGCACGGCGTGCATCAAAAGGCGATCAACCACGCGGGGGCGGAAGCCGAGATCATCGAGCTCGCCCTCTCGAAGCTAGAGGCCTTCACCGGCGTGCGTCCGCGCGGATGGCTGTCGCCGGGCCTGCGCGAGACGGACGACACCCCCGATCTCCTCAAGCAGCTCGGCATCGACTACGTCTGCGACTGGGTGGTCGACGATCTGCCGTCCTGGATGCGCACGAAGCACGGGCCGCTGATCGCGATGCCCTACAATCTCGAAATCAACGATTCCATCATCTACGCCATCGAACGCCACGCTTCCGGCCAGATGCTCGATCGACTCGAGCGGACCCTGCGCGTCTTCGAGCGGGAATGCGCAGTCAACCCGCGCGTCCTCGCCATCGGCCTGCACCCGCACCTGATCGGCGTGCCCCATCGCTTCTCCGAACTGGAGCGCATGATCGACATCCTCTCCGCTTCGCCGGAGGTCGCCTTCGTCACCGGCTCGCAGATCGCGGACTGGTACGTGAACAATGCCGAACCAGCACAGGGAGCGCTCTGATGGATCTCGAACTCGCGGGACGCCGCGTCCTCGTTACCGGGGGCTCCAAGGGCATCGGCCTCGCCTGCGCGGATAGCTTTGCGGCCGAGGGGGCCGATATCGTGCTCAGCGCGCGCGATTCGGGCCGGCTCGACGAAGCGGTGAGCGGATTGCGCGCCCGCCATCAGGTGCAGGTGACAGCCATCGCCGCCGATCTGTCGCAGGGGGGCGAGCGCGAGCGGCTGGCGCGGGAGGCGGGCGCGATCGACATCCTCGTCAACAATGCGGGCGCGATCCCCGGCGGCAGCCTCTTCGACATCTCCATGGAGCGCTGGGAAGAGGCCTGGTCGCTCAAGGTCATGGGCTACGTCCACATGACGAAGCTCGTGCTCGAACAGATGAGCGAGCGCAAGACGGGCGTCATCGTCAACGTCATCGGCCTCGCCGGACGCCAGCCGCGCTGGTCCTATGTCTGCGGGGCGAGCGGCAATGCGGCGCTGATCGCGTTCACCGAAGCCGTGGGAGCGAAAAGCGTCGATTTCGGCGTGCGCGTCTTCGGGATCAACCCGACGGCGACGAAGACGGACCGGATCTTGAGCGTCTCCCGGCAACGGGCCGCCACGCAGTTCGGCGACGAGGAGCGCTGGGAGGAGGCCATGGGCCGCCTGCCCTTCGACCGCCTCTGCGAGCCGGGCGAGATCGCCGACATCGCGGTGATGCTAGCCTCGCCGAAGGCGGGCTATCTCTCGGGAACGGTCATCGATGTCGATGGCGGTGTGTCGAATTACTGATGTCGCACGCGCCGCGACCGCGCTATCTCCGCGTGAGCAGAAGATCCAGGGAGCGGATGTGAGCACGATCAAGCAAGGCTGGAACGGCCGGTTCTACGAGGATTTCGAGCCCGGCGACCTTTACAGGCACGCGCTCGGGCGCACCGTCACCGCGACCGACAACGCCTGGTTCACGCTGCTCACGCAGAATACCGCGCATCTGCATTTCGACGTGAACTACGCCGAACACACGGCTTTCGGGAAGCCGCTGGTCAATTCCTGCTTCACCATCGCCCTCGTCACGGGCCAGAGCGTGGCGGACGTCTCGCAGAACGTCTTCGCCAATCTGGGCTGGGACGAGGTCCGCCTGCCGCATCCGGTCTTCGAGGGCGATACGATCTATTCGGAATCCACCGTCATCGACAAACGCCTCTCGCAGTCGCGCGATGATGTCGGGATCGTCAAGGTCGAGACCATCGGGACCAATCAGCACGGCGACATCGTGATCTCGTTCAAGCGCACGCTGCTCGTCTACAAGCGCGGCATGGGGCCGGGCCAGAAGCACCGCCCGGAGCCCAAGCGTCCCACCGAGAAGAAGCGCTGAAGCACATACGGAGAATGACATGAGCGCCGTCATCGACGATCACGCCGATATCCGCGAGGCCGTCGCCCGCCTCTGCGCCGAGTTTCCCGGCGAATACTGGCGCGGGCTTGATCGCGACGGGAGCTACCCGCAGGCCTTCGTCGATGCGCTGACGCAGGCGGGCTACCTTGCGGCACTCATTCCCGAGGAATACGGCGGGGCGGGGCTCACGCTCTCGGCAGCGGCGGCGATCCTCGAGGAGATCCAGCGCGCCGGCGGCAACGGGGCTGCCTGCCATGCTCAGATGTATGTCATGGGCACCGTCCTGCGCCACGGCTCGGAGGCGCAGAAGCAGCAGTATCTCCCGGATGTGGCCTCCGGCAAGCTGCGCCTGCAGGCGTTCGGCGTGACGGAGCCGACATCGGGCACCGACACCACCTCGCTCAAGACCTTCGCCCGCCGCGACGGCGATCACTACGTGATCAACGGCCAGAAGATCTGGACGAGCCGCGCCGAGCATTCCGATCTCATGGTGCTGCTCGCCCGCACGACGCCGAAGGAGCAGGTGACGAAGCGCACCGAGGGGCTGTCGGTCTTCATGGTCGACATGCGAGAGGCCGTCGGCAACGGCCTCACCATCCGCCCGATCAAGACCATGATGAACCACGCCACCACCGAGGTGTTTTTCGACGATCTGCGCGTGCCGGCGGAAAACCTCATCGGCGAGGAGGGCAAGGGCTTCCGCTACATCCTCTCGGGCATGAACGCCGAGCGCATCCTGATCGCAGCCGAATGCGTGGGCGACGCCAAGTGGTTCATCGAGAAGGCGACGAACTACGCCAAGGAGCGCGTCGTCTTCGGTCGCCCCATCGGCCAGAATCAGGGCGTGCAGTTCCCCATCGCCAAGGCCTACGCCCAGATGCGCGCCGCCGATCTCATGGTGAAGGAGGCGACGCGGCTCTACGAGCTCGGCGAGAATTGCGGCGCGGAGGCCAACATGGCCAAGATGCTGGCCGCCGACGCCTCGTTCGAGGCGGCAAACGTCTGCATCCAGACCCATGGCGGCTTCGGCTTTGCGGAAGAGTACGACGTCGAGCGCAAGTTCCGCGAGACCCGCCTCTACCAGGTCGCCCCGATCTCCACGAACCTCATCCTGGCGCATCTGTCCGAGCACGTGCTGGGGCTGCCGCGCTCGTTTTGAGAGACTGCCCGTTACGTGTCATCCCCGGCGGCGCGAAGCGCCGGGAATGACACCGGAGGGGATGAGCTGCTCAGTCGTCCGCGTCCAAACCCAGATCCTTCGGCACGACGAAGCGATCCAGCCGCGCGCTTCGCTCCTCGACCTCGCTCCAGCTCTCCACGTCGAAATCGAGCACGGCGACGGCGGCGGTGGGGTATTTCTGGCGCAGCCTCGCGAAAGCATAGCGATCGCCGTGACCGACGAGCCGCATGGCGAGATCGTGCGTGCCGGGATTGTGGCCGACCAGCATCAGCACCTTCACGCCGGGCTCCACCTCGCGCACGACATCGAGCAGCCGCGAACTCGGTGATTCGTAGATCCGCGGTTCGATCCGCATATTCACCGGCTCCAGCGGCGGGCGGGCGAGATCCCAGGTCTCGCGGGTCCGCTGCGATGGCGAGACGAGGACGAGATCGGGCAGGAGCCCTTCATCGCCAAGATACTGCCCCATCCGCGGGCTCGCCTCCCGCCCCCGCTCGGCGAGCGGGCGGTCGAGATCGGAGACGCCGTTGGGATGGCCGGACTTGGCGTGGCGAAAGAGGATCAATCTGCGCATGCGAGGAGAATACGGCGAACACCCCCGCTCTGCAAAGCCCCTACCCCGCTCGCGGTCGCAGGCGAACGCCCGGGCGGATGCGGGAGAAGCTGTAGCTCGCGGGATCGTCGAGGTTCATGCCGGGGCTGATCGCGATGATCACCCGCTCGGCGATCTCCTGGAAGCCGGAGCGGAAATGCGCGGAGCTCTTCACGACGACGATGTCCGTGTTCTCCAGATCGACGCCGATATGCGTGAAGGTCTCGCGGTGGATCGGCTGCTGGCGGATGGTGACGACGAGGACCGACACTCCGTCCTTCGTCAGGATCGCCGTCGGCCCCATCTGCGTGACGGGCGTGCGCAGCATCGGGGCCGTGCCGCGGAACTGTCCGTCGCTGAGCGCGGTGACCGTCCAGGGTCCGGGCACGGGTTCCTGCCCCGGCCCCTCCCCCGCGCCGCCGAGGCTGTCGATCACCCCGCCGACGCCGATTTCGTGAGCGCGCGCCGCCGTCTCCGGAGCGTGGAATATCCCGACGACCGCACGCTCGGCCCCCTGCCGCAGCAGTTCGGCGATCATCCCCGTCGTGTTCGATGGCGAGCCCGCGCCCGGGTTGTCCTGCGTGTCGGAGAGCACCACCGGCCTTGCCGCCTCAGCTGCAATCCGCCGTGCTTCCGCAACCGCATCCTCGGCGCTCAGCGGCGTGTGTTCGGCATAGGATTTCTCCGCATCCATCAAGGCCTGGAAAAGCCTGTCGGCAGCGGCGTCGGTGCTGGCCTGATCGGGCCCGTATGCCGTGACGCTCGGGCCGACATCGGGAATATCGGCGGGCGGGAAGCCCATGTTGAGCGAGAGATGCACCCCGGTCTCTTCCTCGATGCGCTCCAGCTCCTCGTAGAGCGCCTTCGACGTGTCGAGATAGGTGGAGCCCGAGGGGATCGCGATCAGGAACGGGGCCTGCCGCAGCGCACGCCCGGGCGATCCCGCCCGCCACTGCATCAGACGGTCGAACCACTGGGCGCAGCGCCCGCCCGTCGGGCCCCAGTCGTTGTGGGGATAGGTGCGATAGGAGGTGACGAAATCGGCGCGCTCGATGAATTCGGGCGAGACATTGGCGTGAAGATCGAGCGAGACGAGAATCGGCATGTCGGGCCCGACGACCTCGCGCACCCGCCGCAGGATCTCGCCCTCCCCGTCGTCATGGGTCTGCGTCACCATCGCGCCGTGGAGTTCGAGATAGACCGCATCCACATCCGTCCCGCGCAGCGGATCGATCAGGAGCGCGCACATGCGCTCGAAGGCGTCGTCCGTCACGCGCCCGCCGGGCATGGCGCAGGACCAGGCGAGCGGCAGGATCTCGTGGCCCTGCTCCTGCGCCCGCGCGACGAAGTGCGAGATCCCCAGATTGAGGCCCTTGAAGGTCGCAAAGATCGCCTCGCCCGCCGTCATCACCGGCCACGGCCCGCCTTCTGTGAAATCGCCCCAGGGGGTGGGGCGCGCGACGAAGGTGTTGGTCTCGTGGAGGAAACCGCCGGCGGCGATGCGCATGGGATGATCCTGGGCTGGATGGATGAAGGCGAGGAGAAAGCGTTGCGGGATCGTTCACGAAACGCGCCGCGCTGTCACGCTGCCGGGTACGCACATGCACGTTCGCGCTCACGCACGAGCCCGCAGGCCTCTATGCGAGGATCGCCAGCGTCAGCCACTCGGCCGCGAGCGCGGGCTTCGCCTCATCCTCGATCTCGACCGTCACGCCATAGCGCGCCAGCACCTCCCGCGGGCCACGCTCCCCGATATCGCGCAGGACGAAGCGGGCGCGCACGCGGGCGCCGGAGCGTACCGGCGCGACGAAGCGCACCTTGTCGAAGCCGTAATTGATGCTGATCGCCCGCCCCTCGACCACGGGAAGCGCGTCCGCCGCCATGCGCGGCAGCAGGGAGAGCGTGAGAAAGCCGTGCGCCACCGTCCCGCCGAAGGGGGTCTGCGCCGCGCGCACCGGATCGACATGGATGAATTGCCGGTCGCCCGTGGCTTCGGCGAAGCTGTCGATCATCGCCTGATCGACGTCAATCCAGGACGACAGGCCGATCTCGCGGCCGATATCGGCCTTGAGCGCGTCGAACGAGCGGAATGACTGCATGTCTCGTCCTCCTGGGATTCGGGCGGCGCATTTCTAGGCGATGCTGCGCGCGATGCATAGTGAGGTCACGGTGCGGCCCACACCGCCTCGCAGCGGCCCATCCTTCTCGCCCAGGCAGGCCGCGATCTTTGGTCAATCGCGACAACTTGAATGCTCGTTTTAATTGCGATAACCATAGCATTCGACTTGGTTCGTTTCTGCAATCCTTGAAGGTCAGCCCATTGAATATTCTCATCGTAGCCGGCAGCCAGCGCCCGGACTCGCGCTCCGCGGCGATCGCGCATCTAATCCGCGATCGCCTCGAAAATACTCACCCCAACTGTGAAACCGATATCGTCTCGCTCGGTGACATGCCCGCACAATGGCGCTTCGGAGAGGCTGTCGATACGAGCGGCCTGGCGGAGCGCGTGCGCGCGGCCCATGGTTTCGTCATTCTCGCGCCCGAATGGAACGGCATGGCGACGCCCGCCCTGAAGAACCTTTTTCTTCTGGAAGGCGAGAACCTCTTCGCGAACAAGCCCGCCGCCCTCATCGGCGTGTCGGAGGGAGCCGGCGGCGTCTATCCGATGGCTGAACTGCGCATGAGCGCCCACAAAAACACGCTGATCTGTTTCACGCCGGTGGGATACTGCATCCGAAAGGCCAGCGCCTTCATCGCCGACACGAAGGCCGCCATCGCCGACGACGCCATGATTCCCGAAACCTGGGATCGCGTGGATTACTCCCTCGCCGTGCTTGTCGCCTACACGAAAGCGCTCGCCGAGATGCGCCGCGCCCAGCCGGAAATCGCAGGCTTTCGGTACAACGGATTCTAAGGTGGCACTTCCGCACAAGCCCGCTGGCTGGTGAAGCCATCCGGCGGGAAACTCGATGCATTGCGGTGTTTGAAGTGTATGGTCGGAGTGGCAGGATTCGAACCTGCGACCCCCTCGTCCCGAACGAGGTGCGCTACCAGGCTGCGCTACACTCCGATGCGCTGGTAGTGCCGTATAGCGCCCGTTCGGGTGATCCGCAAGCGGAGAAATTCATCTTCTGAACAAATGAAAACACGTTGCCTTCCGGCCCCGCTGCCACTATGTTCCGCCCGCTCGCAGAATGGGGCGTAGCCAAGTGGTAAGGCAGCGGTTTTTGGTACCGCCATTCCCAGGTTCGAATCCTGGCGCCCCAGCGTTTCGCGTTTCACAAGCGATTTCACGCTTCACAAGAAGATTCCCGAGGCTTTCGCCATCGGTGTAGCCCCATCTCTCCCGAGCTGGCATTCTCCTGCGATGGCGGAGTATTTCACCAGCGACACTCATTTTTCGGATCCACGCGTCCTGCGCATAGACCGCCGCCCCTTCGCCGATCTCGAGGAGCACGATGCGGCGCTGATTGCGGCCTGGAGGGAGATCGTCGGCCCCCAGGACACCGTCTGGCATCTCGGCGATTTCGCCCGAGACGCGCCGCCGGGGCGGGCCAGCGCCATCCTCGCCCAGCTGCCAGGCATCAAGCGCCTGATCATCGGCAACAACGATCCCGCCAGCGTGACCGCAGATCCGGCCTGGGCAAGCGTGGCGCATTACGAGGAGATAGAGCGGGACGGAGTTCGGATCGTGCTGTGCCACTACCCCTTCCGGACCTGGCGCGACAGTAGCCGCGGCGCGATCGACCTTCATGGCCACAGCCACGGTCGCCTGCAGCCGATCACGCGCCAGTATGATGTCGGCGTCGATGTCTTTGCCTGTCGCCCCGTGACGCTGGAGCAGATCCGTGCGCACCGGCGCCGAAGAAAACGCTAGGACTCGCCGCCCTTCAGCTTCTCGAGGATGAGAATCGCCACCGACCACGGCACCGTGGCGCTGATGTTGAGGTGTGAACTGCCGTCACCGTTGTCCACGATCGAGATCGATTGCTCACCGGAGCCGGTGGCCTCGGCCGCTGGCCCGGGATGCTCTTGCGCCCTCCCGGATTGCCCCCGGATGGACTGGGCTCGAATCGAACGCGGCAGTTCCTCCGGCTCGTCGCCGAGGCCGTGCGGCTCGACCTCCATCGCCTTCTCGATCGCCTCGATGTAGGAAAGCCGCTTGGGGCTGGCGCGACCCGTCGCATAGGACCAGATCGACGTATGGCTCAGCCGCGCGTCGGGGGGCAGGTACCGACGCGCGCGCTCGGCCGCCTCCGTGAAGGTCAGGCCTTTGCTGCGGATCGCATACAAGAGCTTGGCGGGCGATATTCGCCGCGGATGTCGACTGCCGTCACTCATTTTGAACTCCCGGCGATACTCGCCGTAACGTTATAACGTTTAAGCGGGGGAATGCGAGGTGCGAGCACATGGTTTCTTTGCGCGAGCGGGGTCTCCCCGCTGGCCGTGCCGCGCCCGCGCCCAAGCCTCGGTTGCGAGAGATGCGCGAATCACCGCAGCCTCGCCCGGGCCCCTGCTGGACGCGTCGTCCTATGCGACACAACCGGTTCACGCTCAATAACCTCATTTTTCGCCTCATCGCGTAACAATACTTTAGCTATAAATTTCCGGGGTCAAGGAAAATTTCAAGCAACGCACAATAAAAATAGCTACATTTTTAGCATTTAATCACGAAGAGTTTTTTGTACACAAACATCGACGATGGATACGTTCACAATTTTAAACAAAAGTATTTTTAATTAATTGTTTTTCGCGCTGCCCAGTGGCTGCGACAATTGATGCTTTCTCCAACGATTGCCGCGCGCGAACGCGCCCTATCTCACCTTCACAAGCACGTCGCGCCCGACGTGCGAAGCGATGCAACCTAATGGCGAGGCGCGACTTATCCGTCCTGCGACCGGCTCCGATGAAAATACCGGCGACTTGCGCGTCGAGACGAAAATGGATGAGTGCTTCATGACGTACAGCAGCCTTGGCCGTTCACCTTCCCCTTCTCCCGCCCCCTCGCCTGCGTTCATCAACCGAATTTCCACGGTCGTTCCGGATCACGACATCCATGAGACGTTCATCGTCTTCGCCGAGCAGTTCCTCAGCGAGCGGCGCGACAAGTTGCTCTTTCGACGGATGGCGCAGCGGGCGGGGATTTCGCACCGATACTCGTATTTCGAACCGCGGGAGGATCAGCGGCTGGGTGATGCGGGCGGTTTCTACGGCATCGACGGATCACCTGGCACGGCGGCACGGATGGCCTTGTTCGAGGAATGGGGGGTGCGCCTCGGCAGGAAGGCGGTTGAGGGGCTCGCCCTGCGCGCCGACGAGGCTCCCACGCATCTCGTCGTCGCATCGTGCACGGGCTTTTGCGCCCCCGGGATCGACCAGCTGCTGATGGAGGCGCTCGATCTCGATCGCGGGATCGAGCGGACCATGATCGGCTACATGGGCTGTTCGGCCGCCGTGAACGCGCTGCGGACAGCGCATCACATCGTGCGCTCGGAGCCGGGGGCGAAAGTGCTCGTCGTCAATCTGGAGCTCTGCACGCTTCACCTGCAGAACACCGATCACCTGGAGACCATTCTCTCCGCGATGCTCTTCGGCGACGGCGCGTCGGCGGCGCTCGTCTCGGCGCGGCGAGAAGGTGTGGCGCTACGGGATTTCCGTGCGCTCACGCTTCCGGGCACGCAGGACCTGATCACCTGGCGGATCGGCGATACGGGCTTTCTGATGGGCCTGTCCGGCGAGGTCCCGGCGCAGATCGCGGCCGCGCTCGCGCAGGAGCTCGCCCGCAACGACGCTGGCGGCATCCTGCGCGGCACGCGTCCCGCCGATTACGATCTGTGGGCCGTGCATGCGGGCGGGCGCACCGTCCTCGATGCGGTCGAGCAGGGGTTTGATCTTGGGCCCGATGCGCTGGCCTGCTCCCGCAGCGTCCTGCGCGACCACGGCAACATGTCCTCGGCGACGATCATGTTCGTCCTGCAGAGGATGATGGCGAGTGCTCCCGCCTCGGCCGCCAACGGCATCGGCATGGCCTTCGGGCCTGGGATGGTAGCAGAGACCTTTCGTTTCGAACTCGCGGCCTGAGCGGTGCAGTCGAGACCGAGACCCCCGGCATTCGACGCCGCCGCGCGCAGTGGCCAGGACGAGCTGATGGACGTCGAGGCGGTGAGCTTCGAGGATTTCCGCGCCTGCCTGCAGGATCTGTCGCGGGTGAACACGCTGACGCTGGGTCGCCGCCCGGTCCTCGCCTTCCTCGACCGCGCCCTGCGAGACGTGCCCCTCGACACCCGGGTGACGATCCTCGACGTCGCCTTCGGCTATGGCGACACCTTGCGCGCGATCCGCCGATGGGGCGAGCGGCGCGGGCGCAAGCTGAACCTGCTCGGCGTCGATCTCAGCCCCCAGGCCGTGCAGGCGGCGCGGGAGGCGACGACGGCGCGCGAGGATATCGTATATCATTGCGCGGACGTCTTCGCCTTCGAGCCCTCGGTCCCGGTCGATCTCGTCGTCTCGTCGCTGTTCACGCATCACCTCAATGGCGACGCCATCGTCCGCTTTCTCCGCTGGATGGAGACGCGGGCGCGGCTGGGATGGTACGTCAACGACCTCCACCGCCACCCCGTTTCCTTCCACGGCTTCCGCCTTCTCGCCCGCGCCCTGCGCCTGCACCGCTTCGTGCGGCACGACGGGCCGGTATCCATCGCGCGCGGGTTCAGGCCGCACGAATGGGGTGACCTGATCGCGATGGCGGGATTGCCTCAAGGCGAGACCGAGATCGTCCGGCGCATGCCGTTCCGGCTCTGCGTCGAGCGTCTGAAGGCGATTTCATGAAGGCGGATGTCGCGATCGTCGGGGGCGGCCCGGCGGGGGCGATGGCCGCGTGCCGGTTGGCGCAGGCTGGCCGGCATGTCGTGCTGATCGAACGCGAGCGGGGGCCGCACCACAAGGTCTGCGGCGAGTTCGTCAGCGGCGAGGCGCGGGATTATCTCGCAAGCGTCGGCATCGATGCGGCGGCGATGGGGGCGGCGCGGATCGACGGCTTTTGCCTCGTGCACGGTCGGACGAGCGTGACGACGCCCCTCCCCTTCGACAGCCTCGGCCTCTCGCGCAAGCTGATCGACGAGGCGCTGCTGCAGGCGGCCGCGTCGCGCGGCGTCACGGTGCTGCGGGGCCGGATCGTCCGGACGATGACATCGCTTGCGGAATGCGTGCGCCTCGAGACGAGCGAAGGGCGCATCGAGGCTTCGGCCGCGTTGCTGGCCAGCGGCAAGCATGATCTGCGGACCCATCCCCGGCCGATCCGCGAGAGCGATGACCATATCGGACTGAAGACGCTTCTCGCCCCCTCCCCCGAGCAGGCGAAGTCGCTTGCGGGTTTCGTCGAGATCGTGCTCTTCGACGGCGGCTATGCGGGACTGCAGCGGATCGACGGCGGCGCGGTCAACCTCTGCCTCGTGGTGCGGCGCGGGCTGTTCGCCTCGCTCGGGAACGACTGGAGCCGGCTGCTCGCACATCTGATGCGCGGCAGCCCCCATCTGGCCGAGAGGCTAGCCGGCGCGACGCCGCTCCTCGAAAAGCCGCTTGCGATCTACCGCATCCCCTACGGCTTCCTCCACCGCGCCGCACCCGCCGATTCGCCACGGATATACCGGGTCGGCGATCAGGCGGCGGTGATTCCCTCGTTCTGCGGTGACGGCATCTCGATCGCGCTGCATACCGGCGCGCTCGCGGCGGGCGCGCTCCTGCGCGACGTCGATGCCCACGCCTATCACGAGGAGCTGCACGGCAACCTCACCGGCCAGTTCAGGAACGCGCGGATGATCGCGGCCCTGGGCGAAAGTGCCGTCGGGCGCAGCGTTTTGATGAACGCAGCCCGCCTGCTCCCCGGCGTGCTGCGGCTTGCAGCCACCGCGACCCGAGTGCCGTCGGCTGTCCGGCTCGCTACGCCGTCGGACGTCGCGTGAAAGCCTCGCAGTCGTCGCCGGCAGCCGCCGTGGGCGGCAAATCCATAGCGGCTGCGCCAATTATCCGATTGAACGAGGCGTCTCGTCCGATGCACTCTCGGCGCTGTTTCCGCCTTAGGGCGCACCCCATCGCAACCAGCAGGAAGCCCCGATGAACCCCCTTGCGCCGCAACCGTCCAACCTCTTCTACCAGGGACGCCAGCGGCGTCCCATGATCAAGGAAGCGCGCGGGATCTACATTTTCGACGTCGAGGGCAATCGCTACATCGATGGCTCCAGCGGCGCGATGGTCGCCAATATCGGGCACGGCAACGAACGCGTCCTCGCGGCGATGCGGGCGCAGATGGAGAAGGCGACCTTCGCCTACCGCCTCCATTTCGAGAACGAGCCGGCGGAGGAACTCGCCCGAATGACCGCCGCGCGGATGCCCGAGGGGCTGAACAGGGTATTCTTCGTCTCCGGCGGATCGGAAGCGGTGGAGAGCGCGACCAAGCTCGCCCGCCAGTATGCCATCGCGGTGGGAGAAGCGAGCCGCTGGAAGGTAATCTCGCGCGTCCCGTCCTATCACGGCTCGACGCTCGGAGCGCTGGCGCTGACCGGCATGGCGACGATGACCCGGCCGTTCGAACCCATGATGCGCGAAATGCCCAAGATCCCCGCGCCCACCTGCTACCTCGACCGCGACGATCTCTCCGACGACGAGCGTGGGCTGCGCTACGCCGAGATGCTGCGCGAGGAGATCCTGCGCCAGGGCCCGGAGACGGTGCTCGCCTTCATCATGGAGCCCGTCGGCGGCGCTTCGACCGGCGCGCTCGTGGCTCCCGCAAGCTATTACGCCCGCATCGGCGAGATCTGCCGGGAGCTCGGCATCCTGCTGATCTACGACGAGGTGATGACCGGGGCCGGCCGCACGGGCCGCTTCCTCGCAGCGGAGCATTGGGGCGAGACGCCCGACATCATCGCCCTTTCCAAGGGATTTGCCGCTGGCTACGCGCCGCTCGGTGCGATGGTGGCGCACGAACGCCTCGTCGAGCCCGTGCTCGCCAATGGCGGCTTCGTCCACGGCTTCACCTATGCTGGCAACCCGCTCGCCTGCGCGGCCGGCGTCGCGGTGCTCCGGGAGATCGATGATCAGGGGCTGTGCGCCAACGCGGAGGCGATGGGCGATCATCTCGCCGCCGAGCTGCGAGGCCTGCGCGCGCGCTACCCCTTCATCGGCGACGTGCGCGGCAAGGGCCTGCTGCTGGCCTTCGAGCTCGTATCCGACGCAGAGACGATGGAGCCGCTCCCCACGGAGCTCGACGCGCATGTTCATCTCGTCGAGGAGGCCTATTCCCGCGGCCTTATCATCTATTCGAGGCGCACGCGCGGCGGGACGAGCGGGGACCACTTCATGGTCTGCCCGCCGCTCATCGTCACGCGCGAGCAGGTGGGGGAAATCATCGACAAGCTCACGGCGAGCCTCGACGCCTTCGCCGATCGCTTCGACCTGCCCCGCGGAAATCGCTGATTCAGGATGCCGCCTGCGCGCGCAGGAGCATCCCAAAGAGATCGCGCGGTTCGTCGGGGTCGGCGAGAAGATCGAGCTCGTCGTAGAGCCCGGTGCGCGCGATCTGCTCGCGCACATAGCGCAGCGCCGAGAAGTCCTCCACGGCGAAACCGACCGAGTCGAACAGCGTGATCTGCTGCGCGTCTCGCCGGCCCTGCACCGTGCCCTCGATCACCTGCCAGAGTTCGATCACCGGGTGATCCTCCGGCAATTGCTGGATCTCGCCCTCGATGCGGGTCTGCGGCGGGTATTCGACGAAGATGTCGGAGCGGCGCAGGATGTCGGCATGGAGCTCGGTCTTGCCCGGGCAATCGCCCCCGACGGCGTTGATGTGGATGCCGGATCCGACCATGTTGTCGCTCAGAATCGTCGCGTTCTGCTTGTCGGCGGTCGCCGTCGTCACGATCTGCGCGCCGAGCATGGCGTCCTCCACCGATGGGCAGATCGTGATGTCGTAACCCAGCCCCGCCAGATTGCGGCGGCAGCGCTCGCTGGCGGAGGCGTCGATATCGTGGAGCCGCAGGCGATCGACGCCGCAGAGCGCCTTGAAGGCGAGCGCCTGGAACTCGGATTGCGCCCCGTTCCCGATCAGCGCCATCGTGCGAGCGGCTTTCGGCGCGAGGTACTTTGCCGCGAGCGCGGATGTCGCCGCCGTGCGCAGTGCCGTCAGGATGGTCATCTCCGTGAGGAGCAGCGGATAGCCGTTCGTAACGTCGGCAAGAACGCCGAATGCCGTCACCGTCTGCCTACCGTCGCGGGTATTGCGGGGATGGCCGTTGACGTATTTGAAGCCGTAGACCTCGCCGTCGCTCGTCGGCATCAGCTCGATCACGCCCTCGCTGCTGTGAGAGGCGACGCGGGGTGTCTTGTCGAAGGACGGCCAGCGGCGGAAATCGGCTTCGATGTAATCGCTCAGTTCGACGAGAAAGCGCTCCACGCCGATGGCGAGGACCAGCTTCATCATGTTGTCGACGCTGACGAAGGGGACGATGTTGAGCTTGCGGTCCATGGTCGATCTGCTCCGGCTCAGTAGCTTCGTGTCGGGCGGTCCATCACGCGACGGCCCATCAGGCTGGCGACGAGATCGACGAGGAGGATGGCGGTGCGGCCGCGCTCGTCGAGGAACGGGTTTAGCTCTACGAGATCGAGGCTGGTGACGAGGCCGCTGTCGTGGAGCATCTCCATCACGAGATGCGCCTCGCGGAAGGTCGCGCCCCCGGGCACGGTGGTGCCGACGCCGGGCGCGATGTCGGGATCGAGGAAGTCGACGTCGAGGCTGACATGCAGCACGCCGTCCTCATCGGCGACCCGCTTCAGGAACGCATTGAGAAGCGGTGCGACGCCGTGCTCGTCGATGGCGCGCATGTCGTGGACGAGCACGTCGGCCGAGGCCAGCGCCTCGCGCTCGGCAGGATCGACGCTGCGGATGCCCATCATGCAGACATTGCGCGGATCCACCGGCGCGGCAAGATCGGGAAATACCCCCTCGAATCCCGCGCGCCCCGTTGCGTAGGCCAGCGGAACGCCGTGCAGATTGCCGCTGCGCGTGGTATCGAGGGTATGGAAATCCGGGTGGGCGTCGAGCCAGAGCACGAAGAGCTTGCGTCCTTCCTCTGAAGCACGCCGGCTGACGCCCGAGAGCGTTCCGGCCGCGATGCTGTGATCGCCGCCGAGCACGATCGGCATGCCATCGCCGCTCGCCGCATAGACAGCATCCGCAATGGCGTCGGTCCAGGCGACGATCTCCGGCAGGAGCTTCAGCGCCGCATTGCCGTGACTGAGCGGACGCATCCCGGACGGGGCGAGATTGCCGCGATCGACAACCGCGAAACCGAGATCCTCGAGCGCGGAGGCGAGGCCGGCGGCACGGAAGGCGCTCGGCCCCATGTCGCAGCCCAGACGCCCCGCGCCCTCCTGCACCGGAGCCCCCAAAAGAATGCACTTCGTCACGCTCGAACCTCTCTGTCGACAATCCACCAAGATTACAGCGTAGCGACCAACGCTGGCGGAATGAACGATCCAAATTGGCAAATCGGCAGATAACGCTTATCATCATGGCGATCTGACCTGCCGAATTGGAAATACCGTGGTGGATATCGACCAGCGACTGCTCACTCTGCTGCGCCACGACGGCCGCCGCAGCATCTCGGACCTCGCGGGCGAACTCGGGGTGTCGCGGGCGACCGTGCGGTCGCGGATCGAGCGGATGGAACGTCAGGGCGATATCGTGGGCTATACCGTGATCCTGCGCGCCGATGCGGTATCGATGCCGGTTCGCGGGATCATGCTGATCGAGGTCGAGGGCCGCGCGGCCGACCGCGTCGTCGACGTGCTCGGCGGCTTTCCGGAGGTGGCTGCGATCCACACCACCAACGGGCGCTGGGATCTCGTCATCGAACTCGGCGCCACGAGCCTGACGGATCTCGACGCCGTGCTTCGGCGGATACGCCTGATCCAGGGGGTTACCGCGTCAGAGACCAATCTGCTGCTCGCAACGCCGCGCAGCACGCGGGCGCGATTGTAGCCGCGCCCAGACGGATATTGCCGTTTTGCGGCGATCATCGCCGTTGCGGTCGGCGTCGCCGCCATAGCAAGCTGCAGCCCACCTGGAGTCGCGACAGCGCGAATCAACAACGTCCCTTCCCCGCCCGCCAGCAAAGCAAGGCGATTCTCCGATGACGAACCCTGCGACGCCGCTGATCTTCGACGGCCACAACGATCTTCTCCTGAAGCTTCATCGCCGGGCGATCAGCGTCGAGGACGTCGTCGCCGGCTACGAGGGCGGGCATCTCGACGTCCCGAGGGCGCGTCGCGGGGGCCTCGCCGGCGGCTTCTTCGCCGTCTATGTCTCGAGCGAGAACGCGGACGACGCCGCCGCCATCGACGCGGAGATGATGAAGCCGGAATACGATATCCCTCTGCCCGATCCCATCCCCTTGGGAGAAGCCGTCGCGGTGGCGCTGAGCCAGATCGCGTATCTCAATCGGCTCGAGGCCGCAGGCGCCGTAAGCATCTGCCGGACTGTGGCGGACCTCGAGTCGGCATTCGAGACCGACCGCATGGCCGCCATCCTGCACATCGAGGGCGCGGAGGCGATCGACGCGGAATTCAACGCCCTGGAGACCTTCCACGCTGCGGGACTTCGCTCGCTCGGCCCGGTCTGGAGCCGCCCGACCATCTTTGGGCACGGCGTCCCGTTCCGCTATCCCTCGAGCGGCGACATCGGCCCGGGACTGACGGATCTCGGCAAGGAATTGGTCAAGCACTGCAATCGTTTGCGGATAATGCTCGATGTATCGCATCTGAACGAGGCGGGGTTCGACGACCTAGCCGCCATCACCGACGCGCCCATCGTGGCGACCCATTCGAACGCCTACGCAATCTGCCCGCATGCGCGCAATCTCACGGATCGCCAGCTCTCACGCATCCGCGAGAGCGACGGCATGGTCGGCCTCAACTTTGCCGCCGCCTTCCTGCGGCCCGACGGATGCATGGACGCCGACGTGCACCTCGACATCGTAATGCGCCATCTCGATCACCTGATCGAAAAACTCGGCGAGGACCGGGTCGGGTTCGGATCGGATTTCGACGGAGCGACGATCCCGCAGGCGATCAAGGACTGCGCCGGGCTCCCCGTCCTGCGTGAGGCGATGATCGGTCACGGCATCGGATCCGACTTGATGGCGAAGCTGTGCCACGGCAACTGGCTGCGCGTGCTCGGCAAGATCTGGGCGGACTGACGCTGCGACACTTGCCGCGGCTGACGACGGCGGAAAGCTAGCCCCGCAATAAGTTCCGCCGATCCGCCGGGGCGATCTAGTCATTTGGCCTACGTCATATTGCGCAATTGCAACTTAACTCCCGTAGGGTTAGACATAAGTCTGAGATAACCAAGGGTAATGAAAATGACCACGCGCTCTCCTACCGATATTGACCGATTCGTTGGCCAACGCGTCCGCCTGGCGCGCAAGATTGCAAAAATCAGCCAACAGAACCTTGGCGCGACAATCGGTGTTACTTACCAGCAGGTGCAGAAGTACGAGAACGGCACAGATCGCATCGGCGCAGGCCGACTTTTTCAGGTTGCCCAGTCGACGGACCAGCCGATCGAGTTTTTCTTCAACTTCTCCGACGACGTCGAGCCCCGTGAAACCGGTCGCCAGGATATCCTTGCGGATGCGGGCATCCAGCGGGTCATCGTCGCGGCGTCGAAGATCAAGTCGCGCAAGCTTCTCGACAATCTGACGCAGGTCGCCGAAAGCTTCTCCACCGCCCAGCCCGAAGCCGATTCGAGCGACGCACGCTGACTCGATGACGAAACCGAGTGCCGGACCGGTCGTCGTCGAGCGCTCGGCGACCGTCGCGATTCTCACGCTGAACGAGCCCGGAAAGCGCAACGCCCTCACATTGGAGTTGCGCGCGGCGCTCCTCGCGGCGTTCGACGAACTGATCGCCGATCCGGGCTGCAGGGCGATCGTCCTGACCGGTGCTGGCGGCGCGTTCTGCTCAGGCGGCGATCTCTCCACGATGCGCTCCGGCGATCCGATCGGAGCCAGGCGCAGGCTTGCCGTGGTTCACGACATCGTACGCCGAATCGCGGCTGGCCCGAAGCCGGTCGTCGCGGCGGTCGAGGGCGCGGCTTTCGGGGCCGGCCTTGCACTTGCGAGCGCAGCCGACGTCGTCGTCGCCGATCGGAGCGCGCGCTTCTGCGCCTCCTTCGCCCGGGTCGGCCTTATGCCGGATGCGGGGCTGCTGTGGTCGCTCCCCCCGCGCGTCGGCATCGGACAGGCCAAGCGCATGATGCTGGAGGCCGCTGTCGTTTCCGCAGAGGAAGCCAAGGCGATCGGCCTCGTCGACGTACTCGCCCCGGCGGGAGACGCATTGACGCTCGCGGTTGCGCGCGCGAAGGAAATGGCCCGCCTCGCCCCCCTCTCGATCGCGATGACGAAGGCGGCGTTTGCCCGCGGAACGGACGATCTCGAGCGGGTGCTCGCCTACGAGATGGACGGCCAGGCAATGCTCTTTCAGACGGGAGATCACGCCGAGGGGCGCGACGCCTTCCAGAACAAGCGCGAGCCCGTCTTCAAGGGGGAATGACCGCGTTGATTCGGTTCCCGCACCGTCGGACCCGCGTACATCGCCGACCCATCGAAGTTGAACGATAGCGCCGCTTCGCCGTTGTCGAACGGGGCGCGGGATCGGCTGCGCAGGCGCAAGAATCCACGAAGGAAAAAGCAATGGAAATTCAGGTCAATTCCGGAAGCAATGTCGAAGGCGTGGACGAACTCGCCCGGCGCGTCGAGGAGGAAATCGAGAATGTGCTCGGTCGCTTCGGCGATCAGATCATCCGCATCGAGGTCCATCTCAACGACGAAAACGCTGATAAGACCGGCGATGACGACAAGCGCTGCCTGATCGAGGCCCGCCTCGCCGGGCGGGACCCGGAAGCTGTTACCCACCACGGCGCCAGCATCGAACAGGCCTATACCGGTGCGGCAAAGAAGCTGCGGCGGGTTCTCGACAGCAAGCTCGGCAAGTTGAGCGATCACAAGGGCGCCGCGACGATTCGCAAGGGCGAACTGTAAGCAAGGCAAGAAGGTGATCGCTCCCGCGTCAGAACGCGACGCGGTCGCCGCCCTTGAGGGCGAGCATCGCCCGGGTCTCGGCGGGGGTAGCGACTTCGAGATCGAGCGCCTCGATGATCGTCCGGATCTTGCGCACCTGCTCGGCGTTGTTTGCCGCCATGCGGCCGGGACCGAGATAGAGGCTGTCCTCGAGACCGACGCGCACATTGCCGCCGAGAACAAGCGCCTGTGTCAGGGTCGCCATTTGCTTGCGCCCGGCGGCGAGGACCGACCAGGCGAAATCCTCTCCGAACAGCTTGTCGGCCGTGCGCTTCATGAAGGTCACGTTGTCGGGGTCGTTGCCGATCCCGCCGAGGATCCCGAAGATCGTCTGGATCAGGAACGGGGGCTTGATCAGACCGCGATCGACGAAATGCGCCAGGTTGTAGAGATGGCCGACATCGTAGCATTCGAACTCGAAGCGCGTCCCATGCCCCTCACCCAGCTCCTTCAGGATGTACTCGATATCCTTGAACGTGTTGCGGAAAATGAAATCGTCCGTCGACAGTAGAAACGGCTTCTCCCAGTCGAACTTCCACTCCTTGTACTTTGCCGCCATGGGGTAGATGCCGAAGTTCATCGAACCCATGTTGAGCGAGCACATTTCCGGTGCGGCGCGCAGCGGCGCCGCGAGGCGCTGCTCGACGGTCATTCCAAGGCCACCGCCGGTGGTGATGTTGATGACGGCGTCGCTGCTCTGCTTGATCACGGGCAGGAACTGCATGAACACGTCGCCGTCGGGCGTCGGGCGTCCGTTTTCCGGATCCCTTGCGTGCAGGTGCAGGATCGAGGCCCCGGCCTCCGCGGCGGCGATCGCCTGCTGAGCGATGTCGGCCGGCTTGTAGGGCAACGCCTCCGACATGGTCGGGGTGTGGATGCTGCCGGTGACGGCGCAGGTGATGATGACTTTGCGGGCTGCCGGCGGCATCTGTTCCTCCTGGAGTCACGGCCGCGTGGTCGTCTCCCGCAGCCCTTGTTCTTCGCCGACCGCGCGCACCGCACGTGTATCTGCGAGCAGCAGGCGGTTCTTCATAGCGCGCGCCCACTTTGGTGTCACCAAGCGGCAAGCTGGCCGGCAGATGCGAGGCGCGGGCTGCCGTGCCCGATCGTCCTATTCGACGATGATTTCGCCGATCATGCCTTCGTCCTCGTGCGGGATGCAGAAGTAGACGTAGCGACCCGGCACGTCGAAGGTGTGCTCGAAGGTCGCGCCCGGCGGCAGCAGGCCGGAATCGAAGCTCTCCGCACCCAGTGGAAGGACCACGATGGCGGAATCGAACGCCCTGTCCGGATCGGCAGTGGCGGAGTGCCCCATGCTCGCGCTGACGTTCACCCACTGGACCATCGTGCCGACGGGCACCGTGAGGCTCGGCGGATCGAAGGTCATCTCCTCCGTCATCTCCACGATGACCGGACCCGTCTGCACGGGGCTCACCTGAGCCTGGGCCTCGACGGCCCCCGGAAAGAAGCTCGCCGCGGATAAGGCGAGAACCGCGGCAAACCCCGTTGCCGTCCCCTTCAGAAGCCTCCGGCGCAACTGCATCGTCCATCTCCCTTCGATATCGCGTATCTCCGGCAAACGGATCCCATGGCCGATCGTTCCAGCGCCGCCGCGTCCCGGCCTGCGCCACCCGCCGCACCGTCAGCCCAGGACCTCCCGCCGCAGCTTCACGCCCGCAGCCTCGCGATCCCAGGTGTCGCTCGTCAGCCCCTCCCCGCGCAACGCATGCTTCTGGAGCTTGCCGCTGGCGGTCTTCGGGAGTTCTGCGGCGATGCGGATGTAGCGGGGAACCATGTAATGCGGGATGCGGGACGCGAGGAATTCAACGAGCGCCGCCGGATCGATCCGCTCGCCCTCGACGGGCGTCACCACCGCGAGCACCTCGTCCTCGCTCACATCGCTCGGCACCGCGACGGCCACGGCCTCCCGCACGCAGGGGTGCGCCAGGATCTCGGCCTCGAGCTCGAAGGAGGAGATGTTCTCTCCGCGCCTGCGAATCACGTCCTTGATGCGATCGACGAAGAAGAAGCGCCCGCTCTCGTCGACGCGGAAGGCGTCACCCGTGTGGAACCAGCCGTTTCGCATGGAAACCGCCGTCGCCTCGGCGGCCTTGTAGTAGCCGCTGAACAGCGCCCACGGGCGATGCGAGCGCACCACGAGTTCGCCCACCACACCAGGCGCAACGGGAATGTCGTTCGCGTCCACGACCCGCAGTTCGAAGGGCGGACGCGGCGTGCCGGCAAGGCCTGCTTCCGTGATGCCCGGGCCGGCGATCAGGGGGCTCGCGATCTCGGTCATGTTGTAGACGGTATAGAGCTGCGAGCCGAAGCGCTCCTCGAAGGCGCGCGCATCCTCTCCGAAGGGAACGATGTAGACCTTCCGCAACGGGTGATCGCGATCATCCGCGCGGGGCGGCGCCTTGAGCAGGAAGCTCGCCATCACCCCGAGCAGCAGCACCACGCTGCTCCCGGTATCGCGGATCGCTGTCCAGAAATCGCCGGTGCGAAATTCCGACATCATCGCCATCGTCCCGCCCTTGGCCAGCACCGCATAGACGTAGAGCGTACTGCCGCAGTGGAAGATCGGACCGGCGATCATGCAGCAATCCTGCGCGGTCACGGCCTCCATGGCCTCCGGGCCCATGGTGTAGTGCTGCACGTAGGAGAAGAGCACGCCCTTGGCGTTTCCGGTCGTGCCGGACGTATACATGATCGCCTGCACGTCCCACGGCATGATCGGTCGCTCGAGGGCGAGCTCTTCCGCCGCGACGCTCCCGGGGTCGCTCATGGCGGCGATCGCCAGACCTGCGATCGGCTCCGGCGCCGGCCCTTCCGCCGCGGTGACGAGAACCGTCTCCAGCGCGCCCCGTTCGATCTCCGCGAGCCTTCCGACGAGCGCGGGATGAGCGATCATCAGGCGCGCATCGGCGTTCTCGAGGATATGCGAAAGCGGGCGGCCGCGCGCAGCGGTGTTGATCGGGACGTAGACCGCTCCGAGATAGTTGATCGCAAACCACGACGCCAGCAGCTCCGGGCCGTTGCCCATCCAACACAGCACATGATCCCCCTGCCGCACGCCGGCATCGCGAAGCGCCGCCGCGCGACGACGCACGCGCTCCAGCGTCTGCGCGTAGGTCCAGGTCTCGCCGTCCGCAGCCTGATTTCCGGATCGGGCGCTCCAGAAGCGAACGTAATCCTGGTTCGCCTTCTCCCGCGCCTGCCGATCGAGCAGGTCCCGCAGCACGCAGAGCTGCGCAGGCGGCACTTCGGAGGGAGAAAGCGCTGTGAGGTCGGCCATCGCGGGGAACTCCGTATCGATTGGAAACTGCGGGACTGCGCAAACAGGCGCGACGAAAGCTCCGTCACCCCATCCGTCCAGGCTCCATTGAACCCGCCCGCGCGGCGAGATCGAGAGGCAATCTCGCGCGATGCGATTGGTGCAGTTCGGATGCGCCCCATCATGAAACGATCCTCCCGCGCCGGGGTTGACGACGAGGGAGGATGCAGATGCCGACAGCTTTCAGAACACGCGTCGCGCTCGCGCTCGTCAGGCGGACGCGCCTTCCCGCAACCGGATCCCTGATCGGCCTCCAGCTGCTTGCCGCAACGGCCACTATGACGGCGGCACTGGCGCAGACGGTGCCGCCTGAAGGTCCCGCACCAGGCGGCCCGGCGTCTCCGGTGGGAACGACGGGCGGGGGCTGGGCCTGGATCTGGATCCTGATCGTGATCGTCCTTCTCGCCGCCGCGATCTGGTATGGAACGAAGCGCCGGCGAGGCTAAATGCGAACTCAGACGGTGGCCACCGGCGTCACCGGCGAGCCGACGGCGCCCGGCAGCCGCAGCGGCGGGGCGGTCAGGAGGAAGCGGTAGCGGTCGCGCTCGCGCAGCCAGTTCGCGAGCGGCGTCAGGTGCCACAATTCACCGAGATGGATACCGTTCTTGAACAGGCAGTGCTCGTGGAGCGGCAACTGCGAACAGCAGGCGCTTTCGCCGGGCTGAGAGGGCAAGGCCTCCACGGCGTAATTGTCGGCGATCAGGGCGGAGAGCCCGCTGTCGGAGATCCAGTCGAGCAGCTTGCGGTCACGCCCGTTGAGGACGGAGCAGGAATTGTGCAGCCGGTGCGGATCGGGCTTGCCGCCCATGCCGAGCACAACCTGCGCGAATCCCGTATGCAGGCAGACCATGTCGCCGCGCTCGATCTCGACCTTGTCCGCCTCGATCACGCGCATCAATTCGTCGTAGCCGACGAGCGTATGCGCGTCGCCGTAATGGGCGTGGAGGTCGATCATCGCCGCCCTCCCCTGCACTGCGTGCGCCGCCATGTTCTCGATCCCGAGCCGCCTCGAATGCGAGGTGCTCTCGCGCTTCATCGCCGGCTTGATCCCGGCATCGTCGGGATCGTCGGGCCCGGTGATGTCGCTGCCGGCGCGAAAGCCGTTGTAGAAGACCCGCTCCGGCACACCATCGTCGTCGGCGTCGAACAGCGAACCCACATGCGAGAGCGCATCCCACTGCGTGGAATATTGCAGGTGCAGGATCACGAGATCGTCGCAGAACACGTCTGTGGCTTCGCCGGCGACGGCGTTGAAATTGGGCTCGTCGCCGCGCTGGGTCGGGCGCAGGATGGGCGGACCGCGCCGCGGGTTGAGATCGCTCCCGCCGGGATAGTCGAGCGGCAGGGAGAGGCAGAAGCTCAGGCCTTCGGTGGCCTGTGCGAGCCCCTGGAGCAGCTTCTCCCGCGTGATCAGATTCAGCCGCCCGATCTGGTCGTCCGGACCGAAATCGCCCCAGTTCGAACCCTCGGGACGCCGTTTCCATCGCGTCTGCGTCATGATCATCCTCCCCGTTGCCGGCGCGAAGGCGCTCGTCGAGCCCTGCATCGCGGCCTTGTTGCGAGGAGTTTAGGAGGGGTGGGGGCGATATGACATGGAGCGAAGCGGCGAAACGGCTCTGGCGTTAGCGCCCGTCGATGCCCCCGCGCAAGGCAACGCCCGCGCCCGGCGGCGAATCCAGGGGCGAGGTTCTCGACGGGAGACCGAGGCTTTGGCGGGCGCGCACCTCGTTCTCGTCGATGGCGGCGAGGATCGCGTTGCGGTTCGTCTCC